>Ga0209648_10004294_pt1 | contig 12093 bp, 7 predicted proteins | sample GraSoi2013_115cm_FD_185830 | JGI IMG/M metagenome (GOLD analysis project Ga0209648, IMG submission 185830) | Grasslands soil microbial communities from the Angelo Coastal Reserve, California, USA - Sample 9_17_2013_115cm (SPAdes) (version 2) | ecosystem: Environmental > Terrestrial > Soil >...
CGCCGTTGCTTGTCTAGCCTGGGGACATCTGGGTCCCGAACCAGGGTAACAAAAAATCCTAAGTGCTTTATCTGGCGTCGCTTAAACGGAAATCGACCACAAACTACGCTTCGAGCATAGTTAATCATCTGCAATCCGTCTTGCATGATGTGCGGGTGTACGCCTCTGCCAGGACGCCTCTTCCTCTAGCGCTAGGCTCTGCGAGATTTCAGCATTTCCCGCCGCAAGAGCCGGTTTGCCTTGGTCTGGTAGCCTGGGCCACCCCGCTTTAGCCACGCAATGACATCGGCATCTAGCCGCATGGTAACGGGTCTCTTAATCGGACGATAGAGGTGGCCGACGTCGCCCTTACGCATCTGTTCCTCGGTAATTTCTGGAATGTCGGTGGTATTGATCTGGTCATCGCGAATAGCGTCGAAACGCCTGATCTGTTTCCGGCGCTCAGATTTGGTGAGCCTTTTCATAGAATTTCCTTTCGTTCGGTGTTGCTTTTCGGGCCGAGATAATGCGGATCGTTTCACGATCATCTTTCAACCTCAGAGTGTAGACCACCACGATGAGTCTGAACGCTCTGGTGATGGAGCCAATCGTCACGAATCGTTCTTCGCCATCAACATCTTGGGTTTCCATTGTGATTCGGAGCGGATCTAGGAACACCTCCTGCGCCAGTCCAAAGGCAATGCCGTGCTTGTGCTGATTTTGGCGGTTCTTCGTCTCGTCCCATTCGAAGTGCATCGCACCTTGCCAGTCATTACATTATAGTACGTATCATCTCGTACGTACAACACAATGATACGAGTTTCGAAGCTTTGCCTTTCGCTTTTTCCTCGTCTATAGTGCGTGGCGGCAACTCGTTAACGGGATTCTAAGGCTGTGCCAACCGTTCCAGTGTCTAATGTCAAGGGCTGAAGTTTTACGGGAGTGTTATGTCTAGATTAATATAATGTTGACGATATACAGGTTCTGACCCCAGACGTGAACGGCATGTACAGCCCACTTTCACAATATACCAAGCTTGATGCCAAAAGGTTTGGCTCTCCAAAACAGATTCGGCATCCACTCCTGACCTTCGAATAACCGGATTCCTTGTCCGTTGGTGAAGTCGTTAGACAAGTGTTGGACAAGTTGGACAATTTCCACGTGTTGCCGAACATCACGGAATCGCAATGTAAGTCTATGAGAGAACGGAAAATAGCGTAGTCGGAGCGATTCGATTTGAACCGCCGACCTCCTGGCCCGACACCAGGCGGTCTTCGCCTATCTATGAGTCTGTAAATTATTAGTTCTGTGAGCGACCTTTCCCCCCTCTTAGTTGTACCTAACTTGTACCAAGCCTGGTGGGGTGTCGTTTCCCTCAATCGGAATTAACGACTGCGGTACTACGTCGAAAAGAAGTTGGACTCAGTACGTTCAGGGTTATGACGGAAACCGAATGTTGGGGGAAATCGACCAGAAAATTCGGTCCGATTTTGATCGTTTTCTGCTGTAGTGAAACTGCGTTCGGGGTCGCAAAGCTGTTGGCCGAGGTCATCGAATCCGCGTTGATTGTCTCCATGATGGCGCTGGAAGACAGCTGCGCCCCAGCAATGTGCACTGAAGTGCGCAGCGCTCTCTGCGGATCTGTATTGACGGCTTTGATGAAGATGTGCTTACCGTCAGCAGTGCGGCTCACCACTACATCCAAATAAGGCACGCCCTTGCCCTCCCTAGTTGTGTCGAATGTGGGGCTGCTCACGCGCGCGGTGATTCGTTGTGCGCCAAGGTGGCGATTGTAAAGTTCATTGACGAGGTACGTGGGGGTGACGAATAGCTTGTCGCCGCTGGCCTGCACCATTCCTCCCGACCACCCGTTCACCATGTCGGACACCGCGCTCATGGCCACAATGTCGCTGCGCTCGAATACGTTCATAAGCCGCGCGGCGTATAAGGCAGACTCCATCGAGTGTTGCCTTGGCACGGGCAACGAGGTGTTCCATTCGTTGACGGCCAGTTTGATTGTGCGTCCGGGAACGAGATCACGAATGAGACCACCAAGTTGCTTGTAGAAACGTTCGTAGGACAATGGGTGGGCCATGAGGTTTAACGGATCACCCATCATCTCCCTAGCACCATAATAATGGTGGATCGCAAGATAGTCGATATGAGGGCCCGTAAGCCGCAGGACCTTGCGGTTCCAGTCCATGTTGTTGTCGCCGACAGCGATCAGCTGGATGGACGGATCGACGCCGAACATGGCTGCGGCGTAGCGTTCGAAGCTCTGTGCATAGGTATTGGCATCGCTGTGCCCGCGAACCCAGTCTCCCCAGATTTCGTTCCCAACCTCCCAATACTTCACCTTGAACGCATTGGAGTTGCCGTTCGCCGCGCGCATGGCGCCTTGACGAGAAGATGCCGGACCGTTCGCATACTCGACCCACGCCGCCGCCTCAGTAGGCGTTGCGCCGCGACCCTCGACATTCACGGTAATCGAGGGTTCAGCGCTGACATTTCGGCAGAGACGAACGAATTCATCAGTGCCAAAATCGCTGGGCTCCGGCTCGTTGCCCCAGGAAAGGTTCGTCCATGTGAGGCGCTGATCGCGCGGACCAATGCCCCACATCCAGTGATAATCCTGAGCAACGTTTCCACCTGGCCAGCGAATGAAGGCAGGACGCAACGCTTTGATCTTCTGGAAGACATCGGAGCGCACGCCATCCACGGCATCACCCGGTAACATAGAAACCTGGTCGAGCCAGAGGTGGCCGTTTCCGCTGAACAGGATGACGATCTTTGCGAGCGCATCACTCTTTGAAGGAGTCAGAGTGAAATCGTATTTCTTCCAATCTCCGAAAACATCATTGATCTCCGCAGACGAGTAGGCTTCCCCGCCGGTCCTGTCCGCTTCCAGCGCCACGTGGATGCGAGCCTTGAATCCATCGGTCCTGATCCACAGATAACCATGGTAAGGGAGTCCCTGCCGAATGGGGATGCCCCCTTGGCGGATTCCACGGCGCTGGCCATCGTCTTCGGCAAGATCCACGAGCAGCGAATGTTCGGTTCGCTCAGTCATGAATTCGTGGCGCGTTGGGTAATACACTGCATCGTCCCAGTGGAAGTGCAGGCCTGGATCATCATTGCGGTCATCTGGTTCGCGTTCCCAATAGCGAGGCAGCCCTATCGCATTTGGTGCTTCGTCGAAACTTCGATCGCGAATCAGTTCAGCGGTCAATCCGCGCTTCACGCCTTCAAACATAAATTCATCAAATTGGCCGTAGAGCACCGGGCTTATTTGACCCTCGACCCGATCCGCATCGATCTCTACGGTTGCGACGGTTGGGCCTCGCTGATCTTGGGCTCCAAGCGCAGGCCGAGTGAGATAGAAACCGCAGAGAACTAAGCTGAATGATAACCACAGAGCTAAACTCATCGCGGGGTTCGCGCTTTTGATTCTAGCGAAATTCATGCAGATTAGTCAGCCGATCGAGTAAAGACACTGTTCATTGATTTTGGCCGCACGGCGGCAATGATTATTACTGAGTGCAACGCAATCGGAAAGAGGTATGACGTCAGCCTGGAATTCCGGCGACGTATTGCCTTAGCGTCGATCGAACCATATACTCAGCGCCTTGAATCCCCGTAAGCCCTTCTCGCAAGTGAGTACAGTGTACCGGCTCTTTGCTGCGCTGGTGCTTCTGTTCTTCGCAGTTCGTTCGTCCTGCTCGCAAACGACGGCGCAGAAGATAAATGTCAAGGTGCACGCCGATCAGCCGGATGGACCAATGATCCCCATCTGGAATTATTTCGGCTACGACGAACCCAATTACACGTACTCGCCCAATGGCAAGAAATTACTCGGCCAGCTCGCGGCCCTGAGCTCTGCACCAGTTTACGTTCGTGTCCACAATCTTCTGACGACCGGCGACGGATCGGCCTCACTAAAATGGGGCTCCACGAATGTCTACACGGAAGACGCCGCAGGAAAGCCGGTCTATAACTGGGCCCTTCTGGATCGCATTTTCGATACCTTTCACGCCCTTGGAATCAAGCCGCTGGTCGAAATCGGATTCATGCCCGAAGCGCTTTCCACTCATCCACAGCCTTACCGCCACACTTTTCCGCAAGGCTCAGTTTTTACCGGCTGGACTTACCCGCCGAAGGATTATCAGAAGTGGTCCGAAGTCGTCTTTCAATTTGTTCGGCATTTTCGCGAGCGCTATGGCGACGCGGAAGTAAAAACCTGGTTGTGGGAAGTGTGGAATGAACCGGACATCCCTTACTGGCAGGGCACTCCCGAGGAGTTCTTCAAGCTATACGACTATTCGGTCGATGCCGTACTGCGAGCGCTGCCTGAAGCTCGCGTCGGGGGCCCGGATTCCACCGGCCCTGCTTCTCCGAAGGCTGCTGAATTCTTGCGCATTTTTCTCGATCATTGCGCGCACCAGCGAAACCAAGTGACCGGAAAAACCGGCTCGCAACTTGATTTCATCGCCTTTCATCCCAAGGGCTCACCAGCCTGGCAAGGCGATCACGTGGTGATGGGGATTGCGCGCCAGCTCGCATCCATCGAACAGGGTTTCAAAATCGTGAAGTCTTTTCCTGAGTGGCATGACACTCCAATCATCCTTGGAGAGTCCGACCCGGAGGGTTGCGCGGCGTGTTCAGCGCGCACCAATCCCCAGAATGGATACCGTAACGGCGCATTATATGCCGCCTACACGGCGGAGGCGCTGAACGCCAGCTACGCACTGGCGGCCCGCGAGCAAGTTCGTCTTGCGGGCTCCGTCAGTTGGTCTTTCGAGTTCGAAGACCAGCCCTACTTCGAGGGATTTCGTGAACTGGCCACCAATGGATTAGACAAACCGGTACTCAATGCCTTCCGGATGTTCGGGTTGCTGCGCAATGAACGCGTAAAAGTTTCAAGCACAGGTGCGCTTCCGACCGAGCAGGTCGTGCGCACAGGAGTACGGCAACAGCCGGACATCAGCGCCATTGCTACGCGCAAGAATCAGGAAGTCGACATCATGATTTGGAATTATCACGACGAGGACGTGGACGCCCCCGCTGCGCCCATCGACTTCGCGATCACCGGCCTGCCCGAATCCATGCACCTTGCGCTTGTCGAACATTTTCGGATTGACGCGCATCACAGCAATGCCTTCACAGCTTGGAAGCAAATGGGATCACCACAATCTCCTTCCGCCGAGCAATACGATCAGTTGCAGAGCGCCGGACAATTGCAGCTCCTCACCTCGCCAGCCTGGATTCCGATTGAGCACGGCGTAGCCCATTTGCAATTCACCTTGCCAAGGCAAGGCTTGACCCTCCTGCGCATCACCTGGTGATGGCAAGCCTCGTCGTGAGATTGTCAAGTGTTGACCACCGCGCACAGGGTGAAAACGCTGAAAGGTGCCGAGACAGAATCTGCGACGCAACCTGCTGCCGGTTTTAAGTCTAATCCTCGCCTCATTTCTGTCTCTCGAGAACCTCACGGCAGTTTTCCGAGAATCGATTCGGCAAGCGTGTGCCGCAGTGGTCCAAGCTTATCGCATCCGTACGAGCTGCCCCTGTGCTGCACGCTTTGGTTCATCGTTGATTAGGCCCGGCCGGCATGGCTCAACTTCCGGCTGGCGACCTAGTCGGAAATCAGTCTGAAAGGATTACTATCTCGCATTCTTCAGGGAAAGGGAGAGCTGGCTATGCCCCCTCTTCCGACGAGTCCTATAGCTCGAAGGACGGCGAGCTGGCTCATACCAAAGCGGCGAACCTCCGGCAGTATGTGGGTCTGGTTCGGGACCAGGGTGATGGTGACGAGGCGATTCGAACCTTGGAGGATTTGTTTCGGCGCTATCCCGATCGTGCGTTATCATACAAGGCCTTGGGCAGCGTGGTCATGAATGCGTACCAGTGTTCCTAGGCGGAAAACAGGCTTGAGAAAGCGGTCCGCCTGAATCCAAAGTCGGTCAAAGCGAACTACAAACTGGGACTGCTGTTAGTGGAAATGGGAAGAAAGACCAAGCGGAAGACCGAGTGAAGATATCGAAATCTCTCCAAACGGGAGACGAATTCAGCCCTCATTTGCAGCTTTGACCGTTGGACCCGAATCAATGAACAGTCGCGCGAAAGTGAATCGAACCCTAGGTCTCGTCGTTTTCGTTGTGGGTTCAATACTGCCTGGCCAGGCACAGCTACGCGAGAAAGCGCCCGCATCGGTCAGCCAGATTCAGGATGAGATAAAACGGCATCCTGACAGCCCCAAGCTCTACGTCGCGCTTGGCTTGGCGTATTGGGACCGGAACGATTACCCGCATGCCCTCGAATCGTTTCAGCGCGCGGTGAAGTTGGGCCCCGCCTCTGCCGAGGCACACAATTGGCTGGGTGTTGCTACATTGGAGAAAGGTGATTTGCCCGGCAGAGGCGCTGAATTCAGAAAGGCCGTCTCGCTTGACCAGAAATACGCGCGGGCGTACACGAACCTGGGATCGGCATTAGCCAAGAATGGCGAATTGTCCGAAGCGGTTGAGGCTTTTCAAAAAGCGCTCGCGCTTGAACCCGACAATCTAGTGGCGCACTTGAATCTGGGCGTCGGTCTCCGGGAAAAGGGTGATGCCAAGGGTGCTCTCGCGCATGTGCGGCTCGTCGCCCAGCGCGAACCGGACAGCTCCGATGTTCAGTACGTGTTCGGCCAGACTTTGCAACAGAGCGCAGATCTTCAGGGCGCGATCGAGGCATTTGAGAACTCGGTGCGCATTAATCCGCAGTTCCACGAAGGTTATTATGCACTCGGCATGGCCTTGAAGCAGCAGGCCGCATCTCTGCGCAAGCCAAGCCAGCCTCCGGCGAGTCCGGCGGACGACCTCTACAAGCGTGGACAGCAAGCTGCCGCGCGGGACGACCTGAAAGAAGCCGAACAACTACTCAGTGAAGCCCTAAGTAAAGATGAAAGTCACGCCGCCGCGCAGAATCTGCTCGGTTTTATATTGGGCCAGGAGGGAGATTTGCCTTCTGCATTGGTCCACTTGGAGCGCGCCGTGGCGCTCCGACCGGATCTTTCGGACTCACACTACAATTTCGGTGTTGCGCTGTGGTACAGCGGTTCGAAAACCAAAGGCATATCCGAGTTGCAAGAGGCTGTTCGACTTGATCCGGCTGCCGGCACTAGCTATGCCTTTCTCGGAACCGCTCTGGGCGAAACGGGGCAAATAGAGAATTCACGACGGAACCTGCAACGCGCAATCGCGCTCTTGCCCTCCTTCCCCGCCACATACATCGACCTTGGAACTGTTTATCTTCGCGCGGGCGATCTCGATAAGGCCCTGGTGCAATTCGAGGCCGGAATCAATATCTCCAATTCATCCGGTCCCACCCCCGATTGGGATACCGCAATCGCAGGAATTCGTAGAGCGCTGGCAGCAAAGCCGGACCGCGCCGAAGCGCACAACATGCTCGGACTCCTACTTGGGCGTAAGGGTGCAGACAGCAAGGAGGTTCTGGCCGAGTTCCGCGAGGCCGTGCGGCTGCGCCCGGATTTCGCGGATACCCACAACAACATAGGGCTGGTGCTAGCTCAGGGCAACGAGGACAAAGCGGCAGTCGCCGAGTTTCGTGAGGCTCTGCGCATCCGACCCAATGATGCGGACGCACATGCGAATCTCGGTACAATCCTCATTTCCACCGACAGTCGAGAGGCCGTACAGGAACTCAAGCAGGCCGTAGCGCTCGCCCCGGGCCTGTTGAAAGCGCAGTTCAATCTAGCGGTGGCCTACGGCGCAGACCCGAACTATGGGCCGACTAAAGAAATCGACCAGTTGCGTAAGGTGATCGTGACCGAGCCAACTTTTGCACGCGCGCGCCTCGCTTTGGGCAAGGCACTTCTCAGCGAAGGGAAAGTGGAGGAATCCATCGGCGAACTTCGGGAAGCGGTGCGGCTTGAGCCACAGAATACCAAGGCTCACTATCAGCTTGGGCTGGCTTTGGCGCGGGCAGGAAGCAAGGATGAAGCCACGACTGAGTTACAGAAGAGCCGCGAATTGGCATCTTCTGACGACCGGAGACAGAACGCTGATTTGGATATCGCAGAAGGCCGTGTTGCGCTCGACAAAGACGAGCTGGACCAAGCCGCTGCTAAATTTCGGCACGCGCTTGCGCTCCAGCCCGAATCTTCGGACGCCCAGCATCTTTTGGGAGTGGTCCTTGAAAAAGAAGGCGATGCGCAGGGCGCTTCCGCGGCGTATCGAAAGGCAGTGCAGCTAAATCCCGGCGACGTCCTCGCCAGAGAAAAAGTCCAGGCGCTTTCGAGGGACGATGCTACTTTGGACGACACCCACCACATTGCCGAATTCGAAGGCTATATCCGAGCGGGGCGATTCCAGGAAGTTGAGCCGCTCTTGGCGGCTTATGTCAAAGAGCACCCGAAAAGCTCTTGGGGTTGGTATGCCTTGGGCTACAGCCTGTTCGCCCAGCGGAAGCTCGGCGAATCCATTCAGGCGCTCACGAAATCGCTCCAACTCGACGTCCAAAATGCTGAGGCGCACAAAATCCTAGGCCGCGATCTGATGACTATTGGAAGGTTCGAAGCCGCCCAGACGGAGTTCGAGCAGGGAATCCGGTACAACCCTCAATCCGCAGAGATGCATTTCAACCTGGGCAAACTATTCTCCGTCCAGGATAATTGGAGCAATGCGCGAAAGGAATTTGAAACGGCGCTCCGAATCGACCCTTCCTACATGGAAAGTTTGGATGGTCTAGGTTTTGCTCAGGAGGCTCTGGGCGATGATGCCGGAGCTGTCGCGACTTATGAGAAAGCCATAGCGATCAACGAGGCCAGGAAGGGGCAGTTCGTGTCGGCGCATGTGAACCTCAGCGCGTACTACAATCGCAAGGGCGAATCCGAAAAGGCTCTTGCGTACGCCCGCGGGGCGTGGGAGCTCGATCCTAAATCTGACGGCGCATGGTTCCAGCAGGCAAAAGCGAGGGAGGCCCAGGGACAGTTGGCTGATGCAGTCGAGGCTTTGAACCGAGCCATTTCCATAAATCCTCGATCGTCTTCCTATTACTACGTTCTGGCCCAAATCTACCGGCAGCTTGGGAAGGTGGAAGACAGTCGTAGGGCTCTGGATTCGTTCATCCGACTGAAGAAGGAGACAACCGACCTGGAAGAGATGCGCCGAAATCTCGCCGATCACTCCGCCAACACGCCTCAGCCGAGGAGCCAGCACGACTAAGTGGCTCCGCAACGCGTAATCACGCCGCAAATTCCTTACAGATGCATTCCGATAAAGGGATTCCTCAGCAGGGACTGCACTGCGGCGCAAGACCAATCCTGAGAGCTGGGCTGGAAACAAACAATTCCGTTCGGAACAATAATCGCCGAACAGCACCCCAAACCGGCTACTCCGAACTAGCGATAGAGAGAGCAAGCTAACAAGTTAGCCATTTCTGACTCAAGCGAACAACTGATCAAGGTTTTCGCAGTCGGTCTCCTTGCCCTTCTACGAGGGTGATGTATTGATCGAGGGGGAGATTGGTGAAGCGTTCCAGGAGGCCGCTTGGCAGTGGCCACTTGACCTCAACCCAGTCGACGTGGGTGCGCCTTCCGATGCCCAACACCACGCGCGGATCGTGAGAGGCCAAATAACTTCCCGCTCCCGTCTTGAAGTGTGACCGCTTCAGGTCTCCGGCCTGCCAGGTAATCAGCGCTCCCACTGCGTCGGGATTGGCTCGCTTCGCGACCAACCTTACGCCCAACCAATGGCTTAGCCGGCCAACCTGATTCTTCAGCAGCAGTGGCGACGCGTTGTTGATTGCGACCAGCACATCGAGGGCGCCGTCGTTATTGAAATCGCCAATCGCCATGCCCCGTGCGGCATATGGCTTTGAGAAAACGGGGCCGCTGCCGGCCGTCACGTTCTCAAATCCTCGGCCCGTGCCGTGAAACAGCAACATGGGTTCGCGGTATTTCACCTCACTCGAATGCTCCTGGATTTTGTCGTCAGGGTGGCCGTTGGCAAGGAAGAGGTCGAGCGTGCCGTCGTTGTCATAATCGAAAAATTTCACACCCCAGCCGCTCATCAGGCGCGTGACCTTGCCGATGCCATAAGGGATGGCCATATCGTCGAAGCTCTCATCGCGATTGTTGTGGTAGAGCGAATACATTTCCTGGTCTACGTTGGTGACGAACAGGTCCATCCAGCCGTCCTGGTCGTAGTCGGCGGAGTCCACCCCCATCCCTGAACGCGGCCGCCCCTCAGCGCTGTAGCCCACGTTCGCTTGCAGGCCTAACTCTTCGAACTTCCCATTGCCACGATTGACAAACAGGAAATTCTCCACAGTGTCGTTGGCGACGAATAGATCCATCCACCCATCGTTATTGATGTCGCAGGCGACGACCCCCCAAGCCTTGCCGAAGGACTTCGAAATCCCAGCTTCGTTACTGACGTCGGTAAAAGTACCGTCGCCATTGTTGTGGAACAACCAGCTCGGCATAGGGTCATAAACGCGGGGGATACAGTAATAGCGGTCACCGGTCTCACGGTTGCCGCAAAACTTGTTCTTGGACTTGTCGAAATCTACAAACCGGCAGATAAAAAGGTCGAGTTTTCCGTCGTTGTCATAGTCAAACCAGACCGCACTCGATGCCCAGCCCTTGGCGGGCAAGCCAGCTCTGCTGGTCACATCCGTGAACGTGCCGTCACCGTTGTTGTGATAGAGAATGACACCGTTGTACTGTGTCACGAGGAGGTCGGGCAAGCCGTCGCCGTCATAGTCGCCGACTGCCACACCCATCCCATACCCGCCGCCGGCGACCCCGGCCTTTTCGGTCACATCAGTGAATGTCCCGTCGCGGTTGTTCCGGTAAAGCGCGTTGCGGAGGGGTAACTGGGGATCGAAGAAATCACACTTGCCACTATTGACCAGGTAAATGTCCATCCAGCCGTCGTTGTCATAATCGATGAATGCGCACCCAGCGCCCACGGTTTCCGGAAGGTACATTTCTGGGGAGCGCCCGTTGTGGTGTACCCACGTAATCCCGCTCGCCGTAGGCGGCACAAGCTCAAACGGGAACTTGCCACCGCTTTGAGGCATGGCGAGGCAGTATGATGATGGGGAGCGTGGCAGATAGCCCGCGACGAACGCGGCGAGCAGACGCTTGATGAAGGCACGGCGTGAACGGGGGTCAGGCCATTTTTCCTTGAACATTAACCTATGGAGCTCCCAGGTAACCACACGACTTCGGCGGAATACGGCCCACCTCGTTGACAAAACAATCTACACCCGCGGGTGCACGCTCACAATGCTCTCGCGTATTCGTGCGTTCCATAAAGTCTCAGAAGTTGCCCCGGTTATGGCAGCTTGATATCATGAGCAAATATGCGCAGTTTAGGTGAGCGCACAGAGTTCCTCCGGCACTCCGCTCGCCGAGGACGGTCCGCACTCTGTTGGTACAAGCTGTGTCTTGCACTAGTGATCTTTCCAGGCGTCGGCTTGGCACAGCTCAGCCATATTGAGACGGCGGCGCGCCTGCTGAGCCAGGGTCAAACGGACCAGGCGGAAACCGAAGCGCGCCGGGCCCTAGGAAACCCGACCACACGACCGCTGGCTTTGGCATTGCTGGGGACGATTCGACTCCAGGAGGGCGAATATGGGGAGAGCACGAGATTTCTGACCCAGGCCTTAGCGCTTAATCCTGGTTTGGTGGGCGCTCGAACGAGTCTAGGAAACGCTTACTTGCTGCAAGGTAAACCTGATTTGGCGCGGAGAAGTTTCCAGGAAGCCGTGAGTCTCGATCCCGCCAACTTTAATGCTCGGTTTGAGCTGGCCAAGGTTGAAGCATCTCTCCAGAACTATCGGCGCTCCTTGGACGTGGCGGGCCCGATCGTAGCTAAACTAAACGAGTCCGTTGACGGTATCCTGCTGCTGGCCACGGACTATGGCTCGCTTGGAAAAATGGACGAACTAAGAGGTCTGTTTCGTGCCTGGCAGCAGTTGCCCGGACCGTCCGAGGAGTCGTCCCTGGAGTTTGGCAACGTCTTGACCATGTTCGGAATGACCACCGAGGCGAAACAGGTTTTCGAAGCCGAAGAAACAAAGATCGCTGAACATCCTTCTCCCGCGCTG
>Ga0209648_10004295_pt1 | contig 12092 bp, 7 predicted proteins | sample GraSoi2013_115cm_FD_185830 | JGI IMG/M metagenome (GOLD analysis project Ga0209648, IMG submission 185830) | Grasslands soil microbial communities from the Angelo Coastal Reserve, California, USA - Sample 9_17_2013_115cm (SPAdes) (version 2) | ecosystem: Environmental > Terrestrial > Soil >...
CATCAGCGCGGGGTTATCTGCTAGAGAGGTGTAGTTGACCGCCGAATAATAAAAGCACAAAGCGAAATCGGAAAAGACTCCGCAGAGCTTCAGTATCAGCGCCCACAGCCCAATCTCGAGGAGATGGGCGGCGAACGCCAGCAGAGTTACGCCCGCTACAAACAACAAGTCGCTCCAGAACCGGACGCCGACAAGTCTAAGCTCAAAATCGCGGCGCACTCTGGCGATGATCACACCTATCATCAGGCCATGAATAATGACGGTGCAGAAAGCGGCTGCCAAGCCGACAAGCAGTGGACTCAGCAACGATATGTGATTTGACATCGCCGCCAAATCTACCACTTTTCTGGGTAGAGAGATCGGCGAATCAGAAATTAGCTTGACGCAGCCGATACCGGTTCGATGCTGATCACGATCGACTTAGACGCCGGAGTGTTGCTGGTTTCCGCAACGCTCCCTAACGCAACCAGAGGATTGGTCTCGGGGTAATAGGTCGCGGTGCAGCGGCGAGGGATGTCGTAAGGGATCACGCTAAAATCGCGAATCGTTCGCTGCTCGCCCTGGAAGTGACTGGTTAGGTTCACCAGTTGGCGTGCTATCAGCCCAGCTTCGGCGATGTCATCGCGATTCATGAAAATCACGCGACGGCCTCCGTGGATTCCGCGGTACCGATCGTCGAGACCATAGATGGTCGTGTTGAATTGATCGTGCGAGCGAATCGTCATCATCAGGTAGTGATTGGGAGCGAGTTGAATCGGACGAATTGGATTGACGGTGAAGTTCGCTTTGCCAGTGGTGGTGGCGAACTGCCGCTCTTTCGCGGCCACCGGCGCATAGAATCCACCGGGGACGCGCACGCGATCATTGAAATTTTCAAATCCGGCCACGACCCTGGAGGCGCGGTCGCGAATCTGGTCGTAATCGAGAAAATCGATCCAGTTGATTTCGCCTTTGCCGCCGACGGTTGCTTGAGCAATTCCAGCGACGATAGCAACTTCGCTCTTGATATGTTCCGAAACGGGGGCTAGTACGCCGCGCGACGAACTTACTACTCCGAGAGTATCTTCGACGGTCGTGAACTGCGGCCCCTTCGCTTGCACGTCTACTTCAGTGCGCCCAAGACATGGAAGGATAAGAGACGACTCTCCCGTAACGAGGTGACCGCGATTCAACTTGGTTGAAATGAATGCCGTGAGCTGGCACTTGCTCAGCCCGCGCGCGACCACGTCGGTGTCGGGAGTCGCGGAAAGAAAGTTGCCGCCGAGACTTATGAACGCCTTGACCTTGCCAGCCTCCATCGCGCGGATCGTTTCAACTGTATCGTAACCGTGGCTGCGCGGAGGGCTGAACTTGAATTCAGTTCCGAGGCGATCAAGAAATCCTTCGTCCATCTGCTCCCAGACGCCCATGGTCCGATCGCCCTGAACATTACTATGTCCGCGCACGCATAGGACTCCAGAGTTCGCTTTACCGATGTTGCCGCGAAGAAGTAGCAGGTTGACGAGTTCGCGGATGTTTTCGACTCCGTTTCGATGCTGCGTCAATCCCATAGCCCAGCAGATGACAGTGCTGCGCGCCTTGGCCGCGATTTCGCCGACCTCAGTGATCTGCTTCCGAGCGATGCCGCTTTGTTCCTCGAGCTGTCGCCACTCGACCGTCCTTAGGTGCTGGAGAAATTCCTCGAAGCCGCTGGTATAGGTGCGAATGAAATCCCAGTCCAGCACGGTGCCCAGCGAACGATCCTCGGCCTCGAGCACTGCTTTGATTATTCCTTTCAGCAGAGCCACGTCGCCGTTGATGCGAACCTGGAGCAAACGATCGGAGAGCCGGGTCCCGCCGCCCAGCAGGTGAAGCGGCTCTTGCGGATGCTTGAATCGCAGCAATCCTACTTCGGGCAGCGGGTTGATGTCGATTATCGTCGCTCCATTTCGCTTCGCAGCAAGCAGGGAGGTGAGCATGCGGGGATGGTTCGTTCCCGGGTTCTGCCCAATCGAGAAGATAAGGTCGGCGTGCTCGAGATCACTTAGCGTCACCGTGCTCTTGCCGACTCCCAAAGTCTGTTGCAGCGCCCAACCACTCGATTCGTGGCACATGTTGGAGCAATCGGGCAGGTTGTTGGTGCCGTAGATCCGCGCGAATAGCTGGTAGAGGAAGGCCGCCTCATTGGTCGCCTTACCCGACGTATAGAAGACAGCTTCATCGGGCGATCCTAACTGTCTCAACTCATTAGCTATGGTGTGAAACGCATCGTCCCATGAGATTGGCTCATAGTGAGTGGCGCCCGGCTGCAGAATCATGGGACAGGTCAATCGTCCCTGACGATTCAGCCAGTAGTCCGACTTTTCACTTAGCTCCGCGATACTGTAGCGGGCGAAGAATTCCGGTGTGATGCGCGCGGTGGTAGCCTCATCGGCCATCGCCTTGGCGCCGTTCTCGCAAAACTCAAATGGATGCCGGTTGCCATCCGGATCTGCCCACGCACAGCTAGGACAATCGAAACCGCTCTTCTGATTAACCGCCAGCCATGCGCGAGTCATCCGCACCGCGCCCATCTCGCTTAACCCATAGGTAAGTGAATGAACTATGGCAGGGATTCCAGTAGCTACTTTCGGGATGGCAGTTGTCTTCAGACCTTCAATCGCTTCGGGTATCTGATCCGATACACTGCCATGACCAAAGGCGCCATTCTCGCTCTTGCTAACTGCCATCGCGTCACCTCTGCGATTGCAGACATTCAGACCAGTGGCTGGTATATGGCCTTGTAGGTTTGCGAATCGACAAACGCCGCGATGTCCTTGGGCGCCGGCACTTGAGCGAGGCCGCGTTCGAAGATGACTTCCGCTACGCGCTCAGCGGCGCGCAGTTCGGTTCTGATGATCGTTGACTGCGGTGGATAGATAAGCCCGATGTCCAGCTCAGCCTGGGTCACCTGCTCCGCGACGGCATGGGCCGCGGCGATGAACATCTCATCGGTCACGCGCCTTGCGCGCGTCGCGTAAACCGCCAGACCTATCGCGGGAAAGATGTACACGTTGTTTCCCTGCCCGGGCACGAACGTTCGGTCGTGGAATCTCGCAGGAGGAAATGGGCTACCGCTCGCAAATATCGCGCGACCCTCCGACCAGAGGTACGCCTCTTCGGCCGTGCACTCGGAATGCGCGGTCGGATTCGAGTAAGGGAAAATAATCGGGCGCCGGTTGATTCGCGCCATCGCTTCGATCACGCGCTGGTTGAAGGCCTTGGCGACGGTGCTGACGCCAATGATCGCAGTCGGCTTAAGCGACTCAATCGCTTCGACAAAATCTCTGGTCGGTGAATGCTGATGCGCGTAGGGCTTCTGAAAATCAGCTGAGTCATTGCGGTTTGCTTCCACCAATCCGTTGATATCGAACAACCAAATCGCGGCGCGCGCTTTTTCCGCCGGGACGCCTTCCAGCGTCAGAGCCTGAGTCAGCAAGTTTGCGATTCCGATGGCGGCTGAACCTGCGCCTAGAAAAAGAAAAGTCTGCTCGGAGAGTTTCGCGCCGGTGATGCGAATCGCGCCAAGAATTCCCGCCAGCGCAACGGCCGCGGTGCCCTGGATGTCATCGTTGAAGCAGCAAATTCGATCGCGATAGCGGGCAAGCAATCGGATTGCGTCGGCCCCGGCCCAATCTTCGAATTGGATACAACAATTCGGAAACTCTTCCTGGACCGCGGTGATAAATTCGTCGACGAACTCATCTAACTCGGCGACATTCGGGCGCGTCTGGCGAAGTCCGAGGTAGAGCGGATCGCGCAGAAGCGCCTCATTGTTGGTTCCGCAGTCGATCAGCACGGGTAGGGTGACTTGCGGCGGCACAGCCGCGCACGCGGTGTAGAGCGCCAGCTTGCCGATCGGAATTCCCATCCCGTTGGCGCCGAGGTCGCCAAGCCCGAGAATTCGCTGACCGCTGGTAACCACAATGAAACGCACATCGCGTTGCGGCCAGTTGCGGAGAATTTCCCGGACGCGGCCCTTACGTTTAATCGATACGTAGAGCCCTTTGGGACGGCGCATGACGTGGCCAAACTGCTGGCAGGCCTCGCCCACCGTCGGCGTATAGACCAGCGGCAGGAATTGCGCCGGGTCCGACATCAGCACGCGGAAAAAGAGCGTTTCGTCCGTATCCTGCAGTTGCGATAAGTAGATGTACTTTTCCAGATCGTTGGGCTTTCGCGACAACTGAAGATGCACGCGCTGGATCTGAGTCTCCTCGGAATCGATCCCCTCCGGTAAGAGCCCGAGCAGGCCCAGCGCCTCGCGCTCGGACTCGGTGAACGCAGTCGATTTGTTCAGTTGCGGATCACGTAGAAGCGCCAAGCCGCGCGATGCATTTGTCACTGTGCCGACCTACATTGCTGACTGTCGCAGATTCGATCAGCGAAACGATGTGCTTATCGATGTATAACGCGATTAACGCTCGGCGACTATCTCCGACAGAAACCAGGTTCGGCGTTCGGTCTCGTCGATCCAGATTTCGATCAGGCTCGAAGTAGCGACGTCGTTATGCTGCTCGCAGAGCTCATGGGTGGAGCGCAGCTCCCGGGTCAATTGCTGGTTGTCTTCGCGAAGCTCGGCCAGCATGTCATGGGGCGGAACGAACTCGGCGTTGTTGTCCTTCAAGCGTTGATGCTGTGCGATGTCCCTGATGGAGCGAATCGTAGTACCGCCGATTTTGCGCGAGCGCTCGGCAATTGCGTCGGTCATCGCGAAGATTTGAGTTGCTTGCTCGTCCAGGAGCAGGTGGTAGTCGCGGAAATGTTTCCCGCTCATGTGCCAATGGAAGTTCTTCGTTTTCACGTAGAGCGTAAACACGTCGGCGAGTAATTTGCGGAGCGCCCCGGATATCTCCACCGTTGCGTCGCCGCTGAGATCGGTGGGCGTTTCCCAAAAGATTTTCGTCTTAGCTACAGAATTGTTTTTCATAGTTCTATTTCGCCTGTCAGTAACTCTGGTTTGATTCCTAGAAGGCCGCCAGGACTGACCTCTTGCGTTTGCCCAGCGTCTGTACGAGTCGATCGCCAAACTCCGGATCAGCCCTGCGGAAGTTTTCGATCGAACGCGCGATGATGTCTTCGCGGGTGACTCGCGAGAGGCTCGCAGCTATGTTCCCGACCAATCGCTGCTTTTCTGACTCGCTCATCAGCCGGTACAGATCTCCGGCCTGAACGAAGTCGTTGTCGTCGCGATGATTCACCGGCGCATGGTTACCGGTGAGCCCGGCGACTTCGATTGGCGCCCACAGCGGTTCGCCGGTTTGTTGCGGGCCGGCAAAACTATTGGGCTCGTAGTTTTTCTCGCGCCCATGGTTGTCATCGGAGCGCATGGCGCCGTCGCGGCTGTAGTTCCGAGCTTCGCCGGCGTGCGGACGATTGACCGGCAACTGCATGTGATTCGCGCCGAGCCGATAGCGATGAGTATCGCCGTAGGAGAACAGGCGGCCTTGCAACATCTTGTCGGGGGAGGGACCGATGCCCGGCACGAAGTGAGCCGGATTGAAGGCCGCCTGTTCAACTTCGGCGAAATAATTTTCCGGATTGCGATTCAACACGATTCTGCCGACGGTGGTCAGCGGGTAGTCGCGATGCGACCATACCTTGGTTACGTCGAATGGATTGAAGCGGTATTTCGCCGCGTCGGCTGCCGGCATGATCTGCATCTTCAGCGTCCACGACGGATAGTCGCCGCGATCGATCGCCCGCAGAAGATCGCGCTGATGATAGTCGGCGTCTTCGCCGGCGATGCGCGCCGCGTCTTCGCCGGTTAAGTATTTGATCCCCTGGTCGGTCTTGAAGTGATACTTCACCCAGAAGACTTCGCCGCTCGCATTGACCCATTGAAAAGTGTGCGAGCCAAAACCGTCCATGTGGCGAAAGCTCAGGGGAACGCCGCGATCGCTGAACAGAATCGTGAACTGATGCGTTGCCTCGGGACTCAGCGAGAAAAAATCCCAGATATTGTCGGGTTCCTGAATATTGGTGTATGGGTCCCGCTTTTGCGAATGGATAAAATCAGGAAATTTAAGTGGATCGCGGATGAAGAAGACCGGCGTATTGTTGCCGACCAAGTCGTAGTTACCGTCCTCGGTGTAGAACTTGATCGCAAATCCTCGCGGGTCGCGCAGTGTGTCAGCGGAACCCTTCTCTCCCGCGACGGTAGAAAAACGCATCAAGACTTCCGTTCGCTTTCCGACTGGAGCAAGGAAGCTGGCCTTGGTCCACTGGGTCACGTTGGCGAGCACCTCGAAATAGCCGAAAGCACCCGAGCCTTTGGCGTGTACGACGCGCTCCGGAATCCGCTCGCGATCGAAATGCGCGAGCTTTTCGATCAAGTGATGGTCTTCAATCAGGACCGGTCCCGCGGGGCCCGCGGTCCGCGAGTTTTGATTATCGGTGACAGCGGCGCCGCTATCGGTGGTCAGAGTCTTCCTGGAATCCATCTTTTTCTCCACTAGATCAGGCGTGAGAATTTGTCGCACAAAAAGCAGCCCATAACTTGCCTGATTTCGTGATCTGCTCCGTATCTAAAGGCGTGAAAAATCACCGCACAGACGTGGTGTGGGCTGAAGTCGGCGCAGGTGGTAGGATTTTGGCGATAAGTTCATCGGAAATTGCACGAACTCCCTGAGAGATTCAGATGGCACGTGATACGCGGAGCGCTCGATCCGGCTCAACTGTTTTAAGCGAACCCGAGCCGAACATCCGTTCTGCACAAAAAGGCATTTTCCGCAAAGAGGGCGAGTACTGGACCGTCGGTTACGGCGGTAACGCCTTTCGTCTGAAGGACACCAAGGGGCTCGGCTATCTCGCCCATCTCCTGCGTCATCCTGCGGCCGAATTCCATGTGCTGGATCTGGTCGGTGGAATCGCCGGCCAGCGCGACGATGATGAAAGCAGTCCGTCGGTGCGCGGCTTGCCTCGCGGAGATGAAGAGCTCGAAAAGGCGGGAATCCACGTCGCCACTCTGGGCGACGCGGGCGAGATGCTCGACGAGCAAGCCAAACTCTCTTATCGACGCCGGGTTTCCGAGCTCCGCGAAGATCTGGAAGAAGCAAAGGAGCTCGGGAACGTCGCGCGAGCCGAGCAGACGGAACAGGAAATCGATGCGCTGACGAGGGAACTCTCGCGCGCGGTGGGACTGGGCGGACGTAATCGACGCGCCGCGTCGGCATCAGAACGCGCCCGGCAGAGCATCACGAAAACTATCAAGGCGGTGCTGGAGAGAATCGCGCAAAGCGATGCCCGCCTCGGAGACATCTTGTCGCGGTGCATCAGGACGGGCACCTTCTGCTCATACCAGCCTGACCCCGATTTCCCGATTTCATGGGAATTCGGCTCGACGGACACGGGTCCGACGATCGAGCCAGCCGAGGAGCCGATCCCATCAGGAGATCCCGCCCCCGCTCCTGCCGAGCGCTCGCGGCCGTCGGAGGTGGTGCTGGACGTATCTCCATTTTCGTTCGCGGCGATCGATCGCGCGCTCGGCGGCAATGGCTCGCTGATCGTACTTGCAGGCGGACCCGGCGTGGGCAAGACCCGCCTGGCGATGGAGATGTCGCGCTACGCGTCGCGCGTTGGCTTCCGATGCCTGGTCGGGCACTGTTATGAAAGAGACGAACCTTTTCCCCATCTGCCCTTCGTCGAGATCATTGAAAGCGACATGGCGCAGGCGGCGAGCCTTGAAGATTTTCGCCGGCGGCTGGGTGAAAACGCCGCCGAATTGGCCCAGATGGTTCCAAGGCTGCGGCGAATTTTTCCGGATATTCCGCAACCCCTGGAACTGCCGCCCTCCCAGAAGCGGCGCTATCTTTTCCAGAACTTTTCAGAGGCGCTCGGGCGCGCGGCTCGAACACGTTCGTATTTGTACATACTTGAAGACCTTCATTGGGCCGACGAATCCTCACTGGCCCTTTTGATTCATCTGGCCAATCGTGTCGCTCAGCTCCCGGTCGTAATCATCGCGACCTACCGCGACGGATATTCGGAGAACAATCCCGCGCTGGTCAGAACCGTGGAAGAGCTGATTCACCTCGGTATCCGTCCGCTGAAGCTTGGCGGTTTGTCAAAGGACGCCGTCGTGCAGATGTTACATGAGTTGAGCCAGCGCCAGGCTCCGGAAAGTTTGGCGAACGTCATCTTCGAAGAGAGCCAGGGCAATCCATTTTTCGTCGAGGAGGTGTACCAGCATCTGATCGAGGATGGCAAAGTCTTCGATGCGTCCGGCCAATTCCGCACTGACGTCAAGATTGATGAGATCGACGTACCGGAAAACGTGCGCTTGGTCATCGATCGCCGTCTCGAGCGCCTCGACGACAACGAAAAGCGGCTGCTGGCAGCGGCTGCAGTTATCGGGCGCTGTTTCAGCTTTCAACTTCTAACCGGGATCAGCGGAATCGACATTGACGAACTCTTCAGCGTGATCGAGAAAGCGCAGCAGATGGGAGTAATCGTCCCGAGTTCAGAAGGACCGGAGAAGCCATTCAGCTTTGCCCATGAAATCGTGCGTCAGACCCTGCTTGCGAGCATCTCGACCCCGCGACGAGAGCAACTACACGCCAGCGTCGCGGACGCGATCGAACGAATCTATCCAGGCGCCATCAACGAGCGCGCGGGGGAGATCGCTGACCATCTCCTCAAGGCAGGCTCGTTCGTTGATCGGCAAAGAGTAGTTCGCGGGCTGACGCTCGCAGGCAAGGCCGCGCTCGAGGCTGCCGCATTCGAGGAAGCGCAGCGCAGTTTCCGGTCCGCCTTGTCGTATCAAGGCGCCGATGACTTGAGGGAAAGGGCGGCCCTGTTAGAGAGCCTCGCGATGGCCGACCTGGGTCTTGAACAATGGGACGCGGCGCTTGCCAGTCTCAATGAAGTGCTCGAAATCTGCACCAAGCTCGGCGATCGGGAGATGATCGGAAGAAGCTTTACCGAGTTGACCGATGCTCTTCTCTGGGTTAGCCGCTTCCGGGAAGCAACTGAAATGGCTCGTCGCGGTCTCGCTTATCTTGAGAACGATATCAGCTCTGACCGGGTCCATCTTCTCTCTGCGCTCGGACAGGCGATCGCAGCCTCCGCTGGCTATGAGGGTGCCTACGACGCGTTGTGGGAAGCATTCAACATTGCCTCTCAGCTTTCCGATCCAAAGCTCGAGGCGCGAGTGCTCGGTGCTCGATCGGTAGTCAATTCACACTTCTTCAGACTGCGAGAAGCTGCGGCAGACGGCTTTCTGAGCGAACAACTGGGCGGAGCGGAAGCGCCTCCCTGGCAGCGCGCTTTGCAGCTACGAGTGCTGCATCAGACGCTCCTATATCTTGGGCGCCTTGATGAGGCGCTTCGCATTGCGGACGAACTCGAACCCTTAGCGATGAAGATAGGGCAAGCTTACTCGGTCGCGCTCTGCCTCAGCACCCGAACCTGGGCCGAATTTGGTAGAGAGCCCGCCATCGCGAAACTCGAACAAGGCTTTGAGCAAGTCTCGAAGTCTGATCAGAAGGTGCCGTTTGCTTTCTGGGAAGTTCTCTCCGAAGTGCAACTAAGCCTGGTAGATTACATTCGCGGAAACTGGGCAGGTGCTCTGTCGCATGCCCGCGCCTCATGCCGCCAAGATCCGGGGATGAGCTCAATCCGCGGATTTGGCCAGGGAACGCTTTTCCGACAGATGGCTTACTCAGGCGATCGCGCCGGGGCATTGGCAATCCTTCGCGAAAATCAAGCGTGGATGCCTCATCTCGGCCAGAAGAATTTCAGAGGCTCGTGGTGGATGCTCGCGCTTATAGTTGAGGGCCTCGCGATGCTCGGCGAGCAATCGCAAGTGGCACAGGTTTATCCGATTGTTCGTGAGTTGGTCGACACTGGAGCAGTGGCGCTGTGGCCGTTCTGCCGTTTAACGCAGACGATTGCCGGGATCGCCGCAGGCGCAGCACGTCAGTGGGGAGCTGCTGAAGACCATTTGCAACTCGCGATGCAGCAGGCCGAGTCATTGCCGCAATGCCTTGAAAGGGCTGAGATACGCCGCTTCCACGGGATGATGTTGATGGATCGCGCCGACCCAGGTGATCGCGAAAAAGCGCGAGCGCTACTAACTGACGCGCTCAAGAGTTACACGCGTATTGGCATGCCTCGCCACATCGAGATGACTCAGACCCTGCTAGGCTAAGCAGCCCAAACCGCTTTCGCGATAGCTTCGCCTAAAGATCGATTTCACATGTCGTGACGGCATCTTTCACGCCGCTTAGGTAGTGAGGGTTGCTACGATGAGATCAGTACAGAATGTAAAGAGTCGCCTATTGGGAACCACAACGATGCCGTTTGGTCCCGGGCGCCATAAGGTCTTCGATGACCTCAAAGAAAGGGTTACGACCGACGTGCTGTTGTCGGCTGGTTTCGTCGCGATTGTCGCGCTGTATGCGGTGATGTTCGTAGGACTCTACTGCTGGAGCCAACACGCGTCCGTCTATCCGCCAGATGTCGCAGCCCAGCCGATCGTTGAAGGACCGTGGTCGGATTGAATCAGTTATGATGGGTGTGATGGGCTGGAGACTTATACAACGATCGCGATGCTTCATGTCGCGATGACTCAAACCCTGCTCGACTAAGTATCAGGGCAAACGCGCATGCCGCCGCTGCTGAACCATAGAGAAAAATAGCGGCATAGCCCCACTTCCCGATGATAAACCCTGCCATTGGTCCTGTAACAGCCATCGCTAGATCCAGAAAGGCAGTGTAGACGCCTAGCGCTGATCCGCGATCGCTCTCGGCGACAGTTCTGACTGCTTCCACTCCAAGTGCTGGAAACACCAATGCAAACCCGCATCCGCTGAGCGAGGCTCCGGCGAGCGCTATCTCGGGATAAATAGCGGACCACAAAACAAGCAAGCCGGCAGATTCCACGAGGAACGAAATCATCGCGACCCGGAAACCGCCCCAACGGTTGATCGTGTCGGCGAAGATCAAACGAGTCGCGATGAAACACGCACCGAACAGACCCATCGCAAGCGCCGGTTCGCTCCAATGCCGACTGGCGTAATACAGCGTGGTGAAGGATGCGATCGTGCCAAAACCGACCGTGCCGAGCGCCAGCCCTAGTCCGTGCACGAACACTTTATCGACGACTTCGCGAAACGGCAGATGATCACCGTGCAGAATCGGCACGCCGGCGAGAGGCAGTGCGAGGGCGAAGTTGAGTAATGAAATTCCGGTTATAGCGGCGCCAATCGTCATCATCCCAAATGTATTTTCCAGCCAGATGCCAAGCGGCGCGCCGACTGACATCCCGCCGTAGGATGCTATGCCACTCCAGGAAATAACCTGCGCCGCATATTCCGGTTTCACCCTGCCGAGTCCCCAGGTCGTAGAACCTGTAGCTACACCACTCTCTCCGCAGCCCAGCGCCACGCGACTCATCAACAGAACGCCGAAGCAGAACATGACCTGGTGTTCGAGTGTTACCGCGAGGATCAAAAGAAGTCCGCTGATAAAACACGCTAGTTGACCCACGAGCACTGTGGTACGCGGACTCAGGAGGTCAGTCATACGGCCGGCCTTGGGACGCGAGAGTAGGGTCGCCGCATATTGTGAACTGACCGCGACGCCCGCCCAAAAAGTAGAAAAGCCCAAATGCAGATGTACAAAACCGGGTAAAATCGCGAGGAGGAGGCCAATGATCAAATAGCAAAAGAAAATGAGCAAGGATGTTCGAACAATTCGAAGCGTCACCGAATGCACGATGCGGTCCTTTAGAGGGCCACTCTCCCATTTGACTTGATCGACGAACATTCTCCTACTACGGCGGGAAATAAGCTGTCGCCTCTCTGTGCGATCACTTTTCACGCCTCAAAGATGGAGGGAACGAGCCCGTGCCATCTCAAGTCAACACCGCTGCCATCTTCTCCGACCTGCCGACGATATCGCGTGATGAACTCCTGCGGCGGCTGCGCGACCCTTCGCTTACAATCGTAGATGTGTTGCCGGCGTCGTCCTACGTGGAGGTCCACATTCCCGGCGCGCTCGGCCTCCCGCTCGAATTAGTCGCAAACCGTGCGCGCGAGATTCTTCCTGACCGCGACGCCGAAATCGTTGTC
>Ga0209648_10004296_pt1 | contig 12092 bp, 9 predicted proteins | sample GraSoi2013_115cm_FD_185830 | JGI IMG/M metagenome (GOLD analysis project Ga0209648, IMG submission 185830) | Grasslands soil microbial communities from the Angelo Coastal Reserve, California, USA - Sample 9_17_2013_115cm (SPAdes) (version 2) | ecosystem: Environmental > Terrestrial > Soil >...
CCTTCCAGGTAAATAGGGCTCATCTGATCGATGGACTCGATAAGCTGCTGCTTTTTGATGCGGCTGAGCAGAGCCTCTTCGCTCTGCAGCGTGGCTGGAGTCATAGACATCGCTCCTTGTTCTGGACAACCATTGTACGAGTGCATATCTCCATATGGACATATCAAATTGTACGTTGCTGTTGCAGGGGATGTCAAGTTTGAGGATGAAGAGAACGAATTAAGAGTCAGATTCGGCTCCGCCCGGTTCCTGTATCAGATGGGCAAGTTGTGCAAAGCAGGAAAGCTCTTAGCTCTCTCAATAAGTTGACAATATCTTCCTGATACCTTCAGCAATGTTAAGAAAAGCACTATCAAGATTATCCCAGCTTATTACTGGTATTCCGTTATCAGGTAGTGGTGCAAGCTTTCCGAATGCGGTTCCTTTCCAATCGGTAGGACGGAGAAGGATAGGTATGATACGAGAGTTTCCAGCATAATGCAGTTCCATTGCTCGTCGCAGTTCACCATGACGAATATCATCCGAAGCGACAAAATCGGGGCTAACCAGCAATAAAATAATTGAGGCGTTGTTCAGATGGCGCTCAACTTCCACCGTCAGATCCTGGCCTCCTGTGACACTATGAGAGTACCATCCAGATATGTTTTTCTCGTTCATTAATGGAAAGAGATGTTTTACGAGCTGAATACGTAACAGCTCATCTTCAGGAGCAGAAGAAAAAAAATTTCTATAGCTCCAGTGGCAGAATCTTGCTGTGCATTCGCCTTATTAGTGCTCGGCAGATTGGGTGAACTATTGGAGGACGGAGGAGGTTCAAGTACGAGGGATTCCGAAGATACGATTTGCCCTGTAAATTGCGAGTATAGTGATTCCACGAAACGGTCGTAATTGCCATCATCGCCCGTAATAGAGTGAGCCAGCCTTCCTTGTCCGATGTGGTAGAGATCACCTTCTTCCAGCAATGGTTCTTCATTGATAAACCAGAGTGATCCACCTTGAGAGGAGAGCACATGGATAAGCTCAGCATCCCAGACTGGGTCCAGACCAAGCACCAGTACATCCCGTTGCAGGTTATCCTGTAACGACTCCGCAAGTCTTGGTCGGTGCAGCAGGTAGCTGGTGCGCGGTACGGCGTACTCGCTTGTAAGTTGCCCAAAGACCTTGATGAGTTGGCAAGGAGTCACCGCTTGCGGGAGGCTGGCATCCTCTTTCCTCTCTCCCCTTGGGCAGAAGATCTCAAAATCGCGTAACTCTTTCATGCTGACCTCCTTGAGCGCCTGCTCGAACAGAGTATCTACCTGCGTAGAGACGATCAAATCAAAGAGGCCCAGTTTCACTAATTCCGCCAAGCAGAGATCAGCGGTGCTACAGTTTACCTCATCCAGGGCTCGCATTAAAACCGATTGAATCTCTGATCGACTCAACCCATCCCGTCGTGTCAAGATCTGGTAGCACTCACGAAATTGCTTGAGGCGAGGCGAAGTGCTAAACGTGGGACTACCACCATACGTTTGCAGCGTCTCATACAAGTAGTTGCTGCGGAAAAGACCACTGCATCGGGACCCCAGGACAAGCACCGTCTTATGACGGGTACTCTGCCTTAGCTTCAGATGATTAGCGATATAAGCGCTATCAAAGATCACATCTTTTTTTGACATACGTGTCCTGCTCTTCTAAGAACCGTGACGTCTCCCCATGGCTCAAGCCAGGGGCTTCTCATCCTCACGAATGAGCGTTTCCTGCTTCACTGGGAGTCGCCCGACGAGCTTTTGCCCGAACGGGTCTTACACTCCCTCCACAGGCAGATACCGAGAGTCCCTCGGCCAGAATGTTCCGAGCGGCGTTGGTGTCACGATCGTGAACCACGCCACATGCAGGACAGACCCATTCACGTATGTCCAGCGTTAAGGAGTCTACGACATGCTTGCACGCATGACAGGTCTTAGAAGACGGATACCAGCGGTCGATTTTGATCAAGGTTCGTCCGTACCACTTGGATTTGTATTCCAGTTGCCTGAGCAATTCGGACCATCCTACATCAGAGATGGCTTTAGCAAGCTTGTGATTTTTGACCATATTCTTAACAGCCAGGCTCTCGATGCAAATCACTTGGTTTTCGTGAACAATGTGGGTAGAGAGCTTATGCTGGTAATCTCGTCTCCGATCCTGGATACGAGCATGAACACGGGCAATTTTGAGACGGGCTTTGTTCCGGTTCTTCGATCCCTTCTTTTTCTTGGCATGCCGACGTTGGGCTTTTGCCAGCCTCTTCTCATCTTTAGCAAAATAGCGGGGATTGCCAACACTTTCACCAGTGGAAAGAGCAACCATCGACTTAATGCCAAGATCGAGACCAACCATTTTGTTGACCACCGGCAAGGGCTTCATATCCTCCTCTACCAGGATCGAGACAAAATAGCGGTTGGCACAATCCTTGGTGATCGTGACCGAGCTGGGTTGAGCATTCTTGGGGAGAGGTCTATGCCAGTGGATATTCAAGGGAGCATCCATTTTTGCCAGAGTCAGTGCTGCCCCATTCCACTTAAAAGCGTTAGCGGCGTAGGTAGCCGATTGCGCACTCTGCTTTTTCTTGAACGTGGGGTATTTGGCACGCCTCTCAAAGAAGTTCTTGAAACCTTTGTCCAGATGCCTGAGCGACTGCTGAAGAGGCACGCTAGAGACATCTGCGAGCCAAGGATACTGGTTCTTGAGGTCAGGCAACAGAGCAGCAAGATCGTTGTAGAAAAGCTTCACCCCGCCTTTGTAGGCAGTGGAACGCATGTGGAGTCCCCAATTATAGAGGAAGCGGCAGCACCCGAACGTTTGCGCAAGGAGACGCTTCTGTTCGTCGGTCGGATAGAACCGATACTTGTACGCCCGCTTGGTCTGACTCACTCCCTATTTGCCTTTCTTCTGCTTCTTGATATGCTCTTCTATCGCGGTCAAGATCTCTCCATTGAGAGAGCGATTATTCTGTTTTGCTACCTCTCGTATCTGTTCCAACAGATGAGCAGGAAACCGAACAGTAAGCGTTTTTATGTCGTCTTTCATGTAGTTATTTTAACATTAATTTGGCTACATATCAAGGGGCTAGACCCCTGTGCCCAAGCCCCAAACAAGGAACGCGCCTTCTATCCCCGTGGCTCAAGCCAGGGGTTTTACGGCGCGGTTTGATAATTAGCGCGATTTGTCTTCCAAAGGGCTATGTGTTCACAATGTTGTTGGCGTTCTATATTTTAGTAGACGCAGGCCTTCAAGACGAAGAGCATCGGGGAATAACGCCTGGTAGATATTACAATTTGGCGATTTTATATCAAATCTTCCTGTCATTTTATACGTTAACAGCGGACAACCACCAGTGCACCAGTAGCGCCAGGAGCAGGATCGGCATCCTTCTTTCTCATCAACTACAAGGTTCTGTATACCCTTGCGATCATCCCTAACGATTTGTAAAGGATCATCTACATGGATTGTCGTAAGGGTCGACTTGATATCAGTATGGCACTTGGTAATACCGCCATGCTGATCAATGACGAGATAATTTTGTCCCACGCCACAAGTGCGCTCGTGCAGACTTTGTAAGCTTGATTTATCGATCAGGGCATTTAGAAGGCGACGTTCGGGGAGATTGCGCTCAATCACTCTAAAGGCTGCACGCATAGCAGCAATCATTTGCTGTTCTTCAAATTGCAATTCGTTTCTATTGGAGGTACACTCATTATCGCGATAGTAACTGAGTCTAAAAGACAACCGCCGCTCCAGGATATAGATCAGTAAGTCGGGCAGGCCATCCAGGTTGCGCCGGGAGATAACCACGTTGATATGTGGAACAAGGCCACTTGCCAGGAGACGATTGATGGTACGATCCACAAACTTAAAAGAGCCCTGTCCATGAATAAACGGGCGCTGGCTATCATGGTACTGGCCGATGCCGTCTAGAGATATTGTTACGCTGATATTGCGGGTTTTCAGGTTGTCAATAGCGTGCTGTGACAGAGCAACACCGTTACTGAGCAGAGAAGCAGAGAGCTTTATGCTCTGCTTTTGTGCTAGTTGAGCCGCGTAATCGTGAATAGCCATGACACTCATCATGTGTAAGCTTGCTTCACCACCAGCGTACTTCAGTTTTACATATTTGAAATGATGTTTGATGGCCGATCTGAACACGGCGTCGACCGAGCGGAAGGCAGTATCTTCAGCCATATATTCGGAATTTTTCCCGAGGTAGCAATAGTGGCAGCGCAGGTTGCATATATTAGTCACATGGAGCCACGCAGAGAGAAGTGCAGACTCCTCAGTGCTATAAAGCGAAAGAGGAGAGGACCGATTGTGAAGCAGGCCAGATTTGTATAATAGAATAACAGCAGCAGTAATACTTTCCTGCTTCTCGATGGCGATCGCTGATAGTATCTCAGGCAGGGCCCTAGGGGTTCGGAACTGCTCAAAGAGGGATTTTGCTTCCTGGTCTAAAACAACGATGTGACCTGACTCAGTAAGATTACAAGCGATCCACCGAGCTTCAGCGCATTCTTGCATGAAGAACGGAGTAGCCTGTTCAAGCATGAATGTATAGACATCGTGAAAGTCATCCTCAGCAAACGGAAAAGCAACACGAGTTGAAAGCGTACGAACACGAGCATTATCAGGAATACAATCACAATCACAATCGCCATCAACATCATCATCGCTACTATGAGGAAGTTGACTCGCTGGTAGAGTATCGAACCAGATTTTCATCTTGAACATCCTGTAAATAAGTACGCTATTCGATCTTACTCACCGCTACGACACATTCCACTTATCTATTCATGCATGGTTACAACTTTATAAGCAGGCTCACCTCGTCAAGTGCGTTGAACATGAGAGATTGCTTCTCTTCAAAAGCACGGCCTTGCCAGTACGCAGTTAGTTCATCCATGATGACTGGTATTTGCTCTCGGGGCAGATTCAGAAGAGCATCTATCGTTTTGCTCACTGCTTTCTCATACTCTTCAGGATTGTAACGAGCCATATAGTAGCAATAGGCGCCGAAATGTTTAAAGGCCTCCTTGAACTTACCGATCCTGTATCTATTTTCGCCGCGAAAATCCTCGGCAAGACCTAACAGAAAGAAATAGTGATATTTTGTCGCTATCTCCTCTGCTTCTTGAAGAGCATTCTGCGAGTCCTTATGTTGATCCAGATGCTCTAAAGCGTCTGCCAGATCGATCAAGGATTCTACAAGCTGATAGTAATCTCGTACCTCACGTGCGCGCCGAATCGCGCTTTCGAGCGGCGTTAAAGCCTCCTGGGCCTTGTGTTGCAGAAGAAGAATGCGCCCCTGTTTGTTGAGGCTATTAATTTCTGACTCCGCATCAACGCCTAGGGAAGCTTTATAGGCCTCTTTGAACAAGCTCATGGCACTAGATAGCTCATTTTTCGCCATCGCCAGTTGACCGAAACGATTATGGATTGAGGATGTGCCTTTCCGATATTTATTGCGTTCGTAGATGGTGTGAGCATTCTCGAAAAAATGCTGTGCGTTGACAAGATCACCCATCTTCAGATAAATGGTACCGAGGGAACTGAGACTGATACCCACCCCAACTTCACTTGCCTCGCCTTTCTCAGACAGATCTTGACGTATACGCCAGGCAACCTTGCAGCGACGCAGAGCTTCTTGCGTCTTGCCCTGCAAGCGGTAAAGAACACCGATACTATTGAGTACATCGGCATAGCCACGCTGGTCGTTGATTTTTTTATAAATATCCATGCCTTGTTCGTAGTAGCTTGCGGCCTGGTCTAATTCCCCCAGTCGCCGATAGCAGTAGCCAAGTATACCAAGGATTAATGCCTTGCGGACTTCGTTCCTGCGTGTCTCCTCGATGACCAGAGCCCTGGTAAAGCACTCAATAGCAACGGAGAAATTGCTCATTTGCTGATGGCAATTGCCCTTCTCAAACAACGTTTCTGCCAAATGTTCCTCGCGCCAGTAGTCATCTGCGTTCTCTTCCAACCATTGATAGAGTCGGAGGGCGCCTTCGTTATTCTCCTCCCTACGTAACAACGACGCTTCAGCCATGATCAAGCCATAGCGCTGTTCTTCAGAAAGAGTTATCCCCAGATTTTGCCCGTCCTGTGGTCGAAACTTTTGTACCTCTTGTAGTAAGGAACGAGCAAATGGCGTCTGCCATAAACCCACAGATTTTTTAAAGTGCTGCTCAAAAAACTTGAATCCATCGTTTACATCCAAATATAGCTTATTATAGAGCATTTCGACGGTATATACCTGGCGTAGTTGTGCATCTGGCTCGTTATCAATTTTTTGCTCATAGTAACGGATAGCCAAGCGACTCAGTTCGGAGCGATACAATCCCGTCTGTTTTTCCTGAGCGGGCCAGTTGTATTTATTGACCAGACGGCGCATCTCATCATGCAAGGTAAAATTATCGCCTCGGGCGGAGAGACGTACGAATGAGAGTTCCACTAAATTTGCTGCTAAATCCTGCGTCTGGATATCCTGCACTAGATTTTTTACGTTCAGCGAATGATGAAAAAGCCATTCAAGGAAATCAACGTTAAAGCGATGGTAGAGATGAGCCATGAAAAGGATGAACCAGTTCGTGGGGCGTCTCAGATCATTGATTTGCATCACCAGGGAAGCCTCAAATTCCGAGAGAGGGGTAGCAAGAAGCTGATCCAGAGTCCTGATCCTATTATTGAGCATATCCACGACCAGACCAACCAGGATAGGGCGGCCTTCTGTACAGGCGTAGAGAGCTTCTGCCGGTGCAGAATATGGAGAGATATGTTCAATAACAACACAGTTTTCATTGATAAACTGCACCATCTCTTCAAGACTAAACGGTTTGATAGCAACGCGCTGTATTTCTTTTTCGCGTCCCTTCCAGTTCTGCTGCTTCCAATTGGGGGCATTTCTTCCAGCGATAACCACCTTCATCTGCTGAAAGCGATAATTTTCGGGAAACGTATGGGAGTAGCTCAACACAGCAACAACCGGGTATTCTTCAATCACTTCAAATGTGTCAAAAAGTATCAATAGCTGCTTCTTCTTCCCTGGCTGCTGATCCAAAGCAGCTAGATCATTGGACAGCGCCACATACAATTTATCACGGATATCGTCATTAGCGCCGCTCGTATTGATCGCGTTATGGTATTCATGCAGAACTTCCAGGAAAGATTCGGGAGACCATGCAGGGTACTCTTTTTGCAAGCTTTCAACAATACCGCGGGCAATTTCCGCGCCATCGCGATCTGCAATACTAAAGAAATCGATGATAACGACAGCGACCTGCTCGTCGTGTTGCTTTGCTAGGGCGGCACACTCCCTTAGGAGCCAAGTTTTGCCGACACCGCCTTTCTTCTCAGGTTGTTCAGAAGCATCATGAAAGAACAGGATCCAGGGAGCGTTGGGATCTGTATTAGTGAGCCAGCGTTTGAAGGTATCGAGCTCACTTGTGTGACCAATAAATCGCTGACCGTCTCGTTTTTCATCGTGTTTATCAGCCATAATTATTTATCCTTCTGGAGATACATTCTTACGAATGAGATCAAATAAAGGCGAAAAATCCTCTCCCAGCATCCTTTTAAACTGATCATCGTGCGCCAATTCTTCGTAGAGTTGCAGAACGAAAACGGGATCCTCTGTATCAATCAAGTGCTTGAGTTGTTCTTTCAGCGTACCGCTTACGTCCTTCGCGTCTGGATCATGCGCTGTATAGTAAAAAAAGCCAATGAGATAGCGCAGGCGTTTCGTTCTATCCTTCTCTCGCAAAGCCTCTTCATGCATCTTCTGAGCTAATTTTTGCGAGATCATAGACAACACAACAGAGACATCGTTCCCCAACAACTCTTTGAGTTCATCATCCTGCATAAACTCTTCTTGGAACTGTACTAGATCATCAGGCGTATCCTCGGCTTCCTGAATAATCTGTTGAACAGTAGTAACAAGGATCTGTGGGAGATATCGTGCATCCTCACTATTCGCGCTGTGATATAAGTACTCTTGCTGGTAGCGGACACGATCAAGACCGGTGGCCTCATCTGCACTCTTCCAATTGATTTCTGCCAGAAATTTATTAATACGGTAATAGCGCTCAGGATTTTCAATTTTTAATTGCAAAAGAAAAATATTACGCACGGGGGCATCGACAGTGAATCCAGCTTTTGCAAGGTCCCAATGAAGTACATCGGTTCCTTGAGAAATACTATTGGGCAAAACAATATAGGCTAGACTATTATTCATCTTCAGTTCTGGTTCAAAACGTTCTATCAAATACTGCATAATTAACAAGTTACATCTTCTTGGCACAGAAAGAAGACTTAAAACGGTCAGAAACCACGGAATATCATCCTTTTTCACGCGTGCCAGAACGGCACCAGTGATGACTTTCTCAAAGAGCGAGGCCAGAATGGCTTTCTGATCATCGATTTTGCGAGGGTTCAACCCTTCTTCGATAATAGCTTCTACCATCACATTCATGGCCAGTGGATAGCCACGAGTCCAGGAAAAGATTACCTCACGAACTGCGGGCTCAATAGGTGGTTCGAGGTGCTCCAGGTAGTCTTTGCAGCTTCCTCGGTCGAGCAATGATAGCTGAATCGTTGCCAGTCGGTGAGCGACTGACCTACGCTTGACAAAGGAAATACTTTTCCGACTGGTTAAAACAACAAATAATTTTCCATACGCGATGATATCACCCAACAATGTCTCAACTTGCTCTACCTGCTCTTCATTCGTCGTGTCAACTGCATCCAGAAGCATCACCAATGATTCCTGTCCTAGCAGTGCGCGAGTTATCTCAACTGATTGATTCAGAAGATCTTTATTCTCTAAAGGAAGTGGAGGCAACTTTTTATCTTGCTTTGCCTGACTGATAATATCACCTAAAAAATCTTTATCTGCTCTTGTTTTTATGCAGCGTATTTTATAATTGCCGCATTCTTGCTGTATTTTTTCAATAATACTTGTCTTCCCTATACCTTCAACCCCATAGAAATCGATAATGGGGGTACGTGCGAAATGATCTTTGTTGAGTAGATTCGTCAATGCCTCTCTGATGAGTTGCAATTCAGCCCCTCGATTAATAAAACGATTCATTTACTACTCCATTCAAAAATAAGTATTGCTGTCCGCAATCCATTTTACGGACTTGAGGAAGGTTTGCAACAATCTCTGACCTCTTTTTGTAAAGTTCTGATTTCGCTACTCAGTTTTTGGATCTCCTTCATGAGGATTTCTCCTAATCGATCATGTAACGGGAGATTGCCCATGAGTTGCCAATATAGTGCCGGGACGAAACGCTCGTATCGTCCATTGTAGTTTGCAATAGTACGGACCTGTCTTCCTTGTCCGATGTGGTAGAGATCACCTTCTTCCAGCAATGGTTCTTCATTGATAAACCAGAGTGATCCACCTTGAGAGGAGAGCACATGGATAAGCTCAGCATCCCAGACTGGGTCCAGACCAAGCACCAGTACATCCCGTTGCAGGTTATCCTGTAACGACTCCGCAAGTCTTGGTCGGTGCAGCAGGTAGCTGGTGCGCGGTACGGCGTACTCGCTTGTAAGTTGCCCAAAGACCTTGATGAGTTGGCAAGGAGTCACCGCTTGCGGGAGGCTGGCATCCTCTTTCCTCTCTCCCCTTGGGCAGAAGATCTCAAAATCGCGTAACTCTTTCATGCTGACCTCCTTGAGCGCCTGCTCGAACAGAGTATCTACCTGCGTAGAGACGATCAAATCAAAGAGGCCCAGTTTCACTAATTCCGCCAAGCAGAGATCAGCGGTGCTACAGTTTACCTCATCCAGGGCTCGCATTAAAACCGATTGAATCTCTGATCGACTCAACCCATCCCGTCGTGTCAAGATCTGGTAGCACTCACGAAATTGCTTGAGGCGAGGCGAAGTGCTAAACGTGGGACTACCACCATACGTTTGCAGCGTCTCATACAAGTAGTTGCTGCGGAAAAGACCACTGCATCGGGACCCCAGGACAAGCACCGTCTTATGACGGGTACTCTGCCTTAGCTTCAGATGATTAGCGATATAAGCACTATCAAAGGTCACATCTTCTCTGGACATACACTTCCCGACTTTGTACACATGAACGGACTACGATGAAATTTTGAGAACATTATTTCGATAGTATTAGCTAAAAAATATCAAACTCTTGCCTTCACCCATCATATTATATACTATAAGCCAATTATATTACTATTACGTATATCTTTGCACCTTTTCATCTGAAAGTGTATAACCGCCAAGAGGAGGGTCGGCTTTAATCGGTGGACGAACAAAGTATCCCATCTCCCATTATCTCCATCAATGTATAAGTGCCTGAATAAGCACTTCTTTTTGGACTAAAATGTATTGCTCTGCATAAAAGTTCTGAGTTGTTGTGTATTTATAGAGCTTTCCCCTTCAAAGTAGGTAACTATACTCACGAGTTCATAAAGACTTCCTACGTGCTTCAGGCATGTAGAGACAATCTCCATCACATCTGCCTGATTGTCAGTACGTCTAGAAAGTGCATTGGCAACGCCTGGAAATTGTTCATTCAACAGACCGAGCACTGTTTCACGTGAATCCCTATTACTTATGCAGGAACAAGCTAATAACTTATTTACCAACTCAGCCTTTTTTGTAAATAAAAGTGCTTTATGGAGGGAACTAGCTTGAGTATGTGAAGATTGACTGGACGTACCCTGACTGTCATTAGCATTAGATTTGTCTAACTGGCTATTAGTTCCTGAAATGAGTGAAGAGGGTTGATCACTTGCTGATGATGCTTTTAGCGTTGCGACAATTCCTCGGATGCCTTTTACTACGTCTAGATAGGCGGCGTTGCGGTTTGGCCAACTACCTATGGGTTGTCTATTAGCAGGTAAAGGTGCGAGCGTGCCGAAATCTGAGTATTCCCAATCAACTTCATGGAGAAGAACGGGTACCACATATACTTTCGGTGGTGCATTCTTTGCTACGGCCTGCTTTGCGAGGTTGTAGGCTTCGTTGGAAGCCATAAAATTTGCGCTTACAAGCAGTAGAATGATTGAGGCGGTTTTTAGGTGATTATTGATCACTTGTTTCCATTCTGTACCACCAATAATTTGACTGGCATCCCATACCGTGATAAGGCCTTGCGTTTCCAAGGGTCTTAAGTGATTTTTTAGTTCACTCAAGAGTGCTGCATCTTCCTTGTCAAAAGCGATAAATGCCTCTATCTTGTCTTCCATGAGCACCTTCCCAAATGAGTTTTGACGGTTGGAAATGTAATGAAGTTCCTCTTGAGGAATAATCTTCCATCGGACAACCACAAGAATATCTACGCCCAATCACCTCTTTACCTTAACTTTTCTTAGCACCTTATGTGGTTGTCAACATTTATTATGATATAGTATGCCTCATTTATAGGAAAATATGACGCGTTTCCTTACATTTAGAACAGGCTCATAGTGAAATTTCCTGGCTTTAAAATAGCCTTAAGTTTATCTGCGCCACGAGTATAGTACAATTCAACGTTATTTTCAATATAGCAGGCATTTCATGTTCGTTCTCTCGACGGTGATCAGCGTTGTACTGGCAGTGATGGTGGCTATCAGGATCAACTGGGGTGCTTTTCACTGATCTCTCTCAGCTCCTATGGAGGCAGTACATGCACAGGAGAGCTTGATACGCCTCTTCCGGCCTTCAGGCTTTTTTCTCCGTAGCTCATGCTTGTAATGACTCCCAAGGGCAGAGTAGGAAGTAATCCAACATTGATTGTATACTGTTATCAAGTGAATTAGGGTTAAGACAGCGCAATCGCATCTAATTTTGTGAAGAGCTTGCAGAGCGTATCTATGTTTTGGAAAATTATAAACTGATCATTTCTCATAGGCTTCGAGCCTCGGTTCCCAGCTTTAGATGCGATTGCCTTGGGTCAAGATGACCAGGCATAAACCTCATGACCTGAAATACGAATGACACCACCTGGGAGGAAACACCGTGGAAGACTATGACCATGAAAAAGTAGATGAAATGGTACTTGCTCTGATTTCCGCACTTTGCTTGACAGGATATTGTTCATGAAGAAAGTCCTCAGTTTCGCATCTGTT
>Ga0209648_10004298_pt1 | contig 12088 bp, 9 predicted proteins | sample GraSoi2013_115cm_FD_185830 | JGI IMG/M metagenome (GOLD analysis project Ga0209648, IMG submission 185830) | Grasslands soil microbial communities from the Angelo Coastal Reserve, California, USA - Sample 9_17_2013_115cm (SPAdes) (version 2) | ecosystem: Environmental > Terrestrial > Soil >...
CGTGACCGGGAACTGCGGGGAACATCGGGAGAGTCAGGCCCTCGGCGATCAACTTAGTCCATTCGCGCCCGTGAAGAACGATGAAACCTGTGCCGCAAAGCATGGTGGCCAGCAACCAAAGCACCTGCGCTTTTGCATCGCGGTGCACCGACGCTCTTACGGCGAGCACCATGGTTAATGAGCTGGTGAGGAGAAACGCCGTCATGATGGTGGCGTTGATGATGCTTTCTGAATGGAACGGCGTTGGCCAGCCTGCAGTCGATATGCGCCCGTAGCTATAAGCGTAGAGCAGTGCTCCAAACGTCAGTGAATCAGAGAGCAGGAACAGCCACATCCCGACTTTCTTGGAGTACGTGCCAAACAACGACGGTTCATAGACCGACGGGATGTCGTGCACTGCGGAATCAGCCATGCGTTCGGCCTCCTGGTCAGAAACGTAAGGTCAGCTGGCAAACTCCAGCAAACACAAAATGTAAATCCACAGCCCGGCCATGAAATGCCAGTACCAGGCGGTCACATCCACCACAATGCTCCGCGTCGCCACGGAGTGGCCCAAAAGCGATGCAATGCCCGCGATAAACAACGCGAGCACGCCGCCCATCAAGTGTATGGCATGCGTTCCTGTCAGCAGATAAACAAACGAGCTGCTGGGCGTCGTAGCTACGTAGAAGCCGTTCGCTGCCAGTTGCCGCCACGCGGTCCACTGTCCGAAAAGAAAAACGAGACCAAGCACGAGCGTCATGGATAACCAGGGAATCCTCGTCTGGTCGCCGGCGGATACTCCCGGTACGGATGTTTCTGATGCGAGAGTTACTTGCCCTTTAATCTGCCGGCGCGCCATCTCCATGAACAGGCTGCTTAAGATCAGAACACCAGTATTGATCAACAGCAGCCTGGGAAGGGTTACTGGAATCCAATCGCGGACCAACTGATTGGTCCGCGGATCGATAGTCGGGAGTCCCTGACGCACAATGTAAGCGCTGCTGAAGGAGACAAACAACATGAGAACCGGCGTCAGCGCAACAAGCAGGCCAAGACGTGCCCGGCGCAGTCGCGTGGCGTAATCCGGCAATCCGGGACCGGAACCATCGTCACCCCCGTCGCCCCGAATCGGCGGCGCAATGCCATCATCGCCCAGCAAGATTCTGGGGTCGTCTACTGTCGCGGTTGTGGAGAAGCTTGCCATAAGATAATCAGTGTGCCGGCTCGATTTCCGGATCGCTTTGCATCACATAATCGCGCGGCGCGCCGGGCACGCTGTACTCATAAGGGCCATTGTGGACGACCGGTGTCTTCCCGCCGAAATTGTCATGTGGCGGCGGGGTCGCGGTGGTCCACTCGAGCGTCGTCGCTTCCCACGGATTGTCGCTAGCCTTCTTTCCCTTGAACATGCTCCAGAAGAGATTCACCACGAAAATCACCTGACCCGCGATGGTGATAAACGCCGCATAAGTAATGAACTTCTGCAGCGGAACCAGGCCGTGGAGATAATTCACCTCGGTGAGCTGCGAGTAGCGCCGCGGCATCCCCGCCATCCCGAGATAATGCATGGGCATGAAAATCGCGTAAGTGCCGATGAAACTAAACCAGAAGTGCCAGCGTGCCATCGATTCGTTCATCATGCGTCCGAACATCTTCGGGAACCAATAATAGGTTGCGGCAAAAATTCCGAAGATGGACGCTACGCCCATGATGAGGTGAAAGTGGGCCGGCACGAAATACGTGTCGTGCAACTGAATGTCAAGCAGGGGCTGCGCGAGGAACGGGCCGCTGATCCCGCCGGAAACGAACAGTGAAACGAATCCGATGGCAAACAGCATCGGTGAAGCAAAGCGAATCCTTCCACGCATGAGCGTTCCGAGCCAGTTAAAAGTTTTTATCGCCGAAGGCACACCGATGGCCATGGTCATGATCGAGAACGCGAACGCGGTATACGGGCTCATGCCGCTCATGAACATGTGATGGCCCCAGACCATGAAGCCCAGGAACCCAATCGCCAGGATGGCATACACCATGGCCTTGTACCCGAAGATCGGTTTGCGCGAGAACACGGACAGCAGCTGCGAGCACATCCCCATGGCCGGTAAGATGGCGATGTACACCTCCGGGTGGCCGAAGAACCAGAACAAGTGTTGCCACAAAAGCGGCGAGCCGCCCTTATGACCAGTGAGCTGGCCGTTGATGGTGACTAGCGGCACGAAAAAGCTGGTACCGAGGTTGCGGTCCATCAACAGGAGAATCCCGGCAGAGAGCAGCACGCCGAACGCAAGCAGCCCCAGGATCGCCGTGACGAACCACGCCCAGCAGGTCAGCGGCATCCGCATCATGGTCATGCCCTTGGCGCGCATATCCAGCGTCGTGGTGATGAAGTTCAGCGCGCCCATCAGCGCACCGATGCAGAAAATGGCGATACTGATGATCCACAAATCCGCGCCGAGCCCCTCACCCGGTCCAGCCGACTGCAGAGCGCTCAGCGGCGCGTAGCCGGTCCAGCCGTGCAGTGGCGCGCCTCCGGCGACGAAGAAGGCCGCGATCATTACGATGAAAGCAAGAAAAGTTGTCCAGAACGAAAGCATGTTCAGCACCGGGAAAGCCATGTCTGGCGCGCCGATTTGAATGGGCAGGAAGTAATTGCCAAAGCCACCTTGTGGAGCAGTGGTTAGCACGAAGAACACCATGATGGTGCCGTGCATGGTCACCAGCGTGAGATACGTCTCCGGCTTAATGTCGCCCAGCAGTGGCAAGGTCGCCGTGGGCCAGATCAAATGGATGCGCATGAGCAGCGAGAGAAACATGCCGACAAACACCGCGGCCAACGCGAGGAAGTAATACTGTAGGCCGATGACTTTGTGGTCTAAACTAAAAACCCATTTGCGAATGAACCCCTGGGGGGCTTCGTGCGCGTGAGATTCCTGGGCAGCGAATTCGTGACTAGCCATGTTATTGCTTCTCGGCCTCCCGTGCCGCCAACCATTTATCGAACTCTTCCTGACTCACGACCTTTAACATGCCGTGCATCTTGTAATGACCGAGCCCGCAAAGCTCGGCGCAGAGAATTTCATAGTCTCCCGTTTGTATCGGCGTGAAGTGCATGTGGATCGCAAGGCCGGGCACCGCGTCCTGCTTGAAGCGCATGCTGGGAATAAAGAAGCTGTGGATGACGTCGTGAGCGCGCAAAATCACTTCAATTTCACGGTTTACCGGAACCACCATTGTTCCCGTCACGACATCGTCTTTGGACGCCGGGTCTTTGGTGTCCAGACCCAGCGCTGCTTCGCCGCCGGCCGAGGCATCTTCAAGCTCCGGGTTCGTTGCACCAAACTTGCCGTCCGGCCCGGGATAACGGAAATACCACGCAAATTGCATTCCCGTTACTTCCACGCGAACGGCCCCGGCCCCCGCAGGATCGAATCGTTCAGCCGCCCAGAGCGTATAGGTCGCCAAATTCAGCCCGACAAACAAGACCGTCGTGAGCAAGGTCCAAACGATTTCCAATTTCGTGTTGCCGTGCGAATAGTGCGCCTTGGAAGAGGAAGCACCTCGCTCGCGGTAGATCCACACCAGCGCTCCCAAGGAGAGTTGCGCCGCAACGAAAACAATGCCCATGAGAATATACGTCGTCGTGAAGTGATGATCGATGCCAGCGGCCGCAGCGGAGGCTCCCACTGGCAGCCACCATGTCTTGGCCACGAAAAAATACGTGCTCACCAAGGTGATCAGCCAAATGATGATCAGAAGAATGAGGCCCATGCAGCGCGCCCCCCGGTTGGATTCTCGGCCTTCCCCACTAAGGCCCTGCTCGAATTCCCTGCGATCAGAAGTGGGGATACAAACCGGGGCGAATATATCACAGCTTTTTCTCAGCGCAAGCGGGTTCTTGCATCTATTATTTTTTCTCTATGAGACAGTTTTCGGAAAGCGCCCTAAACCATTTCCGGGCAACAACGTAAAGACGCATTGACGAATTTTTTTGTTTTGAGTAATATCCGTTTCGTTTCTGGGGGGTCCAGCGAAATGTTGAGGACCTCGCGATGTTTTCGTATCAAACTTTTCCAATTCGTCGGGCCTCGGGCGCTGCCAGCGATCGCGCTCTTTCCTTATAGTCTTTTCAGTTCATTCAAAAGAAACCTCGCGCTCTGGGGACACGCGGCTCCCCTCGCTTCGGACCATTTGAAATCATTCCTGAAACGATCCGTAAATCAGGACCAATCTATTTTCGGCAAGAGCCAGCTCGCGGTCGGCGGGCCCATAACGTAAAGCGGGAACGGGCGGCGCTTTCGGGAGCCGCCGGTTATTTTCGAGGACCAGGAATCCAGGAGGTATCGCATGGCGGGCCCGGAAACTGATTCGGCCAAACCAAAGCCGGAAGCGGCGAAGTCTTCCGCTGCCGGTGGCGCAGATGCAACCAAATATGTTGGTACGCCTGCCGTCGGTACATCTAAAGCAGCGGCTGCTGCCGGTTTGGCGACCGTCGGTCCCGAACCCAGTGAAATGAACAAGCAGCGCCGACGGCTGGTATGGGTTGCCGTCACTGGTTTCCTGGGCGCGTGGTTCATCGCCTTTCTTCGTTTTTTTCTTCCCCGCACGCTCTTCGAACCTCCCACCATCTTCAAGATCGGCTACGCCTCCGATTACGCCCTCGGCGTAGATACCAAGTGGCAGCAGAAATATCGCATCTGGGTGGACCGCACGCCGGATCGCGTGTTCGTCATTTACGCGCGCTGCACTCACTTGGGCTGCACTCCCGATTGGAAGGCTGGCGAAAACAAGTTCAAGTGCCCATGCCACGGCAGCGGCTACGACAGCGAAGGTGTCAACTTTGAAGGGCCCGCGCCGCGGCCCATGGATCGCGCGCACGTGGAATTGGCTCCCGATGGTCAGATCATTGTAGATACTTCCCGGCTCTATCAGTGGCCCAAGGGACAACCAAGCCACTTTAGTGATCCGGGATCATTCTTGCCGGTGTAACTGGGGACGCCGTGAGAGCGTTCCAAACGTAAGAGAGAAGCAGGAACAGTTCGAGCCGCTACAGAACGGGAGAGCAGACGATGCCCGAAGAGAAATCGCCGAACGGAAAAAATGGCAAATCGGTTGGACTGGTCGGTCGTTTCATTGCGGCCATAATAGAAGGCATCCAGTCTCTGAAGAGTGACCTGCCCGCAAAAGCCAAAGAGCAAGTCGAACTATTGAAGAAGCCCACCAAGACCCAGGTTTACACTTCAATTTTCCGCCACAAGCACGACGACACGCCGCGCAATCGCGCCCTCGGCGTCCTCTCCAACGTCTTCCTGCATCTGCATCCCGCCAAAATTAATCGCGACGCCGTGCGCTACAGCTACACCTGGGGCATGGGTGGCATCACATTTTATTTGTTCATCGTGCTTACCCTCACCGGTGTGCTGCTGATGTTCTACTACCATCCCAGCAAGGTGCAGGCTTTCCGTGACGTGCTCTACCTCGAACACGACGTTCCCTTCGGCAAATTGTTGCGCAACATGCATCGCTGGGCCGCCCACTTGATGGTGATCGCCGTCGAGCTTCACATGTTCCGCGTGTTTCTCACCGGCTCGTACAAGAAGCCGCGCGAGTTCAATTGGAACGTGGGCGTGATCCTGCTGGTGCTGACGCTGCTGCTCTCCTTCACCGGATATCTGCTTCCTGACGATCAGCTCGGCTTTTGGGCTGTTACCGTAGGCACGAACATGGCGCGCGCCACGCCCCTCCTCGGACACGAAGGCCCCTTCGGCCAGCAGTTAGGCATGACCCCGTACAACGACGTTCGCTTCGGCCTACTGGGTGGCTCCATCGTGGACGCCAACGCGCTCTTGCGCTCCTACATTTGGCACTGCATCGGCATTCCCATCATCGCTTCCATTTTCATGGTCCTCCACTTCTGGCGCGTGCGTAAGGATGGTGGCATCTCCGGCCCGGCACCCGTGGTTCTCGACTCCGAAGTGAAGGAGGCGAAGAAGTAGCCATGGATTGGAAACAACTGTGGGAAATCCTCTCTGCTCCGGACAACGTGCCGATCATTGCCATGATTCCGCTGTTGGGTTTTTACATTTACCTTGCGTGGAGGCAGGCAAGCGCCAATGACGCCTTGATCGCCCAACTGGAAACCAATCCCCCGCTTGCCAAGACACATCATCGCAAAGCATGGCCCTTCCAACCCGGATGGGCCAAAGAAGTTCACGTCTGGCCGTTTCTGTTGCGCATTGAATTCCTGGCCGCCATCATTGTCACCATCATCCTGATGGTCTGGTCCATCACTTTGAATGCACCCCTCGAAGAACCGGCAAACCCCAACCTCACCATGAACCCCGCGAAAGCGCCGTGGTATTTCCTCGGCTTGCAGGAAATGCTCGTCTACTTCGACCCGTGGATCGCCGGCGTGGTTATGCCCACGCTGATCATCTTCGGCCTCATGGTCATTCCTTATATAGATACCAACCCGCTGGGCTGCGGCTACTACACCTGGAAGCAGCGCAAATTTGCCATTGGAACATTTCTATTCGGCTTCATCATCCTCTGGGTCTCCATGATCTTCATCGGCACTTTTATTCGTGGCCCGGGATGGCAGTGGTTCTGGCCGGGACAGACTTGGGATCACAACCGGCTCATCTATGAAGTCAATCGCGACTTGCCGGATCTCTTCGGCATCACCTCGAATTGGGGCAAGGGCATCTTTGGCGCGGCAGTGGTCGGCGGTTTCTTCGCCATCGGCGGCATGCTTGTTCACGCCTTTTTCCGCCGCCACAACCCCAAGGACTTCAAACGCATGAGCCTGCTCCAGTACTCCATCCTGATGACTTTTTTCCTCACCATGCTCGGTTTGCCGATCAAAATGTTGTTGCGGCTGCTCTTCCACATTAAGTACGTGTGGATTACGCCTTGGTTCAACGTTTAGGAGGAACTGGTGCCCGAAAAGCCCATTCCCGAAAACGACCCGGTAGTCAGCAAGTCGCTCGCCCCGCATTACGTCATCTCCATGGTCATTTTGATGGCCACGCTCTTCTGGGCCCTGTGGGATGAAGATTTTGGGCAGCGGCCGTGGAAGACTTTTCAACACGAATGGAAAGACCGCTACTCGACATTCCTGAAAACGGCCCGGTCGCAGTCGCGCGACTCCCAAAAGGACGTCGAGGGCGGCGCCGACTATCAGAAGCTGAAGCAGGATTACGACACCGCCAGCCAGAACGCCGCCCCGCGCATCAAGGAGATCAACGAAAGACTGCGCGATCTCAGCGCACAGATTCTGGCGGTGCAAAATGTTTTCACCGATCGTCGCGCCTATGTCAGCGCCTCAACCTACGATATCGAAACGGAAACCAGTCCATCCGCAAAGCAACGCAAGCATAGGAACCTCGAGGAATACAAGAAGGAAAGCACTGCCGCTGAAATGCCGGACGGTAAGAAACAATCGTTTAAGGACTACGACGAGCTCGAAAAAACCTATAACGACCTGAAAAACGAGCGCACCCAACTGAGCGCGGAGCTCGGTGAATTAATCAAGCCGGTCAACGAAAAAAAAGAATTGCTGGATGCCTACGTCACCGATCACATGGTGAATCTCACGCCCCCGCAGCTCACGGGCTTGCAGAACAAGACCGAAGCCTGGACCCCGAAAATTCTGCAGATCAACGTGCCCGAAGCGAACATCGTTGATCGCTGCGAATCCTGCCACATGGGAATTCGCGAGCCCGTCAAGCTGACCGCGGCTTCCATGTCTCTGCAAGGAAAAAAGCCGGACGACTACGCTCGTGCCTTCACCAGCCATCCCGAACCGGACCTCTTGAAGATTCACGATCCGGAAAGGTTCGGCTGCTCCCCTTGCCACCAAGGCAACGGGCGTGCCACCACGAGTGTCGAGAAAGCTCACGGCACTTACGAGCACTGGCTCTGGCCGCTCTTCTCCAGGGGGAATATGGAAGCAGGTTGCCAGACCTGCCACGCCGCGGACATGGTGCTGGTCAGCAATGACGTGGGCTGGACGCTTAGCGAGGGCAAAGATCTTTTCCGCCAGCGTGGCTGTATGGGCTGTCACCGTTACGAAGGCTACGACAAGGAACCCGAAGATCTGCTCTCCGTCGCCCAGCAGATCAAGCAAATCGACCAGGAGAAGAAGGACAATATCAAGCAAGCCGGCGACCTTATGAAGCAAGCCGACAAGGCCGAAAGCAACGACGAAGCCAACCGCCTCAACGATCGCGCCGTCGCTCTCAAGGTCACCAATAGCAAGCTCGACCTGCGCATCGTGCAACTCGACCGCTCCACCAAGAGCCTCCTTCAAGACATGAAAAAAGTCGGGCCCAATCTTAAGGACATTCGCCTCAAACTGAACAAGAATTGGATTCCTGTTTGGCTGAAGAAGCCCAGCGACTTCCGCGCGACCACCAAAATGCCCAATTTCCGCCTGAACGACGAACAGATCAAAGCGATCTCCGCATTCATTTGGCAGTCCGCGCTAACCGATCCTTTGCCCAAGCACAAGCCCGGCAACGCCGCTCACGGAAAGGATTTGTTCGAATCGCGCGGCTGCCTCGCCTGTCACTCCATCGGCGAAGGCGACCAATTGCAGGGCGGAACCTTTGCGGCCAATCTCACTCGCGTCGGTGAGAAGGATAACTACGACTACCTCGTGCGCTGGGTCCACAACGCCCGCGAGCGTACTCGTCCCTATTGCCCCTACGAAAAGAAGGACATCGGTCCCGAGGACTACAAAAAGAAGGGCCTGCCCTTCGTGTTTGACCTGGACCACAGCAAGTGCCCGAACGACGGCCACGAACTCCAGGTCCAGAACATGACTGTCATGCCCAGCCTACGGCTCTCCCCATCGGACGCCGAGGATGTTGCCAGCTATCTAATCACGCTGAAAAAACAGGGACCGTCCTCCTATCCCGATGCCTCCTTCATGGAAGATCCGAATTTGAAAGACGAAGGCAAAAAGTGGGTTCGCCACTTCGGCTGTGCCGGATGCCATGAAATTTCCGGCCTCGAGGAAGAAGGCCGCATTGGCACCGAGCTGACCATCGAAGGCAGCAAGCCAATCGAGCGTTTGGATTTCGCATTGCTTACCGATATTGCTCAGCGCGGCGGCAGCGAACCTATCACCGATCCGGACGACCGCGCGCGTCTTCCCGAAGGTCCCGCCAGGCAGCCCTGGTACGGCCAAAAAGGCTTCTTCGAACACAAACTCGCTGAGCCCAACATTTGGGACAAGGGCAAGGACAAGCCCGAAACCGAAAAACTCAGAATGCCGAACCTGCATCTGACCAGCGAACAGGTTCGCGCCCTCACCACTTTCCTCTTGGGCAGCCAGGAAAATCCGCTTCCCGCCAGCTATCAGTACCGCCCATTGGATTATCGGCGCGACATCCAAGAAGGCTGGTGGGTGGTCAAGAAATATAACTGCATGGGCTGCCACCAGCTCATTCCCGGCCAGAAGACTTCGCTCATGGCTATGGCCCGCTACCAGGGACCTGACGGCCAGGAACAGCTCCCTCCCAAACTTCTCACCGAAGGCGCGCGCGTCGATCCCGATTGGCTGCTGCGCTTCCTGAAAAATCCGGCGCTCAACGATAAGGACACCAATCGCAATGGCGTCCGCTCCTATCTGCAAGTCCACATGCCCACTTTCTCCTTTTCCGAAAACGAACTGGGCAAACTCGTTCGGTTTTTCCAGGCCCTCTCACGGCAGCCTTTCCCGTATATTCCGGAAGAGGTTCCCGTGCTGACCGCCAAGGAAACCGAAATGGCGCGCAGCCTCTTCAGCAGCACTGCCGCCCCATGTCTCAAATGCCACGCTACCGGCGACCCCGCCCACGATCGCACCGCCACCGCTCCAAACTTCCTGCAAGCCCGTGGACGTCTGAAACCCGATTGGATGGAGCGCTGGATCGTCGATCCGCAAGCTATCAGCCCGGGCACCTCCATGCCTTCCGGTCTGTTCAGGCGCGAGAACGGCCACTGGGTTTTCTCTGGTCCGACGCCTTCCTCGTTCCAGGGCTATGATAAGGATCAGACGAAACTGCTGGTCGATTACATCCTCCAGCTCACGCCGGAAGAGCAGCGACGCGTGGGCGCTGCGATGGGTCGTGCGCGCGCTGCAACCGGCGGCTCTTCCCCCGGCGCAAAATCTTCCGGCAATGCCGGTCGCGGTGCGCCCGAATAGTTTCTCTATTGGTTTGCACTTTTAAATTTCAAGAGAGGTACGGCGAAACATGAAAACGAAAACATCCATAGCAGTTTGGAGCTTGCCCACTTTGCTGGGACTTGTTCTCCTCGCAGGATGCGGCAAGAAGGAAAGCACGGAAGAGCAGCCCGCGGCCACTCCCAGCGCTGCGGCGCCTGCTGCTACTCCGATTGATCCTGCCACGGCGGCCAGCGTCAGCGGCACCGTGAAACTCGATGGCGAGGCACCCAAGGCCGCCAAAATTGACATGAGCCAGGATCCTGCCTGCAAAGGCACCAACATAGCCGAAAATGTTGTGGCCGGTGCAGGCCACTTGACCAACGTCTTCGTCTACGTGAAAGAGGGCCTTGGCAACCGCGCGTTCGACGTTCCCAAGGAAGCCATCACCCTCGATCAGAGCGGGTGCAAATACCATCCCCATGTCCTCGGCGTGATAGCCGGTCAGACCATCAGGATCGTCAACAGCGATCCGACAACCCACAACATTCATCCCACGCCGAAAGACAACCGCGAGTGGAACGAATCGCAGCCTCCTAAGGCCGCCCCGCTCGAGAAAACTTTCGCCCGCGAAGAAATTATGCTGCCCGTGAAGTGCAATCAGCATCCCTGGATGCGCATGTTTGTCAACGTGACCAAGAGTCCGTTCTTCGCAGTCACCGGACCCGATGGCAAGTACGAGATTAAAGGTCTGCCTCCCGGCGACTACACACTCGCTTTCGTGCAAGAGAAATTGGGCGAACAAGATGTCAAAGTGACTCTGGCCGCAAAAGATTCCAAGACCGTGGATGCCACTTTCAAGCCTTGAAGCACGAATGGTATAGCGCCTGTCATTCTTCGTGTCCCGATTCCGATCGGGACGCGATCAGACATTCCGGCCTTGCCGGAAAGAATCTCAGCTGTAAATCAGGCGAGCCCCCGCGGTTGGCACCTTCGGACTACGATGAGAACTGTCACTATGAATGATCCTGAGGAGGTCCATTGTTTCCTGTGATGCTCTTGATTTCCATCTTGCTCGGCCTCATCCCTCTCGCGGGGATCGGCTGGATTTTCGTCTCCGGCACCCTCACCACCGTGGATGGTTTATTCGAGAGCCTCATCATGCTGAGCATCTCCGGGGTCTTCTTCCTAAATGTTTTTTGGGAGCTTCGCGACCGCGGGCTCTTAGGCAAGAGCAAGACAGGATCCAACAAGCCGCCGTCGGCGCCCGAAGAGAACTAGAGACCAAGAGAAGACATGGCAAGTTCACCGCCTTCTCCGAGGCCCGGCAATCCGCCGACAATCGCCATGGAAGATTCTGCGCAGCAACCCGCTTCGTCCCCGCATCACAAGATGTCCCCGCGGAATCGCCCTCTTTTTTTTGTCACCGCCTGGTTGATCGTCCTCATGCCCTTCCTGTTCTGGTGGAACACCTGGTTTGGACGCCAGCTCCCCGACAAACAAACCAGCGAATACCTCAGAGACGAAAAACATCCGCGCCGAATCCAGCATGCCCTCGTGCAACTCGGCGAGCGCATGGGACGCCACAACCCCGGCGCGGCGCGCTGGTATCCAGAAATGATCCGGCTGTCTTCGTATCCCATCGAGGAAGTGCGCAATACCGATGCTTGGGTTATGGGGCAGGATACTTCCGGCCCCGGCTTTCACGAGACTCTCCTCAAAATGCTCCAGGATCAATCCCCGATGGTCCGCGGCAACGCCGCCCTTTCGCTGGTCCGCTTTGGAGATGCTTCCGGTCGTCCTCAAATCGTCGCCCTCCTGCAACCGGTCAGAATTACTGCTCCCGTTGCGGGCCACGTGATCGACACGGACAAGGTGGGAACCGCCATCCATCAAGGCGGGCTCATCGTCAAACTCGGATACGGACATGAGCAGACGATGGACCTGCGTTCTCCGATC
>Ga0209648_10004300_pt1 | contig 12085 bp, 13 predicted proteins | sample GraSoi2013_115cm_FD_185830 | JGI IMG/M metagenome (GOLD analysis project Ga0209648, IMG submission 185830) | Grasslands soil microbial communities from the Angelo Coastal Reserve, California, USA - Sample 9_17_2013_115cm (SPAdes) (version 2) | ecosystem: Environmental > Terrestrial > Soil >...
GTGTCTTGGACAGGTTCGTCTGGTCGAGCGCTTTCGAGACGTGTTCTAGTTTGACTCCGATTCCCGCCATTTCTTTCGATATTGGTTTGTCGAAAGAGCCCGCTTTGAGTGATTGTTTCTTGGTCCGTTGAAGTGCCCTGTCTACCGCTACTTTGAACCATAGGATCATCTCCTCTTCGATATCGTAAACGTCAATGATTGGGTTTCCCATTCCTGGACGGGTAATTTTCCCCTGCTCGTCTATACCACCGGATACGTCGACCACGTGTAGCAGTGCGTCGGCTTGTGATACCACATTCAAGAATTGCGTTCCTAGACCTTTCCCTTCAAAGGCCCCTTTGATGAGTCCGGGAAGGTCGATGACCTCGATTGGAATGAATCTCCAACCATCCATGCATGTGGAGTTTCTTGGTTTGTCGATGACTCCCAATTCTCGGCAAACGCATAGTGTCTGAACTTGGGCTGTGGCAGTGTTTTGCTTCTTGGTGGTGAAGGGGTAGGTAGATACCTCTCCTCTGCTTGAGGTTGCAGCGTTGAAGAATGTTGTTTTTCCGGTGTTTGTCTTTCCGATTATTCCAACGCGAATCATTGTGGAGCTTGCCGAAACTCTCTGTTCCTAGTGATATTAGAGCTAGTCACAACTGAGGCTGTTGTGTGATATGCTAACGCTTGTCTCAATCAAGAGTAGGGATCGGAAAAGACGTGCAATGGTTTATAGTGGGACGGTCCCAAGTCCCGCATCGTCCATCGATGCCGGCTGAAATCACCAACACCGACGAATTTGTCGGGCTCTCGGAGACAGCGCATGAGTGCAGAGTCAAACGTTCCAAGGACCTCGTCAAGCTTAAGCTTAGAACGCCCAGCCAGTTGTACACGCTCAAAGTCAAGGTCGATAAAGCTGACGATGTAATCAAGCGCTTGAAATGCGAGATTGTTGAAGTTTAGCCTCCGTGCGCCACGGGAATTATCGTAATCACTGTTTCAGAATCGAGCATTGTCCGTAGACCCTGAAACAGGTTACAGTCCTGCTCGTCCAATAACATGATGACGTTGGGGAGTGGATTGTTCGTGGCCGAATCGATGAGTAATTCCTTGAATTGACGCTTGTCTACTCGCTCGAGAAGATTCGAGACAACGTCGGTGAGAGAGAGCTCTGTTTCTGAATTTATCGACACTTGTCGCGTACCGGCGGCCGTGGCTAGGACCCCGATCAATTTGATTGAGTAGCTGTATCGGCTGACAGTTAGGGTTTCACTCAAATAGAAACACTTCCTCCAGGTATCTCCTGCTCCCTACCTTCGAGCCTTCAGGCAATCGCCTGATATGTTTTGAACGAATGTGCTTCTCAAACGCGGATTCTGCCTTTACGAAATTCTTGCTCCTCAGCCAGTCCAATGGAAACGAAAGACCAAGTGGTCGAGAGGGGATCAGGTGACGGGTTGACTTCGGCGGGAACAAAGAGTGGCTGACGCAGCTCTCAATCACTTCGCTCTTTTCGACGCGAATCGTTGACATCAAGAAGCTGTTTCTCGAGAGACCTTTAACATCATCGCTGTCGGTGTAACCTATTTTCAGATGATTGTTGCGGGCGATCTCCTCGATTTGGAAGGCGTGCTTACAGGCTTCCAAGGCTCTGTGTCCGTTTGACCTAAAGGTAAAACACTCGTTCTGATTGCAAAGGGCCGCGTAACTCGACCGGGAGAGTAGGCCTTGGTCGGCTTCTGAAGGTGACTTAGCCATATCGCTCCGGCTCTGGTCTATTCGTTTCATGAAATCAGTCAGATCCTCGCCGGTGATCACTCTGAACCACCGGTCAACCCTAACCAGAGGATTCTGGTAATCAATTAGGGCAGTCGGAATTGTTTGACAACCCATTTTCGAAAGAGCTGCGAGGCGATGAGTTCCGTCCAGAACGGCGCCAGTTGCGGAGTCGGCGATTATAGGATGGCGAAGCACCGGATCCTGCTCGAGTGTGGAGACTATTCCATGAAGATCTGAAGGTACCGTTTCTTCGTGGGGTTTGAGTTCACGAATTCGTTTGAGGGTCAGAAGAATGGGAATTCTGCCGGTGTGGATTTGGAAGCCTTTCCCAGAGGGGTCTACTTCCAACAGCCCGAGTGGACCGCCCGGACCGTGTTATTCCCGGTCGGATTCTTCGGAGATTTGGGTTGGAGCGGCCGCTCTCCTGATTTCGACTATTTTCAACCGTGTAACGTATCCAACTACGCGATTTCTCAGGCGCTTGGTCTTCGCATCAACCAGATCAGCAAGAACCGTCTTGTTAGACTCGTAATTGGTTGTGAACTTGTCCGGATAGCGTGCGACCAGCTCTCTGGCGACGTTCTTGACAGCTAGTATCCGAACCTTACCCACTCTAGCACTCCCGAAGACGTCAGAATCTGAGCTGGACTTTTAAATATTTGGCGTCCAAAACGCGCGTTGCCGCGACTAACTGTTAAATAGACAGTTTTCGGAACTGAAATCGGTCGCATAGTTGGCGGAAACCGAAATTTCAACCGCCGCAGTGCATCGGCTCATAAAAAAGGGCGGTGCGGGTAGAATAGGCGATGATGCGGCGGAAGAACTGCGGAAAGTAGTGGAAGAGGTTGCTGTGAGGGTTGGAAAGGAGGCCCTGGAACTTGCGACCCACGCGGGGCGGAAAACGGTGAGAGCCGAAGATATCCGGCTCGCAGTGAAGCGAATCTGGAAAGAATAAGCCGAAAGACCCTCCATCACTTGAGATAAGGTTTTTATCGAAATATTTCCGCTTCGCCCATTGAGCGAAAACAGATTGTCTTATCTTGCAAATCAACAAATCATAATTCTGAAAGAAGGATCATCGCGGAACAGAGGAAAGGATGCCCAGAGAGGAAACATCAGCGCGGCACGTATTGTTTCTGAAGTTGTGAAGACCACCTTAGGTCCGCGTGGAATGGACAAGATGATGGTGGACAGTCTAGGGGATGTTACTATCACGAGCGATGGTGCTACCGTCCTAGATGAATTGGACGTACAGCATCCAGCTGCCAAAATGCTCGTTGAGGTGGCCAAGACTCAGGACGACGAGGTCGGGGATGGCACTACAACATCCGTGGTTCTGGCCGGTGAGCTTCTGAAAAGGGCAGAGTTCCTGCTCGACCAGGGACTCCATCCAACTGTGATCAACGCAGGCTACAAGAAAGCTGGAGAAAAAGCCAGAGAGATTCTGAATGAGATCTCAAAAACTGTGGACTTGAAGGATACTGAGACTCTGAGAAGGGTCGCGATCACAGCGATGCGCGGAAAGAGTCTTGGGGGCGCTACCGAGCATTTTGCGAAGATAGCTGTTCAGGCTGTTAACCAAGTCATTGAGAAGAGGGGAGACTCGTTTGTCGCTGATATCGACAATATTCAGCTAGTGAAGAAGGAGGGGAAGAGTCTGATGGACACGGAGCTCGTCAATGGCGTGATTATTGACAAGGAGGTCGTTCATCCTGGAATGCCGAAACGAATGCAGAAGGCCAGAATCGCGCTCTTAGATACCGCGATGGAGATCGAGAAGACGGAGTTCAGCGCGGAGATCAAGATCACCAACCCGCAACAGATGCAGTCGTTTCTGGATGAGGAGACGAAGCTGATGAAGGACATGGTCGATAAAGTCGCAGAGGCCGGAGCCAACGTAGTTCTGTGTCAGAAAGGAATCGATGAGGCAGCTCAGTCGTTTATGGCGAAACAGGGAATTCTTGCTGCGAGAAGGATCAAGAAATCCGACATCGAGAAACTGTCCAGGGCAACTGGTGCCAGAATCGTCACGAACTTGGAGGATCTGCGGGCTAGTGACCTAGGGAACGCAGGACTCGTGGAGGAACGTAAGATCGGGGACGACAAGATGATCTTCATTGAAGACGCAAAGGACCCCAAGTCGGTAAGCATTCTCATCCGGGCGGGTCTGGAACGCATGGTGGACGAGGCCGAGAGGTCTCTCAAGGACGCGCTTTCAGTCGTCATAGACGTGGTGAAGAAGAACAAGATAGTTGCCGGGGGCGGCGCAGTCGAGACCGAGTTAGCTAAGAGAATACGCGACTATGCAACCAAGATTGGTGGCAGAGAACAGCTCGCTGTGGAAGCGTTTGCTGACTCAATGGAAGCGATCCCTCGGACACTTTCCGAGAACGCGGGCCTCGACCAGGTTGACATTCTCGTCGCTCTCAGAGCTGCACACGAAGCAAAGGGACTGTGGAGCGGCATCAACGTCTACACCGGCGAGATTGTCGACATGATGAAGGAAGGAGTATTGGAACCTGTCAAAGTCAAGGAGCATGCGATCGGATCGGCTGTGGAAGTGGCTTCGATGATTCTCCGCATCGACGATGTCATTGCGGCGGCAAAACCTCCACCCATGCCGAAGGGCCAGGGTCCACCGCCCGATTAGACGGTTTGCAGAAAAGGCTTAACTGAAACATATTTTCCCGGAGCGTCTGCTCCGGTAGTATAGACCGGTCTGCACATGGCCGAAAGTATGCCGGACTCTCGATCCGGCGACCCGGGTTCAAAAGCTTCGACAGGGCGGAGAGTCCCGGCCGGAGCACCAGAACAAACCTTGCCCAAGATCATCATCGTGACTGGGACGCCGGGAGTCGGAAAAACGGTCCTCGCCAGACTGTTGGCGAAAAAGATTGGGTTCACATTTTCTAGCTTAGGCGACTTGGTGAGGAAGGAGAGACTTCACAAAGGATTCGATCGTAAAGCCAGATCATACATAATCGACGATCGTTCCGTAAGAAGAAAACTCCAGGGCTATTTCGAGGATCACCAAAAGAAAGGAATTGTCTTTGAGACTCACTCCGTCAGTTCAATCCTTCCTAAGACTCGTGGAATGGTTGCCATCGTTCTACGTCTTGACCCGGTAATTCTGGCCAAGCGTTTACGCGCGAGGAATTGGCCGAAGCTGAAGATTTGGGAAAACGTCGAATCAGAAATGATTGATGTTTCTCTATATGATTCTCTGAAGGTTCTAGGAAAGAATAGAGTCCTCGAGATTGATGCGACCGGGAAGCGTCCCGAGGAGCTCGTACGCGAAATCCTCAGGGTGTTATCGAGAAACAAAGGATGGAGTTTGAAATCCTCACCAGATTGGTTGAAGAAGTACGACCCCATCTTGCTGTCGAGGAAGATTCTATGATCGACCGTTACATTGTTGCAGAATGTCCACGCTGTCACACGTTGCTTGTTGCGGATTCTCGCTACAAGAGTAAGACATGTCCCAAATGCAATGCAAGAATTCCTGTCAATGAACTCAAGGTAGTACAGACGGCGCGAGATTCGCGCGAGGCAAGGATGATAGTGTCAGAAGCTAAGGCTCGTCGTGGCGAATTGGACCAAAGATGATATAGCGGGTTCCCGAAGTGGACCGAACGTAGCCCAGATGTCTTCGACTGCCGGCCGCAAGTTCATGGAAGAACTCTCCAACCTTCTACAGAAACATGTTAGCATCGTCACAAGCCAGGGCAAGACGTACATTGGAACTCTCACCGGCGTCGACACCGAGCATCTGAGCGTCTGCCTAACGAACGCGAAGGGAGAGCAGGGAGATATTCACAAGCTTTTCATCAACGGTAGCGTTATTCTTCAGATCTCGAGTTCCGAGAAGCCTTTCGATCTTCAGAGCCTCGGCGAGAGGCTTGAGCGGGTCTTTCCCCGGATGGTCCGGGTTATGGAGGATGCGGGGGTTATACTTGTGATGGACAGGATTCGAGTGAACGAGAAGGGAATTATCGAGGGATCTGGTCCTGCCGCGGAGCGGGTCCAACGAGTGTTTGACGAGTTCATTCGCGAGAAAGGTCTCAAAGTAGCTTAAGACGCTAAGAATGAGTTTTCAGGTTCACGGCAAGGATCTTCTGGGACGAATCGGGACAATCAAGACGAAGAGCGGAGCATTTGCCACTCCGCACATGTTTCCGGTGCTAGATCCGCATCACCGAGTTCTCGGGAGAGAATTCTTCGATCGCGTTGGGATTCACGCGGTGATGACTAACGCTTACTTGTTGAAGAGAGGACTGCAAGGCTTGGACCCTGTCGACGTTCATCGAACCTTGGATTATCCGGGATCTGTTGCTACGGATTCCGGTGCGTATCAGATACTGGAATACGGCCATGTGGGTGTAACGGCCGAGGAAATAGTCGGCTACCAGGAGAAGATCAACACCGACATCGGAGTCATCCTAGATATTCCTACGGGATTTAGGAGCGATGCTTTACGGGCAAGATGGACTGTTGATGAGACTGTCAGACGTGCGGATCGAGCTCTCGAAGTGATTACTCGGAAAGACATTCTCTGGGTCGGGCCAGTCCAAGGAGGCGTCCACTTGGAAGAGGTGGAGCGGTCCGCACGAGAAATGGCCAAGCGAGACTTCGCGATCTACGCTCTCGGGAGCCCCACTGAGTTAATGGAGACACAGCGATACGATGTGCTGGTTGATATGATCGTTGCTGCAAAGAAAGCCCTTCCAACAGGGAAGCCGTTCCACCTCTTCGGTGCGGGTCATCCAGTTCTCTTTCCGTTCCTCGTAGCACTTGGCTGTGATCTGTTCGATTCCGCCGCGTACGCGCTCTACGCGCGTGCCGGCCGATATCTGACCTCTGAGGGGACTCAGCTTCTCGGGGATATGGTGGAATTCGCGTGTGCTTGTCCGGCTTGCGTTGACGCTAGTCCGGAGGAATTCATGAAGTCACAAGGCGAGGAGGGCGATACTCGATTGGTTCAGCACAATCTCTGGGCGTGCTTCTCGGAACTGCGCCGAATCCGAGAGGCCATCAGAAAGGGGAGGCTCTGGGAATTGCTGGAGCTTCGTTCCCATGCTCATCCAGCCTTGAAAGAGTGTTTTGATCGAATAAGTCAGTATTCGGAGAGTCTTGAGAGATCTACTCCGGCGGTCAAACCACATGGAATATTCTACCTAGGCTCATCGAGCGACAACAGGCCGGAGAAGCTGAGATTCGTCTCGAAACTCTCTGGTAGCGTCGAGGAGAAGAGGAAGTTTGTCCTGGTTCTGCCAGGTCGATGGCGAAGACCATATCACGAAGACCCCCGATACGAGTCAGTTGCAAAGGCATTCGACGATAATCCGAAGGTCTCTATTTGTTTCTACTCGCTCATTTGGGGTCCTGTGCCGATCGAGCTTGATGAGACGTTTCCGATAGCTCAGACCGAAGGTCCTGACACTGTAGGTCCTGTCGTACTTCGAGAAAGAGCAAAAACAGTTTCAGAATTTGTCCAGAGCCTCCAACCAAGAGGCGTGATTCTCGTCTCAGACGGTCCCTTCGGGCGGGCAGTCAAAACGGAACTGTCGAAGACTTTTGCAAAGCGTTCCCTTACAGTTCTCAATGGAGAGTCTTTGAAGCCTGATGCTATCATCAAGTCGGCATCAAGGAAACTAGTGCGTAACGCTTAGGCATACATTCTCTGTAGTGACTTGCGGGTCATTCGGGATTTCTGGTCGAATTCTCGTTCAATGAACTTGGCGTCCTTCACCAGTTCGTTCACGTCGACATTGTAATTGTACGCTTTCGAGATCTTTCGAAGGGCTAGTGCTGCCGCCGCGGGGTCTGCTCTTGCCGGTTCAGCATAGGGCAAGACTGCGACAGCGGGAAAATCGTGGATTTCGAACTGGCTGAGCATGACTGCGAGGGGTCCATAGACCAGAAGGCCTGGTTCTAGTATTGGGGCATTGAAGATCTTCGCGCGGTCAAGGTATGCTCCTGTCGGTACAACGCAGAAGTCTTCTTTGTTCTGCCTGAACGCGATGTCCAATCCCCCGATCAGAATCGCATCTTTGAACTTCTGCCTTACGGCCCAGTCGGACAGAGCCTTTGCGAACTCTGCCTCCTCTGATCGGTGAGGCGAGAATTCTAGTTTTATCAGAACGACCTTGTTTTTTCGATAGACCTCAAACGGTGTGACGAGGCCGCCCTCCGCGGTCCCGACCCATGGTGGTGGGTTGGAGACGTCGACGAATCCTATTCTGTTCGCTTTGAGGGCGTGAATCATGTATGATGTTGCGATGTATCCTGTTTGGCCGACGCCGTGAAAGCCTGTTACTAGCGTGGACCCTCTCAGATTTTTCGAGTCGACGAGTACGCGAATTGTCAAAGCAGTTCTCTAGCTAGAATGGAACCGTCGTAATCTGGCGCTGCTTAAATCTCTCTTGTTCGTGACGTCGTTGTAGGGCTTTTATCATAGTGTTCTGAGCCTTCGTAGTGATTGTGAGTTTAGAGTCATCAAAATGTTTCAGCGTCAGTCTGACTCGGTGTTCCGATGAAGATTAGGTTCATGGGTGCCTGCCAAGAAGTAGGCAGGTCTGCATTCGCCGTTAGCATCGGCGAGAAATATCTCGTCTTAGACTACGGTGTGATGGTCAACCATCATGTCGGTTTTCCTATGCACATTCCTCCAAAAGAAGTGGAGGCGATTGTGCTCACACATGCTCATCTTGATCATGTTGGCTCTGCGCCCATCTTCTACATTGCTGGAGGCGTGCCTCTCTATGGCGTTCAGCCAACTTTCACTCTAACGAACCTGATCATCAAGGACTTTCTGAAACTGAGCGGCTACTATGCACCCTACGAGTATATTGATCTGCAGACGATGCTCAAGCATCAGCGTGAGCTACAGTACAAACAAGCGACTGATATCGGCAACGGCTCAGTGACCCTGATTAACGCCGGGCATATTCCGGGCAGCGCTCAAGCGATTGTCCAGAGTGACGGGAAGAGGATCCTCTACACTGGGGACTTCAATCGCCAGCCTACAAGGCTCGTCGACGGTGCGGATCCCGAATACAAGAACTTGGACGCTATCGTCATGGAGGGGACGTATGCGATGGAGGATCATCCGATTCGGGATGGGCTGGAGAAGGAGTTTGTCCAGAAGGTTACAGAGGTCGTGGAGGGAGGCGGGACAGTGTTGGTTCCAGCCTTCGGGGTTGGCAGATCACAAGAGCTGCTCAGCGTACTCTCCGCATACCATTTCGAGCATCCGGTCTTCGTCGATGGAATGGCATTGGACGCAATGGAACTGCTCTTGAAGAATCCGACGGCTCTGCGTGATGCCAAAGTTTTCGAGCGAGCGAGCAAGATGGCGCACTGGGTTGACGGCTGGAATGATAGGCGAAGAGCCGCGAAAACTCCAGGCGTAATTATTTCGCCCGCGGGAATGTTGAAGGGAGGAGCGTCAGTCTTCTATATGGAGAATGTGGCTGCGAAGAAGGAGAATGCTGTGTTCATGGTGAGCTTCCAGGTTCCGGGAAGTCCGGGACGTATTCTCCTTGAAAGGCGAAAGTTTGTCATTCATGGGAGAGCTCGGGAGGTTGACGCTCGGATCGAGCGTTTCGACTTCTCTTCGCACGGTGGGAGGCGGGAGCTTGAACAGACGCTTTCGGATCTTGACAAGAAGACCCGGGTGTTCGTTGTGCACGGGGCGGAAGGGAATTGTAAGAAGCTGGCTGAGTGGGCTTCGACGGAGCTTGGATTGAATGCGAGTGCTCCGAAGACCGGTGATGTCGTCGAGATCTAGAACGCCATGTCAGAGAGCGAGAGCAAGGTCTTCAAGCCTCGCCCAAAACATCTGCTTCCAGTATTTCTCGGCCTCCTAGCAACCGGAATACTGGCCTATCCAATCTCGTTAGTAGCACCAGCGCAAGCCCAAGTGACTCCCTTCGACGTCAACTCGGCTGCAGGTGCATCGCTCAACGCGGTCGTGTTTGTTTTCGCTCTCGGGGCGAGTGCCACTGTAATGTTTCTATTGATTCGTAGAGGTCGAATGCGATTTATTCGTCGGCTGATCAAGGGGGCGCTGGTTCTAGTCTCTTTCGCAGTCGCGTTCTGGTATTCAACATCGATTCTCGCATCGGTGGTCGATCTGTCAACCAACTTGTGGACACTAGTCTCGCTACTGCTCTCTATCGGAATAGCTGCGGCAATCGGATTAACCGTTTTCGGGAAAGGACAGTCTCGTCAATTGTCAGGTGTGACGGCGCTCGGAGCTCTTACCGGAGTGTTTCTCGGCTACTCTGTTGGCCCGACCACTGCGCTCGTCTTGGTGGTGGCGCTCGTTGTCTATGATATTGTTGCGGTGTTTAGAGGTCCAGTGGGCGCGCTGGCCAAGGCCGTCGAAGCAGGTGATCTTCCCGGTGCAATGTACACGTATGGTGAGCTGACTATTGGGATGGGAGACCTTGTCTTCTACTCACTAGTCGCGACAACAGCAATGGTATACTTCGGGGTCTTCTCTTTCTTCGGGGCGGCGCTTGGGATTCTCGCGGGATCCTATCTGGGTTTTAGAGCGCTGTCGAAGTACGAAATGTTTCCGGGATTACCCTTTTCACTACTGCTAGGCGTTGCCGGAATGTTGCTGACCGCTATCGCTACAAGGACACTAATTCTCTAGCTGCTTCGTCCAGCGAGCTGAAACGATAATCGGCTAAGCTATTCTCCACGCGTTGTCTTCTGTCGACCAAAACAGTCTTGAGTCCGGCGATGTATCCTCCTCAACGTCATGCACTTCCGAATCACAACCATAACCGGCTAAGCTATTCTCCACGCGTTGTCTTCTGTCGACCAAAACAGTCTTGAGTCCGGCGATGTATCCTCCTCCAACGTCATGCACTTCCGAATCACCAACCATAACCGCTTCTTCAGCTCGAGCCTTGAACTGCATCAGCGCGTATCGAAATATTCCGGGATCGGGCTTTCGGATCCCGACACTAGCCGACGTAACGACTTGGTCAAAGTATTTTGTTAGTTTAACGTTGTCGAGGATTCCCATGGCTACCTCGTGCGATGATACGTTAGAGATTATTCCCAACTTGACATCTCGTCCTGAGAGCTTCCTCAGTGTAGAGTCAGCGTCGTCGAACGCAACTGCGTTTGCGGCTCGCGCCTTCACTATGATATCGATGGCTTTCCTTACTATCTGGTCTGATGGATGCTCTTCGATTATCCGTTCGAGTAGCTGTCTCATCCAGACTTGAATCGGAATCTCTACGTGATGTCTAGATCGTATTGCTTCGTTGACTTTGTAGCCCTCTCGGTAGAATTCGAACAGTTTCTCCGGAGAGACCCGTCTGGAGAGTAGGGGGCTGATTTCTCGTAGAGCATTCCTTGTGACCATGCTGTCTTCTATGTTCTGCGTGACAAGGGTCTCGCCCAAGTCGAAGAAGATAGCTTTGGTCCCTGACACCATTTTGCCCTTGGCCGAGACAGTTCATGAAGGACTTTAGGTCTTTGACTGCGAGGACTAGGCTTCGAATAGTGCTCGTGTCGGAAGCCCTCTTTCATTTTGTCGCTTGTCTGGGGCGGCTACCCCTACCCCCCTCGTGAAGGATTCGCACGAAGGAATGTTTCGCTTTCTTAGGGAAAGATGATCAATTTGTGCACGTTTGAGGGGGGGTTTTGATCAGAACCGGTTTTGTATGAGGATTGTAGGCGGGGTTCTAGTTTGCACCGTATCGTAGTACTGCTGCGACTTTGCCGAAGGAGTCTCTTAGCATTCGTCCTTCCTCTGTCTCTTCCGAGATGACTTCAACCTTGCTCGCCGACTTCTCTGCGTATTCAAGGAAGCTATCGATAATGTCGCCGTGATCCCTGGCTTCGAGCATAGGCTTGCCACAGTTCTTGCAGAGTCTCGTTGACAGTTCGTTCATGACGGCGTGAGCTTCGTATTTGGTTCCTCTGAACTCCTCAACGTTCCCACAGTTCTTACACTTGAGAACTACACGCTCTCCTTCTAGCTTTTCCGAGATCAAGAGCATGTCGACTATTCCTTTCTCAAGATATTCCTGGACCTTCTTCTCTCCAAACGCCGCCTTCCCAGTCTCGTGTCCGAGTTCGTAGAGGAATTTTTGGACTAGCTGTTTCTCCTCGCCGTATCTGACGCCTTTGAAGACGTCGTTGCTCTTCTCGACGACTTCTTCGACTCCTGCTTCGCTGGTGTAGCTGGTGTCGACTATTGAGAGGACTTTCTTCTTGAGAGTGTACTGCAGGTACTCGCCTTCTTCGAAGACGTACTTCGTGGGTCCTGGACCGCCTATGATGATCCCTTTCAAGTCTG
>Ga0209648_10004301_pt1 | contig 12085 bp, 10 predicted proteins | sample GraSoi2013_115cm_FD_185830 | JGI IMG/M metagenome (GOLD analysis project Ga0209648, IMG submission 185830) | Grasslands soil microbial communities from the Angelo Coastal Reserve, California, USA - Sample 9_17_2013_115cm (SPAdes) (version 2) | ecosystem: Environmental > Terrestrial > Soil >...
GCCGCCTACCACAACTGCCCCGCCTGACCCCGGCAGCCCGTTGCGGCCCACGCGGAGCGCGGCGACGCCCACCGCGGCCGTGTGGCGGCCGCGTGGGCTGACCGGCCGAAGCGACGTACTTGTGGATAATTCTGCCTGTATAGGTCGATTACTCCCCGAAAGTTGGCTTGCCGGATCAAAACCTGTAATCCCCCGTGTCGCTCGTAACGTCCAATTAACAAACAGGTAGTCCCTAGGACGCCCCGTGGTGGCGCTCGCGCCCTATCCGAGTGATATGAGGGGAATCTGGCATGAGACTGAACCGGCCGCCGCAGGCGGCCAAGAACTCTGCCCCGACGGCGGAGACTACTAGCCCCCGGGGCCACCAGGTCCGCACAGGCTTGTTCCGGGTGGTATCGGTGACCGCCGTGGCCACGGCGACCTGCGCCTTGTGGGCGCTTCCGGCGAGTGCGGCGACTGCGTCGGCGCACGCGAAGCATCCTTCGACAACCAGCGTGTCGTTCAGCCCCACCCCGGCCTGGGTCGGCCAGCGCGTTCGGCTGTCGGCGAAGGTCAAGTCGTCGGGCCGGATCCCGACCGGAACCGTTACGTTCAGGTGGGCGGGCCGGACGCTGTGTGTTGGGCACCTGCGGCGCGGGACCACGAGCTGTAGCACAAGCTTCGGCGCGGCCGGCTCGTATCTGGTGCAGGGCCTCTACAGCGGTGATGCCACCCATCTCCGGTCGGTGGGAACAGCCCGCGAGGCGGTCAGGCGCTCGCCCACGACCACGACGATCACCAACGTCGGCGGGGGCATCATCGCGGTGGGCCAGTCGCACACCTTCGACGTCACCGTCACCGCGCCGGCCGGTACGCCGGCCCCGACCGGAACCGTTACGTTCAGGTCGGGAGCCAGGACGCTGTGTGTTGTGCGCCTGTCACGCGGGACCGCGAGCTGTGTCACAAGCTTCGGCGCGGCCGGCTCCTATCTGGTGAAGGGCTTCTACAGCGGTAACGCCGCGCATCTCGGGTCGGTGGGAACAACCGGCGTAGTGGCCGGGCGCTCGCCGACGACGACGGCGATCACCGGTGCCGGCGCCATCATCACGGTGGGCAAGTCGTACATCTTCCACGTCACCGTCACCTCGCCGGCCGGAACCCCGGCCGCGACGGGAACGGTGCAACTCGCGCCTGTCCCGCCGACAACTCTCTCCGGGTACACGTGCACCGCGGTGCTGACCGCGGGGGTGGGGTCATGCACCGTCACGCCAGCCGAATACGGTATCGACAACTACACGGCCACGTATTCGGGCAACGCGGCCCACACCGGCTCGGCGTCTGACGGCAAGTTCACCCTGGCCGCGCAGAACGTCACCACCACGACCGTCACCGCACCGTCGACCACCACGAGCTCGGTGAAGCTGAACGCGGCGGTGTTCGCCATGGGCGCGAACATTACCGGTGCCGTCGGCGGCACCGGTTCGGTGACGTTCTATCTCTCCAACACGCAGGGCATCCTCGGGACTGCTTTGCCTGCTCCGTGCGCCGCCGTGTCGCTGACGACCTTCGACGCGGGCACAGGCAACAACAACGCCATGTGCACCGGCAGCACCCAACTGAACGGCCTGGCGAAGGGGACGACGGTCTACATAACGGCTGTGTTCTCCGGAGACCCGGTCAACGTGGCGTCGACGTCAAAGCAGTTCACGCTCACCACGAGCTAGTTCAGCCAGGCTGGATTCCCATCGCCGGGCCGTCCCTTCGGGGGCGGTCTGGCGCTGTTTCGGCTCAGAACCCGGTCGCGGGCCGACGGCGGCACCCCGCGGCAGCCTCGTGACGCGAGGCTGCCCATCGGGCATGCTGTAGGTGGGTTCTCGCCGATCAGGCCAAGGTGATCGGCCACGTGCGTCCCTGGACGTTCGGGAGATCGTGATGCCAGTCATCGTTGTGACCCGGCTTCGGCTGAGGGATCCGGCGCTCCTGGATGAGTTCTTCGCCGCCGCCGTCGCCTGCTTGGAGCAGGCGAAGAAGTCCGACGGCAACCTCGGCTCGGACGTGCTCGCCGACGCGAACAACGCGTGGTGGACGCTCACCGCCTGGCAGGAGCGCCAGCCGATGCAGGCCTTTGTGGGGACTGAACCGCACCGGAGCACAATGGCACGCCTGGGCGACTGGTGCGATGAGGCGACGTTCGTTGACTGGGAGCAGGCCAGCGCGGATCTGCCAGACTGGCAGACGAGCTACCGCCGCCTGGTCGCCGACGGCCAGGTGGCGAGACTCACATCAGACCCGTGCTTTCCCACCACCGGTCGAGCCTCCCACGTAACAGCAGGCCACGGGCCAGTTTCGCTAGTAGGAGCTAAGCGTATGGAGCGGAGGGTGTGGGATTCGAACCCACGAGGACGCGTCAACGCCCTAGCGGTTTTCAAGACCGCCGCCATCGGCCACTAGGCGAACCCTCCCGGCAGACACGATAGCCGCGCCGGCCGGTCGGCGCCTCCCTCGGGCCGCGGCGCCTGCCTCGGGGGGACTGCCGCACGGGCAGCGCCGAGAGGCCCAAGCCAACAGCATCGACGGCGCGTCGGTGCTGTTGGAGCCGCATCGACGGCACATCGGTGCGGTTCCAGCGGAGCAGACCGAGGCTTAGCTGCGGAAACCGGGCGCCCGGAGGGCACTGGCGGCTGGCCCGGGCGTCTGGGATCGCGGGAGGTGAGTAGGCTCGCGATCGGAGGAGGTTACCATGCTGCGCCCGTTCGGCTGGCAGGCGGTTGTCGCCGTCTGGCAGTTCGCGCCGGTCGTCACCGGCGTCGTCGTCATAGTCGGCGGGCTGTATTTGTGGGGCGTGCTCCGGGTTGCGCGCCAGCATCCCGCCCGGCCGTGGCCGGCCTGGCGGACCGGGATGTTTCTCGGCGGCCTCGCGGTCGTCGTGCTGGCCACGGAGAGCGGCATCGGCTCCTACGACGACGTGCTGTTCTGGGACCACATGGTGCAGCACCTCATGCTGATCATGGTCGCCCCGCCGCTGCTCATCGTCGGCCAGCCGATCACGCTGCTGCTGCACGCCAGCAAGAACCCGCTGCACACCTGGGTCAAGCGGGTCGTGCGGTCCCGGGTGGCCAGCTTCCTCACCTGGCCGGTGTTCGGCTGCGCGGCCTACGCGGCCGTTGTCATGGCGGCCCACCTCACGGGCCTCGCCAACCTGGTGGAGACCAACCAGACGCTGCACGACGCCGAGCACGCCATCTTCCTCGTGGTCGGCTACCTCTTCTTCCTGCCCATCCTCGGCCGTGAGCCGATCCGCTGGCGGCTCAGCTACCCAGTGCGGTTCGTCATCCTGGTCCTGGTGATGCCGGTGGATACGTTCACCGGGCTCGTCCTGGGCTACGCCAACGCCGGCACGCCCGGGGTGCCAGGCGGCCCGCGGCCCGCCTGGGCACCCGGGCCGGTGTCGGACCTGCACGCGGGCGGCGCGGTGATGTGGATCGCCGGCGACGCCATCATGTTCGGGCTGATGATGCTGGTGTTCCTGATGTGGAGCCTGGACGAGAGGGCGGCGACGAGCGGCCGCGGATGGTTCGAGGCGGCCCGCCGGGCCAGCATGGCCACCCTGGTCGCGTCCCACCCGGCACCCCGGACCGCGGGACCGGCCGGCAGAGCGGCTGTCGAGGCGGCGCCGTCTGCTCCGGCCGCCACCTGGGACGGGCGCGGCGGAATCGACGACGACGAGCACCTCGCCGCCTACAACGCCTTCTTGGCCAGGCTGAACGAGGCCGAGTCCGGCCGCCAGCCGTAGCCGCTGCGGCGACACGTGCCGATATCGCGGGCAGTGGCGGACCGGTTCGCTATGTTCTTGTCCGGGCTGCATGCGGCGGTAGGCCCGCGGACGGTCCGTTCTGGCGGAGCTTTCCTGGCCGACTGAACCAGGACGGCCGAGCGTCCGTTACAGGGAGAGCGATCCGGGCCGGGACCTCCCGTATCGCGGGCCACGTCTGCTCCTGCACCGCGGCCCGAATCAGTAGTTCTTCTGTGGGGAGCGTGATCATGTTGAGACTTCAGCGAGTAGCGGCATCCGCTGTCGCGGCGGCCACGATCATGGGAACGGGACTCGCGATGACGGCGCCGGCTTCGGCCAGTACGCATCCGTCGTTCATCGGGAAGTTCAGCCAGCTCAAGACCATCGCCTCAACGGTTCCCCGGAACGGGGACGTCAACCCGTACGGGGTGGCCGTGGTCCGGGACAGCCTGGGCAAGCTGCACCGTGGCGATGTCCTGGTCAGCAACTTCAACAACATGGCCAACCAGCAAGGGACAGGGACAACGATCGTCGAGGTGTCACCCTCCGGCCATCGGACCCTGTTCGCCCGCATCACCAAGTCCCATCTGACCGGGCGTTGCCCCGGCGGTATAGGGCTGACCACCGCGCTCGCGATCCTGCGTGGCGGTTGGGTGGTCGTGGGCAGCACGCCGTCGAAGAACGGGATGGTCGCGACGTCCGGGCCAGGCTGCCTGATCGTGCTGGACAGCCACGGCACCGTGCGCGAGACCATCTCGGGCCATGGCATTAACGGCCCGTGGGACATGACCACGTTCAGCTTCGGCGGCCGGTTCGCCGAGCTGTTCGTGACCAATGTGCTCAACGGGGTCGTCAAGGCCAACGGAGGGGTCGTCCACCGGGGCACGGTGCTCAGGCTGCTGGTCCGGGTGCACCTGAACAGCCCGCCGGACCTTCTCGCGGTAACGAAGATCGGCTCTGGCTTCTTCGAGCAGGGCAGCGCGACGGCGTTCGTGATCGGGCCGACCGGTCTGGGCCTGGGCGAGAACGGCACGCTCTACGTCGCCGACACCGGGAAGAACCGGATCACCGGCATCCCGAACGCGGTCAGGCGCAGGACGAGCGCGGGCACCGGGTTCGTGCTGACCTCGGGCGGAAAACTCAACGGTCCGCTGGGTCTGGCCATCGCGCCGAACGACGACGTGCTCACCGTCAACGCCAGCGATGGCCTGATCGTGGAGACGACGCGGCATGGCGCCCAGGTGGCCAGGTTCCTCCTGGACAACTCGGGCAGCCCGCCCGGCTCTGGGGCCCTGTTCGGTCTCGCCGTGGCGCCACAGGGTAGCGGCGTCTACTACGTGGACGACGCGACCAACTTCCTGCGGTTGCTGCACTGAGCCGGTGAACCAAGCCGCCGCGGCGAGCGCGGCCGACTCGGGTCGAACCGAGTCGGCAGGGCTTGGCCCGGTCGGCTGAAACGTCCGTCCGGGTCGCGCCTGGGGACGAGTGGCCCCGTCCTCGGGTGCGGCCCGGCGGGCTCGCCGCGGAACGCCCTGCCGGCCGCGACCCGGCCGTCTCGTCGGCCCGGCGCGACACGCCGGCCGCGCTTTCTACCCGAATCTAAGGAACGCGCTAGATCAGGCCATAAGCTCCAATGGCGTGGACCCGGTTCGCAACCCGTACGCCCCGGGAGCCGGACAGCGCCCGCCGGAGCTCGCCGGCCGCGATCGCGAGATCGGCCAGTTCGAGGTCGTGCTGGAACGCATAGCCCGCGGTCGGCCCGAGCGCAGCATGGTTCTCACCGGGCTGCGCGGCGTCGGCAAGACCGTGCTGCTGAACGCGTTCCGCTCTATGGCCATGCAGCGGCTCTGGGGGACGGGGAAGATCGAGGCGCGGCCCGATCAGTCGATCAGGAGGCCGATAGCCTCGGCGCTGCACATGGCAGTCCGTGAGCTCGCGCCCAGGCACCGGGCGCCGGACCGGATCGATCAGTTCCTGGGCGTGCTCAAGGCGTTCACCATCCGTGACCCGGCCGCGCCGAAAGGGTCGTACGCGGCGCAGCTGGGCATCGACGTCCCGGCGACGCGCGGCCGCGCCGACTCCGGCGACCTCGAGATCGACCTCACCGAGTTGCTGACCGACGCGGCATCGGTCGCGGCTGACCTCTCCGTGGGCATCGCGCTGTTCGTGGACGAGATGCAGGACGTGCAAGCCCGCGACATCTCCGCGCTCTGCGCCGCCTGCCACGAGCTGTCGCAGACCGGCGGGCCGCTGATCGTGGTCGGGGCCGGCCTGCCGCACCTGCCGTCTGTGCTGTCGGCGAGCAAGAGCTATTCCGAACGGCTGTTCCGCTACGTGCCGATCGACCGGCTGGACCGGGAAGCCGCGGATTTCGCGCTGCTGGCCCCGGCCCGGCGCGAGGGCGCGGACTTCGAGCCCGCCGCGCTGGACGCCCTCTACGCCGCGGCTGACGGGTACCCCTACTTCGTGCAGGCCTACGGCAAGGTGACCTGGGACGTCGCAACGTCGAGCCCGGTCACCGCCGGCGACGTCAGCGTGGCGGGCCCGGTGGCGGCCGGCGAGCTAGCCGTCGGCTTCTTCGGCAGCAGGTACGAGCGCGCGACCCCGGCGGAGCGCGAGTACATGCGCGCGATGGCGCTGCTCGGGGACGAGCCGGTGGCGACCGCGCAGGTCGCCGAGGAACTGGGCCGCAAGCCGTCCAGCGTCTCCCCGGCGCGGGACAGCCTGATTAAGAAGGGCCTGATCTACAGCTCGGAGCGCGGGCTGATCGCCTTCACCGTGCCGCACTTCGGCCGCTTCCTCCGGGCCCAGCCTGCCTGAGGCCCAGCAAGCCTGCCTGAGGGCCCCCGCCTGCCTGAGGTCCTGCCTGCTTGAGGTCCTGCCTGCTTGAGGCCCCCCGGCCTGGCCCGGCCCAGGCTCGCCCCAGCTGCGAGCTGGCCGAGCGGCGAGCGCCTCTGCGGGATTCTTGCCCCGTCTACAGCCTCGCCTAGAGATCGCTAGAGAACGGCAGATCGCGGCCGGTCCGTGGAGCAGGCGTGCCTCCGCTGGCAGGAATCCCGAGTCCCGGGTCAGTCGCAGCCGCGAGCACCCCGGACGCGACCAGGTCAGGGGCGGGACAGCGGTCGCAGGCCGGCTCCGCGGCAGGCCGGGCCGGTTTCACCTGCTTGGCCCTGCCTGGCCTGGCGCGCCGGGCCGGCAGCACGGGCCAGCTCAGCACCTCACCCGTGGCGGCGTCGACGAGGGCCGCGTGAATTGCCGGGCGGTGGGGGCGGATCTGGACCGCGAACACGACCTCGGCGTCCCGGTCGTCGGCCCGGGCGGGGAACACCACGTATCTCCAGCACAGCTCCCGCCACATGTCGACGGGCACTTCCGCGGTGATCACGCCCGATCGCCTGCGCCACTGCGAGCTGCGGCGCAGGGCGGTCAGTGTCCGGACCGCAGGCAGCCTGCGCAGCTCGCACGGCTCGGAGTAGCCGAACCGTGCCAGAGACTCGCCCAGCTCGGGAGAGAGCGCGGCAATCACGGCCAGCTCGACCGCGAGGATGGCCAGCAGCCTGCCCGCCTCGGCACCGGGGTGCGGCGGGCGCAGCGGGGGCAGCCCGATGGTCGCCAGTGCGGCGGCGGACAGCAAGGCCGACCTGGTCATCGTGCGCCAGCTGACCGGAGATGTGCTGAAGTCGCCGAAGCACCCGCATCCCACCTCTGGATGGCTGGTCCGCAGCTCGATCAGCGCGCAGGTGGCGACGAGAAACAGCACGGACGTCGCGAGCCGCACCGTGTTCGCGGGCTCGCCCCGGCCGAGTCCGTCGGCGGTGACGAGGAGCGCGACCCCGCAGGCGAGCTCGGCGGCGCACATACCGGTCGCCACCGGGCGCCGCAGGCGGATGGGGAACATGGCCGTCGGGCCGAGCCCGGCATCCACCGAGCCGACGCGCAGCATCCGGGCGAACTTGGTTGCGCATCCGCCGAGGAGCATGGCCGACAGCAGGGGTATCTGTACCTCCCGGACCTCCATTGCCAGAGGCGACAGCACGTCAGCGGCCAATCGTGATCGTCGCGTTGAAGCACCCTCGATCCAGCTCGCCGCCCAGCGCGACGAAGCTGGCTGAGGTCAGGTCCGCCACACGCCCGCGAGGTGACGTGCCGCAGGTGACGCACCGGTCGTTGAACAGCCGGGCGACAGCGGCGCATCCGGTGACCGGAAGCATGCACGAGCTGCCCGTGCAATCGTTGCGGATCAGCAGCCGACTGCCGATCGCGAGATAGGGCATGCGGGCGAAGCGGGGCGCGATCCCGCCAACCGGGTCCTCGGCGCAGCCGGCCTCCGGGTCGAGGGCCGGATACAACGCGCCCAGCAGCCCGGGCGGTTCCTCGAAGGGCTCGTGCCAGGTGGCTGACCCGCTGATCGCGCTCGGTACGTGGCCGGCCAGCATCGGCGGCGCGGGAAGGCGGTCGACGGAATAGGCCGGCTGGGACGTGCCCGGTATCCGTGCCTCCAGCGTCCCGCCCCGCCTGAGCCCGATGACGTCGATGAGATACCCGGGCTCCAGGTTCGGGAAGCGGACCTGGATCCGGCCGGCCCACCGCCACGGGATCGTCACGACCTGGCGAGGCTTCGTCGTGCCCTCGTCGACGAGCAGGCTATCGGCGGCGCGCTCGATGATCGTTCCGGTCACGCGGCCGATGTTCGCCCAGATCCGGTCGGCCACGCCGCACTGGGAGCGGTGCAGCCGGACCACCACGTGGTCGCCCGGGTGCACCCCGGCCGGGTCTAAGGGACCGCCGCGCCAGGCGGTCGCGCCGGCGGTCAGCGTCATCCGCGTGTCGCTGCCGCCGTTACCGATCACGAGCACGTGCGGGCTGATGTCGCGGACGGTGCCCGTGATGGCGCGCGGCAGCTCGCCGGGCGCGGGGAACCCGGCCGCCGCGTCATCCGCCGGTGCATCCTGGGCCCGGAACACGGCATCCTTCAACAGCCGCCTTCGCGACGTGCGCACGGCGGTCTTCGTGGCCGCGAGCCGATCGCAGCACCGGTGGTCTTGGCGAACCTCCAGCATCAGCCCTCCCTGACGGGCCGCCAGCCCAGCCCGGTGCCCTCCCTGGGCAAAATCACCCCCTGCGCGAGCCGGCCCCGGGCAACCAGCCCAGCGCGAGCCCTCCCCGGCAACCAGCACAGCTCATGACCATGCGTACCTGGGGCAGCCCACGTCAAGCGGTTCGCTACTTTCGGGCCTGAGGTAATACATCTACGTCTGTACGGCGAGCCCGACATTGCTGCTGCCCATATCCGGTGATGCGACTCGCCGTTACAGGGGGGTAGCGACGCGTAACCGCAGTCGGCTGAGTACCGTAGGTGTGTGAGCGTCGGGGGCGATCACTTCATGGCGGGAGTTTGTGCGGATTCAGCCGGGCCAGCATTGCGGGGCGCTGCGGCGGGTGACGGGCGACAACTCGCCGCCAACGCCGACCCGCGGGACCCCACGCCCGGGCACATGCGGAGAGCACGCGAATCCCGGACCAGCTTCGACGATCCCGGCTTCCGGGACTACGTCACTGCCCGCAGCAGATCGCTGCTGCGGACCGCGTACCTGCTGACCGGGAACCGTGCCGATGCCGAGGATCTGGTCCAGGCCGCCCTGGCCAAGACGTACCTGGCCTGGGACAGGATCGAGGACCGGGGCGCGCTGGACGGGTACGTCCGCCGGGCCATGGTCAACACTCACATCTCCTGGTGGCGCCGCCGCAGGCTGGAGGAGTACCCGACCGACGAGGTTCCCGACCAGGCGGTCGCCGATCACTCGGGGACCAGTGACCTGCAGGACACGATCCGCCGGGCCGTCGACCGGTTGCCGCAGCGGATGCGCGCGGCCGTGGTCCTCCGCTACTTCGAGGACATGACCGAGGCAGAGGTCGCCGACGCACTCGGGGTGAGCCTCGGGACCGTCAAGAGCACGGTCTCGCGCGCCGTCGCCAAGCTGCGCATCGATGCCGAGCTGCAGGCCGACTGAGGCGGCCGGGCGGTAGCGTCGCGCGAAGGCCAGGCAGCGGAAGCCGCCGCCCCCGGGGATGGGCGTGGGCAGCTTGCGGATAGCCGGGGAGTGACGTTTTCGCGCTCGCATGGCACTATCCACCCAGAGACCGTTCCGGCGCCTCCAGGGGAGGTAGCCGCCGGAGCAGGCACCGCTGGAGGTGGCCAGTGCAGAGCACGATGATGGACGTTCCGCTGACGGTGACCGCGCTCATGCGTTACGGAACGTCGGCTTTTGCCGACCGCGAGGTGGTGACCTGCACGTCGGCAGGCACGCGGCGGCAGAGCTACGGCGTGACCGGGGCCAGGGCGGCGCGGCTGGCCAACGCGCTGCGCAGCCTGGGCGTGGACGCCGACCAGCGGGTGGCCACGCTGATGTGGAACAACGCGGAGCACCTGGAGGCCTACCTGGCGATTCCGTCCATGGGCGCGGTGCTGCACACGCTGAACCTGCGGCTCGACCCGGAGGTGATCGGCTACATAGCCACGCACGCCGGCGATGACGTGGTCATCGTCGATGGCACCCTGGTACCGCTGCTCGGGCGGGTGCTGCGGCATGCGCCCACGATCCGGCATGTCATCGTGACCCGATCAGAGGACGGAACGGATAACCTCGCCGAACCCGACCTCGCGGGCGACGGCCGGCTGGTGCACTCCTACGAGGACCTGCTCGCCGCCCAGCCCGACTCGTTCGGCTGGCCCGATCTGGACGAGCGGTCCGCGGCGGCGATGTGCTACACCAGCGGTACCACCGGGCGCCCGAAGGGCGTCGTCTACAGCCACCGGTCGGCCTACCTGCACTCGATGGGCGTGTGCCAGGGCAACATATTCGCGCTGTCGGAGCAGGACCGGGTGCTCCCCGTGGTGCCTATGTTCCATGCGAACGCCTGGGGGCTCCCGTACGCCGCGGTGATGGCCGGCGCCGACCTGATCATGCCGGACCGGTTCCTGCAGCCCGAGCCGCTGGTCCGGCTGATCGAGGCGGAACGGCCCACGCTGGCCGGCGCGGTGCCCACGATCTGGAGCTCGCTGCTGACGCACGTGCGCGCCCACGGCGGGGACCTCTCTTCGCTGCGGCTGGTGCCGTGCGGCGGCTCCGCGGTGCCGCACGCGCTGCAGGAGGCGTACGAGAAGGAACTCGGGGTCCGGATCCTGCAGGCCTGGGGGATGACGGAGACCTCGCCACTGGGCAGCGTGGCGCATCCGCCCGCCGGCACCCCCGAGGGCGAGTCGTGGCGCTACCGCGACACCGCGGGCAGGCTGGTCGCCGCCATCGAGGGCAGGCTGGTCGGCGCGGACGGGACGGTGCTGCCGCACGACGGCGAGTCGGTCGGCGAGATCGAGGTCCGCGGCCCGTGGGTGACCGGGTCCTACTACAAGGACGATGACCCGGAGAAGTTCCGGGACGGCTGGCTGCGCACCGGTGATGTCGGGACCATCGACCGGCTCGGTTTCGTCACGCTCACCGACCGGGCCAAGGACGTGATCAAGTCCGGCGGCGAGTGGATCTCCTCGATGGAGCTGGAGAACGCGCTGATGGCCCACCCGCAGGTGGCGGAGGCGGCGGTGATCGGGGTCCCGGACGAGAAATGGGGCGAGCGCCCGCTGGCCACGGTCGTGCTCAAGCCGGGTGCATCGGTCACCGCGGCGGAGCTGAGGGCCTTCCTGGATGGGAAGATGGCGCACTGGCAGCTGCCCGAGCGCTGGTCGTTCATCACCGAGGTGCCCAAGACCAGCGTCGGAAAGTTCGCGAAGACCAGGATCCGTGAGGCCTATGCCAAGGGCGACTACGAGGTGATCGAAGCTCGCTGAGCCGCGCCCCGCGCCCGGTCCTCGCGGCGGCAATACGCTGGGCGCCTGATACGGCGAACTACTTTGCTGGCGCTCGGACGGTACCGGTACCCTGGGTCGGACCCGCTGGGTCATTGGGAGGCTTCGCCTAGTCCGGTCTATGGCGCCGCACTGCTAATGCGGTTTGGGTTCACGCCCATCCGGGGTTCAAATCCCCGAGCCTCCGCAGGTCACGGCCCCCTCCCTGAACGCTCCGGGGAGGGAGGCCTGACCGGCCACGGGCCCAAGGTTGCAGTTTGGGTTGCAGTTGCCCTCATCTTTCGCCCCATAGCGCCTCGTCCATGCGCTCGCTCGCGTCCTTCATCTGGAGCGTGGCCACATGCGTGTACCGCTCCGTGGTTGTCACCCGGGTATGGCCAAGAACCTCCTGGACGACGCGGATGTGAACGCCCTGGGCAATCAGCAGCGTCGCCGCCGTGTGCCGGGCGTCG
>Ga0209648_10004302_pt1 | contig 12082 bp, 14 predicted proteins | sample GraSoi2013_115cm_FD_185830 | JGI IMG/M metagenome (GOLD analysis project Ga0209648, IMG submission 185830) | Grasslands soil microbial communities from the Angelo Coastal Reserve, California, USA - Sample 9_17_2013_115cm (SPAdes) (version 2) | ecosystem: Environmental > Terrestrial > Soil >...
CCCGCCGAGTACGGCGACAAAACCAGCCTGGTCGTGAATGCGATCACCAAGTCAGGTCTAAATCAAAAGAAGCCCACCGGAGGATTCAGCACGACGTACGGAACATTCGGCACGATTGGTCAGGATGCTTCGTTGGCTTTCGGCAATCCGAGGGTCGGCAACTTTATTACTTTTAATTTCGAGCGCTCGCGTAGATTCCTTGACACACCCGAGTTCGCCGTTCTGCATGACCAGGGCTCGGCCGGCAGCATTTTTGATCGCATTGATTACAGCCCCAATTCCAAAGACACGTTTCACCTGAATCTGTTCTTCGCTCGCAACAGTTTCCAGACGCCGAATCAATTTGATCAGCAGGCGCTCGGCCAGGATCAACGACAGCTTGTTCACAGCATTAACATCGCACCGGGCTATGTTCACATCTTCAGCGCGACCACCGTGCTCTCGGTTAATCCCTATTACCGTCTTGACAACGTAAAATACTTCGCCAGCCCCAATCCGTTTTCCGATCAAACAATGACCTTCAGCCAATCGCGCCGTTTGAATAACGCCGGCGTCAAGGCGGATCTGTCTTATGTTAAGGGAAGAAACAACGCCAAGTTTGGCGTGCAACTTTCCCATACCTTTCTGACTGAGTCCTTCAAGTTCGGCATCACTGATCCCAATTTCAACGACCCGGCCAGTCCCAACTTCCTGCCCGGACTGCTGCCATTCGATCTGACGCGTGGCGGCCAACAGTTCGCTTTCCGCGGCCACACAGACATCAAGCAGGAAGCGTTCTATGCCCAGGACATCCTCACTCTTGGCCAGGCAGCGGTATCGCTCGGTCTTCGGTTCGACAACTACGACGGGATTACTAAAGGCAAACTCTTGCAGCCCCGTCTGGGCATCTCGTATCACCTCAAGAGCACAGGCACCGTCCTGCGCGGCTCTTTCATGCGCAGCTTCGAAAGCCCGTACAATGAAAACCTTGTCCTTTCGAGCGTCACGGGCGCAGGCGGATTGGCCAACGGCGTCCTTGGCGACACGAGCAATTTACCGTTGCGGCCCGGCGCTCGATCGCAGTTCAATGCGGGTTTTCAACAAGCGCTCGGTAAACATCTGCTTTTGGATATGGACTACTTCAACAAGCGCACCAACAACGCGTACGACTTCAACGTGCTCTTTAACACGTCCGTCACCTTTCCGATTTCGTGGCAGAAGTCGAAGGTTGATGGCGCGTCCCTCAAGCTTAACCTGACAAACTACAAAGGACTGTCGGCTTTCATTGTGGCCGGACATACACGGGCGCGTTTCTTTCCACCTGAGACTGGTGGGCTATTCTTCAATTCCAATTTGCCGGCCGGCGTCTTCCGAATTGATCACGATCAAAAGCTCGAGCAAACGACACAGGTCCAATATCAGTTCGAGAAGTGGAAGAAGGTCGCGCCGTACGTGAACTTCACCTGGCGCTATGACAGCGGTGTGGTGGCAGGTTCGGTTCCGGACTTTGCTTCGACGCTGGATTTGACTGCGGACCAGCAAGCGCAAATCGGGTTGTTCTGCGGCAGCACGTTCGCCACGCTAAGCCAGCCCATTCGATCGTGCACTACGGCAAATCGCGGCGCTTTGCGCGTGCGCATTCCGGCCGATGGTACGGAAAACGACGACACCAATCCACCGCGTATTGCGCCGCGTCATCTTTTCGATTTCAGTGTCGGGACGGACAATCTTTTGGCTACAGAGCATAAGAAACTTACTTTGCGATTCACCGGCACTAACATCTTCAATAAGGTTGCTCTCTATAACTTTCTTTCGACCTTTAGCGGCACGCATTTCGTAGCGCCGCGCACGTTCCAGATCCAGGCAGGGGTAACTTTCTAGCCTACACGACTAGCGCGAGGCCGGCTTTACCACGGCCTCGCATTTTCACTTCTACGGACTTCATCTCAACTCCCAATCAAACGCACAGCTATGCCGATGAACAGAATACCGAAGATCGTCGCCATCGCTACCATAATGCTCGGCGAACGGCGATGCGCCTCCGGCAAGAGATCGCTCGTAGCTGTGTAGAGAAAAAACCCCGAAGCGAACCCCAGAAAGACAATCAGCGCGCGCGGAGGCGGCAAGAGAACCAAGGCAAGCAACGCACCCGCGACAGGGGCCAACGCGTCAGCGACTAGAAATACGATGTCACTGCGCCGCGCTTTCTCGCCGTGAGTAACCAGCAGAATAGTGTTCAGCCCATCGCTGGTGTCGTGAACGACGACTGCCAGCGCTACCAAAAGTCCGGTGCGCCAGTTGACCAGAGAGGCGGCCCCAATTGCTGCTCCATCCAGTGTGCTGTGCGCAATCAATCCGACCGCACTAAAGCGGCCGAGATGGTGGTGTACCTGGATGGAGCAATCCTCTTCGGCACATGCATGCAAGACGAGCAGACGCTCGGTTAAATAAAAGAGAAGAAAGCCGACAACCACGATGCCAAGTACGACGCGGACGCTCCACCCTTGCTCGCGCGCCACCGCCAATGATTCCGGCAACAAATCGAAGAAGACTGCCCCTAGAAGAACACCAGCTCCAAGGCCCATCAAAAGGTGAATGCGGCGCCGGGCCGCAATGGCAAGAAACCCGCCCGCCAGTGTCGAACACATAGCAAGTGATGCAAATAGAAGGGCGATCATAATATCGACTTCAAATCGGAGTGTTCTGGAAAGTACCAGACAAGCCGCCTGATAGGAAGTTCATCGTGCTGGCCCATTCGAATATTGACAGCAATGTGCGAACCACAATAGAATTACGTCCCAACTTGGGTTTTCTGTCCCTTGAGGAACCGACAATGAGTCTGGTTAAGATCATCGTCATCACAGTGCTGATCATCCTAAGCATCCTGCTCTTCGGGCGCTTTCTTTTTTAGCCTGATCGAGCAGCATGGCCTGGCATAACCCGCAAACAAAACGCGGCCCGCGATTCACTCTCTGTCTAATTACATCTATCAGCCTGTTAACGTTTTCGTCTATCGTGGCTGCCCAGGAGCAAGAGCCGGTCGACGTAATCCGCGTGCGCACTGACCTGGTCGCGATACCTGTCACCGTGACTGACTCGCGCGGACATCGGATAGCAGATTTGAAGCAGGATGATTTCGCGTTGAGCGACGACGGTCGCGCTACAAAGATCGAATACTTCGCGTCCGGCGCGGAACACGTCGCTTTACTCTTCGCCATCGACGCATCCGGCAGCGCGCGCGACATTATCGGCCAGCAGCGGAGCGCAGCGCTGGCACTTCTTTCGCGTTTCGGACGCGGCTCGCGCGTCGCTGTCCTGCATTTTGGCAATTTCGTGCGCTTGTCGGTTCCCTTCACTACCAACTCGGAAGGGGCCGAGGCTTCATTTAACTATAGGCCGCCGACAAATACCGGCACTGCGATCTTCGATGCTGCGGCGACGGCCGTGCGCTGTTTCGATGGCAGCGGAGGGTTTTCCACTGAGCGTCGTATAGTCGTTCTGTTGAGCGACGGCTTGGACACCCTGAGTTCGACGAGCTACAAAGCCGTCATCGATGCGGCACGACTTCGCGGTGTTTCGTTCTATGTCATTCACTTTCCGCTTTTTTCACCGCGTAATGGCGCGCTGGCGCCCCGACCACCATCGAAGGGTTTCAGCGAACTTGCCGAACAAACCGGCGGCCACTATTTCAGAATTGGCGATGCTCGATCGGCACTCGACCCGCGAGCGCACTATGATCTTGCGCCTGTGTTCCGGGCGATTGAGTCTGACTTGCGAGGTCAATATGTGCTCGGCTTTTACCCGGGCGACGCCGCGCGCAATGGGCAAATACATCTGGTGACAGCCAGTCTCTCAAAGCGGCGGCGCAAGCTTAAGGTAAATCAGTTGAGAGCGAGCTACGACTTAAAACCATAGGATCATGACTGAAGCGAACGAATTGGGTCTAGTGAAAATCCGACAGGCGCTGATAAGTGTGTCCGACAAAACCGGCATCGTCAAATTCGCGCGCGAGCTGAAAAGATTCGGGGTGGACATTGTCAGCACCGGCGGTACGGCAAACGCATTGCGCGAGGCCGGAATCGAAGTGCGCGATGTTTCAGACCTGACCGGCTTTCCGGAAATGATGGATGGGCGGATTAAGACTCTGCATCCGAAGATTCACGGAGCTTTGCTTGCTCTGCGGGACAATCCTGAACACCAGGCAGCAATGGGCGCCCATAAGATCGAGCCGATCGACATGGTCGTAGTGAATCTTTATCCATTTGAGCTGACGATCGGGCGCGAAGGAGTGACGCTGGAAGAAGCAATCGAACAGATCGACATTGGCGGCCCGGCAATGATTCGTTCGGCGGCCAAGAATTATTGCGACGTCGCAGTAGTCGTCGATCCGGATAACTACGACTCGATCGTAACGGAACTGAATCAGCAGGATGGCGCATTGGCTCTGGATACGCGTGCACAACTCGCACTCCTTGCTTTTGCCAGGACTGCGGCCTATGACAACGCGATCTTTGGCTTTCTCCAAAAGGAACAGGAATTTGCCAGCGAGATTGAGAGCGATCCGCAGTTGAGTCAGCTACTGAGTTCGTTCAATGAGCGAATCAGCTTCTCAATGCTAAAAATAAACGAACTGCGCTACGGCGAGAACCCTCACCAGAAGGGGGCGCTTTACTTTTTTGATGAACCTGCTCGCGATCAAGACGGAGTCGCGCTGGCCGAGCTTCTCTCCGGCAAAGAAATGTCCTTCAACAACTACGTCGATGCTGACGCCGCCTGGCAGCTTGTGAGCGATTTCGATCAGCTCGCGTGCGCAGTCATCAAGCACACGAATCCGGCGGGCGTCGCGTTGGGAGCAACAGCCGAAGAAGCTTATCGCCGGGCGCTCGCCTGCGATCCCCTCTCGGCATTTGGCGGCATCGTCGCCTTCAATCGCAACGTCGACGAAGCCGCCGCGCGCGCTGTCACTGAGATTTTTATCGAGGTTATCATTGCGCCCGATTACGACTCGGCAGCGCTGGACGTTTTGAAAACGTGTTGCGCGCCGGCGCGTCATTGGCAAGCGAAGGACTTGAGTATAAGCAAATCTCTGGTGGCATGTTGGTTCAGACCCGTGACACACATAAGCTAAAGCGAGAAGATTTGAAAGTTGTCACCAAACGCGAACCATCGGAAGAAGAGATAGACGATCTGACATTCGCCTGGACTGTCTGTAAACATACAAAGTCCAATGCCATCGTCTATGCCAGAGACAAGCAAACCGTCGGCGTGGGCGCCGGACAAATGTCACGCGTGGATTCGGTGAAGCTGGGAGCGATGCGCGCCCAACTTCCCGTCACAGGCTCGGTGCTGGCTTCAGATGCGTTCTTTCCGTTTCGCGACGGCATCGATGAGGCTGCGAAGCATGGGATCACGGCCATCATTCAACCGGGCGGTTCAGTGCGCGATGCGGAAGCAATTGCCGCCGCGGATGAGCACGGTCTGGCGATGGTCTTTACGGGCGTGCGGCGCTTCAAGCATTAAGCTGGGAGCGCGGACGTCCCGTCCGCATAGCTTCCGGAGCAAGCTAGGGAATTTATTCGCGCTGGGCGCTCAAAGCGGACGAGACGTCCGTGCTCCCAGCGCCCACTTGCTCTTTCTGCCAGCTTTCTTTAATACTTGCGCCGTTAACCACAATGTGACCCAGCTTGGTCGGGAGAGAAACCAGGATGAAGACACTTCTGCTCGCTGTCAGTTTGCTGGTCTGCTTTGAATCCGCAAGCTTCGGCCAGGCGAACATCAAGGGCCTGCCAAAAGGAGCTGTCGTCATCGAAACGCGAAAGCTTCTCTCGCCGAGTCATCCAGGTCGCACCCTGGTGCTCTGGATGATCAATCCAAAGAAAAATCCGACCGGGTACGCACCAGACGAAATCTACGCCTGCCCGGATCAAACCAGAGGCAGTCATTATTCCGGCCCGACGCGGGTGTCGCTGGTCAACTCGGCAACCAGGAACATTATGAGCACCGTCAAGGTCAGCAGCATATATGAAGATGGCGGAGACAGCTTTGACTTGCCCTACGCGATTCGCAAAGGCAACTACTATCGCGTCGAAGGCCCGGTTCGCGAAGGCGTTGAAGCCAGACCGACGATACTGTGGTTGAAGGATTACAATGGCGACGGGAAACCTTTCGAGTTTGCTTTGTTCGAGGCTGAGGCTTGCATGGGACTACAAACTACTCTGATCGGATACAGCGATAAGCAGGATCGAGTCATTCAATATCCGATCAAGTTGGAAGTAATCGAACGTTCCACGCATTCAACCAGTGTGACGCCGTGGGCTGATTATTTGTTCAGCAAGAAACCTCTGCGCCCCGGCTTTTGGAGGTACGAGATTGATTACCGCGGCCGAGCCGGTTCGCTGGATAAGTGGGAAGTGCGCTATAACGCGCTGAAGGAGCAATTTGAAGGAAGGTTAACGATCGTGCCCGGAGATTAGGAAGTACTAGCTCTTCGGATTTTGATAAGAAGGTTACGACATGCTTAAAGAGAAGAACGGAATTATTTTCGGCGTGGCCAACAAACGGTCAATTGCCTGGGCTACAGCACAGTCTCTGCACGAAGCCGGTGCACGTCTGGCTTTTACTTATCAGGGCGACCGTCTGAAAGAAAATGTCGAAGGCCTGACCAGTGACGCGATGCCGAATTCGCTGGTGCTGCCCTGCGATGTCACTAAACAGGATGAAGTCGACGAAACTTTCCAGCGAGTCGGAACAGAGTTCGGCCGCCTGGACTTTCTCATCCACAGCATTGCGTTCGCCCCGCGCGAGGCTTTGGAAGGTGACTATCTGAAAACCGATCGCGATGCTTTTGTCACGGCTTTGGAGATCAGCGCGTACTCGCTGACGCAACTGGCGCGCGCCGCGGCGCCGTTGATGACCGAAGGCGGCAGCATCGTCACGATGACATTTCACGGCGCAGACAAAGTCTATCAGGGCTATAACGTTATGGGTGTCGCCAAAGCCGCGCTGGAATCCAGCGTGCGCTATCTGGCCGCCGACCTGGGCCCGCGTAACATTCGCGTTAACGCCATCAGCGCCGGGCCCATTCAGACGCTATCCGCCCGCGGGGTGTCGGGACTGACCAATATGCTAAAGCATCACGCCGAACGCTGCCCTTTACATCGTAATGTTGAACCGCGCGAGGTTGCCGACACCGCGCTGTTCCTTTGCAGCTCGCTTTCGTCCGGCATCACCGGCGAAACGATCCATGTTGATTGCGGCTATAACATCATGGGGATTTAGTAGCACAGACCGAAGTCCGCACCACTCAGGAACCAAATGAGTAACGACCAAACCGAGAAGCGGCCGCCCGGAGCAACACAGGACGAGCGCTTACTCGAGACGCCGCGCCCTGATGAATTTCTGCGCACCGACACGTGGCGCGTGTTCCGGATCATGGGTGAGTTCGTGCAGGGCTTCGAAGACCTGGCCCAAATTACCAACGGCGTCGCTGTGTTCGGTTCGGCCCGCACTCACCCCGACGATCCGGTTTACCAGGCGGCCCGGGAAACTGCCGCCTTGCTGGCCCGTTCCGGATTCGCCGTCATCACCGGAGGCGGCCCCGGCATCATGGAAGCCGCCAACCGCGGCGCTTTTGAAGCGGGTGGGATGTCAGTCGGATGCAACATCGAACTGCCGCACGAGCAGGGCGCGAATCCTTACCTGACGCTTTCGCTCAAATTCAAGTACTTCTTTGTCCGCAAGATGATGTTCGTCAAATACAGCGATGCGTTCATCATTTTTCCGGGTGGCTTTGGCACGTTTGATGAGTTATTTGAAGCGCTCACTTTGATTCAGACACGGAAGATCAGAAATTTTCCTGTGGTGCTCTATGGCTCAGAGTACTGGTTCGGGCTGCTCGATTGGATTCGGGGGCCGGTCCTGGGTGAGGGCAAGATCTCAGAGCATGATCTCAAGCTGCTGCACCTGGCGGACTCGCCCGCGCAAATTGTCGAAATTATTTCTCGCAGCCGGAGCGCGATAGATAGGATTCAAGGCTAGTCCAGGTTTACGGCCTTGCGCCAAAGCCGCAGAGCGGCGAGATGTTTATAGGTTGGTCTTTTCTAAGGATCTAGCTCCAAAGGAGCGAAATGTTAGCGTCGCCTCTGACACTCTGCAAGCAAGCCCCGTCACATCTCACCTCGAAGCCACTCCAGGTAAGCATCCGAGATAGCAGCAATCGGCAGGGCAATGATCTCCGGGGTTTCGTAGCTGTGAATTACGCGCACGGCGCGATCCAACTCAGCAAACTTTTCGCGGGTCGTCTTGACTGACAACAAAACTTCATTCTCGCGGACAATCTCGCCTTTCCAACGATAGACCGATTTGATTGACGGCAGAATTTGCACGCACGCTGCCAGCCGCGCCTCAACTAACATCGAAGCAATCCGTTCAGCTTCTTCGGCGGTGGCCGCCGTCATCAGGACTACGATTGGTTCTGATTGTTTAGAGTTCAAGCTTCAGCTTGCAGAGTTACAAACGACAACCTAAAGGTTGAACTCTAAAGTCACTCGTCTTCGTCGTCTTCGGCCGCCGGGCCGGTCAGCGGTGAGGTATCTTCGCCAAAGAACGAAGAGTAAATTTCCAGGGCGCGATCAAAGTCGCGCTCGTCAACCAGTATCCCACCGGGCGAAACCTGAGAGAGCAGCGGCGAGAACGCATCGGCGCCGCCCGATTGGATCAGGGAGCGAATGCCGTTCTGGCGCAGGATGTCGTTGACCATCTCAGCTTCCGCCGGTGAAGACATTGTATGGAGCATGACAAACCGGGCCTCGCTATCGTCGGTGGCGCCAGCTTCGGGCGAGAGACGGTCAACCAGTTCGGCTCCGTCGTCGGCGCAGCGAGTTATCCCAGCCTGGTATTCGGCTTCACAGATTGGACAAAACATGGTTAAGTCTCAAATCTCAGGTTTCAAGTCTCAAGTTCGAATTCTAAGCTTCATCGTGCGGACTCCAAAGTCCAAGCGCACCTAACTTGAAACCTGGAACCTGGAACTTGAAACTTTTTGCTCGAACGGAATCTCTTCGAAATGCGTGAATCGCTTGAAATCGCGGAAGCGCTGGTTGATCTCTTCGTGCGTGAGGCGTTGCACGCGTTCAGTGCCGAACTCCTCGACGTTGAACGAAGCCATTACCGACCCAAAGATCATCGCGCGGCGTAACGCCGCTTCGTCCAGTTTTTCCTGGCTCGCCAGATAGCCCATCAGCCCGCCCGCAAAGGTATCGCCCGCGCCAGTTGGATCAAAGACCGCTTCGAGCGGATAGGCCGGAATCGCAAAGTATCCATCTTTCGTAAACATCGCAGCGCCGTATTCTCCGCGCTTCACAATCAGAGTGCTCGGTCCCCACGATAGAATTTTGCGCGCCGCCTTTATCAGGTTCGGCTCGCCTGACAATTGCCTGGCTTCGGCGTCGTTGATTATCACCAGGTCGACGACTTCGATCGTTTTTTGCAGCGAATCGCGCGTCGTGTCAATCCAAAGGTTCATCGTGTCCAGCGCCACCAACTCCGCGCCGGGAACCTGCTCGCGGACGCCGCGCTGCAAATCCGGCTGAATATTTCCCAGGAACACCATACGCGAGTTTTTCGAACGGTCGGAGAGTTTCGGCTCGAAACCGGCGAAGACATTCAACTGCGTTTCCAGCGTGTGCGCCACGTTCAGATCGTATTCATAGCGGCCGTGCCATTGAAATGTCTGGCCATCGGGAACGACTTCCAGATCGGAGGTATCGATGTTGTGGCGCGCGAACACTTCACGCTCGCCGGCGCCAAAGTCGCCCCCTACAACGGCGACCACGCGGACATCCGTAAAGAAACTGGCTGAGATGGAGAAGTGAGAGGCTGAGCCTCCGAGCATGCGATCGCGTTTGCCAAACGGCGTCTCGACAGCATCAAACGCGACGGAACCTACGACTAGTAATGACATAAGTAATTGCGAATTGCGAATTGCGAATTGCGAATTTGGAATTTGGAATTTGGAATACTAGAACGTTTTTTTCTTCCTGGCTACTGCTTTCTACCTACTGCTTACTATCTTTAGCCTTCGGTCCGCCGAGCGATTTCAGATCCTCCAGTGCTTCGGCTCTGAATTGGCTGTCGGGGTATTCGTTCACCAACTGTGACAGATAGTCGCGCGCCTCGCTGCGAAACTGTTCAGGTGTCAAGGTGCGCTTCTCGTTACCCTCGTGACGCACGTACAGTGACGCTTTCTGTTTTCCCTTACCCGTCGAAAGATATAGATTGCTTTCGCCGGCGATGAACAGCGCCTTGTCTATCTTCGAAAAGGTTGGGTTGCCGGCAATGATTTCTTCACAGCGTTGCAGCGCCGCTACGTAAGCTTTCTTCAGCTTGAAGTACTGCCAGGCTACCTCAAGGTTGTGCAGCGAATCCTTTTCCAGATCAGAATCTCGCATCACCTCGGGACCCTGCTTGGCCGCGCCCTGTGCGCGCGCGACTGCGGGCGCCAACGCAAACACCGCCCCAAAGATTATCGCTATTAAATAAAACTTTCTCATGGTCATACTCCATTCACTCTAAACTGGGGACTCGAAACTCACTTTCGGTACTTTGCAATGATGGCTTCGAGCTTACGCGTGGTTGCTTCAGGCCACAAATCAGGCGCCGTAAAGATGGCGTTCTTTAATGTCGCGCCGCATTTGCATTCGCGCGGTTTTCCAGTCAACCTCTTCACGCCCTCGCGGATGATTGTCTGCGCGTTCCGCACGTTTTTGTTCAGGTACTCGATTACAGTTTCCACCGTCACCGCGTCGTGTCCCGGATGCCAGCAATCGTAATCCGTAACCAGCGCCAGCGTGGCGTAACAAATTTCAGCCTCGCGCGCTAGTTTGGCTTCCTGCAAATTAGTCATCCCGATCACGTCCATGCCCCAGGATCGGTAAACGTTCGACTCGGCTACCGTCGAGAAGGCCGGGCCTTCCATACAGAGGTAGGTGCCCCCGCGGTGCGCCTTAACATTGGCGGCCTGGCAGGATTCGGCCAGGACATCGCCGAGGTTGCTACACACCGGATGCGCAAACGCCACGTGCGCCACGATGCCCTCGCCAAAGAAGGTCGACTCTCTGGCGCGCGCACGAGTGCGATCAAAGAACTGATCGGGAATCACCATGTCCAGCGGCGCGTATTTCTCCTGAAGCGATCCCACCGCAGAAGCTGAAAGTATCCGCTCTACTCCCAGCAATTTCATTCCATAGATATTCGCGCGAAAGGGAACCTCTGTGGGCGTGAAGCGATGACCACGACCATGTCGCGGCAGAAACGCAACCCGCTCGCCTTCGAGCGTGCCCAGAATGAATTTGTCCGATGGACTGCCGAACGGAGTCTCGATCTCGATCTCGTCGATCTCTGTTAACTCCGGCATTTGATAAAGGCCGCTGCCGCCGATGATTCCGATTTTCGCCTGGGACATTCGACCTATTTCTTATCCTTACAATTGTTTTCTGCGACGTATTGCGCCAATGCACCGGTCGCCCGCTTTGCCAGCAAATCATCCATAAACGCATTCCTGGCCTTAGGTTGTTCTTTCACCATTGATTCATAAGATGTCAGTGCGCTATCAATGCCCGCCAATTGGGCGGCCTGTTCGTCTTTGGCTTTGTCAGGATTAGCCAACTTGAACGCCGCCATGCCGATTGTGTACTGGCCGAACACCTCGCCGTTGTATTTGTACTTCTTATCGATTCCTGAAATCAGCAACGAGCACACGGTTACACTGACTTTATCGGTCGCTATCACCCACTTGATGGCCCAACCGCGAACGTCTTTCGCACCTTTATCGAAAGGCTTCTGTTCCAGAAACCTGACTGCCTTGATCAGCGTGTCGGTTACGTTTTTGTCATCCTTTTGAGCACTTACACCGACTGAAGTCAATAAAAGGATCAAGCCAAGGAGGAGTGGCATCAATTTTCTCATCTGTCTCAAGTCCTTTCGGTGATGGGAACAGACCGGAATTTTTCTCCATCTACAATAATCTTACCCAGAGGCTCGTCCGGATCGTGGTAGAACAGACAGGTCCATTCTTCCCGCGCCGCCTGCGGCAGTAACTTCTTCT
>Ga0209648_10004303_pt1 | contig 12079 bp, 6 predicted proteins | sample GraSoi2013_115cm_FD_185830 | JGI IMG/M metagenome (GOLD analysis project Ga0209648, IMG submission 185830) | Grasslands soil microbial communities from the Angelo Coastal Reserve, California, USA - Sample 9_17_2013_115cm (SPAdes) (version 2) | ecosystem: Environmental > Terrestrial > Soil >...
CACGGGGGAGTTCGAATTAATAATCATGATCGAAAGTGTGACCGAAGAGATGCATGGGTCGGATCGATTTCTGACCTGAAACTGATTACGAGCGGGCCTTGGTTGGTATGGCAGAACCTTCAACTAGAGCGAAATGGCGCGCTCCTCGGAGTGCACGGGTTCGTACGCTCACAAAGTGCTTGACAGGGATCCACATTGTCAGAGACGCCTGATTTCGACAATCAAGAATGGAACTCAGTGGACTAAGAGCGCAATGCGGTAAGATGGTATTCGCGAAACAGCGCGATAGGCGTCGTATCCATCAGACGAAATACACGGGTGAGCTGAGTCTGCGCGTTGTTGTGCTGCTTGACTGCATGTGCGCCAGTCACTGAAGTTAGCTCAAGGCATCCTGATGAATTTCTGTTCGACCGAGCTATGGGTGCCGTACAACAAGACCGTTATGACGTCGCCCGCCTGACCCTGGAAACTCTCGTCAACACGTACCCAGACTCCCCGTATACTTCGAAGGCAAACGCGGCACTGCACGACCCGCGAATCGCGAACTGCGGGGATTCATGGACGACCCCACCGGGGTGCGACAGCAAACCCGAAACGATGGGGCCATGCTGACCTGACCGTTGTTGACGTAATTCGCCATAGCGCTCATTAACCCCTGCGACCAGGTTTTGGACGCCTATCGCATTGCAGGGCTTCCTAATCGTCCGATCGCTTTTTGTCGAGAAGAACCCGTTCGCGTACCCGTCTTTACCCAATCGGTTCGCGTTCCCCTCCTGCGAAACACGCGGTTCCGCGCGGGCCAACCGCGTGCTCCGCGAGAGTTTTAGTTGCTTCGCACAAAGCCGTGAGCCACGGAGTTCGCGTCAGAGTAGGATCCAGTGATCATCCCAGCCGGGTTGATGCCACTAGTCGTCTCCGAAGAACAGCTGGGGGGACAGATTATCCAAGAGCGCTTCATCATGAAAATCACGTCCCCGACATCGTACATATTCAAGTACGGTATATTCGAGCACGGCACGTATTGGAAACGTCGCAGCGCCATAGGAACTTGCTCCTTTCTTTGCTGCTGATTTCCTACTGAGATCTCGCTGACAGATGTAAGCCCCTCAGTTTGGACTGCTCAGTCCGTTCTGAAGTTTCTTCACCATCGCCTGTGTGCCTTCCGCCATCGGGCCTTTCGGATCGAGCCTGAGATATTCCTGGAATTCCTTCAGAGCCTCGGGGACGTCACGCTTGCGCAAAGCGATGTTGCCCAAAAGGACGTGCACGGGCGCCATTGCGGGCTGCAAGGCTGCGGCTTTGAGTGCGTGGGGTTCGGCGTCCTGCCACCGGCCCAAGGCCCAATACGTTTTGGCCAACTCGTAGTGTCCTTGCGGTGATCCGTCGTCTAGTTTCAGGCCCTCGATCAGGCTTTTCTCCGCGCCGGCATAGTCCTTTTGATTGTTTTGCAGCATGCCGAGGGTGAACCACGCCTCCGGTAATTTGGGATCAATCTCAATCGCGCGGTCCAACGCAGATCTTGCGTCCGCCGCGCTGTTCTGCTGAATGTAGACTGTTCCCTGCAGGACGTAGGCGTCCTGGAACCTCGGGTAAAACTTGATCGCCTTGTTCAGGTGGTCAATGCAGAGTTGAGGATCTTTGCCCTTCTGCCAGAGGTCGCGCGCTGCCGCAAACTCTTTGCGGGCCTTTTCCGGAACCGCAGCCATGCGAGCATTCAGATGAGCATCCGGGCCTTCCGGGGCCACCGCGGGGGGCGCATTGGTCGGTTTGGGATGGAGTTCGAAGCTCAGATAAGTGTTGGGGTTCACTGTCAGGTTGGCTCCCTGGGACATTTCCTCGTATCCAGGGAATCTGACCCTGACCACATAGGAGTCGGCAGCCAGCCCCTGAAGTTCGAACTTTCCCGACGTATCGGTTTCGGCCTGGCCGGCGTAGCCGGAATCCGTAGCTTCCACCATGACGACGACTCGCTCCAGGACCCTGTGTGTTACGGCATCCCGAACCGAGCCGCGGATCGAGGTTCTAATGGGCATGCTGCCTCGTTGCGCGCCCAGCCAGCAAGAGGTCAGACAGATTGACAAAGCAAGAAGCGGATTGCGCCAGGCGGGAGGCCGCATGAATCCTCCAGTGCTGCTTTCAATTGAGGCTTCAGTTTACAAAAAATAAGGGAGGGCGCACGCGCCCTCCCGAATCAAGACAATTGAAACGTCTAGAAGATCCATTTCACCAGCAGCCGTGCGTTGAAGGGGCGCTGGTAAGCGGGAGGAACCCCGATACTGCCAGTTCCGACCGGGCGCTTGAAGTCGAAGTTGGTGTTATTAAGCGATGCATCTTGAAATTGATCGACCCGCAGCTGAGTCTTCTGATTAGCAACATTAAACAGATCCGCTCCGAAGTGGAAAGCTTGCTTCTCTCCCACCTTGAACGTGTACTCGGCGTGCAGGTCGCCTTCGCCCGTGGTCGGCGTCCGGCCCAGGGCACCCCGCCCACCAAAGGGGACTTCGCCAGCATTTTGGTAAACCGGATGCGCTCTGAGGTCGTTGAGCGGAACTCCAGTTTCAATGCGAATCCCAGTCCCCAAGGTCAGGTTCTTAAGAAATCCGCTGGAGAAGTTGTAGCTGATGAAGTTGTTAAGGATGTGGCGGCGATCGGTGTTCAGGAACCCGATGGCAAACTGATCGCCGAGCAGACCCAATTTTCCAGGGGTGAAGTCAAAGAGCGAGCTAATGCCAGGATCGCTCTGGCCATTGTCGTTGCGGAAAGCACCTTCGTAGTTACCCGCCAGCGTGGACCAGCGATAGTTAGTGCGCATTTGCCAGCCCTTGCTGAAAGTCTTGCTGATTTCAATTTCAACCGCCTTATAGGTGCGAACCGCCTTTGCGGCGCCGTCCGGCTGGCCGTCCGAGCCGAGACTGCCAGCGGTGGCAGGATTCTGTACGCAAACGTCGGCTTTGGCGCCGGTAAATGGGTTTGTGACCGTGTTTGGATCAGGATTGGTAGGCGTGGGAGGTATGAAGGAAGGACAAGCTGGCGTGATAGTGCCCGCAGGAAGAATCTGTTCGTCGACGTTGTTGAAAATGTCGAGGCCGGGTGACGGGTTCCCGATCTGAAACTGCTGCGTAATACCAGTAAGGTTTGCCTCTGGGGAAACTCCGGACATATCCTCAATAATCCTTTGTAGACGACGCTGCTGATAGCGAATACTGGCCACGATACCGTGATGGAATTCGTGCTCTACGCCCCCAACATATTCCTGCAAGTACATCATCTTGGTGCCAGCGGCGATTCCCTCTCCAGGTTGCGTCGCAAGCGCAAGGAAACCAGTTAGGGCGTGGCTGCCGTCAATCGCGGGGGTGATCGTTCCATCGGAATTGACCGCGAGCTGACATTGATTGGTGGTGCTGCAGGCCGTCCCCGGGTTGGGGTTTGTGTAGGGGGGCTGCAGGAACATAAAGAAGGCATCCTCTTCGTTGCCCAGGGAGCGGATCGCTGCATCCAAGGGGAGCGCATAACTGGTTAGAGCGAAATTCCCGTAAATCTTGGTCTTGCGATCGCCAAACGGGTCAATCGCCAGACCGAAACGGGGAGACCAGTTATCGGTAAACGTGTAATGCACTTGCTTCGTAATATGGAATATGGGATCGGTGTACTTCAGGCCTTGGAGCTCTTGTTGCTCCCAGCGATATCCAGCGTTGATCGTGATATGCCGCCCGATTGCCCACGAGTCGCCGGCATAGGCTGCATGGTATATTCCGTGAGAGTCGAACGCGGGCAAGCTGAAAAAGCCTCTATTTTGTATCAGTACGACTTCAGTCGAGCCATTTCCGGGCACATTGGCAAAGACCCCAACCCCGCCCGTAAACCCCCAATTTGCAGCCGGATCAAGCTGAAAGCTGTCGGCGTAGTCGGTGAGGCCATGGGGCAGGGTGCCACCATTGCAACTCGCGCAACCGGTTATGTCAGCTATCGCGTCCGGCACCAGATAACCTCCGCCGGTCGCTTGCCGATTGCCGTAGTAGCGGCTTCGCTCGTAGTGGTAACCGATCCCCAGGGTGTGCTGACCCAGCTTATTCACCACTTTCTGGGTATCAAAGCTCACGCCCCAATTATCCCCTTGCGTGTTTTCGTAATAGCCCAGACCTTGACGGTTGAAAATTCCGGTGAGCTGAGTGCCCGCGAAGCCCAGATTTCCCGGCGCGTTTGGATCGCACAGCGTCAAGGGGGGTGCCGTCACCGGCACCGTGCACTTGGCCCCGGTGTCGTCGGTAACCTGGAACACGCTTGGCGCTCCCGGAGTTTCATTCAGATAGTTGTGGCCCCAGGAGAGGGAGGCGTTGACCAACCACGTCGGGGAGACTGTGCCGTTGTAGCGCAGCACCCAATTTCGGGTTCCGTTAGCGATCTTGCTGAAAGTGGAGTTGCTGAAACTGGTCAGGGTCAAGCCGCCTGGTCCACCGTTCGGTGCGTTGCTGGTTTCACGCGTAGGATCGCCGAAAAGAGAGGTCTCGATCACGTGTTTGTCATTCAGTTTGTAAGTCAGCTTGGCGGCATAGTCGTAACTGATCTGCGGAATCGAGGCGTTGGGCAGGGCCGGGAATCCGCTCAGGCCGTGCAGGGGCGCAAACTGGTCGTATATCCGATTCCATGAAGGATTGAAAGAGCCGAAGAAGAAAAGATGGCCTCTCGTCCCAGGCACAGGACCGCCGAGTTCCGCGGCGACGTCCCATTCTCCTTGATGGTAGGCGACGCCCTGCTGATTCAGTCTGCCAGAATTATCCGGATTCAAATGCTGAACCTCAAACTGTTGAGGCCCAAAGTAGGCACTGATGCCGCCATGAAATTGATCACTACCGGACTTGGTAACGATCTGCACTACGCCGCCCGTCGTCTTGCCGTATTGCGGCTCGTAGCCACCTGTTTTCACATCGACTTCCTTGACAAAGGAGAGATTGATGCCGGTAGCCAGGGCGCCGTAATTTCGCGAGAAAACCCCAATGCCGCCAAAAGCGCCATCGGTGATGTTGACGCCATCGGCCATGTATTGATTTTCCAGCCCGCTGCCTCCCGCAATCGAGGGGTTGGCAGAACCGGTCCCGCCACCTTCGTTCACCCCCGCAGCCGCATAGAACAAGCCGGTGACGTTGCGAGCGACCGGCATCTGCGAATAGAAGGTATCGTTCAGGTTCGTCTCAAGTTTGGTCGCCGCTGAATCGACTCCCGCCGAAGTCGCAGTAACCTCAACCGTTTCGGTAATCGCACCCGGTTGAAGCGTGATTGGAACCGTCAAGGTTCGGTCCGTGAGCACTTCAACCTGCTTCACCTCCACTGCCTTGAAGCCTGTTTGCTCGGCTTTCAGGGCGTAAAAGCCGGGCACCAAGAGGTCGAACATAAAGCGACCCTGAGAGTCGGTCGTCGTTGTCCTATTGCCGGTCGGACCGGTAAGCGTGACCTTTGCCTTTGGCACGACCGCGCCAGTTGCGTCCGCGACCGTTCCACCGAGGTTGCCCTTAACGGCAGACTCCTGGGCGAACAAACCAACACTGAGCAGCAAAACTAGAAGACCAACTGAGGCTTTTCTCATACTTCCTCCGTAGAACCGGCGAAGTTAGGGACTTTTCAACGCGGAAAGTCTGGCAAGACATAACCTGGACATCACTAGATAACACCGTGCCATGCAACTTGTCAGCCTTTGTTTGTCGACAAAGCTGTGTCTTTATATTCATTTGTTTAGTTCGATCTCAGATCCATACGCTTCTGATTCTCATAACCATTTCGGGAAAAGCTATGGAATTACGTAGGATCTGGACTGTGGGGTCCAAGCTAGCGTTGGGAGGCGCTTTGGAGCGGCTACGACTGAGCGGCTACGACTCTGGTTGGTTGGACATCAACTGGCGTCCCTTTTGCTCGGCGGCTGAGGCTTTCTGCGGCTCTCCGACTTTGCGGTAATATTCCGCGAGACCTAGCAGCATCGTCCCGCTGCCGGGGTTCAGGTGGACGCCTGATTCCATGACGCTGACCGCTTTCCGCACGTTTCCCGTCTTGTCGAAGCTCTCCGCAATTCTCACGATGGTCTGCTCATCGGTGGACTCACTAAGAGCGTTGCGGGCGTAGAGCTCAATTACCTTGTCGTAGTTTTGCCGATCGAAATAAAGTTCGATCAACTTGTTACGAAAACGTTCCTCATTTGGATTTCTCGTCCCGGCGGTTTGCAGCCACTGGATGGCGTTTCCTCTGTCCCCGCTCGCCAGGTAGCACAAAGCTCGCTGGTATTCGGCGGTGCCGGCATCAGCCTTGTCATCGGAGGTGTCCCATGCCGGGGTTGCAGCGACAATTGTATTCACGGCGAAGGTCAGCGCGCCGTATGCTTTTGCTCCGCTCTCCGGATCGCGCAAGGTCATCGCCAGCCGGTAATTGCCTGGTGACAGCTCTGTCGTAGGAATCTGTTTGCCGTTGATCACGGAGCCACCGGCATCCAGTTGGTTCAATGGGATCTCGTCATGGATTGTCTTGTTGCTGGCGGGGTCGTCCAGCCTACCGTAGACATAATCCACCTGTAACTTCTTTCCCGTTCGCAATGCGCCGGTCACTGAGGGTGTCCACACCTGGTAAAAGAATTTCAGTGCTTGTCCCTGGACTAACACCGTTTCCTGGCCGGCAAGGGGAGTGAACTTCACTCCTGCTCCGCTGAAGGGCTTGGTGTTGCCGGTTTGAGGAGGAATCATTCTGGCATCAGAAAAAGGCATGAGGTTGGAAATCTGCAGGGAACCGGCGTGCGGGTCCGGCACCGCTACCTCCACCTCACGATGGAAAGCGGTATTGCCCATTAAGTTTGCCAGGCGAAATTCCAGCTTGTACTTGCCAGGGGGCAAAGGCAACCACCCTTCGTACCCAAACAGTTTGTCCTTAAGATCCTCGAGTTGCGTTTCCGCGAGACTCTTAGAAATCTTGCGTTCATCCGTGAAGATGAGCTTCCCATCAGGTCCCTTAACGTTGGCGGAAACAAGAACGGAATAGTAGTAGCTGCCCTTGGCGGACTGTCCCACCGTGAAATCTTCGGCATGCTTCAGGCGGAGAACGTAATGCAGGTTTGTGTTGCCCGCACTGTCACGAAGAGGAACGGTTGCAATGTCGAGATACTCTTCCCCAAATACCACGCGGTGGGTAACGTCTTCCAGCAGGCTGCGGCGCGTCGCGAGCTCTTCTCGAAAGATGGGATTATTAGGAAGATTGCGGATGGTACTCAGCATGACGTCCGATTGCAGGCTGACCGTCCCTGAAGTGAAATCGACGGGCTCATCGGGAAGCAGGCTGAGGGTAACTCGGGCCACGTCCTTGCCGGCATCGTGCGACAGTATGTTGAGCGCATTCTGCCGCGTCGGGCCGGCCACCGCCGTAATCAGTTTTTCTGGTCCGTCGCTAAATGGGCTGTAAAGTCGAAATTCGTCCATCGGATCGCGCTGGTAAAAGACGATGTAGAAAAATGGTGGAAGGGCGCGACTCGAATTGGAGTAAAACCAGATCTCCATGGGCGTGATCTTTTGTAGTCCGAGCAATTTCTGCCTTTGAGCGGGCTCGCCCAAAGTTATGTAGATCCGCCCCATATCGGTTCGCCATCCCTCGGTGTGCGAAACGTGTCCAAAGTACTGGGTCGCATACTCGATCCGGCGATAGTGTTCGTTTTTGTACGAATTCTCGGGAGATCCGGGCGTTGGATTTCGGATTTCCCAGAAGCGCTCTATGAAACGATCTCTGGCATCATCAGCGGTCAACGACAGAAATGCATCTTTCTCCTCGTTGGTGATGATGTAGACCGCATCTTTCTTTAGCCAATCGCGGTAGCGGGGCGGGAGGGCCTTGGTAGGATCCTTTGCGGAGCAAAGGCTCGGTAGCGCCAGGAACAGGACGAGGACGACCAAAACTTTGGACCGCATGCTGGTAAGGCCAGTTGCCGAGAGGAAGTGAGGACGCAAGAAGGTCATTCTGCTCCTGTTCGTCCGCTATGTCCAGAAAAAGGACTGCAGCTGGAAGAAATGGGGAATACCGAAGCGACTGGTTGGCAGACTGTCCTCGGTTGCTTTGCTGGGAGTACTTCGAGAGGGAGCGAACAGGTCACGCCGACGCCACTTCAACTCCACTTTAGCGCTGCAAGCCCTGTCTTGGAACCATTTGCAGAGCGCCGGAACGACACCACTGCCTACTAGTGCTCGTCATCGCCTCGCATGAATTCTTCTTATCAGTTGCTACTGTGGAAACCAGAGAATTTTCTGGTACTGGAATGCGCTTTCTTGTGATTATTTGACCATCCTATGCGCATTCTTCTAATCGGCGGGAATGGGTTCATCGGACGATTTGTCGCCGCCGAGCTAATCCAGCAACGCCACGCGGTGGCGGTGTTTCACCGCGGCACGACGGCTGCGCCCGCCGGCGTGGAGGAGCTTCGCGGCAACCGCAACCAACTCACCGCCAGCGCTCAGCAACTGAAGCGCTTTGCTCCTGATGTGGTGATCGACCTAGTCTTCAGTTCGGGTCCGCAAGCGGAAGAGCTGATGAACATCTTCCGTGGGCGCAACCCAACGCGTGGTCATGCTGAGCAGCATCGATGTGTACCGCGCGGTGGGCATCTCGCACGGCACGGAAAGTGGGCCGCTGCAGGAAGTGCCCCTTATTACGACAAGACTCCGGCCGAGCGCGTGGTGATGAACGACCCCGAACTTCCCGGCACGGTGCTCCGGCTGCCCATGGCGTATGGACCCGGCGATCCGCTGCATCGTTTTTATCCCGTGGTGAAGCGCATCACTGACAGACGGCGCCAAATCATTTTTCCCGAGACGCTGGCCGCCTGGCGCTTGCCGCGGGCCACGTCGAGAACGTGGCCGCGGCCATTTCGCTGGCTGCCACAGATGAACACGCAGCGCGACGTGTCTACAACGTGTGCGAGGAGCCATCGTTCAGCGAACTGGAATGGGCGCGTAAGATCGCCGCCGCGATGCGGTGGGATGGGGACTCGCGACGGCATTTCCCTTCATTGATGCAGGAGTCTATCAGTTGTTGTCGCCTTCACGTCTCGCCTCAAGAGAAACGCCGGAAGTGGCGAGTCCTGAAACCGAATTTCCGTTTTGACTTCGGCTCCGGCTCACTACCTTGGCTGCAAGCGGCGGATTCGATCAGCTTCCCTGCGGACCGTGATCGTTTCAGCGGGGGTTGGATAGTCGCCTTATCCTCAGCGGTCCATCCCAGGTCGTGGGCCAGCTTGATCGCGTGCCTCCGGTGGGCGTGATGCTCTGTGTGGAACACCCCATCCCGAACTGGTCGACTCCGTTCGCCTCACGACGAGCGCTACAATGCTGCTTTGGAGGAGCACATGTCGAAGTCGCGCCGGGAGTTCCTGATCACTTCATCTGTTGCGCTGCTCGGCGCAGCATCCGCATCTCAAAGTCACGCGCAGAACCCCACCGACATGCCACCGGGGGCACCGCCTGCGTTCGGCACAGCTCCTGCCGTTGGACCGGAGGTCTCGGCCGCGACCTTCGCCGAAGCAGAGAAACTGGTGCGCGTTGAACTCACGGAAAGAGACCGCGCGCAAGCAGCGCAGAACTGGCCCAACAGCATGGCGGCGCTTTACGAACGCCGCACCGGGCCACGCAAGGTGGCACTCGATGCCTCGGTCGTGCCGTGGTCGCAGGTGAACCCGGTATTGCCTGGTCACAAAGCGGGTCCGGAACGCGACCGCTTTGTTCGCACGAACACAGACCCCGGGCCGCTGCCCGCCAATGATGCCGACATTGCCTTCGCTCCCGTATGGCAACTCTCGCGCTGGATCCAGGCCCGCAAGCTCACCTCCGAGCGGCTTACAAACATTTATCTGGGCCGCCTGGAGCGCTTCGATCCCAAGCTTCATTGCGTCATCACACTCACTCGCGAACTCGCGCTCACCCAGGCGAAGAAGGCCGACCAGGAGATCGCAGCCGGAAGTTATCGTGGTCCCTTGCACGGCATCCCCTGGGGAGCCAAGGATCTCCTCGACACCGCCGGCATTCCCACGACCTACGGAGCCGAACCCTACAAGGACCGCGTGCCTACGCGCGACGCTGCCGTGGTCAAGCGTCTGCACGATGCCGGTGCGGTGCTGGTCGCGAAACTCAGTCTTGGTGCCCTTGCGCTGAACGATATCTGGTTCGACGGACAGACCATGAACCCGTGGCTACTGGAAGAAGGTTCTTCGGGCTCGAGCGCGGGTCCCGGGGCCGCTACCGCCGCGGCACTTGTGGCTTTCTCCATCGGGAGCGAAACCGAAGGCAGCATCGTCAGCCCCAGCATGCGCTGCGGAGTCACAGGACTACGCCCTACCTATGGCCGCGTACCGCGCACCGGAGCCATGACACTCTGCTGGTCTCTCGACAAGCTCGGCCCTATGACTCGCAGCGTGGAAGACGCAATGCTCGTGCTGCACGCGATTTCCCGCCCCGATCCGGGCGACCTGGGGAGCGTTTCCAGCCGACTCGACTTCGATTCGCAGGCCAGTGTAAAAGGCTTGCGCGTAGGCTACTTTCCGGCGTGGATGAACGAGGCGCCCGCAACTGAAGTAGACCGCGACGCGCTCCAGCAAATCGAGCAGCTTGGCATGACGCCTGTTGAGGTCGCGCTTCCCGATTGGCCCTACGGGTCACTCAACGCGATCCTCTTCGCGGAATCGGCAGCTGCTTTCGAAGAGCTGAACTTGAACCATAAAATAGACGAGCTCAAGGTGCAGACACCGGACGCTTGGCCAAACACCTTCCGCCAATCCAGATTTATTTCCGCCGTCGACTTCGTGCAGGCCGACCGGATGCGCCGCAGCGTCGCCATCGAAATGGACCGACTGTTCTCTCAAGTGGACATGCTTCTCGTCCCGGCTCTTCGCGATGAGATGCTCACGATCTCCAACTTCACCGGACATCCTTCGCTTACTCTCCGGGCAGGTTTTGTCGAGGTTTCACAGGCCCGCAGCGATTGGGCGCCCGACCCGAGTAGGCCCTTGCCCAAATTTTCTCCACCGCGCCGAGTTCCTCACGGAGTCACGTTGGTTGGAAGGCTCTTCGACGAAGGCACAATCGCCAGCGCCGGCCTCACCCTCGAACGCGCATTGAAAGTCGCCAGCGAGAGGCCGTCAGCTTTTTAAGTGTGGGAAGGCCGCGACTTATAATGCCGATGCTGTGCGCGTGCCGTTGGCATGCTCCGCATCTAGGTCAGCGCTTCAGCGCTGCGTGACGCGCTGTACCTTCTCCATCGAATCTCCACGTCGCGTTGATTGGTATGGAGTTTTCAACGGCCACTCGCGATTGCACTCACAACGTGCCTGTCGTGAACAGGCGAGACCTTGCTCCAACCGGAACTGTGCCACAAACGTGCCCCACGCTTCGCGATAAGGTACGTGAATACTGGCTTTCTCGATATTCCTTGTAAGGCGCCTCCGTGCGGGCTTTGGCATGGGTAAGTAGTTGATGTCAGAGTCAGTTGAGAAGAAATCTTGACCTGAGTCCCACTGATCGGCCGTCAGTTGGGTGTGGACGCCAGACGGGAGCAGAATCTGCGCTCAGGTTATTGATCCGGCAATGGTCGCAGACGACGCTCTTTGTCCAAAATTTGGGCGGAGAGAAAATGTCTAGGAAAACTTAGAAAGTCGTTTGTAGGGCATCCTGACGCGATTTTATTTTTGCGAAATTCGCGGGAAGGAGTTTTTCAACAGCCACGCCTGTTTACGCCAGTTGAGGGCCCGACGGTCGATGGAGGGGATGGGTAAAGCTGGTACACTACCGCTGCGAAAAAGGAGATGCAAGACATGAAGACATCTGCATTTTATCGAATCGCCGCTATTCTCCTGCTGCTTTTTGACATCGGACATACACTTGGTTTTCGCCAGTCCGATCCCAAATGGGGAGTGGACGCGCTTCTTGCCTCAATGCGGTCAATTCACTTGAGGGATATTTACTTGACGCCACCAGGCCCAAGATGTAGTGTTTTTCGACATGAGCGAGGACTATCCGCGGACCTTGCTGGAACTGGAACGACGCTTCAGCAGGGAGGAGGCTTGCGCGGCGTA
>Ga0209648_10004304_pt1 | contig 12079 bp, 11 predicted proteins | sample GraSoi2013_115cm_FD_185830 | JGI IMG/M metagenome (GOLD analysis project Ga0209648, IMG submission 185830) | Grasslands soil microbial communities from the Angelo Coastal Reserve, California, USA - Sample 9_17_2013_115cm (SPAdes) (version 2) | ecosystem: Environmental > Terrestrial > Soil >...
GCCTGTAGTGGCAGGATGTAAAAGAAAAAAACTGGGACGAAGTTGAAAAACATCTGGCGGCAACCTACGTTTACCAGACTTCGGGGAAGACACGCGATCGCGAGGCCAGCCTGGAGCACCTGAAGAGCCTGGAAATTACCGAGTATGAGATGGGCGACGTGGAAATTCACCCCAACGGTGATTCCCTGGTGATTACCTACACCATGGATATGAAAGGCACCTACGGCGGCCAGCCTCTGCAACTTCCTCATACCCGCATGATGTCTGTCTGGCAGCAACAGAAAAACGGATGGGCGGCCATTGCCCACGCCGATTCTTTTTCCGTGCAATAAAAACAATCATGAGATGTGTTGACCAGGCGCATGTTGCTCTGAATTTTGGTAGAGCGGCAGAGGATGGCCTATAACGTACAATCAAGGCGTCTGTGAATCGTCTCCGCGATAAAAAGACAAAGCGCCTGCATAAGCCAGCACCGGCTGCGCTCTTTCGCCGCGCGCTGCTGCGTTGGTATGACGCGCACCAGCGCGATTTGCCCTGGCGTGGAGAAAAAGATCCGTACAAAATCTGGGTCTCTGAGATCATGCTGCAGCAGACTCGCGTCGCCGTCGTGCTCGACCGCTATGTGCGTTTCCTGCGGCGTTTTCCTACTGTCCGGGCGCTGGCGCAAGCTCGCCTCCCGAGCGTACTGGCCGAGTGGAGCGGGCTGGGTTACTACCGCCGTGCCCGCGCATTGCATGCTGCCTCTGCAATTGTTGTGCGTGAGTATGGCGGAAAATTGCCGCAGTCTGCTGAAGCGCTTCGCCATCTGCCGGGCATTGGCCGTTACACAGCTTCAGCCATCGCCAGCATCGCTTTTGGAGAAGCGGTCCCCGTCGTGGATGGCAACGTCGAGCGTGTGTTGCAGCGTTTTTATGGGCCAGGCTCGGTTCGCAATCATGAGGATTGCTGGCAACGCGCCGGAGAATTACTTCATACGGAGCGTCCTGGCGACTTCAACCAGGCCATGATGGAGCTGGGTGCAACCGTTTGCCTGCCGAAGACGCCGCTGTGTTCCGCGTGTCCGCTCGCGCAGTTGTGCCGTGGCAGAAAGCAATTCACCAGCGCACGAAAACTACGGATGCCAACTGCGCCAGAATCGCGCAGAAGAGTCCGCTCAGCCTATCGGGTAAGGCTGCATCGGAAGTGCGTTTACCTGGTGCAGCGGCCGGCGAGTGCCACGCTTATGCCTTCCATGTGGGAGCTGCCGCAGTACAACGGAAGAGTTGCGAAATCTGCACCGAGTGTGCGCCTGCGGCATTCCATCACCAATACGGATTTTGAAATTCTGGCCTGTCTCGAACGGGAAAAAGAACCAGAGCAATGCAGGTCCGAAGCAGAAGCCAAGCCCAAAGCAGAACAAAGCCCGGCAAAGTGGGTTAACATTCGGCGACTCAATCGGCTTCCGCTTACCGGCCTGACGCGCAAGATTCTGCAGCGCTTCTCACTCCTCAATTAAAATAAAAATAGATCGAAGAACAGGTCGAAGAATCAAAAAGTCAAGGAGTCTTTCCATGCCTGCTTTAATCTCCGGAAGCCGCGCGCCGGAATTTTCGCTCAATCTGATGGGGCAAAACTCAAAATTTTCGCTGGAAAAAGCCCGTTCGCAAGGACCGGTGCTGGCCGCATTTTTTAAGGTCACCTGTCCGACCTGTCAGTTGGCGTTTCCTTATCTGGAGCGTATGTTTGCGGCTTATGGCAACGGCAAGGCGCAGATGATCGGCATCTCGCAGGATGGCCCCGCTGATACCACGGCTTTCGCACAACAGTACGGCGTGAAATTTCCCATTGTGCTCGATGAAATCGGCAAATATCCGGCCTCCAATGCGTACGGGCTGACCAATGTTCCCACTGTGTTCTGGATTTCGCCCGAGGGCAAAGTCGAATTCTCCAGCGTGGGCTGGGACAAGAAAGACATGGAGCGGCTGAATCAGCAGTACGCCGCGGCTGCCGGTAAGCCGAAGATTGAACTGTTTAAACCCGGCGACACTGCCCCCGATTTCAAACCTGGTTGAGGCTCCAGAAACTGATCCGCGGTCGCGGATAATCAGTAGAGACGTAGCATGCTACGTCTCTACGCGAGGGTTTAGCAGACAAGCACAATTCTCTAGCGTGCAGGTGATTTTCCAATCAATTGCACCGCATCAATTTCATTCCAGCCTGGCACCGCGTTCGTGGCCAAGGTTATTCTCAGGTGGTTGGTCTTGTAGCTGGTGGCCGGGAATTTCAGGATGAAATAATTCAACTCTTTCGTGGGGTCATCCCCTTGCCACACTTTGTGCGAGTTGCCCTGATCGTCAAAAATCTCAAGCCTGACCACGGCTCCCGATCCGCACGATTCCCGGATACGCACTTCGCTGGCGTTCACCGGCTTGGCGTAGGTTAGATCGAGCCATTCAATGCCGCCGTCCGCGGTTTTTGGCGCCCAGGCTCTGCCGTCATCGCCATAGTGCTCAACATTGGGTGCGCCGGTGGCCTGCATGGCTGACCATGCCGCCGCGCCTTTTGCGTCGCCATAGGAGGAAGACGCGTTTGCATCAATCGCCCACTGGCCATTGGGGTCATTCTTCAAGTCCTCTTGCTTCAGGGCCCAGTCTACGGCAGAAAGCTTTTGGTTTAGCTCTACCGTCGCCGCATTAGCATCGGCAGAAGAAGCACCCGCAGAGGGTGTGGCCGCTGCTGTCGCTGGTGGCGGCGTTGCTGCCGGTTGCGCCGGAGTCGCTGCCGGCTGGGCCGCGGGCGTCGAACTCGATGATGTAAACCGGCTGCAGCCTGTAACCATCAGGGTTGACACCAGAATCAGAAATGCCATAACTACGAAAAGGACGCGAGTTTGCTTGTTCATACCTCTCCTCTCAAGTTTCGGGGAATGGGAATTGTACCGAAAACGCCTCGTGGAATGAATGGAAAAATTGTGCCCAGGTGTTAGTCTATTCTGCTCTGCTGTTCTGCGAAATACCGCTTTCAATTGCCTCGGGAGGTTCCATGCGTCAACGTGCATGTTTGCTGCTGATCTTCATGATTTCTGCTGTTCCGACGGTTGTTCTGGCCCAGACTGCAAAGCCATCGGCTATAAACCCGCCAACTGCAAACGGAAAGGCCGCCACTGTAAAGAAGAGCGCTGCGAGTGGTCCACATTCCGGCCTGCCCGCCGGCGTTGCCGCATCCATGGATTCCATCAGCGGCGACCGCATCCGCGAGCACATACGTTTTCTCTCGCATGACCTGCTGGAAGGGCGCGGCACCGGCGCCCGCGGAGGCGATATTGCCGGGCAATACATCGCCACACAATTTGCTCTCATGGGCCTCGAGCCTGCTGGGGACAACGGCACATTTCTGCAAAAAGTACCCATGGTGGGACTGACCGCCCAGCCCGAGACCAAGTTTGCCATTGTGCACGATGGCCAGGAAATAGAGCTGAAGGCGGGCGAAGAGTATGTTGCCACCGATGAGACCCAAAATCCCAGCAGCGATATTGACGCCGACCTTGTTTTCGTCGGCTATGGCATTGATGCTCCCGAGTACAAGTGGAACGACTATAAAGATGTTGACCTCAAAGGCAAAGTGCTTGTGATGGTGACCAACGAACCGCCTTCCGATGATCCCAGGTTTTTCACCGGCAAGGCGCTCACCTATTACGGGCGCTGGACATACAAATTCGAAGAAGCCGCCCGCAAAGGGGCGGTCGCAGTTTTGCTCATTCATAAAGAAGGTTTCGATCCTTACGGATGGGACGTAGTGCGCAACTCCTGGTCAGGCGAGCAATCGCGCCTGCGCGGAGATGAGGACCCTAAGTTGAAAGCTGCCGCCCGCATTCACGAGAGCGTGGGCCGCAAGATCGCATCGCTCGCCGGGCAGGATTTTGATGATTGGTTAAAGAAAATCGCTTCGCCTGATTTCCGTCCTGTTCCGCTGCCATTGCGTTTGAAGGCCCACATGGTGACCAAGGTGCGTCCCTTCGAGTCGAACAACGTTGTGGCCATGCTTCCCGGGTCCGACAAGAAAAGAAAAGACGAGGCCGTCATGTATACGGCCCACTACGACCATCTGGGAATTCATCCTGACCAGCCCGGCGACAACATCTACAACGGCGCCATGGATAACGCCTCCGGCTGTGGCATCATCATGGAAATTGCCCGCGCCTTTGCCAATGCCCCGCAGCGGCCGGCACGTTCTATCTTATTCGTCTCCGTGACCGCCGAGGAGCAAGGCTTGCTGGGCTCAAAGTATTTTGGGATGCATCCCCCGATTCCTGCCGGCAAGATCGCCTTGGACCTGAACTATGACGATGTCCCCGCGCGAGGTGTGCCGGAAGAGACTGAAGTCGTGGGTTCTGAGCGCACCAGCTTCTATCCCGTCGTGCAGGAGACTACAAAACAATTCGGATTGACCATCATCCCCGACTCTCATCCCGACGCCGGGCACTACTACCGCTCCGATCATTTCAGCATGGCGCGTGTGGGTGTTCCTTCGTTCTCCATCAACGAAGGCATGAAATACCAGGGACACACCCGCGAGTGGGGCCTGGAGCAGGCCGACTACTACACCAAGAACAACTATCATCAGCCCAGCGACGAGCTGCGTCCTGACATGGATTTCCGCGGCGAAGCCATCATGGCCCGCTTCGGGTTGGCCCTGGGCTGGAAGGCAGCCAACCTGCCGCAATTGCCCGCGTGGCAACATGGCGATGAGTTCGAAGCTGCGCGTCTGACGAGTCATTAAGTTCAGGTAATAGGTGGTATTTTTCTTTACCAATCGTCTCCCAAGTAAGGTGGGATAGTTCGTATGTTTCCGCCACCTTTATTGTGAAGACCACGGCCTAGTTGAGCGCCCATCGTCGTAATGCCAGAGTTGCTCGTGCAGTCGCTGATGTTAGACAAGGAAAATCTCAAAATGAAGGCAGGGTTGCTGCTTTTTCGACCAAACACGATTTGGGCTGTTGTGGTGTTTGTGGCCGCTTTTTCTACGCATGCTTTCGGCACAATTACGGGTGCCGGAACCAACTTCAATGCCGTTGAAGGCGCTTCCTTCAATGGCGTCACCGCAACCTTTACAGACACTACCTCCACCGATCTGGTAACAGACTTCATCGCAACAGTGAATTGGGGCGATGGCACCGTGTCAAGCGGGTTTGTCAGCGAAGTTTCTACGGGTGCATTCAACGTGGGCGGTAGTCACACATATGCAGAAGAAGCGGCTTATACGGTGACCACAACGCTGCATCTCATCCGCGATAATTCAAATCATGTTGCCTCCTCTGGTACCGCTACGGTAGCCGATGCGCCGCTCTTTGCAGGGGCCGCATCACCCGTGAATTGCACGGAAGGGAGCCTCTGTAACCTGACCGTAACTTTTACCGACGCCGACCCCAACGGAATTGTGAGCGATTACGCAGCAACCATCAACTGGGGTGACGGCACTACGTCTCCCGGAACGACCGTAGCCAACGGAACGGGCGGTTTCAACGTCGTCGGCAGTCACGTCTATGCCGAGGAGGGAAATTACACCGCCGTCACGCATGTGACAGATATCGGCGGCAGCTCCGTCAACCTAAACACAAGTGTGGTTGTGGCAGATGCCCCGCTCTCAGCTTCGGGCGCATCTCCTGCGAACTGCACCGAAGGTGCCGTTTGTAATCTGGCAGTAGCAACTTTCACCGACGCCGATCCCAACGGAATTGTGAGTGACTACACAGCAACCATCAACTGGGGTGACGGCACTTTTACCGTGGGGACAATCGTCGCCAACGGACAGGGTGGTTTTAATGTCAGCGGCAGTCATGTCTATAGCGAAGAGGGAAACTACAATATCAGCATACACGTGGGTGATACCGGCGGCAGTACAGTCAACGCAAACACCAGCGTGGCTGTCGCAGACGCACCGCTCTCCGCTTCTGGAACTACAGTCAACGCCACTGAAGGCACCCTTATGAATGCCGTGATGGCCACCTTTACCGACGCCGATCCCAACGGAGCTCCGAGTGATTACAATGCCATCGTCGACTGGGGCGACGGTACCAGGTCCGCGGCAACGATCGTAGCCACCGTGGCAGGTAGTTTCAATGTTATCGGCACTCATATCTACACCGATGAAGGAAACTACAATGCACAAATCGCCGTCGCGGATACGGGCGGTAGCGCGATCAACACGAATGCAAGTGTGATTGTGTCTGATGCAGCGCTTTCGATCTCGAGCACGCCGCCTGGAAGCTGCACGGAAAGCATTTCTTGTAATCTCACGCTGGTGAATTTCACCGATGCAAATTCCTCCGCAACTGCGGGTGATTACACCGCCACCATCAACTGGGGTGACGGCAGCGCCCCGTCCTTGGGAACAGTTTCAGGGGTGTCGGGCAACTTCAGTGTGAGCGGCTTCCATGTCTATGCCGAGGAGGGAAGCTACAACATTTCCACACACGTGGCAGACATCGGCGGCAGTACAGTCAACGCGATCACACCTGTGAATGTGGCGGACGCAGCCCTCTCAGCTTCGGGGACTACAATTCTTGCCCCCCATGGCACGCCTTTAAATAATGCCGTGATGGCCACCTTCACCGACGCCGATCCCAACGGAGTCGTTAGTGATTACACCGCAACCATTGCATGGGGAGACGCAACCAGCTCTGCGGGTACGATTACAGCCAATGCTAGCGGCGGCTTCAATGTGACCGGGTCACACACCTACATCGCCACCGGCAACCACACGGCAATCATCACGATCCACGACGTGGGGGGAAGCATGACCACCGCGTCCTCAACCGTGAAGGATGATTTTCCCCTGACCGCAACCGGTCGCCGCCTGCACGTGCGCTTGGGGCAACCTTTTTCTCTGGTCGTAGCCAGCTTTACCGATCCCGATAACACCTCAGTTGCGGGTAATTTCACTGTCAGCATTGATTGGGGTGACGGTACTTCGTCTCCAGGAACAGTCTCAGGGGGATCGGGCAAATTCAACGTAAGCGGCAACCATGCCTATAAGAAAGTCGGCGGGTGGAACGTTACTGTGAATATCCTGGATTCAGGCGGCGCCAGTGCAACCGCGACCAGCCCAGCCAGATTGTTTCCCACAGCTTTCTCCTACTAGAGCTGGTTTCATAAATCGGGTTGTGCTTCACAGCGGCCGTAAGCATAGCACCGTCTTGATTTGGAATACTGGGTCAGTTTCCGGATAGCCCGTAATATGGTCGGAGATCGACTTCTTGACGCAATTCCCAGAGCCGGACTTACTGACCGCGGCCGCTGTCCAAACGGAACCGCGAAACGTGCTGTGGTGTCTAAGCTTATGACACCGGGCGTGGGGCCACGTCGGGGCCCCGCTCGAAGGAGCACCATGTCATGCGGATACGAGAGTGGCGTCGAGGCTGGGTGGCCGTGGCGATCGCGGTCATGTGGTTAACCTCATGTTCAAAGGAACCTCTGGTCGATGACCGAATCAGGGATATGCCGCGCCGTTTTGTGGTCGGTGGGAGAGGCTACCTCATCAGTGAACAGGAAGCTGGGATAGTCGAAGACGACGCCGTCGCATATACCGCCGACGCCGGCGCTCGATCCTTTGACTACCAAACGCGGACCGTTTTGAGGCACCTCTTCGTTGGCCGGTGGGAGAACTTTGACGCTCTTCCGGCAGATGAGCGAAGTGAAATCAAGACCATCGCAAGCGCAGCCCTTGATTACATTCGCAGACTGGAAATCAGGCAGCACTACCTTTCGGCCGTAGACAAACAGCACCGCGAAATCCTGAAAGCATTTCTTGCAGCGCCAGCAGGCGCTCAGGCCGGCATCATCGGCCGACAGGTTGTCGTTCGCGTTCTCAGGGTATACGATCCGCCGAATGCTTGGAGTGACCGCACGCTTTCAGCACAGCGCCTGGAGGTCACGGTTATTTCAACAGAGATTCAGGAACTCAGTCCCGGCCAGACGCTTCAAGTAGGTGTATACGCTCTCAAGGGAAGCACGCTGTTCGAAAAGGACGCCCCGAGGCTCTCCAGAAAAACAGTGCGTCCCGGCAGACTGCTCGCGATTCGCATTGCTCCAGGATGTATATGGCCTAGAGATCTGAAGGACATCCTCATCCACCCGATCTGCGTTGCGCCGGCAAAGTAGCTCCGGCGCAAATGCCGTTGTGCGAGCACGGCCGACTTTCGCGCATACTCGGCGGGCGCTCGCTGGAAGCTCACGTGGCTCCGAGCGCAGCTTCACTCACCGATGGTTGCTTGCACACCTGGGGGATTGACGAACCGCAGCGAGAATTCGTGCGATCTGTGGAGTGGTCAGCGGCAACTGCCTCAATGCACCAACTGTATGGACAGGGCCCGAAGCTCGAAGCGCCTATGCTTCCGGGCGGATAGTCGGCAATCCGGAAACTGTCGTCTGGCTGATAACTTCCGGTGTGGCCGGTCTCCGCGTGGAATCACCTGCCGAATACCAGCACTGCCATGATGGTGGCGTGAACAAGGCTTGAGCACGTCGTGAAGGCGAGCAGGCTGCGATTCACTGACCTGTTACGTGACGCAAGCAGCAGAAAAATTCCCAGTGTGGCATAGATAACGCCCAGCATCTGCTCGATTGTCGGATTCGGCAGCGATCTCCAGAGCGGGTAAACACCCGCTAAAAAGAGCAACCCCACTGATATCAACACGACCTTGAGCACTCGTTCTCGAATCATTGTGTCCTCCTGCCCAAAAACTAAAAACAGGAAAAAATGCACGCTCAACCGCAGACATATGTGCGCAATCAAAACGCTCGCGGGAGCAGATCCGGGGGCGTTAGTTCGACCTGGCCTCTTGCTCCCGCACTTAGTCCTCCCGGCCATTCCGTCTGGCAACCAACTGCGTCCTCGACTGGCCCCTCGGCGTTGTAAAGCGGTGCGAGATAGATCCCATGCCGTGCAGCAATGGTTTCAATCTCTTCGACGTGCTCCCGGGTGATGGACCCTCTTCCCTGAGAGAAGGGTTCGTAACGGCCCTCCAGAGCGAGAGCCATGCCTTCGAGTAGACATCCGTGGACCACATCGGGAAACGGATGCCGATTCAGAATTCCATGAAAGTCCGGCGCGAAACTCAATCCGCCGGTGATCTGTCCCAGGCCTCCAAAGAAGACTTTGGCGCCAGGCATCTGGGCACCTGGAGACAGGTTCTTCGGGTAGCCCGCATCGCAAACGATTGCGTGCAGTGCGATCCGGCCCAACAGAAGCGAAGGGGAGGCCAGACTCGCTGCGCAGATCACGATGTCGGCTTCTGCGGAGAATTGCCGAAGATCCGTTGCGACCTCCACCTCGACTCCGCCGGCTTCGAGCTCGGCAGCGAGCCTGCGTAGCCGCTCCAGGTTGCGTGCGTTGAGCAACACGCGCCTTACCTTGGGCGCTAAACAACGGGCACAGCCAGAACCCACATCTCCTGTTGCTCCTACGATAAGCAGCGTTGATCTTCGGAGCTCCCGGCCCTCCAGCGCGCACATCTTTTTAATGCCCTGAACGATGAAAGCAACCGTCAACGTATTGCCCGTCGTAAAGACCGTACCGTGCCTTTCCGGAAGCTGATCGAAGTTGCCCTCGATCAAAATTGAACTGAATCCCCCGAGACTCACGATCTTGGCTCCTGCGTTGATCGCGCAAGCCGCCGCCCTTCGAACGCAGGCGAGGTTCTCGTGAACGTAAGCGGCTTCCAGACGGTCGGGAGGAATGAAGGAGTCGATATAGAGGCCGCGCGACTTAAATTTAGCGCCCCCGATCTTTGTACTGACGATTGATCCGATCTCGACATGGCAGACCGCCCTGGGCGGAATCCATGGAAGGATGTCTTTGATCTCATCGTCCGGCAGAGGCGTATGCTCTGGTCCGCGCAGCACAGCAAGCACGTCCGCGGCTGCTTTCCAACTCTCCTGATGGCCGATCAGGGCGAAATCAACCTGCTCGATCGTCCGCCCGGGGACAGCTACACTGGCAACTGAGTGACCCATGCGAGTGTTACCTCCCCGGGCAGCCCCAGCATGTCGAGCGTCTTCAAATACTGTTGCAATGACGCTCCGCGCAACTGGGCTGCAGATAAGCTGACCTGGAACAGCGATGGCTTCACACAACTGCCATGGCATACTTCGCAATGTCCATCTTTGCATTCCTTCGCCAACATCTTGGCGAGCGTGGTCATCACATCCAGGTGCAGCCGGTAGACCTTGTCATCGAAACGCTGCGTGTCCAGGGACCGCTCCGCTCTGAGAATCGCCATAGCGTGATCAACGTGCTCTTCTTCCTCGGCTGCGATGCGGGCAAAGGTCTTGCCCAGGCTCCCCGGTCCGACCTTCGCGACGCGGGCATAACTCGCGACGGCAAAGGATTCCAGCATGATCTCCTGGACGATCAGGCAGCCAATAAAGTCACGCTCGGCGATACAGCGCAGGAATGCTTCGCGGAGCCGCTTCCAATGCATCCCCTCGACGTTGCTCGTCACGTTCACTCCAATCTTGCGGCCCTCGGCAGCGAACGCAGCAGCATGTCCGTGTTCATTCTCCGCATGCTCCAAGGCATCGGCTGCTTCTTCGGCGTTGTCACATATTTCGGCTAACGACTTGTAGTTCATCGCGGCGAGCAGTTCGCCGGTTATCGCCTGGGCCAGCACATCCTGCCAGATCGGAGCGCTGGTTGAGACAGACGTACATTCAATCGCTGAGCTGTTAAGACCAATAACGGGTTCCATATGTCCTCCTGAACATCGAATTAAACTTGCTGCTTACGGTTTTGTTTGTCTTGCTCATCATCTTTCCTCGCTTACGCGAGGGAGTAATCCTCAATACCGCCAATCAAATCGGCCCTCGATAGCGGCGCTGCCGGGCCGCTGCGATCAGGAATACCGCAGCCAGCGCCAACCCGGTCCACAGACCCAGTGCGCTCAAGAATTTCAACGGAGTGAGCTGCACCAGAGGAAAATGCAGGCCGCTATCCGGATTTCCCACCAAGCGGTACTGCAGCAGGTCGGCGAAATGCATTGTGTTGAACGCAAGCTTCTCGATGGCGCAGATCCCGAGCGGCGGTAAGACGGCCCACAGAAATGGCGCGCGCCGCGCCCAGCCTGAGACCAGCAGCAGCCAGCCGTAGATGGGCGCATACCAGAGCGCATGCGCGGTCAGAAAGTGGTAGAACAGGATCAGCGATATCTGGAAAACCGGCACCTGTGCCCAGAGCGTGGCGACACTGAGACCGCTCACAAACAGGACTAGCGCATTCAGCAGCAGCATGATGCACAGCGTGACTACAGTGATCGCCAATCCGAGCACCGGCAGAATGACCATTGGAATGCTCATCTTTGAAAGCACTGTCGTAAGATCGGAGACCGGCAGCGACTTCCAGAACAGGATGCTGCGATCACGGCGCTCCCCGTACAGCGCGTCCAGACAGTAGAAAATCCCGACGATAAAAGTGGCCCCCAGGATCAGCGACGCCGCGATTGTGTAGGGCCCTGCCATTGCGGCCCTCTGCTGTGCCGGGTCAAGCGCCGATGCAGCATGCATGCGGTACGGAAGAGTAAGCGTGCTGACCAGGAAGCCGAACACTACCACTGCCGCGACGGCCAGCGGCGCGACATAGATCGAACGGTTCTCCCACAATTCACGCCGCACCGACCAATACATAGGCCGGGTCCGCGCCATGACCGCGGGCGCGATTTCCTGCGAGGTGACCGGGGACTCGGGCACAGCCTTGGGTTGAGTATTCATTGAGCTGCTCCTTGTGCCTGGCCCGCCTGACTGCTCATCACGGCAACGAACAAGTCGGCGATACTGGGCGTGCGCATGTCGCCAAGCGGGGCGAGTTGCTGACGATCGGCATGGTCGAACAGCAGAATGCTGCGGCCGAGCACCTGGCGCTCGTGCATGGGTTTGAGCGCACGGGCGGCGGCAATATGCTCGGGACGCACCGTGACTTCTAAATAGCGCGACTCGAATTCTTCCATGCTGCAATCGAATACGATGCGGCCCTGGTTGATAAACATGAGATCGGTGAGGACGTGCTGGATTTCTTCCACCTGGTGTGTCGTCACCACGATGCTGCGGTG
>Ga0209648_10004305_pt1 | contig 12077 bp, 10 predicted proteins | sample GraSoi2013_115cm_FD_185830 | JGI IMG/M metagenome (GOLD analysis project Ga0209648, IMG submission 185830) | Grasslands soil microbial communities from the Angelo Coastal Reserve, California, USA - Sample 9_17_2013_115cm (SPAdes) (version 2) | ecosystem: Environmental > Terrestrial > Soil >...
GTCCTTTTGGTGTCGCTCTGCCTACTATCGCGTTCATGGCGGCGATGTCGGTCGCGGTGAACGAGGTTCGCGCTCAGATTTGGTTTGGCCAACGTTTTGGGAAATGGCAGCGCCGCGCAGTAGGAACATGTATGTTAGTGGCTCTTTTAGTTGGGATCGGTGGAGGGATTCGGCGTTCCTACTACGTCGCGGAATCCTTGCGCGAACGCTCTGCCCTACGAGTGGTCCGCGATGGGCAATTCCTGTTCGATTTGCTCGACCGACCAGTTACGATTCCGGAACAGAGACGGAAGAGCGGTTTGGCCCGGCTCGAAACCGATGGGATTAGGTCCGCCGAAGATTTGCGTGCGTTGGAGAGCGCTTTAAAAAAAACCCCTTCCGAATATGCCCAAAATAGAGAGACCGGAAGAGGCCTTTTTCTGCCCAAATACGATTATCTTTCATTTTAGGGACATTTCTTCTGCAACATGGTTGTCATCGCTCTGTTTGGCGCATCCGGGTCCACTTGCGCTTAACGGGCCCTACCCTAAAATTGATGTTCTGAATACAGAGCGCTCGATCTCTATCTCTGCCACTGAGGGCTTGCCGATTTCCCCCTCCGCGAACACCGGAAGTCAAAAGCCGTTGCTTCGCATTCGACCGACCAAAGGTTGGGTAGCGCTAAACATTCGGGAACTTTGGCAGTATCGCGATCTGCTTTGGATTTTGGTCGAGCGCGATATAAAGGTTATTTACAAGCAAACAGCATTGGGAATGACTTGGGTGGCACTGCAGCCCCTCATTGCCGCTATTATCCTCGCGGTGATTTTCGGCCGTGTAGCGAAGCTTCCCAGCGACGGGGCTCCCTATCTTTTGTTTGTTTTTTGCGGTTTGACTGCCTGGAATTACTTTTCGCACGCAACCCAGCGAAGCAGCAACAGTCTGGTCCGCGACGCCCAGCTTGTTTCAAAAGTCTACTTCCCGAGGATGCTTATTCCTCTTTCACATACATTTGCCGCCCTGGTCGACTTTGCGGTCATGCTGGTCATGTTGTTCGTCTTCATGGCGGTTTATCGAGTGCCCCTCAGCCTTCGGTTGCTCGCCGTCCCCGGATTCCTGTTTTTGACCGCGCCCACGGCTACAGCCGTTGCTCTGTGGTTTTCCGCCTTGAGCGTAAGGTATCGCGACTGTAACTACGCCCTGCCATTCTTTCTCCAGATTTGGATGTACGCGAGTCCGGTCGTGTATCCAACAAGCATGGTATCATCGAGATGGCAGACTTTGTTCGCGCTGAATCCGATCGTTAGCTGCATCGAGGGCTTTCGCTGGGCGGTGCTTGGGCGTGGTGTTTTGAACCCAACCATACTTTGTCTTGGCGTCACAATGTCTTTGCTTGCATTGGTCAGTGGCGCCTTTTTCTTTCGCCGCGTCGAACGCACCTTCGCGGACATAATCTAATTGTCGTCTCATTTGCAATGCCGGATGTAGTTCTTTCCGTTCAAAATCTCAGCAAGTCGTTTAACATCGCTCATCAGCGAAACGCATTGCGGGGTTACAGAACGTTGCACGATGAGCTCGCCACTTTACCACGGCGACTGCTGAAACGCTTCGGCCAAAATGGTTCTACCTCCGAGACCCTGTGGGCCCTTAAAAATGTTTCTTTCGATGTGGAAGCGGGCGAGGTCCTTGGGGTCATTGGCGGAAACGGAGCGGGCAAGAGCACTCTGCTCAAAATTCTGAACCGAATTACCGAGCCCACCAGCGGTGGTGTGGATATTTATGGTCGGGTCGGGGCCCTTCTCGAAGTTGGGACAGGGTTCCATCCGGAGCTGACCGGCCGGGAAAACATTTTTCTAAACGGGGCGATCCTGGGGATGAACCGCGCGGAGATTCGCAGAAAGTTCGATGAGATTGTCGCCTTCGCGGAAGTGGAAAAATTTCTAGATACACCGGTGAAGCGCTACTCGAGCGGAATGTATGTGCGGCTGGCTTTTGCCGTTGCCGCCCATCTCGATCCGGAAATTCTGCTTATCGACGAAGTTTTGGCGGTGGGCGACGCGGATTTTCAGACAAAATGCCTTGAGAAGATGGAAGACGTCGCCGCCAATGAGGGGCGCACCGTGATCTTTGTCAGCCATGACATGGACGCAATATCGCGACTTTGCTCTCGATGTATTCTCCTACGACAGGGCGAAATTGAGAAATCAGGAAACACGGCTGATGTGGTTGCAGTCTATTTGGGAGGAGAACAGCAACAAACGCCGGTAATCGAATTTCCGCCAAGGGATACCGAGGCGACTTTACGCTCTGCGGGATTATATGGACCTGATGATCAGGCGAGAGCTTCCTTTAGCTCGAGCGAACCGGTGCTCCTGAAATGTGCATTCAAAGTGCAACGTCGCATCAAAGGACTTCAACTCTCGTTCGAAGTCCTGAATTTTAAGCGAGAACAAATTTTTTATTCAACGTTATCAATGGCTGATCCGCCTATTTTGGTGGAAGCCCAGGGGGAGTACAATATCGCCGCTGCAATTCCACGTCGTTTGCTCCTGCCCGGCCGTTATTTTATCAACCTCGCACTTCACACGCCAAAGACGAAGCTTTATGATCGGCGTCTGCAGGCGCTTGGCTTTACAATCGTTGCCACGGTCGCTGACAGCTTCGACGGCTTTGCCGGCGATGAGCTCGGTCATGTTTATGCGGATGTGAAATGGCGCAGAATCTTTCCGGATCAGACCTGACGGGGCGCTAACCGGGTTCGATGTTTTGCATATGAGAAGAGATATTCGGACCGATCTATCGGGCTTGCCAAACGCGGAGATGCATGCGCGGCAATGTTTATCCGTGCCGTGCCACGCCTGGATGGCGGATGGCGAGGTCGAGCAAGCGATTGATGCTCTCAATTCGTTCGCGTAGTCAATGCGCTACTTCTGTACTTATTTTGATCGCCACTATCTCGTCCGGGGCCTGGCGCTTTACAATTCGCTTACGAAACATTGTCCTGATTTCAAGCTTTGGATTTTGTGTTTGGACCTCTCGAGCCATGGCGAACTGGTTCGACTGAACCTGCCCAAAGTAAGCTTGCTCACCTTGGACGAGCTGGAGCGGGACGATCCAGCGTTGCGCCAAGCAAAGACGAAACGGTCCCGCGTTGAATATTATTTCACCTGCACGCCTTCTTTGCCGCTCTTAATCCTGCGGATTGATCCGACCATCGATCTGATCACATACCTCGATGCGGATCTCTTTTTCTTCTCGAGTGTGGCGCCGCTTTTCGATGAGTTGAAAGACAAGTCAATCGGCATCATCCCGCACCGATTTACCGAGGCTTTTCGCAAGTGGGAATGGAACGGCATTTTCAATGTGGGCTGGGTCAGCTTTCGCCGGGACGAACACGGGCTAGCGTGTCTTCGCTGGTGGCGGGAACGTTGTATCGAATGGTGTTATGATCGCGTGGAAGACGGCAAGTTCGCCGACCAGAAGTACCTGGATGACTGGCCAACTCGTTTTCAAAACGTGGTCGTGTTGCAGCATAAAGGAGCGAATCTGGCGGCCTGGAACATCGCCAACTATAAGATTTCGCGTCGGGACGCAGTGATCCTGGTGGACGATCAGCCTTTGATCTTCTTCCATTTTCACGCCTTCAAACAATTGACCGGTTGTATCTACGACACGCAGTTGGCAAAATATCGCGTGGTCCCATCAAAAACCATCGTTCAGAACATCTATGCTCCCTACATTCGCACGGTGACGGCGTGCGCGGCGCAACTCGGGACGTCCTCTCCGGTGCCGTTGGCGAGCCCAAGAAAAAGATCGGCTCTATTCCCGGCGCTCGCCTACCTTTTTAAACGACAATACCTCATTGTCGTTAACGGCCGCGTTATCTAAATCGGTAGAAAGCGGCTTCTGGTGATGCGTGACGATTAAAATGCAAGCTCCCAAAGTATCGATTCTGTTGCCGTCGCTGAACGCGCGGGAGTTTCTCGAGCCGCGAATTGATTCCTTACTTGGCCAAACGTTCGCCGATTGGGAAGCGATCGTCCTGGACAGCGGCTCTATCGACGGCAGCTGGGATTTTTTTCAATCAGTTGCCTCAAATGATTCACGTTTTCAACTGCATCAGATTCCTCGTGAAGGACTTTACGCCGCTCTCAACCGCGGGCTTACAATCGCGGGCGGTCAATTTCTCTATTTTGCTACCTGCGACGATACAATGTCGCCGGAGTTTTTGAGCGAAATGCTCGAAGCATTTTCCAAGTGTCCGGTAGCCGGTATTGCGGCGTGCGACGCGTTGTTTATCAACCAACACGGTGACAAGCTTTCAGCTAGGGATTTGAGGAGCTATTTATCGCGCGGGAGCATCAAGAAGCTCTTGAATTCCGGCACCGTGCGCACAGCTATTCCCGGAGAAAAAAAACAAAACATCAATTATCGACCACCTCCGCATGATTGCATCTTACACTACTCGGGACGGAGCGTTTATTATTCCCTTACCCAATTACTCGTTCGCGTCGATGTCGCGCTTGCCGCGGGCCCGTTCGAAACAAACGTGGGATCTGTTGCCGACTTCATCTGGCTCCTTCGCCTTACCAACCTGACCGGGACAGTCCATCTACCGAGGAGACTCGCGACTTGGCGATTTCACGGCGATCAGCTCAGCATTTATCGCGATAACTCACGCGCTATTTCGACGAGCGCGATGTGCCGACAGCTTTTGCCCGAGACGCGTCAACGTCACGAGCGCGAACTGACTGATGACGATTGGACGTTGCTCGTCCTAGAGTGCAAGATCTTGGCAGCCAAATCGTTGGCCTCAAAGATTGGCTGCTGGCTCGAAGGTGTTCTCCGTCTGATCTGGGTTTTTGTTCAATGGCCAAGCGGCATGTGGAAGATTTTTCGGGTGGCGGGTTGGCGAATCATTAACGTCAGACAATATCTGCCGGGTGTAGTTCTGGGCACCCACGGCCTCGCACCCCAAGACCTTTAGTCCTGCTATTAAGAGAGTGTCGCAGGCTCCCTGCCTCGTAAACTTCGCGTTTTTTCGTCCTCTTTTCAGTTGCGGTACCCCCGTTGTTACTGAAGGCTAACCCCCCGTCGACTATTGAAACCGTGTTCGAGTCCCGCTAAAATCCCTCAAGTAATGCACGCGGCCTTTTACCCGTCCAAATTTGAGCATCCGCACCCGGCACGGGCCCGAGCGATCCTGAAGGCTCATCCCGAAATTCGAGAGTTGATGGTAAGGAATCCTTATACGGCTCTCATCACTCTTGGACTCTTGATTCTCCAGACTTCGATCGCGTATGGAATGGGAAAACTTGGATTCCGGTATTGGTGGCTGAGTTCTTTGGTCGCTTATGGCATGGGTGCGTTCGCCAATCATGCCAACTACGTCATCATTCACGATGCGACCCACAATCTCATCTTCAGAAACAAGAGTTTGAACAAGCTGGTCGCGATCCTAGCCGATCTTCCGAATCTGACGGCCGGTGCAATGGGTTTTCGGGTTTACCATTTGAAGCACCATTCCCATCAAGGCGACTATGAACACGATGCCGATCTGGCCAATCTTTGGGAAGCGCGTCTGGTCGGCAACGTTTGGTATCGCAAAGCGATTTGGTTGATGCTTTTTCCCTTCTTTCAGCTAACGCGGCCGCCGCGTTTGAAGTCGATCACCATGTGGGACCGCTGGTTCGCGGTCAATCTGCTCTGCGCCATAATCTACGATGTCGCGGTGGTTTATTTCACGGGCTGGCCTGGCTTCGTCTACCTGGCTTTGTCGTTTTTCTTCTCTATCGGCCTGCATCCGGTCGGCGCGCGCTGGATCCAGGAGCACTACACGAACGATCCCGACCAGGAGACCTACAGTTATTACGGACCGATCAACCGGCTTTGCCTGAACATGGGATACCATAACGAGCACCATGATTTGCCGTCGATCCCCTGGAATAACTTGCCGAAACTTCGCGCTATGGCGCCGGAGTTCTACGAGAATCTAAAATTTCATCCTTCGTGGAGCCGGCTGCTTTTCCAGTTCATCTTTGACCAACGTTATAGTTTATTCTCGCGCATCGAACGCATCAAGAAAGTCAGATCCGAGCTAGAAGTTACGCAATCGATCGTGGATCTTGGAGGCCGCGAAACTGTTGGCGCGGAAGCGATCAATGTCTGAATCCAGGAAGCGATTCTACATTTCGAACAAGAATGAAAGCGTTCCAATGTTTGAGAGCAGGTTCATGGAGTTTTTTTCCCACGTCCATCCAATCACGCCGGGGATTTTGTACGTGCCTGCGGTTGTTTACATGCTCTATCGCGCGCTCGTGTCCGCAAAAATGTCGATCTCAATTGTGTTCGTCCTTTTTGTGTTTGGCGTTCTGATCTGGACGCTTCTGGAGTACGTCGTCCATCGCTACGTTTTTCATTACGAACCGAAGAGTCGCGCTGGAAAAACGCTGCACTTCATTATTCACGGCGTGCACCACGATTATCCAAACGATGCGAGCCGGTTGGTTTTGCCGCCGGTCATTAGTCTGCCGCTAGCAATATTGTTCTATTTTCTTTTTGCTATCAGCTTCCGCGGGTTTGCGCCGGCAATCTGGGCGGGGCTCGTCTCCGGCTACGTTTGCTACGACATGATCCACTACGCCACACATCATTTCGCCATGAGAAATCGGGTGGGCCTCTGGTTGAAACAGTACCATCTCCGCCACCATTATCAGGACGACGAAGCCGGTTACGGCGTCAGCTCGCCCCTGTGGGACTACATCTTCAGGACGACCCGAAAATAGCGACGCTCACGCTTGCTTGGGCAACGTTGGCCCAGGGACAGGATATTAGCCGATAAAAAGTAGTGACTAAAGCCTTGTCGGGGACACCAGACGCAGTACAATAGCTGCCCCGATATGGAACTCCGCGGCGCGCGAAATTGATCGTCGGGCGGAGCCTTACATAAGGCAATTGAAAACAATTTTCGACAAGCGATCCCACTTAATCATGCGCTATCGGCTGGCGAGCGAACAATATTCCGTGGTTGGGATCGCCGGATCGACAAGCAAGCTGCGTCTCCTTCACCCGCGCCCATGAAAGTCGATCCAGCCAAACTTAGTTTGAGCAATTTTATCGCGCATGAAACGGATGATCCGCTAACCGCGCCGCCCAGTTTTACCCACTGGATGCGCGCGGGCGCATTTGCAATCGAGCTTTATGAACCTGAGCTCCTCGCCTCCGCCGACGCGCGCACCACGATCTCTTACAACGGCAGGCCGCGCTCGGTCATCAATCTTTGCTCGTATAACTATCTCGGTCTGGCTAATCGACCGGAAGTAATTGCTGCGGCTCACGAAGCGCTGAAAACGCACGGCCTCGGTGCCTGCGGTTCACCGATGTTGTCCGGCATGACGGATTTGCATCGGGAGCTTGAGCATCGGGTGGCAAAGTTTCTCGGGCGCGAGGACGCGATGCTTTTCAACAGCGGCTTTGGCGGAGCCTTGGGAACAATTTCAGGACTCTTGCGGAAGACGGATGTCGCGATCCTCGATAATCGATCGCATCTGAGCTTGCGGGATGGCGCTCTGCTGGCGCGTTGCCGCACCGAAAAATTTGACCACAACGACCCTGCCTCTTTGGAAACGGCACTGCGCCGACATCGCGGCCGCCGGCAACTTGTTATTGTCGAGGGTATTTATTCGATGGACGGCGACTTCGGGAATTTGAAGGAATTAATTGAGGTCGCGGACTCGCACGGCGCCCGGGTATTCGTAGATGAAGCACACTCGATGCTCGCTTGTGGAGACAACGGCCGGGGTGCAGCTGAGATGTTCGGCGTGGAAGAACGAGTCCCGTTGCTCTATGGGACATTCTCGAAAGCATTTGGCGCGCTTGGCGGATTCGTCGCCGGATCCAAAGAGACGGTGCAATATCTGCGTTTTTACGCGCATCCGTACGTTTACTCTTGTGCGCTCCCGCCTGTGGTGGTGGCGGCGATTTTGAAAGCGCTTGATATCGGAACAAGCGAGCCCGATTTGCGAAAACAGCTTTGGGAAAATGCCGAGTATTTCCACAAACAATTGCGCGGACTTGGCATCGATGTAGGACGATCGACCACGTATATTACGCCGATCGTGATTGGTGATCGCGAGCGGATGTATAGGCTTTGCCATGAATTGCGTCGGCGAGGCTTGTGGGTTGCGCCGGTCGATTACCCGGCTGTCCCGCAAAACAGAATTTGCTTTCGGGCCTGCGTAACAGCCAAACATACCCGCGCCGATCTCGACGAAGCGCTCAATATTCTGGAAGATACGCTGAACGGCGCGGAATCGAAGATGAAGGCGGCGGCTTTCCGCCTCCGCTGCAAAATGTCTGAGTTGTCTCTCAGAATGACCTCTTAATGGCTGCGCTGATCGCGCCCTCCTCCACACTCGAAAAGACTTACAAGGTACGGGAGGCGGAAGGGTTTCTCGACCTTTACTTTTATCGAAAGGTTGGGTTCCGCCTTGCTCAAGTTTTTGCTAAACTCGGATTGAATCCTGTGGCGGTGACGGTCCTGGGCGGTCTCTTCGGAATCGTCGCAGGTCATCTGTATTACTATCGCGACCTCGGAACCAACATTGTTGGCATGGCCCTTCACGTCTGGGCCAACGCGCTCGACAATGCCGATGGTCAGCTCGCGCGCTTGACCGGCCGGGGAAGCCGAAATGGTCGTATCATTGATAGTCTGGTCGATCATCTGATCTTTCTAAACATCTATGTGCATCTGGCCCTGCGCTGTTTGAGGGAGGGTGCGCCGGCTACGGTTTGTCTCCTTGCGCTCGCCGCCGGTATTAGTCATGCATTGCAAGGCGCGGCGGCCGATTATTACCGTAACGCTTACCTTCATTTTGTAGGCGTCCGCACGCGGGCTCAATTTGATTCAACCGCGCTCTTGCGATCGAGGTATCGCGAACTCGAATGGCGTCGCCAACCATGGAATAAATTCTTGCTCGCGCTTTATCTCAATTTCACCTGGCAGCAGGAAATGCTCGCACCGAAGCTGAAGAAGTTGCGCGAAGTTCTCGACCAGCTCTACCCGCGCGAACTGCCAGAATGGCTGAAGGCGCGTTACGCCGCCAGCGCCAGGGGGATGTTCAAGTGGTGGGGATTCCTGATGACAAACACCCGGATGATAATTTTGTTCCTGCTTTTGTTTCTTGGTCGTCCCGTTTGGTATTTCTGGATCGAGCTCACGGTTCTCAATTTCTTGCTTATCGTTCTCCTGCTTCATCAAAACAAAATGTCAGAATCGTTTTTGAAACTAGCGACCGGCGCGCGAGATCAAATAGGCATTCGATCTTGAATGGAATTACCGGTCCAGATCTCGAAGGCCAGTTCGCGACGCGAGCGCGATGATTTCATCAAATTTCCTTGGCGTATCTATCGAAATGATCCGGTTTGGGTCCCGCCACTGATCATTGAACGCCGAGCGTTTCTCAATCGGAAGAAACATCCTTTTTATCTTTACGGCGACGCCGAATTGTTCCTGGCGCGGCGAAATGGCGAGATCGTCGGACGGATCATGGCCAGCGACGATCCGCGGTATAACTCGCTTCACCGGACCAATGTCGGCTGCTTCGGTTTGTTTGAAACAATCGACGATGTCGATGTTGCCATCGGTTTGTTTCGCGCTGCGGAAGAATGGCTTCTAGCAAAGGGCCGAAATGAAATCATGGGGCCAATCGATTATTCCACGAACTATGTTTGCGGGCTATTGATTGACGGCTTCCAACATCCGCCAACGGTGCTCACCGCGCATAACCCGCCGTATTACGCCCGATTAATCGAGGCCTGCGGTTTTGAGAAGTCGAAGGACTGGTACGCCTGGTGGTTCGATCCCGACAATGCACCGGTCTCGCGATTGCGCCGGCTGGTGGACGCCCGCGCCCGAAAAACGTCGGTGAAAATTCGTCCGATCGATCTGCGCCGCGTCGCTGACGAGAGTCAGCGCCTGGCCGCCGTCTTCAACGAGGCTTGGAAGAATAATTGGGGTTTCGTTCCGTTTACCGAGGCAGAGGCGAAACATATGGCCACGGAAATGCGTCCGATTATCGATCCGCGAATGACATTGATCGCCGAGATCGACAACGCACCGGTCGCTTTCGTGATTTGCGTGCCCGACATTAACGTTGCGTTGCAGCACTTGAACGGACGGCTGACGCGTTTTGGTCTGCCGACCGGATTAATCAGGTTGCTTTATTACCGCCGCAAAATCCTAAAAGCGCGTTTCGTCGCGCTCGGCGTTTTGGAAAAATATCGTCGCGCCGGCATTGCCGAGATGCTTGTTCTGCAAGTGATGGAGGAGGGGGCAAGCCGCGGCTTCAAGGGCGAACTCAGCATGACGCTCGAAGACAACGTGATGATCAACCGCTTCATCGAGTCGATCGGTGCGTCCAAATACAAGACGTATCGGATTTACTCCAAGTCGTTAGGCTAACTTATGCCGCGAATCTGTTCGCGCTTTGTAAACGGTCCAGGCTGCATGCGGCACATGAACGGCTGCCGTCATTGCTTCCAGCCACGCCATAGCGACGAACGCTTGCGCGGGCGCACCAAATAGAATTCCAATCGCCAAGATCCAAACGTAAACGTTACGTCGTCCGCCCACGAGACGGATTATCCGTTCAAAACCGTTCAATTCGTCGATCAACTTTCCGGTTGTAAATAAAACTGCGCCCTTGGCGACTCCGTCGATCGCCTCGGCCGCAACTAGCAGGAACCAATACCGAAAGGCTCCCGGTAGTTGGCCCGAAACTTGGAATTGATAAGCAAGGGCCGTCCACCAGGACCATTCGAAGATTCCGTCGAACCAATGTTCAAGTTTGCCGCGTTTCGTGGTTTCGACTTTGAGACGGGCCTGCTTACCATCGAGTCCATCGATAATGCCGATGATGAGCGCGATCACAATACCGGAAACGAGATGGCCAGTCACAAAAAGAATTGTCGTTATCCATGCGACAACGTTGCAGAAAAGTGTCAGCTGGTTTGGCGTAATTGACGTTCGGCACAGATACGAAACGAGGAATTTCTCAATCGGCGCGTGCAACCACGCTGGAATATCGAGCGCGCCTTTCTGAGTCGAATCAAGAAGAATGCGCTCGGCCAATTTCTTAGTCTGCGGCGGAGGTGCGACGAACCAGAACGGCCTGAGTTTTCGGCGTAGCATGGCATCATAAACAGGCTGATTAGCTACATCGAGCGACGCGACCGTGGCGTGATCAACGCCGTTGAACAGCGCATTTTCGAATCGGCCACTTTGCGTCGAAAGCCATTGGCGCTTTAAGAGTGCAGCGCCACAAAATTTGCCGGAATTTGTGTTTGGCGCTGAAAAAACGAGCGGCGCTGTTTTTGCCGGGACCGCGGAGTCAACCAGCGCTACGTTTCCAACCTCGCCGACAAGCCGGCGGATTAAACGAACATCCAAAACGACATTTGCGCGGACGACGAGGGCGGCTTCCGCGCCGGCCGGCCACAAATTGACAATGTCCGTCACGGCAACGAATTCGCCTGAACGTTTGCGCATCTCTATCTCAAGCTCCCCGCCCGGCCGCGACGGTCGGGCCAAATGTTCTGCGGTTAGCTCGGGCGTGTTCGAGATAACCGTTGCGCGTCTGATTCCGCTTTGCTGGAGAGTTCGAAGCAATCTTTCCAGAAGTGAAATGCCACAGAGTTCGGTCAACGCCGCCGTGCCGTCATTGAGAACGATACATTGGTCAACCATTAAACAGCTGTCGTTGGACGGGATTTTAGTGTAAGGTCGCTTCCCACGCTATCATTCACGTCGCCGCGGCCGGGGTGATTCGCAATCTCTAAGTTATGGTAAGGTTGAATACGCAATCTGTTGCGATGGAGTCGCTCGATTCTAAAGCCGAGACGCCAGGCACGTTTTCGCGGCTGCGTTTTAGTCCGTTCCTTGTCCAGATGGTAATCATTCGGCGCTGCAACTTGGCCTGCGGTTACTGTTCCGAGTACGACAAAGTCAGCGAGCCGATCCCTTTCGGAATTTTAGAGGAGCGCCTTCACAAACTCAAGAACCTTGGGACATTCGGAATCTCATTGACCGGCGGTGAGCC
>Ga0209648_10004306_pt1 | contig 12077 bp, 10 predicted proteins | sample GraSoi2013_115cm_FD_185830 | JGI IMG/M metagenome (GOLD analysis project Ga0209648, IMG submission 185830) | Grasslands soil microbial communities from the Angelo Coastal Reserve, California, USA - Sample 9_17_2013_115cm (SPAdes) (version 2) | ecosystem: Environmental > Terrestrial > Soil >...
TTCACGCCGGAAAATTACGGGCAGATTTATTTGAACTGGATGCACAACATCCACGACTGGTGCATCTCGCGGCAGTTGTGGTGGGGACATCGGATTCCGGCGTGGCATTGCGGCGATTGCAAGGAAGTGGTGGTGGCGCGCGAGGCTCCGCCGGCGTGCAAATGCGGCAGCGCGAAGCTGGAACAATCCACGGACGTGCTGGATACCTGGTTTTCGTCGGGCCTGCTGCCGTTCACGACGCTCGGCTGGCCGGAGGCGACGCGCGACGAAGAAGTTTTCTATCCCAATTCGCTGATGATTACCGGCTTCGACATCCTCTTTTTCTGGGTAGCGCGGATGATCATGCTCGGGTGCTGGTTCATGATGCCGCCGCACAAGCCGGGTGGGAGTTTGGGCTCAGATGAAGACGCGCTGCGCGCGAGCGTTCCCTTTCGCGAGGTTTACATTCACGCGCTGGTGCGCGATGCGGATCGGCAGAAGATGTCGAAGATGAAGGGGAACGTGCTTGATCCGATCGAAGTGATTGGGAAATATGGGACGGACGCAACGCGCTTCACCTTGGCGGCGATGGCGGCGCCGGGGACGGATATCGCGTTCAGCGAAAGCCGCACGGCGGGGTATCGGAATTTTGCCAATAAGATATGGAATGCCGCGCGGTTCATGTTCATGAATGTGGACCGGATCGAGCCGGGCCTGCGGCCCGCCGATGCTGGTGTGGTAGCGGGTCTTCGACCCGCCCTGGACGGGGCAGAGCCCCGTCACCACACGGGTATTGCTGGGTTCCTGACGCAGGCGCTTGAAGACCGGTGGATTCTTTCCCAGTTCAATTGTGCGGCGAAGGACGTGAACGAGTCTCTGCAGACTTATCGTTTCGATGAGGCGGCGACTCGGATCTACGATTTTTTCTGGGGGGAGTTCTGCGACTGGTACCTTGAGCTAATCAAGCCGCGGCTGGAGAAGATCAATGCATCAGCGAAGCTGGAGCAGTTGATCGAAGAGCTCACGAAGCACAAGGAAACAATCACTGATATCAAGAGGCAAGTTGGAGAGGAAACGCTCGCCAAACTCCAAAAACTGCAGCAAGCCGAAACAGCTAGCGTACGGCGGGTTTTGGGGATCGAGCAATTCGCTTGGGAGCGAGAGACGATAGGTTTCGATCTAGAAGAGGCGCGCAAGCGGATGGACGCGCAGAACACTGAGGACAGGCGGACAGCGAAGACGGCATGTGCAAATCTGGTGAATCTGTTTGAGGCCTCGCTGCGGCTGTTGCATCCCGTGATGCCTTTCATCACGGAAGAAATCTGGCATGCGATCTACGATGGTGCGCCTCCGCTGAAGTCGATTGCGCTGGCGGCCTATCCGGCGGCGGATGAAAAGCAGATTGATCTGGGTGCAGAGACCGAGATGGCGATTCTGCAGGATCTGATCGTCACCGTGCGCAATCTGCGGGCGGAATTGAAGGTTGAGCCTAAGGTCAAAGTGCCGATCGAGGTGTTCGTCCACGAACCGGAGATTCGCGCGATGCTTGAGAAGAATCTGGCCGCGATCGAGCGGCTGGCGAGTGTAGAGAAGGTCACGTTCGTGGAAAGCTCGCTGGCAAACTTGCCGGGTGCTCGCAGTACTTCGCGGTTCGATGTGCACGTCGTGTACGAAAAGAAGATTGACGTTGCGGCGGAGCGCGATCGTCTAAAGAAAGAGTTGGAGAAGATTGAGAAGCAGCTGGCGAGTGCGCAAGCCCGACTTGGCGACGAGCAGTTCTTGAGCAAGGCTCCTGCGCACGTGGTGGAAGGGTTGCGAAAGCAGGTTGAGGAATTGGTGATTCTGCGAGAGAAGATCCTTGCGAAGTTGAAAGAGTTAGGGGAGACAGGAACCACGTAGGCCCGGACACATTTGTCCGGGCAGTCGAGCGACGCTCGACGCAGCGGCTCTTCGAGCCGCATGGACGGGCGAATGCGCCCGTCCCTACACGACTTTTGCTACGAACATGGACTGGAATTCACGACGCATTACCGCGATTCTTGAGAACGCGCTGAACGAAGATCGGGCGACGCGCGATGCGACCAGCTATGCCTGTATCGATCCCAACCAGCGCGCTTCGGCGACGATCATCGCCAAGCAGGAATGCATTCTGGCTGGTCTCGGATGTGTGCCGCGAATTCTCGACGTGTATGCGGCGCTGGACGGGGCGGTCACTTCGCATTATGAGGTGACGAGCCATCCTTCGATTTTTGATGGGATCCACGTGAGCCCCGGGCAGCAGATTGCGGTGATCAGGCATAATGCGCGCGTGATTCTGTCGTGTGAACGGGTGATCCTGAATTTTCTGCAGCGGATGGCCGGAATCGCGACCACCACCCGCAAGTTTGTCGCTGCGGTGGAGGGGACGCACGTCCGGATTCTCGATACGCGGAAGACAGCGCCGGGGCTGCGCGTGATTGACAAGTACGCGGTGCGCTGCGGCGGCGGGCAGAATCATCGGCTCGATCTCTCGGACGGCGTGTTGATCAAGAGCAATCATATCGCGCTGGCGGGGGGCGCGATTCCGGCGCTGGAGCATGCGATCCGCAACCGGCGCGGCCGGCAGCCGATCGAGATTGAAGTGCGATCGCTCGAAGAACTGCAGCAGGCGCTGGACCACGGGGCAGAAGCGATCCTGCTCGACCATCTGAGCGTTGAGAATGTGCGCAAGGCGGTCGAAATTTGTTCGCGGCATTCGCGGCGGATTCCGCTGGAGTGCGCGGGTGGAATCAGTCTGGAGAACGTGCGCTCGTACGCGGAGACAGGTGTGGATTTCATCTCGGTAGGGGCGCTGACGCATTCATCGACCGCGGTGGATATGAGTATGAGAGTGACGCCGGCGTAAAACCCAGTCGTCAGTCGTTCGAGCGATGGTACGCCAACGTAGCTTCGTCATCTTCCGCGGAATTGATTTTGCCAACGACTAACGACCATCGACCAACGACTGTTTATAATCCCTCCATCTCCGCTTCCACGAAAACTCGCAGCCTGCCCTCAGTGCACAAGGCGACCGACGTTCGCCTGGGCCGTATTGTGCGCCTGCTCATGAGCCATGCTACCGTGGTCGCCAGCGGTACGAAGATTGCGGAAGAGATTGGGACGAGCCGGTCGGAAGTTTGGCGGCTGATTCAGCAACTACGCGGGTTGGGCGTGGATGTCGCTGGGCATCCGGCGACGGGCTATCAGTTGCGCTCTGTTCCAGACTTGCTGCTGCCGGAGATGTTGTCGCCGTCGTTAAAAGGCACGATCTTTGGAGGCATCCCAGGCGCCAAACACATCCATCACTATTACAAAATCGGCTCAACCAATTCGGAGGCAATGCGATCCGCAGCGGAGGGCGCGCCGGAAGGCAGCGTATTTCTGGCCGAAGAGCAACTGGCCGGCCGGGGACGCGGCGCGCACACGTGGCATTCGGCGCGGTCGATGGGGATTTACTGCTCGGTGATCCTGCGTCCGGTGATGCCGCCTTCGGATGCACTGATTTTTTCGCTGGCTGCGGGGCTGGCGGTTCGCGCGGCGGTTATGGAGATTGCGCCGCAGCTTCTGGTGGATCTGAAATGGCCGAACGACCTGCTGCTCAGCGGCAAGAAGTTCTGCGGAATTCTCGCCGAGATGAATGCCGAGGCAACGCGGGTGCGCCATCTTGTGGTGGGGGTAGGGATCAACGTGAACCAGGTGAAGTTTCCGGCTGAGCTGCGCGAAATTGCGACCTCGTTGCGGATCGAGACCGGTACCGAGTGGTCGCGCGTGGAGCTTTGCGCCACTTTGCTAAAATCGCTCGACCGGGAGTATCGGAGCCTGATTGAGGACGTGGGAGCGCGAGACGCGATCCTACGGCGGTTTGAGGAGGGTTCTTCGTCCGTGCGCGGCGGAAAAGTGAGCATCGAGGTGAACAACGACGAGAATGACGGCATGGCCGGTGTTACCGAAGGATTGGATGAGCGCGGGTTTTTGCGGGTTAGAACGGCCGAAGGTCTGCGGACGGTTCTGAGCGGAACGGTTCGGATGGACGGGGCATAGTCCGTCACCACACAGACCCGTTCCACAGTTGGTTTGTCTATGCTTCTTGTCATTGATGTCGGCAATACGAATACGGTGCTGGGCGTTTTTGAGCGGGTGGCGCATCGTCCGGGCGACGATGTGACCACGGAGACGGTGCGTTACGAGCGGCTGGTTGCGAACTGGCGCGTCGGCTCGCATCTGAACCGTACGGTGGACGAGTACGGAGTGATTTTCCGCAACCTCTTCTCCATGGACAACCTGGAAGTATCGAGTGTGCATGGGATCGTGATTTCATCGGTGGTGCCGCCGCTCGATTCGGTGCTGCGACAGGTGTGCGAGCGCTATTTCAACACCAAGCCCCTGTTCATCGAGCCGGGTGTTAAGACGGGCATGCAGGTGCTGTATGACAATCCGGCGGAAGTGGGCGCCGACCGGATCGTCAACGCGGTGGCGGCTTTTGAGAAATATGGCGGGCCCTGCGTGATTGTCGACTTCGGCACGGCGACGACCTTCGACTGCATTTCAAAGAAGGGCGAGTATATGGGCGGCGTGATTTGTCCTGGGATTGGAATTTCCGCGGACGCGCTGTTTCAACGCACGGCGCGCCTGCCACGGGTGGAGATTCGCAAGCCGGCGCGGGTGATTGGATCGAACACGGTGGGCAGTTTGCAGTCGGGGCTTTACTACGGGTATCTCGGCTTGGTCGACGGCATCCTGGAGCGGTTGGTGGATGAGATGGGCGCGGAGACGCGCGTGATTGCTACAGGCGGACAGGGATCGCTGCTGGGCACGGCTTCACATTTCATTAAAGAAGTGGACGAATTTCTCACCCTCGAGGGGCTGCGCATCATCTGGGATCGGAACCAGTCCTTCCGCCGTGAAGCCGCGCCGAAAGCGCCAAAGGCGGCGGCCAAGCCTTTGGATGCCGATGCGAAACCGTGGCCCCCGCCGAAGTCTCCCAAAACGAGGTGAGAGGTTAGAGGTCAGATTGCAGAGGCTAGAACCCATGGTTTCACTCTGCAATCTGACCTCTGACCTCTCCAGAGACCTGTCGTGGACAATTACTTCAATTACTTCACCGAAATCGAGGAGCACTATCTGCGGCGGCGGGGGACTCACCTGCTGCTTTCGACGCTCGATTGGGCTCTGATTGAGACTTGGAAGAGTGCGGGCGTCCCGCTGGAGGCCGTGCTCCGCGGAGTGGATGACTCCTTTGACAAGTATGATCAGCGTCCGTCGAAATCGAAGAAGGTGAATAGCCTGGCGTACTGCTCGCAGGCCGTGCTGGCCGCGGCGGAAGACATGAAGGAGGCGGCGGTCGGTGCGACCGGCGAAAAAGCGCAGCGAGAGCCCGGATTTGAAGTGGCGCAAATTGCAGCGTTTCTGCGGGAGAACGCCGGCAAGCTCGAAAAAGCAAAGCTGCCGGAGCGCGCCGGATTCGCGACTGGAGCGCTGGCCAGGGAAGAAGCAGGTTCGCTGCGCGAGATGGCCGAGGCAATTGAGGGTACCGGGAAGCTTCCGCGGCTGGAAGATTTAGAGAGGCGGTTGACGGTGCTCGAGGAAAAGCTGTTCGCGGTGCTGATGGCGGCGACTCCGGACGAAGATCTGGTGAATATCCGCGCCGAAGCGGATCGGGATCTCGGTCCCTACCGGCGGAACATGACGGCCTCGCAGATTGAACAGCTGCACAAGCAGTATGTCCACAAGCGGCTGCTGGAGCGCTGCGGCGTGCCGCGGCTGAGTTTGTTCTATATGCACTAAGCAGTGCGCAGGGTTCCGCCAATCGAGAGCTCCTAGTCGCTGGTTTGGAACCACCGATATTGCTTCCCATCCCAGTAAATCAGTGCGCTGGAAGATTCGCTTTTCTCAACGTCAATGCCCTCTCCCACCATCTGGGCCAATGGCTTATCCCAATTGTTTGGTTCGAGTCTATGCTTTCGCTCAACAACCCACGCATCCATCCAAGCGAAGTCTTTTACCGACCCGTCCTGCAAATTGACCCCTCCAGCACCGAGCACTTCAATCTTCTTCGCGCCACTCCTCGCAATTGCGATGCCGACTTGTTTCGTAGAGCGACTCGTCACGAGGATTGCATAGTCAGGGATGCCGTCTCCGTCAAAGTCACCACGCAAATAGAAAGGGTTGATCTTGTCGCACAAGTCATATCCCTTCAAGAACTTCTCTGATTCGAAGCGTTTGAGCACACTCGGTGGGAGGCTCACGTCAATCCCACGATTGTAGTTGAGTTGCCCAGCTGAAAAGAGAGAGATGGTTATTAAGAACGCCGATAGTATCCGCATACTCCAGAGCTTATTGTTGCCGCTCGACTGACGCAAGCAATGGTCTCCTGATAATGTCACTCTGGGTACTGCGTCATGCTTCTTTCCATCGAAAAGCTGATCTACGGCGGTGACGGACTGGCCCGTACTCCTGCCGGCGCGGACGGACGCAGCATGGCGGTGTTTGTGCCGTTTGTGCTCCCAGGGGAGCGAGTTGAGGCCGAGATCCGGCAACAGAAGTCCGGGTTCGCGCGCGGCTCGGTTGTGCAAGTGATCGAAGCGGCACCCAATCGCGTCGAAGCGCGATGTCCCTACTTCCAGCAATGCGGCGGATGCCATTACCAGCACATTCCCTACGAGCGGCAGCTTCAGTTTAAGGCCGCAATTCTGCGCGAGACGTTGCAGCGGATTGCAAAAATTGAGCTGCAATCGGAGCTGTGCCTGCATGCTTCTCCTCCCTGGAACTACCGCAACCGCACGCGGCTGCAGGTGCAGACCTCGCCGGAGTTTGCGCTGGGATACTTCCGGTTCGGCTCGCATCGGTTTCTCCCGGTGCACGAATGTCCAATCAGCTCGCCCCTGCTCAACCGGGTGATGGCGCGGCTGCTTGAGCTGGGCGGATTAAACTGCCCGGCGGCAGTTGAAGAGCTCGAGCTGTTCGCGGACGCGGCCGATGAGCGTTTGCTGGCCTGGGCATTTTGTGGGCGCGATGCCGACAAGAGAGATCTATTGCGCTGGCCAGAGGCGATCGAGCGCGAGTTGCCGGAAATCGGCGGCGTGACGTTTTTCCCTTCGCGGCGGCGATCTTCCCATGGGCAATTGGAAGATGAGTCACCGATGGATCCGAAACCGCTGGCGCAATCCGGCGCCAGGGCAATTCGCTATCGAACGAAGAACCACGAGTATCGGGTCAGCGCCGGAGCCTTCTTCCAGGTCAACCGTTATCTGGTGGACGAACTGGTTTCGGTCGTGACTGGCAATGGCAACGTGCACGGCGACGTCGCCCTCGACCTGTATGCCGGGGTGGGGTTGTTTTCCGCGGCTTTGGCACGGAGTTTTCATCACATTTTTGGTGTAGAGCCGTCACAGACAACCCTTGCCGACTTTGTGCAGAATGTTCCTGCGAACGTGAAAGCGGTCGGCGCGCGAACCGAGGACTACCTGAGAGGCCGGCCGGTGCAAAAAAGGCCTGACTTGGTCATCCTGGACCCTCCCCGCACCGGTGCTGGCAAGGCGGTGATCCGCTCTCTGGTGGAACTCGGAGCGCCCCGCGTCAGTTATGTTTCGTGTGATCCGGCGACGCTGGCTAGGGATATCGCCCCCCTGTTGGCGGCTGGCTATCACATCGCGGAAGCGCACCTATTCGATCACTTCCCTGGGACGTTTCACATCGAATCGGTGATGCTGCTGGCGCGCTGACCGCTTTCATGTCGCCCTGTTCCTCCTGGAAGACGAGTGGGATGCCGAGGGCCCTGGCGCAGCAACGCAATCCGGGGCCCCGCTCGTCCTCCGTTCTTCCCGACCGTTGTTCCGAGCCAGCCCGCCACCGGAGATCAGGTCAATGACCCACGACCGCAAGCCGCCACGGCAGCCGTTGTTCTGGACGGCGTTGGCATTCTCGCTCGGCCTGTGGACTGGCGTGCGCGCCTGGCGGCCACCGTCCTGGTGGGTGATCGCGGTGGTGGCCTTTGTTTTCGCCGCGTCGTGGTTTCTTGTGCGGCGCGCCTGGCTGGCCAAGGCGCTCTCCTTGGGAGCGTGGCTTCTTCTGGGCGCTTTGCTGATTCAGATTCGTGGTCAACCGCCCGACGAACTTCAGCAGGATGACGCCCGGATTTTTGCCCTGGCGGATGGCCGCGCAGTCACACTCACGGCGCGTGTGATTCGGGAGGGATATGCGCGCGCCGCGGGGCCGCAGTCAATTCGCGAATCCATTGATGCGGAGACGGAAGAGATTGCAAGCCAGGGCGAAAGCAAGCCCGTGCGGGCCGGGGTGCGGCTGACGATTTACGAGAAGGTCGAGAATTCAGAAACAGTGGAACGCCGGGCGTCCCCGCCCGGCCTCGATTCTCTCGGCCTTGGGTCTCAGCAGAGCGCGCGCGAGACGGGCGAGACGCCCGTCGCTCCCTATGGCACGCGGCTGCGCATTCGCGCGAAGCTGCATCCGGCGCGCAATTACCGCAATCCCGGAGCCTTCGATTATGAAGGCTATCTGCGCGAGAACGGCATCAGCGTGCTGGGGTCGGCGGAGGCAAAAGATATTGAGCGCCTTCCCGGCTTTTCTGGCAGCCGGGTTGAGCTCTGGCGAACGCGCGTTCATGCCAGCATCGTGGCCAAGATTCACCAGCTGTGGCCGGCGTCGCAGGCTTCGCTCATGGACGCCATGGTGCTCGGCGAAGAATCGTTCCTGCGCAACGCGACGCGCACCGAGTATCAGCGCTCGGGCACGTATCACGTGCTGGTTGTTTCCGGAATGAACCTGAGCATCCTGGCGTTCGCCATTTTTTGGGCGCTGCGCCAGTTTCGCGTGGATCCCGCGCTGGCCGCCATCGCCACGGTTATGGTGTCGTTCGCATATGCGTTCGTGGTGGGGGTCGGTCCGCCGGTGTGGCGCGCCGCGCTCATGCTGGCAACATACTTAGGCGCGCGTCTGCTGTATCGCGAACGCAACATGATGAACGCAATTGGCGCGGCGGCGCTCGGAGTTCTGATCGCCGATCCCCATGCCCTGTTTGGCGCCAGTTTTCAGCTGACGTTTCTCGCGGTCTTCATCATCGCGGGCATCGGTTCGCCGATTCTGGAACGAACCACGTTGCCCTACGCGCGCGGTTTGCGGCTGTTGCGAGCTGCCAGCTACGATTTGCACGTCGCTCCCGCAGTGGCGCAATTTCGGCTCGACCTGCGGTTGATCGCGGGGCGCCTGCGGAGATTTATCGGCGACCGCCTCAGCCTGGCACTGCCCGCGATCTTTATACGCGTGGCGATCGGTGTGAGTGAATTGCTCTTCATCTCGGCGCTGATGCAGGCGGGACTGGCGCTGCCCATGGCGTACTACTTTCATCGCGCGACCACCATGGGAATGCCCGCTAACCTGGCAGTGATTCCGCTCACCCAGGTGCTAATGCCTTCCGCCGCTGCCGCTGTCGGTCTGGGATACATCTCGACCACGCTGGCCAAACCCGCGGTCTGGATTTCCGGCGTCGCGCTCGAAGGCATCGCCGGAACCGTGCACTTTCTCGGCGGTGCCCATCTCGCCGGCGCATCCATTGCTGACATGCGCGTGGCCATGCCTTCACTTGCGATGATCCTAGCCTCGATCGCCGCACTGGCGCTCGCCATGCTGGCAGCGAGGCGCACGCGCCTGGCCGCTTTTGCTTCGGTGGTGTTGCTGTTTGGCGTCGCGGTCTGGATTGCATTTGTCCCCTCGCGCCCTCACTTTCGGCCTGGCATGATGGAGATGACGACGATTGACGTCGGACAAGGCGATTCCATTCTGCTGGTCACGCCCGAGGGCCGAACTCTGCTCATTGATGCCGGGGGCCTGCCGCAGTGGATGCACTCGGATTTCGATCTTGGCGAACAGGTGGTCTCTTCTTACCTTTGGAATCGAGGCATCGATCGTCTCGACGTGGTCGCGATCACGCATCCTCATGCCGACCACCTCGGCGGAATGCCGGCGGTGATTGCAAATTTCCACCCGCAAGAACTCTGGATAAGTGTCGATAAGCCCGTCGGCCAATTGGCGCCGATCGTTGCGCAAGCCCAGCGAGCGGGAATGAAAGTCTCGGTAAAAAAAGAAGGCGATGAATTCGATTACGGCGGAGTCCATTTCCACATGCTCGCTCCCGGACGCGACCAAATCACCGGCTCGATGCGGCCGAACGACGATTGCCTGGTGTTTACGGCCACTTTTCGCGGGACGACCGCTCTGCTCGAGGGAGACGCGGAACGTCCAGCGGAACGGCGCGTGGTGGAAGAACATCCGGAGGCGATGCTGCTGAAGGTCGCGCATCACGGCAGCGCCAGCGGAACTTCCGCCGATCTGCTGGCGACCGTTCATCCGCGCTATGCCGTCATCTCTGTCGGCGCGCGAAATGTGTACGGACATCCCCGCCGCGAAGTGCTGGAGCGGCTGCAGCAGGCGGGGGTGAAAACCTATCGCACCGACGAGGAGGGCGCGGGCAGTTTCTATCTGGATGGCAAGTCCGTGACTCCGGACGTCGCGCTCATCCACTGATTGTTCCCCGTGTAGAGACGGGGCTTGTCCCGTCTCTACGGGAATTCGCCTCTCACCCACTGATATCGATATCGGCGGTCTCGTCATCGAGGGGCGGCGATTGCCGGTAGGCCTCGATAATCTTTTCCGCTTCGGGCGCATCTTCTTCGCGCACGAGTATCACCGTCCCACCAACGCCGGGGAACGCGTCCTGGACCGCGTCAATGGATTTCAGATCCGAGTCGATGCCGGCGGATTCCAGCAAGCCCTGCACGACGATGGCTTCGTTTTCCCGCTCGGTGTCAAAAATCTTGACGAGTTTCTCGTTGGGATCAGGGGTTTGAGGCGAGGGGGTATTCGGCTCTGGCATGCGTCCTCCGCAAAACTGTGCGTTAACAGATTACGGCAGTCACTATACGCCTGTCATGCGGGTCACAAAGGTGTACGGCCAAGGGAAGCTTGATTCGCGCGCCGAAGCTGGCACAATGGCAACTGGGGCGCAACGCGGGGACCGCGGTCAACATCCAAATCCAAAGAAGAAAGACGACGGGGGCAGTATGGAGCTTCAACGGGCCGAACCATCAGGTGGAGAGCACAACGAGCGCATCGAGGAGGCTCGAAGACTGCGGCGTCTCCAGGTGATGATGAGCATGGTGATGTCGGTGATCAGCCAGGATCCCGACCTGACGCTGGAAGAGGCCGCGGAGATGGCCGCGAATGCCCGCCGCGCCGCCCTGAGCATGTTTCCCGACAAAGAGCTTGCCTACGATATTCTCTACCGGCCGCGCCTGCAGCGGCTGATGAATGAACGCTTCCGGCTGCAGTAGAAACTTCGCAGCACAGTTGCCCTTCTTACCAGTTTGGTCCAAACCTTCGTTTCCATCATTGACAGTTGCTGGCGGCGGGATAATCTTGTAAACGGCTTATAAGCGGAAGCCCCGAGGCCGTCTCATGAGGAAATCCGTGCCTGGCAAGCCCCTATGCGCCCCATTGTTGGTCCTGTTTTTCTCCACCGTGGCGCTCGCGCAAGATCCCACCAAGGTCGAGCCAACGCACTACAAGCTGGCTTTTGAGAATGAGTATGTGCAGGTGGTAAACGTCCACTATGGAGCGCATGAGAAGTCGCGTATGCACGCGCATCCGGGAGGCGTAGTCGTCGTTCTCACCGAAGGGCATCTCCAGTTCACGGATGAGCATGGCAAGAAACAAGAGGTGCTTGCCAAGCCCGGTGAGTCCAGGTGGTTCCCGCCCTTCAAGCATAAAGTGGAAAACCTTGGGGACACTTCATACGACGCCGTCTATATCGGGATCAAGAACAAGCATTTAGCCAACGAGGCCGGCCTGAAAGCCGGGCCATCGGAAATGGAAATGGATGACCAGACCCGGAAGCTCGTGGCAGAGGCGCTTCTGGCTGCGATGAAGTGAGGTTTGTGTAGAGAGGGTTTTTTATTTGTGCCGAGAAACTCGCCTCGGAGGCTCCGAGTTTTAGGTCGTTTGGCTTCATTCCCTGGTGTTTACTGTTAGTGTATTACACAGTATATTACGTCCCCCCCCCCCCAATTCCC
>Ga0209648_10004311_pt1 | contig 12072 bp, 20 predicted proteins | sample GraSoi2013_115cm_FD_185830 | JGI IMG/M metagenome (GOLD analysis project Ga0209648, IMG submission 185830) | Grasslands soil microbial communities from the Angelo Coastal Reserve, California, USA - Sample 9_17_2013_115cm (SPAdes) (version 2) | ecosystem: Environmental > Terrestrial > Soil >...
TATACCCAGCCTTCGTGGTGGAAGGGACGAGGCAGTAGCGTCGGGTCCATCAGAGCGGGTGCGAAGGAAGGTTGGCGGCCCACAACTCCATTCTACGGGGAGCGTCAAACAGCTCAGACCATGACGCGCAGAGGCATGGTATAGTCGCGCCCCCGCTGAGGAGAGGCAGACGGGCCCCAAGAGAGGGCTTAGCTCAACGCCCCCAAGAACTGCGGCTCTCGGCAGCTCCTCGCTGGTGCGGAGGGCACCACCCAGTGGGTGACGCGAAATCTGGCCCGATTCGTCTCTCGTTCAATCCCCAACTTCGCGTCGAGTTCCGCGGACCCACGGTTACCTCCGAGGCTGGGCTGTTGCTCCCGCGCGAGTTGGATGAGCGCCCCGGCCTGAGCGCGCTGATCGAACGGTACCTCATTGACCCGCGCACCGGACGCAATTGGCAATTTCCGTTCCCGGACCTCTTCCGCCAGTCGCTCTACAGCCGCCTGGCAGGCTACGAGCACACTAACGACGCCGAGCGATTGGCCGAGGGCCCGACGTTTCGGATGCTGGGCGACCGTCCCCGCGGAGGGATCAAACGCCAGCGATGATTTCAGACGAGGAACAACTAACCCGTCAATACCTCCTCGCACGTTTTTGGGAAGCGGCGCTGGGCTTCTGGCGGAAAGGTGGCGGGCGCATCGCGTGGCCATTGACGTTCACGGTCATCGCCATTGCACTCGTGAATCTCGCCCTGCAGTATCGGCTGAACGTATGGCACCGCGGGATGTTCGACGCCCTCGACAAGCGCGATAGCAGCGCCGTGCTGTACCAGACCGCGATCTTTTTCCCTCTGATCGCCGCTGTCGTCGGCGTGGCCGCAGGGGCCACCTATGCAAAATTGACCCTGCAGCGCAGCTGGCGCGAGTGGCTGAACGCGCACGTGCTTGATCAGTGGCTTATCAGCGGCCGTTACTATCAACTCAACTTAGTTCCGGGCGATCACACCAACCCGGAATATCGCGTGGCCGAGGATCTGCGTGTGAGTGTCGAGGCCCCCGTCGACTTTTCAATCGGCGTCTTCTCGGCCGTCACTTCAGCGATCGTCTTCATCGGCGTCCTCTGGTTCATCGGCGGTGAGCTCACAATCCCGATCGGGAGTACGGTGCTTCGTATCCCGGGGTTTTTGGTCGTCGCAGCCTTCATCTACGCCGTGCTGGCAAGCGGATCGATGATCATGATCGCTCGTGGCTTTGTCACGGTCTCCGAGAACAAGAATCAAGCGGAGGCGGATTACCGGTACAGGCTCACGCGCCTACGGGAACACGGCGAGAGCATCGCGTTGTTGGGCGGGGACAGTGAGGAGCGCGCCGGCCTCGACGGGGCATTCACGATGGTCCGCCAGCGCTGGTACGAGTTAATGTTGCAGTACATTCGCACCACGATCGTGTCCCAGAGCAGTAACGGCCTCGCGCCGATCATTCCGATTCTCCTGTGCGCCCCAAAGTACGTCGCCGGGACCATGACCCTGGGTGAAGTCATGCAAGCGGCTTCCGCGTTCATGATCGTGCAGGTGGCCTTCAATTGGTTGGTCGAAAACTATCCACGTCTCGCCGATTGGACCGCCTCGGCGTCCCGATTAGGCTCGCTATTGGTGTCGTTGGACCGCTTGGGGCGTGCTGAACGTGAGGGAACGGCCGGCCGAATTGTTCGCAGGCAAGCCGAAGGTGGTTCGCTCCGGCTGCGGGACGTCTCGGTAACGTTGGACGATGGAAGCGCGGTGGTGAACGAAGCCGACATCGAGATCGCTCGCGGCGAGAAGGTGCTTGTCGTCGGCGAATCCGGCACGGGCAAGAGCACGCTGGTGCGGGCGATCGCCGGCCTGTGGCCGTGGGGAACGGGGGAGATCTTGATCAAATTCGAAGGGCTGTTCTTCATGCCGCAACAGCCTTACGTACCGCTTGGAACGCTGCGCCGTGCCGCGACCTATCCGCTGTCGCCCGAGGAGGTCGATGACGCCGTGGTCCGTACGACTGTCGAGGAAGTTGGTTTGGGCCATTTTCTCGATCGACTCGATGCAGATGAGACTTGGGAACACGTGCTCTCCGGCGGAGAAAAACAGCGGCTGGCGTTTGCGCGCGCGCTCATCCAGCGTCCGGAAATTATCGTAATGGATGAAGCCACCGCCGCGCTCGATCCGCTGGGCCAGGAAGAGTTGATGCGACTCCTCCTGGAGCGGCTCCCCGAAGCAACAGTAGTCAGCGTCGGACACCGCGCGGAGCTCGAGGCATTTCACACCAGGAAGCTCGTGCTGGAGTATCGCGCCGACGGCGCACGCCTGGTCAGCGACGAATCCATTCAAAGAACGTTCGGCCGCTCCGCGCGCTTGCTTTCGAGGCTTCCGACCCGCAAGAAATCGCGCAAGAAGCGCCCGGCCTGATCCCAGCCGATCCACCATCCCCTGGCGCATTCCCTGGCGGGGCCTCGGGAGTTGCGCGAGCTCCTGACGTGCGGGTGCGCGTTCGAGTGGAAGGAGCGGATGTGGAAGAACTGCCTCACTGGCCCTACAACGTGCTGGTTTTCGTGACTGTCTCGTTGCACGCGCAGCACATCTCGCCATTTCCCGGCCCCGCCCACACGCGTCGGATGCTCTCTTTCGGCAATTGGCCACTCGCGAGCGTGGCTCGGATGAGGCGAATCAAGAGCGTCGGCTTCGATGGCCTGAGCGAGCGTTTGCCGCGCCGCGTCGTGAGATTGGCGGCCTCGACCACCTAGTAACGTTTACGCGCCGCGTCAAACGCGAGGATGTGGCATCGACGAGTCGCCATAAACGCCTCGAACCGGGTGACCCATCGCACCGCTCTGGTCTTCGAACTGGAGCGGCGCCATCGTCGAACGGGTCACGGGCGTCGGGCCGCGGCCGTTTACTTGCCGCCTGCTCCGCCGGCGGGCTCGCGATCTGCACGTCCGCCGACGGCACGTATGCCGCCGGGACCTGCACGCGATCGAGTGCGGAGCAGCGGGCGGCCGAGCAGCAGTGCGAAACCCGTGGAGGCGTGTTCCTGCGGGGCCAGGACATTTGCGTGGTCGGCGCGGGCGGGCCCTAACGGCGCGTGCCGGCTGCGGCTCCCAAGGAATGCCATCGCCGACAGGAGCCGTCGTTAGGCGCCTCCATTGAGCAGGCGCGCGGCTAAGCAATGCTTCACCTCGTATTGACGCTCACCCGTAGCTTGTAGCTTACGAGCAATCGCCTCACACTCACGCCGAGCCTGCCGCCCGGCATTCCATCCCATGCCGAGCATGATCAACCCGCCGAGGACTACCACGCCGAAGACCAGGACGACCTTGAGTCGTTTCATGGGCGGATACCTCCTCGGACGGGCTAGGTGAGCAGAATGCGCGGCGAGCGGCGGGTCATCGGGGCGCTTCGGCCGTCCAACCACGCGCTTCCATGCACGTCATGTAGAGCCGCTTAGGGTCGGTGGCCGCGCCCACCCGTCCAGTGGCACCACCAGACGTGCGAGGGTCTTGCGCGCAGGCGTAGCTATCCTGCTTCCAGTCCATCTCACTAGAGCCCGGCTTGCTGTAGCTGTAGGTGGGGCCTGCGCAGCCACTGAGCAGCACCCACGCCGAGAAAACCAGGGCGGCGAGTCGTAACATGAGCATATTGAATGGCCTAGAGGAGCAAGAGCGAGGCCACGAGCGCCGCCCGCACATTCAATGGCTTGCAGGCAATGGGAGCCTGGACCGCTGACGGGCACGGTCAGAGACGGTGACTACCGTCGTTCAGCACCCCCGGCCGGCGCACACGGCATGGCGCAGCGCGGCCTTGTCGTCGTCCTTGGCGCGCGCCTCGGGCCACGTCTGGAGCCTCAGGTTCGCCGGGTCTCACGGCGGAGGAAAAGTCGCTCCGGGCTATGGTGGAAGGTGAAGGAGCGCTACCCATGAGGCAGGTACTCAAGGAAGCCTTCCTGGTGGCCATGATGGTGGGCGGCTTGATGCCACGGTTTCTCTGTCGCGGCATCGAGGCTGTTCGATAAGCGGTGATCCCGCCCACCCCGCGGCGCACGGTCTACCTGCGCTGGTTAATCGCGCTCCTCAGCGCCGCCCTGATCCTGGCGCCTGCCGCTGCCCAGGAGCGGGCTCCAGTCCCGGGCGAAGTAGACACCCTGAACCCACGTGACCCAGTCCACGATCCCCAGCACGATCTGCCAGCCTGGGTACACGGCCAAAGTGCGCCCGCCCCGGAAGGTCACCGATGCCATCAAGCGTCGGCTCGTCAACGGACTCCCCGGCTCCTCGCAGGACTACGAACTGGACCATCTCATCCCGCTGGGGCTCGGCGGTCATCCCACGTCCGCGAATAACCTCTGGCTCCAGAATTGGCCGGAGGCGGCAATCAAGGACCGGGACGAGCTACGGCTGCATCGAGAGGTCTGCGCGGGGCGGATGACCTTGGAGCAGGCACAGCACGACATGCTGGCGACGTGGGGGCCGCGGTGATGACGCCGTAACCACGAGCGTCGAGAGGGACTCGACGCTCACAGTTGTCCCCGAATCGGCGCGGAGGACCGTCACATTGTACGAAGTCGCCCAGGCGGGCATTGGCACACAGAAGACCGAGCGGCTTCCCGATGGCACGTCGGCGAGGACGTAGTGATCCCTCGTGCTGACCACTTGGCCGGTGCTGCCGAGCCCCTGTACCCTGATCGCGACACTCCGGGCTGGCACTTGCCCGACATTGCGCACGTCGCCGCAGACCGCCCGCCATCCCTCAGCCATGGCGCTATCACTCCATGACGGATGCAGGCTGCCTTCGGAGACGGCACCCACCGTCTGGGGGGCGAACATGCTGCTCAGCGCCAGCACAAGCCCGGTTGCGAGCAGCGAATGGAGGATCGAGCGTTTCGTCGCCACTCGGCAGTGGGAGACCAAGGAGAAAATGAGTCCATATCGCAACCCTCACATGAGACTACCCATCCTTCAGTGTCTTCCCCGAAGGGGCCCAACTGGAGGGCCGTCCCTTGGGGTTCGGACTCCGCCCGCTTCCCGCCCAAGCTCTGGAGAGTAGGCGCGCTCCTCCGGCACGGGCGGCCCAGCGGGGAGCGGAGTGAGAAGGGACGGCGTTGCAAAGTTGTCGGGGCCAAGCGCCTCGGGCGGACCTACAGGCGTCTGGTCCCCAGAACTGCCTCCCTCAGTCGGTCTGCCGCCGATTGACAGGGCAACCATCCCACCCACACCGTTGATGTAAACCGAGACCGAGTTGGGCAAATCAACGAAGGCGACCACTCCATCGCCCGCCAGAGTCGCCTCATAGTCTGGTTGTACGTGATAGCACTGACCGATCCCGCTCGCTAACTGGTTGACCTGACTTCCCACTTGAGCCGCTGGAACATCCCACGCGCACCAATAGGCTTCCGCCCCCTTCTCATACCAGCACCGAGAAGCGCCGGGCAGAGTCCGAGTGACTCCGCTTTCAATGGGCCCGCCGTTGGCGTCATCGAGGATGGACCGGAACCCTGAGGGAGCGAGCTTGACCAGAGGGTCGAGGTCCGAACAGAACGACTGCGCCAGGGCGGTCGACGCCATGAGAAGCAAGAAAGTCGCGGTCACACCAACGCACCGAGCGCTTCGCATCATCTTGAACTCCTTTTCTTCTTTGATACGGAGCGAGGCCGGCGAGTTTCCTTGCGAGCTATCGGGTCCTTGCGGACATCTCGCCCTCGAAGGCGAAATCGGCGATCTCTACTAAATCGGAAACAGCGGGCCCACCGTCCGTTAAACCCACCACCCCGGATTGCCAGAACCCCGCTCGACCGGCAGCCTTTCGCGGCTCACCGAGCGCTGACAAGTAGTCGAGAATTGCGATTCCGACTGCCCCCAGCACGAACCAGAAGCATCCGGCCACCGCCACGTGCGACAACCGGCATGTCGAAGGGACGGCCATGAGTATGGCACGCCAGCTTGGCGTTCTAGGTAGACTAGAAGCTGTGATCCCCACGATCAAGGAACCGGACGCAGATGGCGCGCGCCTTCCACCGCGAGGGCTGGGTGTACGAAGAAAAGGTCGATGGCTGGCGGATGCTGGCCCACAAGGACCGCGGTGCGGTGAAGCTCGTCAGCCGCAACGGGCGCGACCATACCAAGCGCTTCCCGGGCATCGTGGCCGCCGTCCGGGCGTTAGCCCCGGCCAGCCTGGTGCTGGACGGCGAGGTCGCTGTCTTCGACCAAAAGCTGATCTCGCGCTTCGAGTGGCTACGGCACGGCGCGCCGCCGGACCTGGCGACCCCGCCGCTCTTCATGGTGTTCGATTGTCTACAAGCCCGGGGCAAGGATCTCCGAAGCCAGCCGTTCTACGTCCGCCGCAACGTAATCGAGGACGTGCTTGACGAGCAGGACATGGTGCTGCCCGTGCGCCGTCTCGCGGATCACGGGCTGAAGGCGTGGCAGCAGGTGATCGAGCGCGGCTACGAGGGCTTGGTGGCCAAGGACCCGGAATCGACCTATGTTGGCGGGCGCACACTAAAGTGGCTCAAGGTCAAGCAGCCTCGCTATCGGGAAGGCGAGCGCGGCTGGGAGCCGAAGAGGTAGCGCGGCCCGTGTCCGTACCCGACGCTCCCAACTTCCAAGCCTACCTGCACCGTGTCGAGCGCAGGCCCGTAGTGCGGATGTTGCGCACGGATTGGCAAGCGCTGCTTGGTCAGCAAGGCCAGCCAGTCCTGATCGATGTGAAACAGACTCCGCTGGCTGAGGTTGCCCCGCAAGTCGTAGCCACTATCGCTGAGACGCATTCGCCCGGCGCCTCGCGGATCGAGATATACCGATTCGACCCGAAGGACGTGGCCCCCATCAACGTGGATCGGTATCTCGTGCTGGAGGACACGGCGAGCCGGTGGGATCTGCCTGCAATCGGCAACGCTGCATCGACCGAAGACAACCAAAACCTCCGCGACTACCTGGCAAGCTACGTCTTTCTGGTCAAGGAAGCTCCTGGCCCGGACCACTGGCTCCCGGCGCTACCCGAGAAAGTGCTGAGCGTCGTCCGAAGGATGGGGCTGGTGCCGTCGGTGACGAAGCCGCCACACTGAAGGCACCGGGTGGCCGCCGAGACGCCCGGCCATCGCCCGAAGGGGATGAGCCGCCCTCTTGATGCTGCCCCTCTAGTATCTTGGTTGGCGGGGAGGTCGAGGTAGGTAACGTAGGTGCGACGTGGCGCTCTGGGTGATGCTCTTGACGACCATCTCGCCAGCACTGTCACGGCTGTAGAGGATCGTGACGCTAGAGCCAGACGGGAGGTGCTCTAGGACCAGCCCGTCCGGAAACGATATACGTGAGGCATCGGTAAGGACGATGTGGTTGGAATGCTGCTCTTTGAGAATGCCAACCACGATCCCCGACACCATGGGCTCAATGTCTACTCGTGCCTGGCGAAGGTCTATTGGACGTTAGCCCTATGAGCCGAGCGGTGACGTTCACGTCTCGTGTTACGAGGTGGGAGTAGAGCTCGAAGGGGCAGCCTCAAGAGGGCGGCTCATCCCCTTCGGGCGGTGGCCGGGCGCGGTTAGGGCCGCCACTTATAGCGCCGCTCGCCTTCATTGATAGGTTTCTCACATACTGAACAACTGGCTGAACAACTGGCTGAACAACTGGGCGGTGCAGCCGGAGCGAGCGCTCGATTCACTGAGGCGGCCGGTTCGTGACCCATCGCGCAACTAGAGTCTCCCGCCGAGTGGGTCACAGCTATTGGACTTTGGTCTAGGTGTTCAGTCGCTACCCCCTCGCTCGGTGCGCGTCACCGTCACCTGCACGCTCGACCTAGGGGGATGTCCTTGCCCGAGAGGTCAGCGGGTGCGTGATCCGAGTGCCGGCTGGGAGGGAGGATGATTGCGCGTCCCGCCGGGCTTCGCGCAGAATGCCGGCGAGGATGTGGCGGCAGTCAGGAGGCTAGTTCCCCGGTTTTACGGGCGTGATCTGGTCCGCGAAGCTGCGCCCGTCCTGTTGTTCTGTGAAGGTCACTTCGAGGGTCGTACCGACCGCGTAGGTGCAGGTCGTCCCATTGCGCAGGAACAAGACGCGGTCGCCCATGATGATCCGGTCCGGGTGGGATTCCTTGAGGGGGCGCAGAAAGCACTCCGAAGGCGATGGGCCGAGACGACGACTCTTCGCGTGCTGGCTGACCGCCGCTGGCCGCGCCCATCTGGGCCCGGCAGGCTATCGAGCAGATGCGGCCCCGGCAAGCTAGGCGAAGACCCTGCCCGGGGGACACGGCTACTGGGTATGTCCTACCCACTCGATCCCCGGTCAGCGCGAATCGGACCCTTTCTTGCCGGGTGGCCGACTGGCATCTCTGATGCTCCTCTCCCGGGGAGCAGGCCCCGGCGGGGCGAAATGCCTCGTGCGTATAACGGACAACGGAAGGAGGACGCGATGAATACCAGAATAAATACCAGGAAGTGCATGGCCGGCCTGACTTCTGCGGCCTTGGCGACCCTTGACCTCCTGGGTCCGGCTTGGGCAGCAGAGGAGATTCGACCGAGCGGGCAGGCCGCTCCCGCCAAGGCGCCGAGTTCCCTCGCGCTGCCCCACCATGTGGCGGGCCAGGTCCTGTCAGTGAACAAACCGGCGAAAATGTTCACGCTAAAGACTGCCGATGGCGCAACGATGCTCCTCACTGCTGACGGGGCGACACTCCCTCAGTTCAGCGTCCTGAAGAAGGGTGAGCGGGTGAAGGTCACCTACAAGAACAGCCAGGGGCAGAGCGTCGCCACGAAGATCACCCCGGCATAGCTCGCGCGATCCACTAACGTGGGCGACAGGGATCGCTGCGACAGGGATCGCCTGGAGGGCGAACAATGCTCTATCACGCTGATCGGATTGATCGCCGGTGCGCTGAGCCTGTTGGCGTTGCGGCGGTCGCCTCCCAGATCTCCTGGGTGTTGTTCCTCGTGGGCATCATCCTGCTGGTTGTCCATCTCACCACGGGGCGAGTTTCCGGAATGCCGTAAGTGCCGCAGGCGAGCCGACCTGACGAGCCCGAAGGGAATCCCGCCCCGCCGGTGACCGCCCTTCGGGGTCTAGTACAACGGTCGGGTTCTCCACGGTCCACGTGGTCGAATTCTCAAGGCGAAGCTAGGACGGTGACCTGTGCCCGTCGGGCTTGTTCCGCTCCAACTCCCACGCTGCAAAGCACCTGATGTGGACGTGGAATATGTCGAGGCCCGGATTGTCACCACCACGGGCGAACTCGATCTGAAACTCTAACTCGTCTTTCGTGACGGATCAGCCGCAGACCGAGCACTCCGACACCCGGGCCGCCCCAGGTCCGATCCGGTGACCGAGTCGGTAGCCTGCCACCTTGGATCGCTGCCCTGGCTTGCTCGCACAGGCGGCTTCGTCTGGCATGGCCGCTCCGTGCGTCGCGACTGCTGGGGGAGGAGCAGGCCAAATCCCACGGGTAAGACGCCCGATGCGTCAACCAGGAGGCCGATGGAAGGCGAGGTCACAATAGCGCGGGCACTAACTCCAACAGCCTCTCTAGCCCTATCGTCCGCCTTCCCGCTTGCGCTTCTCGTAACCGGCCAATTCCTCTCGAAGTGCTGCCGCGACTCGCAAGTCGTGACTCGCCGCGTGAGCCATCAACGACCTCGCCTCTGCTACTAGCAACTCCATCGCGTAGCCATGCCCGAGTTCGATGGTCCGGGCCGGATCCTCAAGGACGACGCGAAGTTCGGGCGGCAGTGCCCCATCGGCCAGTAAGGCTGCGAGCTCTTCACGAGTCAGCGGGCACGTGACGTCGGCCATTGGTTCCTCCTCCGTGGCGCCGTTCCCATGGATCACCAGGATCATGCCGGCTCGTCTGGACCACCAACCGGTCATCCATAGCTGAGACCTGCCGCGTCGCCAACACCTCAAGCGCCGCCCGAATGAGCGGCTCATCGGCTGGAAGCTCCCGCACCATACAGCGCGCGCAGAAGGCCCGGCCCTGATGGTCTCGAAGCCACTGCCGCACGTCGCTCTCGATTACATCATCGGCCACAGGGCAGGCCCCCCTCGGGCGTGAGTCCATGCGAGGTCACCAGCTACGTCTCAAGCTGCGCGTGTCGGCGGACCGCCTTGCACAAGGTGTTCCGGGTCGAAGGGCTTCTCCAGGAGTTCGACAAATCCCTCGGCCAAGAGGTCCTCCCGTCGGCCACGGTAGGCGGTCATCGCGATGGCGGGAATGTGCATGCCCTTGCTCTGAGCAACCGCCTTCACTTCGCGGATCAGCTCCACGCCGTCATCCGGCATGGCGATGTCGCTCACCAAGACGTGCGGTCGAATCGTATCGAGGACTCGCTTGGCTTCCTCAGCGGACGCGGCCGTGGTGACGAGCGCCCCGCAGTACTCCAAGACGGCGCGGAGGACCTCGCGGGAGTCGTCGGTATCTTCAACAACTAGAACGTGAACGCCGTCCAGATCCCGGTGAGGCACAGACGGAGCCGAGCCAGTCTGCCGGTCTGGCTCCCCGAGATTCCCGGCCTGCTCCAACACTCACCTCCCTCAATGAGCCGCGATGCCCCGCATGGGCACCACGGGCACCCTGTAGGAGGTGTCCGTGGTGCCCCCGTCCCCGGCCCATACCCGAGCGTGGCACTCTCCGCGCTGCGCTCGGGCCCCTCGGACGGCGAACCCCTGTAGAGCAAGCCGCATGCCGGGAATATAGTGCGGCCAAAGGCCGGCCATTCATTGGTTCTGGCCGCGCCGGATCGGCGGACAGCCAATTCAGTCAGGAAATGATTTCCGAGCCCTCCGGCCCAGATCTTCCTGGGCCACCGTTCGGTTGACGGGGCCCGGACGTGCCCTGCTAGTGGGCCGCACACGGACTCGTCTCAATCGGGCGAACAACTCGACTCCGTCGGCCCGCGACGAATCGCCGTCCACACTACGGCCCGCTCTGGTGTAAGGTCCTCGGGATGGACCGCCGAGCCTTCCTCGGGTCCCTGGCTGGCTTGATCGCTGCGCCGCTCGACGCCCAGGCGCAGCCGGCGCGCACAGTCCCGCGATTGGGGATGTTGCTCACGGGGTCGCCATCGGACATGCGCCAGTCGCGCGAACTGGACGCCTTGACGAAGAGGCTGGGCGAGCTTGGCTGGGTCGAGGGGCGGACCCTTGGTGTCGAGACCCGGTGGGCGAAGAACACGGACAGCCTGCCCGGCCTCGCGGCCGAACTGGTGCGACTGGGCGTCGACATCATCCTGACGCCCGGCCCCGAAGCGACGAACGCGGTCAGGACGGCGACGTCCGCGATCCCCATCATCATGATCGCTTCGACCGACCCTCGGGCCGTTGGCGCCGCCGGCCTAGCCCGCCCGGGCGGAAATGTGACGGGCCTGACGATTGGGCAATTTGAACTGGTGATGGAGAAGCGCCTCGAGCTTCTCAAGGAGACGCTACCTGGGGTCAGTCACGTGGCGATCTTGTGGGGTGTCGGAAACGCCGACCGCACTGCGCCCCTCTCGGCCGCCGCGCGGTCCCTGAAACTCCAGCTTCAACACCTGGACGTAACGAACGCCGACTTCGAGAGCGCCTTCACGACGGCAAAGAAGGCAGGCGTTGGCGCCGTCATGCTGGTCGAAAGTCCTCGCACGGTCGTGAACCGGGCGCGCATCGCCGAGCTTGGTCTCAAGCACCGGCTGCCGGTGATGAGCCAGTTCAGTCGACTGGTCGAGGCGGGCGGGTTGATGTCCTACGGGCCAGACTTAAGCGACCTGTTTCGTCGTGCAGCCTCCTACATCGACAAGGTTCTGAAGGGCGCAAACCCGGCCGACCTCCCCATCGAGCAGCCCACCAAGTTCGAGTTGGTCATCAACCTCAAAACCGCCAAGGCCCTCGGTCTGACGATCCCGCCGTCGCTCCTCCAGCGGGCGGATCAGGTGATCGAGTGAGCAGGTTCTGGGACCAGGTCGAGAAGCGTGGCGCAACCGTGGCGCAACCATGGTGACCCGGATCGCGTTCGTCGCGCTCAGCCTGCTCGCTCTCGCCACGTCGGCCTCTGCCGAGGGCGCCTGGACGCTGTGGATGATGGGCGCCTCGTCGCCCTGGGACTCCGTCGGCACC
>Ga0209648_10004312_pt1 | contig 12070 bp, 16 predicted proteins | sample GraSoi2013_115cm_FD_185830 | JGI IMG/M metagenome (GOLD analysis project Ga0209648, IMG submission 185830) | Grasslands soil microbial communities from the Angelo Coastal Reserve, California, USA - Sample 9_17_2013_115cm (SPAdes) (version 2) | ecosystem: Environmental > Terrestrial > Soil >...
CCTTTACGACCTGCGCCATACGTTTGCTACTCGTGCGGCCGAGGCTGGGGTAGACGTGCTGCCAGTGAATGCAGTCCTTGGGCATACGACCGTGCAAATGACGAGCCGGTATGTTCACCCGACAGATGCTCACAAGGCTGACGCCGCGAAGAAGCTCGAGGCGTATAACGCGCAGTTGATTGCCCAGATGCTTGAGAAGCGGTCCGGAGTCCCTGCAATTTCCACTACAGTGAACTGAACGCGATGAAGCTGAAGGCTTACAACTCGTTGATAAGTTTGGTCGGGGCGTGGAGATTTGAACTCCAGACCTCCTGCGCCCAAGGCAGTTGCAAAAAATCTATCTTGTTGGTCCGTCTAGCTTTGTTCTACGTCATGGTACACGGTTTTGGACCTAATTTGGCAATTGTTGGACCCAAGTTGGTCCCAAGTTTTGGGGTGAACCCCTAAGATGGCACAGTTTTTTTGGACACAGCTTCCGCTTTCGTAAAAGCGTTCTTGCTTCTCGTAGCAGGAGAAGGGGGGACATCTCATGGATTTCGCTGGCTCGAAATGATTTGGCATAAGCGTGCCGGAACTCGTCGACTAACTTGCTGGAGCACGCCCCGTCCCTCACGCTCCGTGATAGGTCCTTTCAGTGTGCCCAATCAACAAACTCTCTACGGGGGTTCCCCTATTGTCCAGACATTGGACTGGGATTACTGATAATCGTGGGGCCGAACGAGTATGAGTCGACGACCTGTTAGGTGCGTCACTCCAACGCTGGTTGCGTCTCGTTTAGCTGCCGTGAACACATAATGCCTGGCATTCTAATTGTCGACGACCACCCGACGGCACGGAGGACCATGCGATCACTCCTTGCCGGGCACCAGATCGACGTTTGTGGTGAAGCTGTGGATGGCGAGGAGGCCGTTGCTAAAGTTCGGAAGCTACGGCCGGATGTCGTCCTGCTCGATGTCAATATGCCGGTGATGAATGGCATCCAAGCGGCCTACGAGGTACGTCGGATCGCGCCATCCACAAAAGTGATTTTCTTGACGATCCACGACGCTCCGGAAACTGCTGCCGTACTGCGGCTTCTGGCCGATGAGTTCATCCCTAAATCGGCGGCCGGGACTGAGTTGATTCCAGCGGTGAAGCGTCTCTTTGAAACTCAGGGCTGAGGCTAGGAGACATTAATGCCATTACACCGTCGTCAAGTTTGCGACCCCGGGCAGGCCGCAGTATCACTAGCCTCGAATCAGACGCGCAGCCTTGGGGTCCTTTCGATTGGTCGACGAGAGTGCCGTTCAGGAGGAGTCCCGGAGGAGGAGCTCTTCTCCGCTTTGTTGGGCGGGGACAATGAGCTCGGTCATATTCTGCAGCAGGTGGACGAGATCTCTCACACTTTGAAGTCGGAAGCCCCAGAAAGTCAGAAGCTTAGCAACGCGCTCCAACTCACAGTCTCGTGCGCCGTTAGACAGACCCTGCTGGAGAGGGAACTGCGCTCTCTGGCCCTGACCGACGATCTGACAGGTCTTTATAACCGGCGTGGCTTTTTTGCTTCGGCGACGCAGCAGTTGAGATTGGCCCGCCGGAACACGCAGGAATCATTGCTGTTATTCTGTGACGTCGACAATCTGAAGAAGATTAATGATTCCTATGGGCACGTAGAGGGAGATCTGGCGTTAGCTCGCACTGCCGATGTTTTGGAGCGGACATTCCGGGATTCCGATATTCTGGCCCGCCTCGGTGGAGACGAATTTGCCGTGTTGGCATTGGAAGCTTCCAGTCAATACCAGGAAGTCATCCTCGATCGCCTGGAAACGAACCTCGAGAAGTCGAGCGCAAGCGAATCTCGTTATGAGCTCTCGCTCAGTGTCGGTGTGGGGCGGTTCGATCCGATGTATCCTGTCTCGCTTCGAGAACTCATGGCGCAAGCGGATCAAGCCATGTACGAACAGAAAGGAAAGCGGGCCAGATTCTTGGGAAACCAGACATAAAGCGGCTAGAACCGGAATCGAGTCACCACATTTTCTCACGTTGTTGTGTTTGCTTCGAGGTCCGATGGTCTAGTTCGAGACCGGGAAGGAGGTAGAGGTGGCCATGACTGTCGTAAACCAGACTCATCGGGAGAGGCGCGAACGACGCAAGGCCAGTCGTTAGACCTTATTCCTGCCAGGGATCGTTCGGACCGCGAGGCAGCAATCTCTGAATGCGAGATCAAAGGACGTTTCTGCGCGGGGCGCATACGTATTTGTCGAATCAGATGACAATCTGCTCCCTGGTACGGAACTGGACCTGACCCTGACCTTGCCGAAGGAGGTTACGACCGGGGCCGAAGCGCTTGTGTGTGCCCACGGGAGGGCAGTCCGCGTAGACAAGTCCGCCGGAAAAGGAACTGGGCACATGGGACTCGCCGTTGCTTTTGAAACGTGCGACTTCACTCGTTCTGCCACTCCGTACTGCTGAACATTCCAGAACGTCTCGTTCAACTTCCCCCTCCAGCAATGTTTGCAAACACCGTTTCAATGTGTAGGTGAACGAATCGGCTTGGCGGCTACAGTCTGGGGCATTTTGCGGAGTTGAGAAACTAATCCGTTACCGTAAGCCCGAAACCGTGATTTGTTGAGGCGACCGAGATGCTCTCACAGGGCGCATACCTTGCGCAGGGCTGAGGGAAGCATGGAAAACATAATCAGGTTACAAATTCATAGCATCGCTAACAATGGTTTTGGCGTCGTACGGTGATCGCTGCGACTCTCGTAGGCAATTCCGAATCGAGGAAGTCACTCTTGTTCGGCTAAACCTAGGGCTTCACGTATTGCGCCGGGCATCAATCGCACCTCATGCCCTTGCTCGCGCAAGGCCAGGCCCAGCGCCCTTCAGATGAGCTGCCCACAAAGCGGCCTCGACAGTATTCGGTCGCTCGCCCCCGGGCATCAGGGACATCAAACGCTCCGTCCTTCATCGCCTCCGCCCAGTCGGGGAGATAAAAGTTGAGCGCTCATAGAACGACCTCACACCCTAAATCATTAGGAGGTATTGTTCGATCATTAAGCAAAGTTTCGAATCGTAAAGCAAAGTACGGTTATTCCCCTATAGCGTCTCCCCCCGACGCGGCCCACCATAGCTGGCTGCCACCGAGGCACGCGGGTGACATACGGCTGGCATATTAATTGTCGATGACCATCAGTCGGTCCGAAGAACTATCCGGTCTCTTCTCGATGTTCACGATATGCAGGCGTGTGGCGAGGCTGAGGACGGCAAAGAGGCCATTGAGAAACTTAAGGAGCTAGAACCTTACCTTGTCCTTCTCGACGTCAATATGCCGGTGTTTAGCGGCATTGGGGTTGCCTATGAGATACAGCGAATCGCACCCCTTCACGAGAATCGTTTTCTTCACGATCCACGACTCTCCCGACGCTTTCACCGCAGTTCGACTAGTTAAAGTAGATGCATTTGTGCCCAAATCTGCTGCCGGAACCGAATTGATTCCAACACTGAAGCGTCTTCTTTCAATCTGAGAACAGCGCGGCCTCGGACTGGGCTTGACGGGGGTAAAACGCCCGATAGATCGGCTTGAAATCGTCTCGCTCCCGGCCAGGGCACCACCGTGACCACCAACCCCCATAGCTAGGACTGCGTTGGCCAATTACCTGCTTGTAATGAGGAACTCCAGTCCAATTGCAAATGTGCTGCTCGCGAAGTACCGCCAGTAAACCACATGCCGCTTAGACTCTTGAAGCCAGCAGAACAGGAAGGCAACGGTTTTGGTGAAAGAGTCTCGTGCGAACGGTATCGCGAAGCGGTACCAACTAGCGTCCTCGGGATTGTAGGGTATTCGGCCTCATGGTTTTACGTTAGGTCCCCTATTGCACAGACAGCAGCCTGGTGTTGCTCTATGTTGGGGGCCCGCTTATGAAAACCAGCCCGTCGGTCAAAGGCCTTCCAGGCTCTTCCCGTCGAGCGTCAACCAGCGTCTGCCCAAGTTCAGCGACCATAACTCCGATGCTGAAGCGCGTCCTGATCGTAGATGATAATGCTCTAGTGAGGAAAGCCGTCTGTAGCCTGTTCACGCTCGATGGATTTTCTGTTTGTGGTGAAGCAGGGGATGGCGCACAGGCTATCGAAGAGGCAAGGCAAACGCGGCCCGACGTGATTGTATTGGACTTCTCCATGCCCGTGATGGATGGCATTCGGGCTGCCAAGGCGCTAAAGCAGATAATGCGCCACGTTCCCCTTATTTTGTTCACTGCACATGCCAGCCGTAGTCTGGAAACAGACGCTCTGGCTGCAGGGATAGCCGCAATTATCTCGAAACAGCAGGGCGCACCCGATCTCGTCACCAAAGCGCACAAGCTACTCAGCACTCAGCGCGCGGTTGAAACACCTGAACTTCGGCATGGTTGACCGATTTGGCGATTATCGCTGTGAAGCGTATCTGGCGCTGGTTTTATGCGACTCGTAGACTCGTACTGAACGGAGGTGGGTTGTGAATTCAGTGCCCGCTGTCGGGGAAAATGCCATACATGGCGGGCCTGCCGTGAGGGTCCGCGGAAATCGTCGACCGGCTGCTGCGGTGGGACAGAAGCATCCACAATGCGGCGGACTGGCTCATAGGCTCCGCGCTCAGGGGGCGTTTTGCATCTCCAAACAGAAACACGATGCGCAGTTCGCCGAACTGATAGAGCCGTCGCAGAGACTCGCGTATCGCCTCGCTCTTCGCATCACGCGCAACACTGAGGACGCGGAGGACGCTCAGCAGGAAACCATGCTGAAAGTACACCGCAAGCTGGGGCAGTTCGAAGGGCGTTCCCTCTTCACGACCTGGATTTCGCGGATTGCTATCAACGAAGCCCTAATGTGCCTTCGCAAGAGGCGGAGCACTGTGCATACGGCTCTGGACGAGGCCATGCCTTCCGCTGAGGAGATCCTGGCCAGAGATGATTTTCAATCAGCCGTCGAGGGACCTGAAGCAGCGTACTCGCGCAAAGAACTGAGAGACCTGTTGATGCGCGCCATCGCGAATCTCCGCCCTGCCTACCGCGTAGTGTTTCTGTTGCGGGCTATCGAGCATCTCTCGACTACCGAGACAGCAAGAGTTCTCAAGATTTCTGTTAGCGCCGTAAAAGTTCGAATGTGTCGGGCACGCAGCGAACTCCAGGAATGCCTACGGAACGCGTGTCTACCGCAACACATGAGCGCTAGCAGGGAATGGCAAGCGCGATTCTGATAGACAGCCGGTACATGGTGGGTGGCGATGCGATCGGCCCCCGGGGAGACAGAAGTACGTGGCCCCGCATAAGATCGACGGCATCCCCGGAGGGAAGGCAGGAACCCGGTTTACTGGGCGTCTAAATTAAAAGAGGTGACTGTGGCTGAACTCATTCGCGAACACTCTACGAGGGTCAAGGACGAGTGCACGATCTACATCGTGCGCATTTACGCGGAGGAGAGGACTGACGGCACATGGGAGGGGTGGCTCGAATTTCATCCGACTGATAAGAGCAAGCCAGTGTTGCGCACAGGGGAAGAAACGTCACAGCCTAGCCGTGTCACGATCGAGTATTGGGCCTTTGGGTTAGAGCCAATTTATCTAGAAGGCGCACTCGCTCGCGCAGAAGGGAGACTGGTTAGCGGAAATCTCAAAGCCATCGATTAACGGCCCCCAGAAGACGTGGCACGCAGCATTGGAACCGCAAGGCACCCAACAATCCCTTGAAAGCCTCCAGCGAGGCGCCGTGCGTAAATAATTCTTGACACGTAGGTTACACATTGTTATGTACGGCCTTCGTCTCAGGCATGAGACGATGGAACCAATTTGTCTCCGAGAAGCGGGCAAGTTAGGTGTGTCAAGTTGGCGGCTTCCCGAGGAAGGGCATTATGGCGGAGGCTACAACTCCGAGCAGCGCGAAGCTTCAGCCGCTTTGCTACGAGCACCACGTTTTGATGAGGCCCGTCCGAATTCTCGCAAAGGGCGAAATGTATCCGGCCCCGACGCTTGCCTACACCTGTCCGGAGCCTGACTGCCTCATCCACTACAGTAGCCCAACCGGATACTTCGTGACGCCGATGCCGGATGTCACGTGTCCTCATCATAGTTTGCTCATGTACCTAGCCGAAGTTAAACCGGAAGACAGAAGTTTCCGGTTGTGGAGATGTCCACAATGTGACGCAACCCATAGGAATGAGGAGAATTCTTCGGAATCCTGATAAATGTCATGCTAGTTCACGGTACTTCGAGGAGCTGCTCCCGGGCAGATTATTGACTCCGTCGTGTATAACGGCTACCAGGGCTTTCCCCACTCCGCCGTCGGTGAGAACAGATCCAACCCGACAGCGAAGTTATTCCTCGGCAAAAGCTGACAGTACACAACTCGCGCCTGCGACTGGAAGTCGCTCTCGAGAGACTCAAGCAAGACGCGCTCCTCTGGCTTCCAGCGCTGCTTGGTCACGACGCGGCTACCATGAGAACTAACATTTTCGGTGAAGGTTTTCTCCACAGACGGTGATGCTTCTACGGTCGAAAGCTGCACGGCCACCGCCCTTGCCAATCGTCTTTCGGCTCGAGGGGTTGACGCATGAATCCCGCACTCGACTCCTGCTCCTCTTGAACCCACGGGCAGCATAACCGGTTCGGACTCCACTAGTCTCTCCTGTTGCTAGGCGAAATCGTCTGTGACCAGAGTACGAATAGGGCTGACGCCTTCTAAGATCAATACGGCATTCACCGGAAATGAGCATCGGGCCTTTAACCAAGATTGCCCGCTCGAATAAGGATTTGGCGAAGACGTCCAATCAAGGCCGCCTTCGGGGAACTCGCCGTTTGGGGGCCAGCGCCCTCCAGGTGCGTTCACAAATCGCCTGGCGCAGCATGGCCGCGACAAGCCGTTCGATGAGTGGCCGAATGCCGACTACCTCTTTGACTTCGCATCAGATGGAGGCCATAAGCGTACGCAGCTGCTTCCTTGGGGAAGCGGCCAATTGGCTTCACTCCTTGATTTCCATCAATCAGGGCAGCGCAGTGCAGGCGTGCCTTACTCACTAGCTATTCTTGGGGCTGGGGGGAAATGATTACCGCTTGGGGAATGGACCGCCCATAATCTTATTGGGGGCCACCACCACGAAGTACTTCGCGCAAGTGATACACGGAATCGTTTGGTTACCCATCACTCCGACTGCGGTGCTGGCGCTGACGTGAACAGTCCGTTTGGTTTTACAGTGTTGGCACTCTACCGTTATTACGACATAGCGTTCTTCGGAAGTGGACATTTGCGAGGCTACCTTCGTGCGGCGGACTCTACCATTCATCCGGTCCCGGTAGCAGCACGCTCGCCAAGAAGTCAACTATCCGCGCTTTGTGTTTTTGCCGTGAATCCCTGATTTGCTCTTCTTTGTTGTAGTCGGGATTGGGCGGCTGCTGCAAGCGGGTCCATTCAATCACCAATTTCCCTGCCCGTCGCCCACACCGTTGCTCAATTGACGAATGCTTCTTCTGGAGTGAGTATCTCCTTCGGGCTATCAGCGAATGATTCCTGCCGGGTGAGGGCCAGTCGCTGCTGCGGGGTGAACGGCAAGCGGTTGACTGCCTTCCACGACTCGTCGGCAACCTTTCCCCGGAATTGCAGAACCCCTTCAATCCTCTTGCCGTCCTCGGGACAGCGTTTGACATATTCCCGCAGAGTGGCGGCTATATGATCTGGAACAGCGATCAGGTCGCGTATGCTTTCGATGCTGGAGTTTCCGCACGTAACCATGCGATAGAGATCGCGAGCCTCGTCATGCGGATTGCGCGTGGTCCAGACCATCTGCAGTGGAGTGCTTGCCGTTATCACCTGTTTGGGTCCCAACAAGTCCCCGAGATTTCCCATGTGTAACCTCCCTTAACTCCGAAGCTCCCTTGCCGGGGACTTCGACTCGGGTACCTTTCGGTCCTTTCCGCGCGGGTATATTGCGCCCGTGCCTTCACAAGTCTAGTCAGGAGAGCGTCACGCGCCAGACGATCAATGCCATCGAGACAGGCAGGTACGATCCGAGTCTCCCCTTGGCCATCAAGATCGCACGCCTTTTCGGTAAGCACGTTGAGGAGATTTTTCTCGACCAGGAGAGCGAGCCGGTAACGCCAACGAATCTCAAAATCTAACGAGTAACACCATGGGCAGAAGTTCATATCTTCGCGCTTCTTTCACCGAGCCGTCACCCGTCCCGTACCGGTCCTCCCCGTTCACTTGTTTCGTCCGAATACACTCTCGTGAAGTGGTAGGAGCTAGTTTCCATGCCGCGAGGCTTTGACGGGTTCGAAATCGACGACTTTCGCGATCCCGGTTCCGACTCTGGGCGGGATATAGGTCGAGGTTCATCTTCCAACTGGTACGCTCGGACCCGTCTTCACTACATCCACCGAGAGGAAGATAGGGCCGACCAGCTCGAACGCGAGGGGCGGCAGCGTTCACGCGCAGAGCGCCCGCCGCTGGCCCGCGAGGAACGCGTCCAAGCGATTCTCTCTGAACGCGCACGAACCAAGTACACGGACCGAGACAAAGATTATTCCCTGCGGGATTCAGAGATTCATGCACTTTCGGAAGTTGGCAAGTTTCGCGTCGCAGCCGCGAAGGACCTGGCCGAATTGGCTTACAACGGAGACCGTGCCCGGATGGAGAACGATGTCGAAAGCCTGGCTCGTCAGGGCCTCGTCAGAGTCACGAGCATTTCAGATACCGAGCATAATCCCATGCAGGTAGTGACGCTGACGAAGGAAGGCCACCAGTTTTTGTCTCGCGGGAAGATTCTTCGCCCGGATCAGGTTACCTACCACGGACTCAAAAAGCCCAAAGAAGCCATTCACGATGCGGAACTCTACCGGCTCTATCACAAGGTTGCCGATGAGATCGAAGGGCGCGGCGGCAGGGTGCTGCGCGTCAAGCTTGACTACGAAATCAAGCGGGAACTCTACGCCCGCCTCGCCCGCCTTTCGGACGATAAAGGCCACGCCCCGGAAGAAGTGAAGGAGGAAGTTGCCCAGCGGTACCACCTCAAGGTTGTGTCTGGTGAGATTCCGATCCCCGATCTGCGGGTCGAGTATCTGCGCGAGAACGACAACGAAATCCGGCGGCGCGACTTGGAACTCGCCACGGACCATTACCGTCCGCGCGGACTTGCGCAGAAGGCTTGCGCCGGCTTCCAAATCTACGCCCGGCGCGGCGAGACGGACCGGCTGCGCCGTATCCGGGACGACCGGGAATTGAGCGCAGCGATCTTCAGCCTATAACCATGAGCATTCACGAATCCGAACTCGCCAACCTCTGCGCTTTAGGCTACACCCAGGCCGAAGCTCGCTTCCTCTACTTTGTGGCAGCGCATTCCGGCTATTTCACGGTGCGGCAGTTCCTTGACTTTACCCATGCCCGAAGCGGCAAACGAAACGCCCGTTTCGTCGAAAAGCTGTTTGGATTGGGTCATGTCTCGGCCCAGAGATACATGCGCAGAAGCCTCGTCTATCACGTCCGTTCCCGCCAGCTTTATGAGGCAATTGGCAAGGCCCATCTCCGCAATCGCAGAGAGCACGAACTCGATTACATCAAGACGCGGCTCCTGGCCCTCGATTTCATCCTCGCCAACCCGGAGGACAGGTATTTCGAGACAGCAGAAGAGAAGCGGCGGTATCTAATCGGACGGTTCAAGCTCGATGACAGTTTGTTTTCCGCGGCCAACGAGCATGGCAAGGGCATCACGTTCTCTGAGGGATTTCCTCTTTGCGTAGCCTATCCCTCTCCCGATTACATGCCTGTGGTGACTTTTACCTACGTTGATCCCGAGCATCGAAACCTCGACCGATACATCGCGCACTTGCGTACTTACTGGCCTCTGTTCCGGCAGCTTCCGAGCTTCCAATTCATCTACGTTTCAACGGCGGCGGGCCTCCAGAATGAAGCGGCGGAGCTTTTTTCGTTCCTTGTGGAAGCCAAGGGCCTCTCGGATTTGGCTCGCTACTTCGATGTCCAAACCAAGTGGGACAAACGTAAATACGGGCTACTCACAGAGGACGACTTGATCTTTCGGCACGAGGCGGGGAAGCGTTTCAACGGAGAGATATTCGACACTCTCTTCCGTCTGTGGAGGCGAAAGCAGTTGCCGAATGACTTGCGGGCTGAATCAACAACGACTAGAACGAGCGAACAAAAAGTCTTGTTTCGTGCTGTCACCGTGCCGGGCCAAGAAGCGGTATTCGGGGACATCACGAAGAGATGGGGCGACGGCTCACAGATACACGGTACTTCAGGTGCGGCCCGAGTCCCAGAGTCACCCACAAGCCAACCGCAGACTCTTCAAAGAACGGCGGATGCGTAAATGAAACAGGTGACATCTGCACGCGGACAAAACACTCGGATGGGCGCGTGCAGAGATCGGAGCAGACAGTTTGTAATGCAAGTCGTATTACATCGCAAAAGAGAAAAGGAGGAAAACCGTTGCCACTGTTGAAAGCACCGTTCAAACAACCAAAGACTACAACCCTTCAGGTTCGCTTGGAGGAAGAAGTCAGACAGCACCTGGACAGATACGCCGAGTTCATCGGCGCAAATGCGTCCTACGTCGTCAGTGAAGCGCTCAAGCTGCTGTTCAAGCGGGATGACGAGTTCAAGCGCTGGCTGGGTGAACACCCGAACAACATCAACCAACAGCAAATCAGGGGAGACGTTCTTACGAAGACCGCGTAACAACCATGAAGCCTCGTCCAACCAAATTCGACGTGCGCGAGAATACAGCGTCCTCAAGACAGCATGCCCCGCGCTTTGCAGTGCGTTCGTTTCCGGCTCAATCCGCTCGGTCGTCACCGGCCTCGCAAGATGTATCACTTCTATCGGCATCATCCCCACAAGAATCGTCAGCCAGATCGCCAAACAATGCCGCATATACGGCGGCCACAGAGGGAGGAAGAGACGAGACAGCAGAAATCTTTGCCGCCATCCGTCCGGTCGCTGTTGATGCAAGAGCCTTAGTATTTGCCACACGCGAGGGATTGCCGCTGGAGCGATGGAATCTCTTGCGCAAGCACCTGAAACCCGCAGCGAAGAAACTAGGGCTTCCTGGTGTTACGTGGCATCTTCTGAGACATAGTCACGCGACGATGCTCGATTCCGTGGGCACGCCAATAGGGACGATGCAATCGCTCCTGGGCCATTCCACGCCGGAAATCACGCGCGAGATTTATTTGCACGCGATCCCGGAAGAGCAGCGTCGTGCAGTAGAGAGCGTCGAGAGGCTTGTATTTGGACCCAAATGGACCCAAGTTCAGGCTCCGACGCAGACCACGTCAGGCAGAGTAAATTGAAAACAAAGAAGTAAGTGGTCGGGGCGCGCGGATTTGAACCGCGGACCTCCTGCGCCCAAGGTAAACCCTAAAACGCTAAGTAGTTGTCTCGTCTATGTTTTTCGCGCATCCTGCATTACGGTTTAGGGCGGTTTTCGGCAGTTATTGTTCCCAAATTGTTCCCAAGTTTTGGGGTGAACTCCTTGCTTGGACAAATTTTTTGTTCACAGCTTCCGCTTTTCTAAGGTGGCTTTTGTAAGTCTCAGCAGGAACAGGGGTCTCGGGAAAGGGACAGCGTTTGGGTCCCCGTCCCCAGCTAACTCTGTGGAATCCCTCTCCTCGTTCCCACTGTTTGGGGTGAACCCTAAAGTGAGACATTTCATCATTCGCAGGTTTTCGGTGTGCCAGGATTACTTCCGGCTTGCCCATTATTAGCGGAGTCAGATTCCAGGCCTATTTGACTGGCCGTGAGCCAGCGATGAGGATATCCACCAACCTCTTGGCGCTTTCCTGCCAGTCAGGACTGGTCGAGACGTTGGAGACGCCGACAAGAGCGCGAAGCAGATCGACCGGGTGCAGGTCCTTTCGTATGTCGCCGCTGTTGACCGCCCGCTTCACCAGCGCGCGCAGCGCGTCGTGGACCCGAGTGTAGGAAGCTTCAAACACCTTCTTGGGATCTCCAACGAGCGTATTTACTGCTGGAGCGATCAGTTGTTTCGCTGCGATTCCATCAACGAACAACAGCAGCCAGGCTCGTAATGCTTCAATCGGCGGCATCGTCTG
>Ga0209648_10004314_pt1 | contig 12069 bp, 11 predicted proteins | sample GraSoi2013_115cm_FD_185830 | JGI IMG/M metagenome (GOLD analysis project Ga0209648, IMG submission 185830) | Grasslands soil microbial communities from the Angelo Coastal Reserve, California, USA - Sample 9_17_2013_115cm (SPAdes) (version 2) | ecosystem: Environmental > Terrestrial > Soil >...
ATGACGATCCCTAGGGAGAGTAGTGATGCTATAATTGGAGCAGGATGCACTGGTATCAATTCACGCATGCTTCGCCAGCGTGAGCAGTGAGGAAGAGATCATGAACTCCATTCGTCGCGTCCGTCCGCTCTGTTGGTTCTTGCTGGTGTGGTTCGTCGTTATCTACATCACCGGACAGTACTGGCCTGCACACACAGGGCTTCTTGTGGTTTTCGCCGTGCTCCTGTTGATCCATCTCGGGCTCTATTGGATCGGACTTATCGTGAAGATGAGGAGGGGCTTGCACTGGTTCTACCTGCTTGCACAGGCAGGACTTGTGCTGGTAATCACGCAGCTCTCGCAAAACGCGGGTGTTTTTCTCACGCTGTCCATTGTGCTCATCGTGGCGATCGTTGACATGCTCAAACAGGTTAGGCCCATCCTCATAGCCATCGCTGGTTACCTCGTACTCTTGCTCCTCTACATACCCGCCCTCGGCTCCAGGCTGGATTGGTATCCCGATGCAACTTTCGTCCTCCTGACCCTGTTTGTCCTGGCAGGCCTGCTGTTGACTGTCCAACAGGAACGGGCTCATGAACGGACGCAGGCCCTCTTGCGCGAACTCGAGGCCGCGCATACCCAACTGTCTGCCTATGCGCTGCGTGTCGAAGACCTGACCATGCTCACCGAACGCCAGCGCCTGGCGCGTGAACTGCACGACACCTTATCCCAGGGCATGGCAGGGTTGGTCATGCAACTAGAAGCGGCCAATTCGTACTTTGTCAAAGATCGATGTGCACAGGCACAGGAGATCGTCGTACAAGCGATGACACGTGCCCGCACGGTACTGACAGATACCCGGTATGTGCTTCACGATTTGCGTGCAGACAGCCCTCGCCCAGACGACCTTCCAGAGATGGTGCAGGAAGAAATCGATCGCTTCATAGCAGCTACGGGAATCCCTTGTGAGGCTTCGCTTGATGCGCTTTCGACCACCCCAGATGCGTATTGCGCGCACGTCCTACGGGTCCTTACCGAGGGATTGGCTAACGTTGCTCGCCATGCTCAGGCTCGCCAGGTTTGGGTACGTGCTATCAACAGAGAGCAGATGCTTGACATCGAGGTCCGCGACGATGGCATCGGCTTCGATCCCACCATCGTTGCAACACGTCCAGGACACTATGGGCTGATCGGACTGCGTGAGCGCGCTCGCCTGATCGGAGGTCAACTCACTATCATCAGTTCGCCTGGGAAGGGGACCAGCATACAGGTACGTGTGCCAGGAAGCGACACGAGGAGTTGTGTATGAGCGAGATGATCCGTGTGCTGGCAGTGGACGACCACCCCATTGTCCGTGAAGGGCTCCGATTGATGCTCGCGACCAGTGACGATCTGGTCCTGGTAGGAGATGCCGCAAACGGAACCGCTGCGCTTCAGCTCATCGGCGAGGTCCAACCTGACGTGGTGCTGCTGGATGTACGCATGCCAGGCATGAACGGCTTAGAAGTGCTCAAGCATATTCGGAGCACCTGGCCACAGATCGCGGTGCTGCTCTTGACGACCTACGATAAAGACGAACTGATGATGCAAGGGTTACAGGCTGGTGCGTCTGGCTATCTGCTCAAAGAGACCCCACTCGATACCTTATTCCATGCTATTCGCACTGCCGCACGAGGAGAGATCGTGGTGCAACCTGAAATCATGGCACGCATCCTGGCGCATACGACACATTCTGCCTCCTCGCCTCCTTCCCATAGCCTTCCCAGCTACATGGCATTGAGCAGGCGTGAACAGGAGGTGCTGGCGGGCGTGGCACGAGGCGAACGGAGCAAGGAAATTGCCGCACGACTGGGGATCACTGAGCGTACTGTGCGGGCCTACTTGACCAACATCTACATCAAACTGAATGTCGATTCTCGCTCCTCAGCCGTCGCGGTTGCCATTGAGCATGGCCTTTTGCCGCGACAGCACGGAGAGGCGAATGGCGATGAGTAGACCTCCCCTGAAAGGGGGGAGTCTTTGTGATGCAGCCCCCTTGTGTGTTGAGAGCAATGATGAGCAGCAAGCAGGAGTGTGAAATCTCTCCCGTGTCTTCCAGGTACCTCAACGTAACAGGCTGGTGCCTCGTCTTCGATGCTTCATCAAAAGTGGCGAAGGGCCAGAGAGCTCTGGCCAAGTATGTGTTGCCGGACAAGAGAGTGACTTTATTATCCTGAAGACGACGTGGACACGAGCTCTTGTCAGGCAAGAGACTGACTTTATCACAGATCTTGTCATCAAGATGGTGAGGCAATGCCTGCCTGAATGTCTCATCAAGAGAGTAACTTTATTTTCTTTTACATTTTGTTCAGCGCCCACCACTTTCCACGCCACTGGAATGGCACAGCCCCGATACACCCGGCTTCCCACCAGCACCGTAAAACGTTTCGCAGAGCGTCGTCGCATCCAAGGCCAGGGCTAGTCGTGGCTGATCAGCAGGCCACCACGCCAGGATCCACTGCACCAACGGCCCAAAACACGTGCTCACATCCAGTTCGCGCCGCTTCTGCCCTTTTTTGTCTTCGGCGCCATAACACCATTCACGCAAGCGCTGCAGCAGGCTCTGCTCCGAACTGTCCACTTGCAGCGCTAAGGCCGCATACACCAGCGTGATACCACATGACCTGGCCAGCACCATCCCATAACTCCAATAGGCCAGCACCCTGGCCTGCGGACGACTCAACTTCGGTAACATGGTTGACACGGTTTCGATCCACTGTGATAATGGGTCAGGGTGAGACATGATTTATCTCCTGCTTTGATAGCTACGTTGGTTTGTGCTATCTTAGCAGCAAAAATCAGTCTCTACACCAATGCTCCTCTTTGGACTCCTCCTCCTTTTCCAAAAACCTACTAGTGAAAGATAAGAGGGGAGGGGCAAGTAACCCGTTGATCACGGCCGCCCAGAAGAGAGCCGCGTGGGCATCGGGGTACTTGCAGAGCATGCGAATCGACTTCCATTCCCTCACGCTGTTCGAGCTACAGAAGAAGATGGATGACAATCCAAAAGACGTAGACCAGAACGAGTAGCGCCCCAGCGGCACGGCTCACCCGCTGTTTGAACACACAGAAAGGCGAGGAGGGTGAGCGCCACCATGAGCGGCGCATCTAATACCACGAGCAAGCGATCGCTTTGCATACCGGACCAGAAGAGCAAGGGCGCCGCGATGCCAAGCGCAGCGTTCACACCATTACTACTGAATACCTCTTCGACACTGGCTGAGGCGCGACCGGTCCGAGCCAGAGTGAACGCCACGATCGTATTAGGAAGGGATGTGGCGACTGCCAGAACGATCAAGCTGAGGATCGCTTGGGACAGGCGGATTTCCGAGGCTACAGCTTCTCCGGTCTGAACCATCACAATTACTCCTCCCAGGGCAATGGCGAGGGCAAGGATCACTTCGCCCAGCACACGCAGAATCCCCCATCCTCCGCTAGAGCATTCTGCTCCTGCTCTTTGTCCCTGCCTTGACGCTCTCTTCGCAAGGATATGCGGCCCTGACTTGTGTCGAAGCGCATGGGCGGAAAGACCGCAAAAGAGTCCCAGCGTCAGCAGGTTAAGCGCGAGGAGGGCGATACTTGCGAAGGGCATCGCCCAATGAGAGGTGTGTGGAGCAATCTTCCAGGAGAAGCAGCCCGCAGCAAACGCGGTGGTCACCATCATAGAGAAGGCAAACCCTCCTACCGGACGTGCATCGCGCGCTTCCTGGGGCGAGAGCGTCATGCCACGGCGCGCCGGAGCGGCAAAGGCAGCTATGGCGAGGATCACCGCGATGTTAGAGATATTGGAGCCGACGATAATCCCCATCCCGACCCCAACCTGACCGGAGGCCGCCGCCGCGAACGAGGCGACATAGTTGGGAATGTTGGCGCCCAGCGCTCCAAGCAGGCTCAGCAGGCCAGGGGACATCTGGAAGAGATCGCTGACAACTTCCAACCGGCGAGTGAACAGGGCAGAAGCTCCAACCGCGATCAAAAGCGAGATGAGAAAGACGGCGATGAGCAGATACAGCTTGTTTCCTTTTGCCTCCTTTAAGCCACAGAGCGCTGTCTCGTTCCTCGTCATCGCAGGCGTGTCCGCAGCTTTGGGCGCACAAAAGCGCCGGGATCTGCCGACCAGGCTTCCCGGCGCACCAGCGTTGTTTTTTCCGAAGTCTATCACATCCACCTGGGTCGAAACAAGGTGCGGGCGGGGAGATCTGCGCTAACCGTTCTTCCCACTCCTCTCAAGATATGGTAAGATCTTCTTTGGAAAGTCTTAATGTGGCTGCCGTAGTCACCGGGAGCTTCTCGTTGGCGCAGGCGAGCCTCCAGTTCGTGCTCGTCAGTGCCGGTGGGCTGCTCGTCGGGCTCGTGGTCGGCTGGCCGGTGGCCTGGCTGCACCACCACCTGGACGACGCCCCGATCAAGATCGCCATCACGCTGCTCACTCCTTTTGCGGCCTATCTCCTGGCGGAAGCCTTCGACGTGTCAGGGGTGCTGGCCGTCATGGCCGCTGGCCTCTTTTTGAGCCGCCAGTCGTCGCGCTTTTTCTCCTCCAACACCCGTCTACAGGCCAACGCCGTTTGGAACGTGTTCGTGTTCCTGCTCAATGGCTTCGTGTTCCTGCTCATCGGCCTCCAACTGCGCCACATCCTGACAGCTCTCGGTGGCCGCGCTCCGCTTTCCCTACTCTGGGATGCGCTCTTGATCTGCCTCGCGGTCATCGTTGTGCGCATGGTCTGGGTGGTTCCCGCCGCCTTTCCCTCGCGCCTGCTCGCGAGATTTCTCGGCCGTCGTGAAGCGCCGCCCTCCTGGCGCAACGTGCTGATCGTGGCCTGGACGGGTATGCGCGGCGGGGTGTCGCTCGCAGCGGCGCTGGCCCTGCCGCTCACCATCACGGGTGGAGGAGCCTTTCCAGAGCGCGATCTGGTCATCTTTTTGACCTTTTGCGTCATCCTGGCGACGCTGGTGGGGCAGGGGCTGAGCCTTGGCCCTCTGATCCACCTGCTCCACTTGCAAGAGGACGGATCTCGTGAGCGGGAACATGCCCAGGCTCACCTGGCCGCCGCACACGCCGCCCTGGCTCGCCTCGATGAACTGGCCACAGAGGAGTGGGTTCCAGAGGAGGAGCTGACCCACTTGCGTTCCGTCTGCGAGGAGAAGATCCAGGACTTCACGGTGCGACTGGACGGGGCCGGGGCCGCAGACGAACGGGACGAGGTGCGCCCAGAGGCCCGGCGCCGTCTTCGCCAGGAGGTCCTACACGCCGAGCGGGCTGCCGTCATCCGACTCCGCGACCAGGGTCACATCGATGATGAGGTGCTGCGCCAGGTCGAGCGGGAACTCGACCTGGAAGAGCAACGACTACAGGTGGACCTGTGAGCAGCGGAAGGAGGGAAGCAGTGGTATCGCTCTTCATCTATATGAGGAGGCCGTGTCCCATCCTTGCATGCCACAAGTGTTTTCTCCACGCTCGTATCGCACCATGCAGTTCTACCGTGTGACCGCTACGGCAGCACGGGAGAAGAGATATGGTGGAAGAAACCGTTTCAAGCGTGTTAGCATGAACAGCATACCGAAGCGATTCATCGGTCCAAGAGAGCAACGTATGCCAACAAACGACGCGCACCAACACCTGCTAGTGCGTCGCTTGGAACGGACGTTTATGGCCTTTTTTCTCCTGGCGATGTTTTTTGTGGTGGTAGTGTATGTTGTTGCTCCCTCCATTTACACAAACACGCTCTTGTTCCAGGCATCTATGACTGATCGCTACCCCTTCAGTGCGACGCTGTTTCTGATTGGCATTGTGATATTTATCGCCGTTGTGATGGTTGGGGTCGTGCGCCATTGGCGTTGGCTCTTCTGGTTACTGCTGATTGCCTTTGGATTCTCCATCCTGGAAATTCCAGCGACGATCTTGCAGCTGACCGGCGTTCTTCCTGGCCTTTTCCCGGTGTGGTACAGTCTGTGCCGGATGGGTGTTGCGCTGATTCAGGGGGCCATTGCTGCGTGGATGGTGCGGATCTATCGGCGCCATGGAGTGTGGGCCATGGGGAAGAAGAAGCCAACGCGCCCGTAATGTCCACCGTTCGCTTTGGGTTCGCGAACACAGGTGACCAGCCATTACTCCTGAAGAGGGGATCGTCTGTTCTGCAGTGGCGATCCCCTCTTCACGCGACTTCACCTCTTGAAGAAGCGAACCGTGTGGAGCTGAGTACCCCGATCACCTCCTCATCAGGATAGGCGAATACGACCTCCCGCAGAGCGGGCCGATCCTGTGCTAGGGAGACCCGGCATGCCCTTCTCTGTCCAAACAGGCGGATGATCTCGTCGCGATCGAACTATTGACCCGGTTGATTGCGTGTTGGCCTACGATCCTTGTTTTTCTCTGTTCTGCTCACTCTCCTCAGAGAGAGCGCTTTAGTGCCTCCTATCGCGCAGGTGCTGGGGTACATCTGCTACGATGATGCCGGGGCGGAAGAGCAGGGCCGCCTTTAACCGGAAGGCGGTCTGGTTGTGCAGGAGATATTCCCACCAGTGAGCGACCACGAATTCGGGGAGAATCACGGTCAGCGTCTCATCGGGATGGCGTTCGTGAATGGTGTCGATGTAGGCGAGCAGCGGCCGCGCAAGCGAACGATACGGCGACTCAATGACGAGCAGGTGGGTCTCCTCGTCTTCGGCCAGTTGCTTCTGCCACTCATCCCAGGCTACCCGCACCCGCGCGGCCTCGTCTGCATCGAGTGCGATATGGACGGCGGTGACGTGGGGGGACAGCGAACGGGCGTAGGCAATGCTCTGGATGGCAGCGCGGTCCAATCCGGCGACCGGCACGATGAAGCGATGGTGGATGTCCTTCGGATGGACGGGGAGATCTGTGGTGCGCTCCCGCTCTACGTGCTGGTAGTGACCGTGAATGCCCATGAACATCAGCACCAGAACGGGGAACAGGAGCACCACAATCCATGCCCCTTCCAGGAACTTCATCGAGGAAATGACCCCCACCACCAGCAACGTCGTCACCGCGCCGGTGCCGTTGATGATCATGCTGCGCCGCCACCCCTTGTTTTCATGGCGCAGGCGCCACCAGTGCAGCACCATCCCACCCTGCGACAGCGTGAAGGACATGAAAACGCCGACGGCAAACAAGTTAATCAGCGCGTTGGTGTTGCCACCAAATACGACGAGCAGCGCGCTTGACAGTACGGAGAGAAACACGATGCCCACCGAAAAGGCCAGCCGATCGCCCCGTAAACCGAACAGATGGGGGTCCCGACATTTTTTCCCCGCACAATCCCCACTAAGGTCCCGAAGCCCTGACAGGGGCCAGCATCCTCCCCGCTACGTGTTGATCGTGTAGCCTTCCTTTCCCATCTGCCTCGGTTTCTCTTGCGTGGAGAGCTCGCTTGGTCTATACTTCCGGGGAAGCCACATGGTCAGAGGGAACGATCCGACCGCGCGCCCATGCCAACTCTCTGCGCATCCCAGTTCATGCTGCACAGTCCCCCCAGGCAAGCATGTCTTGAAGAGGTGGGTAGACCAGAGCGCTTCCCTCGCTCGTTGCTCTCCGTCTGGGGAGTGACCAGCAGACTCGTCTCAGCAGGAGAAGGTGACCATGCCCAGAGCAGCACTGACCCGACCTCGCGTGGTGATGGGTCTCATGTTCTTCCCACGTGGTGGCTCTGCGCAGGTGGCACGCGGGTTGGCCCATGTGCTGGCTGGGCAGCGGTGGGAGGTGACCATCGTCTCTGGTTCCCTACGGCTGCCCGGTCGCCCGGGTGATGCACACCTGTTCTTCAGCGGGCTTGACGTCTCTCCCGTCGACTACACCGCTGCGCTCTCGGCCGCCGACCCGTTGCGCGCTGACTCCCCACTGCACCCGTCCTACGAGGACCGCCCCGGCGCACCCGACCGGGTCTTTGCCACCGTCGACGACCCTACCTACGAGCATCTGGTCGCCTCCTGGGCGCGGGTCCTACGCCAGGCGGGTGCCGCCACAGCCGACATCCTCCACCTGCATCACCTCACTCCGCTCAACGAAGCTGCTGCACGTGTCGCCCCCGATGTGCCTGTGGTCGGGCATCTCCACGGGACCGAACTCCTGCTGCTCGAGGCGATCGCGTCCAGGCCTCCGGTGCACTGGGTCCACGCCGAGGTCTGGGCCCAACGCATGCGCCGCTGGGCGACCGCCTGCCAGCGGCTTGTGGTACCATCGGCTACGCAACTCACGCGGGCGCAGGAGCTGCTGCAGCTCGACCCTGACCGCTATGTACAACTGCCCAATGGCTTCGATCCGGGGTGCTTCGATCGGCGTCCGATCGATCGCCTCCCCTTGTGGCGGCAGCTCCTCGTCGAGCGCCCCTGCGGTTGGTGTCCCGGCGGCGAGCCGGGGTCGGTGGCCTACGCGCCCCACCTGCTGCGCTCCTTCGCCCAGGGGCCCGTGCTGCTGTACGTGGGGCGCTTCACCGCGGTGAAGCGCCTTGGCCTGCTGATCACCGCCTACAGCCGTGCGCAGGTATCCTTCGCGGTCCCTGCCCCCCTCGTCCTGCTCGGTGGCTTCCCCGGCGAGTGGGAGGGCGAGCATCCGCTCGACACGATCCAGCGGACAGGAGCCCGCGACGTGTTCCTAGCTGGCTGGCACGACCACGACGAGCTGCCGGACATCTTTGCCGCCTCCGATGTCGTGGTGCTGCCTTCGGTGCGAGAGCAGTTCGGGCAGGTCCTCGTCGAGGGCATGGCCTGTGGGCTGCCAGCCATCGCAGTCGCCGCTCATGGACCCAGCGAGATCGTCGAAGACGGACAGACGGGGTGGCTCGTGCCACCTGACGACGAGGACGCGCTGGCGGCGGCACTGGTGATGGCGGTCAACGATGCCCCCGAGCGCCGCCGACGTGGCACTGCCGCGTATGCCGCCGTGCGCACGCGCTACAGTTGGCCAATCTTGGGAGCGCAGCTGGCCTTCATCTACGAAGCGCTGCTCGGTCGGTCTCCCGTCACCTGACCGAGAGTTCCCCAGCAGGGGTTCCCTGCACTCCAGGAGAACACTGGGAAGTGGGCTTCCCATTTCGACCCTTTTCTCTCCAGTTATATACGTAGCGGGGATTTTGTGGGGAAAAATGTCGGGACCCCCATAGGCGCGGGCTCCGCCTGCGCAACGCTACAGCGGAATATTCCCATGCTTCTTTGGCGGATTTGTATCCCGCTTATTCTTCAGCATCTCCAGCGCGGTAATCAGCTTCGTGCGTGTAAAACGTGGCTCAATCACCTCGTCGATGTACCCGCGACTGGCAGCGATGTAGGGATTGTTGAACTTCTCCGTGTATTCCGCAATCAGTTCCTTGCGTCTCTGCTCAGGGTCTGCCGCTTTGTCGATCTCATCCTTGAAGAGGATATTCACCGCGCCCTCTGCACCCATCACCGCAATTTCGGCAGTGGGCCAGGCATAGTTGATATCGCCACGCACATGCTTGCTATTCATCACGTCGTACGCGCCGCCATAGGCCTTGCGCGTAATCACCGTAACCTTCGGCACCGTCGCCTCGCAGTAAGCGAAGAGCAGTTTCGCGCCATGCCGGATAATGCCGTTGTGTTCCTGGCTTAGCCCTGGCAGAAAACCGGGTACATCCACAAACGTAATGATGGGGATATTGAAGCAATCGCAGAAACGTACGAAGCGTGCACCCTTGTCCGACGAGTTGATGTCGAGTACACCCGCCAGCGCATTGGGCTGCTGCCCTACTATGCCGACGGGGCGGCCGTTGAGGCGAGCGAAGCCCACAACGATGTTTTTAGCGTAGTACTCCTGCACCTCGAAGAAATCCCCGTCATCGACAATAAGCTTTATGACATCCTTCATATCATAAGGCTTGTTCGGATTATCCGGGATAATCGTGTTCAGCGCTTCCTCTGCGCGTGCCGGTGAGTCGGCCGGCGTGATCCTCGGCGGGTCTTCAAGGTTGTTCGAGGGAATATAGCTCATTAGCTGGCGGATCATGCGAATGCAGTCAGGCTCGCTCGGGCAGGAAAAATGCGCCACGCCGCTTGTACTGTTATGAACCATCGCGCCGCCCAACTCCTCAAACGTCACGTCCTCGTGCGTAACCGTCTTGAGCACATTCGGCCCGGTCACAAACATGTAGCTGGTCTGCTCCACCATGAAAATGAAGTCGGTGATGGCCGGAGAGTAGACCGCGCCGCCCGCGCAGGGTCCCATGATCGCGGAAATCTGCGGCACCACGCCTGAAGCCAGCGTATTGCGTAGAAAGATATCAGCATACGCGCCCAGGCTCACAACGCCTTCTTGAATGCGTGCCCCGCCGGAGTCGTTCAGGCCAATCACCGGCGCACCGTTCTTCATGGCGTGATCCATAATTTTGCAGATCTTTTCGGCATGCGCCTCCGAGAGCGAGCCGCCAAAGACCGTGAAATCCTGCGAGAAGACATACACCAGGCGGCCATCGATCTGACCGTAACCCGTGACAACTCCATCGCCAGGAATTCTCTGCTCTTCCAGCCCGAAGTCGGTGGAGCGATGCGTCACGAACATGTCCAATTCATTGAATGTACCGGGGTCCAGCAAGAGGTCGAGTCGCTCGCGCGCCGTTAGTTTGCCTTTCTTATGCTGAGCCTCGATGCGCTTGGTACCACCTCCCAGCAGCGCTGCTTCTTTCAAACTGTGCAGTTCTTCAATTTTCTCCGGTGTTCCCCTAAGCCCTGGTGTTTCCCCCGGAGTCTGTTCGCTTATAGCCATTCGTTGTATCTCCATACATGACAGTGCGAATATGGTTCGTATGGCAGTATAGCATGTGGGTTATAGAAGTGTCTATTAGGCCGCCGGGCACCGTATATTCTTCGCAATAATGTGACATGCTTGTGATATAGCCACCTGTTTTTAACGGATGTGTTATACTTGAGTCATTGTTATTCCAAAGGGATTTTCTTCATTCTCCCCCATAGGAGGGTAACATGACCGTTACATCCGACGCTGAAACCCCCACGAAAAAGCAGGTAGCTGGCTGGCTCACACCTGGCGAATTTAGTATTTTAGAAACTGTATGTGACACGCTGCTGCCTTCGCTCGAACCCCCGGACGGAAGTTCCGAAGCAGTGGCCGCCTATTACCGGCAGTGCGCTCGCGATTTGAACGTCGCGCAGCTTGTCGCCGAAACATTGTCATTGGAGAATGAGCAGGCGAAAGCCCAGTTTCGCCAGTTATTAGGTCTGTTGTCCAACGCGGCTGCTGGTATGATGCTGGCTGGCAGCCCTCGTCCATTCAAAACCCTTCCCCAGGAGAAACGCGAGAAATACCTGACTGCGATGGCGAACAGCCCGGTGGGACAATTGCGCCAGGGCTATCAAGCTATCAAACGCCTCGCGACGTTTATCTACTTCTCCGTTCCAAATCCAGAGGGCGTCAATCCAAACTGGGACGTGCTGGACTATACGGCACCTGCACCTCCTCCTACCGATGCGACTCAGCCCATCAAGCCACTGGGGATTACAGAAGATACCACCCTGGAGGCAGACGCTGTCATCATAGGCTCAGGTGCCGGAGGTGGCGTAGTGGCCGGTGAGTTAGCTATGGCAGGAAAGAGCGTCATCGTCCTGGAAAAAGGCGGCTATAACAACGAGTCAAACTTTACTCTACAGGAGGCCCAGGCCACACCCGAACTCTACTTGAAGCGTGGCACTCTCACCACCAAAGACCTGGGCGTGATTGTCCTGGCGGGAAGCACGCTCGGCGGCGGCACGACGATAAACTGGATGACCTCGCTTAGAACGCCTCCTGACGTGCTTGAGGAGTGGGAACAACGCTCCGGGTTGCGCAGTCACTTTACCGGCTCGCAACTACAAGAGAGCTTTGACGCGGTGGAGAAACGGATCAACGTCAATACGGAGAATAGCACACATAACCGGCAGAACCAGTTGCTTGCCGATGGTTGTGAAGCGCTTGGTTACCAGGTAGGTGTAATCCCGCGCAATGCCATAAATTGCCAGCAGCGCTGTGGCACCTGTGGCTTTGGTTGTCGCTATGGAGCAAAGCAATCAACCATGAAGACCTATTTGCAG
>Ga0209648_10004315_pt1 | contig 12068 bp, 13 predicted proteins | sample GraSoi2013_115cm_FD_185830 | JGI IMG/M metagenome (GOLD analysis project Ga0209648, IMG submission 185830) | Grasslands soil microbial communities from the Angelo Coastal Reserve, California, USA - Sample 9_17_2013_115cm (SPAdes) (version 2) | ecosystem: Environmental > Terrestrial > Soil >...
CATCGAGGAGACGCTCGAAGCCCTCGATGACGCGCGGTGCGCGGGCAAGATCCGCTACGCGGGCGCCTCCAACTACCCAGCCTGGCGCTTCGTCGAGGCCCTGTGGAAGGCCGAGGTGCAGCATACCGTGCGCTTTGACTGTCTGGAGCCACACTACAACCTGGCCCATCGCGCTGAGTTCGAGCGTGATCTGAAGACCATATGCCAGCACTACCAGGTTGCCGTGGTGCCCTATAGTCCGCTGGCAAATGGCTACTTGACCGGCAAATATCAGCGTGGACAGATACAGGCCGTCGAGAGCGCCAGGGCGGGATCAGTTCGACAACGCTACGACCGGGAAGAGGCCTGGCGCGCCCTTGCGGCGGTCCAGCAGATCGCGCAGGAAAGCGGCAGCACCCCCACCGCCATCGTCCTCGCCTGGCTGCTCGCGCAACCAGTGGTGACCGCTCCCATTCTCGGCGCCCGTTCCGTCCCGCAGCTAGAAGCCTGCCTGGACACGCTCACGGTGACATTGACGCCCGACCAGCTGGCTCGACTGGATACCGCCTCGGCCTGGGAACCGGGCGGATGATCGATGAGCGGGCTGCATGAATGGCAACACCTCGCCTTGTGCAGTGGGCGAAAGCGACGTAAGATATCGTGTGAGGAACTCTCTCTGCGTTTGGTTTCGTTGGGACGCGTTCCACCGACGAGAGCGCGGTCATGGATGGCAGGAAGCGGGATGTAGTGAGAGCGCCGCACACTAGATGAACAGGGAGGAAGAACCATGCGCCACTATCAGATCGCGGTCCTACCGGGTGATGGGATTGGGCCAGAGGTCATCACAGAAAGCGTCCGGACGCTCGAGGTGCTTGCCGAGCTACACGGCGGCTTCCAACTGGAGACACAGCACTTCGACTGGGGCACCGAGCGCTACCTGCGCGAGGGCGCGCTGATGCCGAAAAATGGGTTGTCCGTACTTGAGCGGGGAGGCTTTGATGGCATCCTGCTCGGCCCGGTCGGTGACCCACGGGTCCCGGACCATCTAACACTGTGGGGCTTGCTGCTCCCGATCCGCCAGGAATTCGACCAGTACGTCAATCTGCGGCCCATGCGCCTGCTGCCAGGGGTGCAGAGTCCCCTGGGCGGCAAGGGTCCCGCCGAGATCGACATGGTGTGCATCCGCGAGAACACCGAGGGCGAGTATGCCGGGGTCGGAGGGCGCGTGCACCACGGGATGGGGGAAGAGGTGGCCATCCAATCGATGGTGTTCACCCGCGTGGGCACCGAGCGCATCATCCGCTACGCCTTCGAGTATGCCCGCAAGCATGGACGAAAGCAGCTGACGAGTGCCACGAAATCGAACAGCATGCAGTACAGCATGGTCTTCTGGGACGAGGTGTTCGCCCAGGTAGCTGCTGACTTCCCCGACATCGCGCACGAACAACAGCTCGTCGATTCGCTCGCCGCCCGCTTCGTTTCCAGACCAGAGAGCCTGGATGTCATTGTGGCCTCCAACCTCTTTGGCGATATCCTCACCGACCTGGGCGCCGCCATCTCCGGCAGCTTGGGGCTGGCTCCCAGCGCGAACCTCAACCCGGAGCGGCGCTACCCGAGCCTCTTCCAGGCCATTCACGGCTCCGCACCGGACATTGCCGGCAGGGGCATTGCCAACCCCATCGCTTCGATCTGGTCGGGCCAGCTTCTGCTCGACCATCTCGGTGAGCAGGAGGCAGCTGCCACGCTGATGCGCGCCATCGAAGAGGTGCTGTTGGCAGGGGAGGTGCGCACACCAGACCTGGGAGGGACGGCGACCACGCGACAGCTAGGCGAAGCGATTCGAACACACCTGCAGAGGATCATCACATAAAAAAATTCGGTAGTGGTACAACTGAGCAGGATATGGTAGACTCTGAAGAGCAATTAATGCTCAAAAAAAGGAGTTTTCAATGGTGACGATTACCCTGCACTGTCCTCACTGTCAGAGTGAAGCTCTGGTACGCAATGGCCACGCTCCCAATGGCAAACAGTTGTATCGCTGTCGTGCGTGCGGACGACAAAGTCGCGAGAACCCCGCTCCCAACGTCTATCCCGAAGCCCGCCGCGAGGAGATCCTGCATGCCTATCAAGAACGCAGCAGTTTGCGCGGCCTCACGCGCACCTTTGGGGTTTCGCGTACCACAGTGTCCAGTTGGATCAAAAAAAACTACGATGGTAATCTTTCCTTGATGAGTTTTTCTTCAAGAGACATACGGAAGCGACGTTGCATGCGCCGTGCTTCGTGACGATGGTTCAGTTCGCTCCGCAAGACACGCCATCGTGTGAAATCAGTCGGACAAAGCTCTGGTCCAGAAAAAGGATGCAGACGAGAAGCGACAGAGGCAACCACCCGAACGGCTCCACGGACCACCAAGCCTGGTGACGCCTGTTTTCGCCCGGTCGCTCGTCGTTCGTGGTAGCGCACCGAGCCGAAATACTGCTCCAACTCGTTGTTGGTGCGTGGGAGATCGGCATGATCGTAGCAGTAAAAGAGGCCAGGCCAATAGCTGGTGGTGACTTTCCGAAACGTCGAGAACATCGTAGCGAGGGGTTCAAATGGTGTTGAGGTTTGCTCCATTTCCTTCAGGAGGTCTTCATAGGTGTGACGCACCTGGGCAGCAGCCTGTTTTTCATCATTGCTGAGAATATGCGCAGCACGGTGGACCCATGTATATCCTTGTTGCACATCTGACCACAGTGCGGCTGTCTGCGTGAGCCCTTTCTCCAGGAAAATCTGCATGCGTTCTAACTCACGCGGTAAGCCCCTTTTTCAGAGACCCGAGTGAGTGAAGCAACAATGGCAGCTATGCGCTCGTAGAGCTTGAGGCCAGGTGCTGCTAACGGTGGCCTGCCATCATCCGCTAAGGCACTTCGGACGGCCAAACAATACCCACGGATCGCTTCAGCCTCTGCATCATTCCGTTTTTCGACGGCCCGCTCAATCGGGCGCACCCCACGCAAATGCTTTTTCAATTCCTTTTTGGCATGTCGATCCGCCTCATACACCGGCTTGGCCGCTTCACGCAGATAATGGAAGTGGCACAACTGGTGCGGAACGTCTGGCAACACCGCCTGAACTGCATTACGGATGGAATGCTATCCATCCGAGATGACCCCACGGATGGGAACATCAACCACCTGTTGAACCTCGCGAAGGAAGCTGGCAAGCTCCGCTTCACAAGCACTTAACAGGCTTCGAGCCAAGAGCACTTCCCCAGAGAGACAGTCACGCAGCACCCAGAGGACCTCATGACCAACGTCTGGTTGTAATCCGTCGATGGCAAGGATGATCTGCCCCTGCTCTTTCAAGCGTTCGTGAATGTCGCTCTGCTGGGTCATTCAGCCGACCGAGGACCAGCGCAGGGGAAGCGGAGGGTAAAACAGCTCCCTTGCCCAACGATGCTCTCGACTGCTACGCTTCCGCCCATGACTTCCTCTCGGAGAGGCCCCTGCTGCTCACCCTGGTAAAAACGCTCCCAGATCCGTGAAAGCTCTTCGGGCGAGATTCCTTCACCCGTATCCCTCACCTGGATGGCAACCATCTTCTCCTCGGCTCTAGCAGTGACGACCACAATCCCTCCCGGCGGAGTATGACGTATCGCGTTGTGCAGGAGATTGTGTAATGCCTGAACCAGGCGTCCCGCATCGACCAGTGCCGTGGGCAGATCAGGTGGAACTTCCGCCGCCACCTCGATCCGGCGCGTCTGCCAGGCCAGCGGAGTCGCCACTTCTACGACTTGAGCAAGCAGCTCGCTCACCTCCGCGGGCACCACGTGCAGGCTCAGCTTGCCCACCTCGGCGCGCGCAAGAGCAAAGAGGTCATCTACCAGGCCCTGCAGGTGGATCACCTCGTTTTCCATGATCCGCAGGTCCGCATGCACAACCGTTTGCTCCCGTTCATCCCAGTGCATCAGAGTCGTCTCCAGGTAGCTGCGCAGGGTCGCCATCGGGGTGCGTAGTTCATGCGAAACCGTCGCAAGCAGTTCGCGCCGGGATTGGAGCAAGGAAGCGACCGTATCCCGCTCTTTTTGGAGTTCCTTGACCCTCGCCTCAAGCTCAGCAGCCATAGCGTTGAAATCAGCCTACAGGAGCGCGACCTCATCCTCGCCTACCACCTGGACGCGCCTGGCATAGTCGCCTCCGCGCAGCGCGCTCGTGGCAGCGGTGAGCGTTTGCAGGCGGCGCGTAATCTGGCTCACGAACAGAGAGGAGGAGAGCGCAAAAGGCAGCACCATCGCTCCCAGCAGAAACACCCCAAGTAGGATCAGCCCCAAAGCAGTAAAGGCGCTGGTAAAGGAATCGAGCGTAGTGTAGATCACCAGTGCCTCCAGCACGATCATCAGTAGTCCAATCCCGATGGCTACAGCCATGGTCTGTGTGGAGGTCAGGGACCAGAATAAGCGCGTGCGGCGGAGCCGGCGGCCCAGGATGGCGAAGCGTATGCCGAAGCGAAACACACTGAAACACGTGAGATTCAGGCCGAGAGCAATCAGCGCAACCAGGAACGGCCTGTGACCGTCGCGCCAGAGCGGACCCGCCGGAGAGAGGTGCAAGAGCACCAGGGCACCAAGCAGTTCCAGCCCGCTTAAGATCAGTCCCAGCAGAGTTGCGGGCAGGAGATCGAAGAGCCCCTGTCTGCGCCAGGAGCCGGGTACAGGTTGCAGACGCACAGCACAGAGCAACACAGCGACGATCCCGACCAGCAGACTTAAGAGCATTTCCCAGAGAAAAGAGATGTGCTCATGCACCAGCAGGAGTCCAAGCCAACAGAGGACCGTGAGGCCCAGCGCTTCCAGCATCGCCAGCCAGGGACGCGCACGCAGTGGTCGCCAGGAGTAACGCATCGTCAGATCCTTTCTGGCTGGAAACGATACCCAATGCCCCAGACCGTCTCAATGGCCTCGCCCAGTGGCCCCAGCTTCTTGCGCAGGCGCAACACCGTGTTGTCCACTGAGCGATCACCCCCAATGTAGCTCTCGCCCCAGACGGTGTCGAGCAAGTAGGCACGACTAAAGGCGCGGCCAGGACTGCGCAACAACAGCTGCAACAGGGCAAACTCGGTCGGACTGAGATCCAGCGGCTTCTGGTCAAGCATCGCCCGGTGTGCTTGAGGATCGAGCACGAGCGAGCCATAGCTCAGCGGCCCCTCCGCGTTGGACTGATCGGCCTGGATCATCTGCTGAACAAGGTCAGCGCGACGCAGTTGAGCGCGCACCCGCGCGAGCAGCTCGCGCATACTAAAAGGCTTGGTCAGGTAGTCATCGGCTCCCAGTTCAAGGCCAACCACGCGGTCAGTCTCCTCGCCGCGGGCGGTCAACATCAGCACTGGTGTAGGAGCCGACTGCCGCAGCCTGCGCAGCACCTCCAGTCCATCCAGCCCCGGCAGCATCCAATCAAGAATGACCAGGGATGGCTGCGTGTTGGCGTGTAGCGTGAGCGCTTGCCAACCCTCGCTCGCCAGCACAACCTGATAGCCGTTCGCCTCCAGTTCGCGCGCGATCACCTGAGCCAGATCATGGGCATCTTCAACTACGAGAATCGTGGTCATAGCATGTTCGCTCTCTTCCCAACAACCGTCTCCCATGTAGTGTAACACAGTCTACTGCCAGCTTCGTTGCCATTTGAGCAAAGCGGTGAGCGCGAGCATCGCCAGGATCGCGAGTGCAAGGAGCAGGAGGATGCTCTCGACGCCTTGCACAGCCGTCGCACCCTGAATGCCGGGATTGCAGACGCCCTCGCGCCCCGCTTGATTGAAGAAACCCGTACACATATACTCCCCGACCGGAGTCAGGATGGTCTCGCTCAGCGAGGGAATCCCAATGCCCGGCAGGAGGTTGCCCCAGAACCAGTACCCGACAAACAGGAATTGGTAGAGCGGCGTCCAGATGACGGACGAACAGGCCAGACTCCACGCTCCGATAAAGAGGATGCCGGGGAGGGCGATCGTGCCAAAGGTGGCCAGCGCCAGAGGAGGGACCTGCAAGGCATGCCAGCGAGCGATGATGTAGCCCACGCCAAGGCCATAGATCAGGAACACGGGCACAAGCGTCGCCAGGGTGCTGCCCAGGTACTTGCCGAAGAGGCGAGCGCCCAGCGCACCGGGAAAGGTGTCGAGCAGCTCCGCCACCCGTGTGCGCCGGTCTCGCGGCAGGCGATCAGCTAGCATGATGCCAACGACAATGGCCTGGATTGAATGGGCGATCGCGGTCCAGTACACCAGGGCATCGGCGGCTGGCGACGTCACAGGACGGTACCAGGGCTGGTGCGAGATGACAAAAACAGGCTCACGATGGCGAAAGCAATCCAGATGGCCGGAACGTCGGATCTGCATACGAAACTCGTATCGTAGCACTCCCCAGAAAACGTTGAACTGATCCATTTCTCTTCTCTCTTCTCTCTTCTCTCTTCATCCGTCAGATTACCGCTCGCTCTTCGCTGTCTGAACCATCATCCCCGCCTGCTCGCGTCCAGCGCGCATCAGCCAGACATAGCCATCCTCCAGGGTTGGCTCAACCAGCACGGCCTGCATCTGTGGTGCAGGCTCGCCCACGACGCGATACTGGATCGTTGCCCCCATGTTGAGGGTCGAGACCACCGTAAAGTTGCCGTCAGGTTTGCCGCCCTGCGTCCCAATCAGCCAGACCCGACCACGCGCGCTTTGCACGACGTCCAGGGTGGACCCCTGAAAGATGAAACGACCCTGCTGCATCAGAGCCAGGTTCTGGCAGGTCTGGGCGATATCCTCGACGATATGCGTGGAAAGGAGCACCGTCCGCTGGCCACCTACTGCTGCGTTCCTTAAAAGTAGCAACAAAACAGAGCAGCCTGTAGAGCCAACCTAGACTGCTTTCTCCCTGTTTTTATTATCATCACATTTAAGGAACGCAGCACTAGGAGCATCAGTGATGGCCGATCACTTTGGGCGTCGGGCCTACGGTTCTATTACGGCCGTGCAGGGAATAGCCATAACACTCTGCGCAGGATTGGGAATCCTGGTGGCAGGTTGGCTCTATGACACGCTCGGAAGCTATGAGGTGGCGTTCTGGCTCTGCGTGGGGGCCTTTGGATTGGCGGCGGTGGGTATGTTCTTGACTCCGCAACCTGAGAATGTTGTGGAGGAGCCAGTGGCCTCATAACGCGTCTCTCTCAAGGGAGAGGGATGCGTCTTTTTCTGCCGAGAAGCGTCTCTCTGTGAGAGATTTTTACACTGAGTAACGATAGGTAGGGCTTTACAGCCTTTCCCCCGTTCCAAACGGTACGTGCGCCTTTCAACGCATACCGCTTTCCAGTTCAACTCGGCTACTGGGAGGCCGCAAGCTGATGGATAAGAAACACCCATTCCAGAGCGCACCAGTCGAAGCACAGCACAACCTGTTACATGGTGTCCCCCGCTATGCCGGAGAACAAGGCACCATTCCTTCTTCCGTCATCTGCTTTCTCTGGTTCACTTGTTGATCCTCTGTTCGTTTGAGTCTCCCCTGGCGGACCTTCACCCTGTCTCTCCCATTACAGAAGAGCCTTTGATTACTACGCCGCCTCCGTCCGCTCTCCCGCCCGCTGGCATTCTCGCGGCTCTTGCGAGCAGTGGCGATGTGAGCGTTCCCTGATTTCCTATCGAGAAGTGAAAGCAACCCGTAGCTGCCTGCTTTACGCCGGGCGGACAATGGAGTAGCACTCATTGGACTAAGAAACCAATGGGCCAGCCGCCGTGCCTTTTGGCTAGAGGGTATCAGCCATTTCCCTCTTCGGTAGTAACGACGCTTACGCAAGTTCCTTCGCGGGGCAACGCCCCATTCGTCAGCATAGATCGCATGGGTAGCCGGATGGCCCTTTCGGCTAGACCCATCCGATACATTGTCAGCGGGCTTCCCACCCCTAGCAGTGCCACGACTGGACGCAGGCCGCTTACCCCTCATACCACTACTCAAGTATGGCTCTTTAAGCAACTCCTCGATAAGCAAACAGGCGCACTCTTAGTCCTACCTCGGATTGGGTAACTTTTGATCGCGGGTTTGCTCACTCAGAATTTTTTCTGCACAACAGCTCTTTCGCTATGCTCAGACGCTTCCCGTGGGATCAATTCATAGTGCTGTGGATCGAAGTGGCGTGTCCTGCGCCGGAACTCAAAAGTAAACCCTGGCCACAGCGTTGTGTTGTGGCCGTTGGCATCGAGGTACCAGCTAGCACACCCCGAGGTCCAGACGGTGCCGCGCATCCGCTGCTGCATCTCCTTATTAAACGCCTCCTGGATCTCGGGCCGCACCTCAACGGCCGGCAGCTTGCGCTGGTCCATCATGCGCAAACAGTCGAGGATGTAATTGATCTGAGACTCGATCATGAAGATCATCGAATTGTGACCCAGGCCGGTGTTTGGGCCGATTAGCAAGAACAGATTGGGAAACCCCGAAACGGTTGTCCCCAAATAAGCACGAGGGTCTGGACGCCAGCTCTCATCGAGTGATCCGCCGCGTCCATGCACGTAGCGAGGGAGCTGTGCGTCGGTCACGTGAAAGCCGGTTCCGCAGATGATCGCATCGATCTCGTGCTCTCTGCCATCCTCGGTCACAATGCTGTTTGCCCGCACCTCGCGAATCCGGTTGGTGACGAGTTCGACATTGGGCTGGGTGAGCGCCGGGTAGAAGTCATCGGACAGCAGGATGCGCTTGCAGCCCATGAGATAGTGAGGCGTCAGCTTTGCCCGCAACTCAGGGTTGGGCACCTGCTCCGCCAGGTGCCGCTGGGCGAGCCGCATGGCGCTCTCCATCATGTCAGGCCGGTAGACGAATCCGAGCGCCAATAACTCTTGCCGCCAGTAGATCCTCGTGCGTACAAAGCGCTGGGTGATGGGCAACAGGCGAAACAGCGCACGCTGCCAGGAGGGGATCGCGTGATCTCTCCGGGGGAGAATCCAGGGCGGTGTGCGCAGGAGCAAGGAGAGGTGGGCGACGCGCGGCTGGATCTGCGGGACAAACTGGACAGCCGATGCCCCTGTCCCAATCACTGCCACGCGCTTGCCCGCAAGGTCATAGTCGTGATTCCACTGTGCCGAGTGGAACAGGACCCCCTCGAAGCGCTCAATACCTGGAATGGCTGGAAGCGACGCTTCGCTGAGTGGTCCATTGCCAAGGATGAGGATATCGGCAATAAGCTGACCCTTCGCAGTGGTGATGTGCCAGGACTGGTCGTCTTCGTTCCACGAAGCGTCCAGCAACTCGCTGTTGCATTGGATGTAGGGAAGGATGCCAAAGCGCTCTGCACAGCGCCGGAGATAATCCAAGATCTCGGGTTGGGGAGAGTACGCCCGGCTCCAATGTGGATTGAGCGCGAAGGAGAAGGAATACAGGTGCGAGGGGATATCGCAGGCGCAGCCCGGATACATGTTATCGCGCCACGTCCCACCGATATCTGCCGCCTTCTCGATCACCACAAAGTCTCGTTGACCGCGCTGCTTGAGTCGAATCGCCATCCCCAGCCCTGAGAACCCCGCCCCCACGATGGCGATACGGACATGACGGATAGGCCCTTCGCCGTGAGACGACTCACCGGGAAAGGCTGCTCGCTGGTGGTCGTCGGAAAGCGTCTTGCTGCCGCCGCTGCTCGCAAAAACCCGGAACATGATGGCTTCCTCCCAGGGTTAATTGCCGGATGGTCAGATAGGTCTTGACTAAGAGTATATCATACCGATTTTTTTCGCTTTATATTCCATTGGTGTTACCTGGCCTCGGTGCTTGGCCTGGCGACCACCCGCACACCATTTCAGGTTGAGCACCAGAGCCAGGAGAAAAGACCATCTCTCTGGCGTGATGCGGCGACCGGACTGCGATTCCTCTGGACACACAAGCAGCATTGACACCCAGACGGACGAGCGATTTCCCTGGCAATAGGTATGGCACAGCTTGCTTTTTTCTCGAAGAAATCACATCATTTTACTAGACTTCTTGAGGTCAGAGCAGGAACGCATCTTCGCCACCAGAGATTGGGACACGTGAAAGAGAGAGCTACTACCGTATGTCTAATGCAAAGCAGACCGAGTGTGGCACGCTTGCGTCGCGTGAGACGCTCATCACCATGGTTGAGGCGCTTTCGGGTGCCTTGTTTTTCATCGATGACACCCAGACCATTGTGTATGCCAATGCCAGCGCGCAGGTCATCACCGGAGCCACGCTAGAGGAGTTACGTGGGAACCCCTTCTGGCGCAGCGCTCCACAACTGGTGAGCACCGCGCTCTATCAAGCCGTGCTCAAGACCAGACAGACCCAAGAACCGACGGAAGTGGAGTATGGTTCTCCCGTGACCCGGAACTGGCTGCACGTGCAGCTCGCTCCGACCGTTGGGGGGGTCATGTTGCATTTCCACCAGAGGAGAGCACCAGCCCGACGCCAGGGAACATTTCCCACAAGCCAGCCGCTCCCCGTTGCTGTCCTGGATGGTTTGCATGCCGAGGTCGCGGTTCTGACGCCCGAGGGGATCGTGTTGGAGATCAACGAGGCACCACTAGACGACGCGCACATCCGACGCGAGGAGGTGATCGGCAAACCGCTGGCCGAAACCCCCTGGTGGTCCTTTTCTCCTACCAGTCAAGAGCAGGTACGCGCAGCCATCGCGCGAGCCAGCACGGGAGAAACGGCCCTTTTCGAGACCCTGGTTCGCCCGAGGGAAGGGATGTTCCTTCACTTTGAGGTAGTGATCACCCCCCACGTGAATGCGGACCACCACATCGAGTATCTCGTCATTGCCGGGATCGACATCACCACGCGCGAGCGAGCCGAGGGAGAAATCCATGCCCTGATCGATGCCATCCCCCAGCTGGTCTGGACCGGGCGACCGGACGGGTATGTCGACTATACGAATCAACGCTGGCGCGACTATACCGGCATGACCACCGAGCAGGCACAGGGGGATGGATGGTTGCAGAGTATCCATCTAGATGACCGGCCACGCATCCAAGCGAGGTGGCAAAACGCCGTCCAAACCGGCAGGCCGTATGAAGTGGAACAGCGCCTGCGCCATGGCACGACTGGAGCCTATCGCTGGTTCCTTGTCAAAGCCGTGCCGTTCAAAGATGCGCAGGGCACGATCCTGAAATACATTGGCACCTGCACCGATATTCATGACAAAAAGCAGGCCGAAGACGAACTGCGTGTCCTGATCGATGCCATTCCCCAATTTGTCTGGATGATGCGCCCCGATGGCTTTAGTGAATACGGTAACCGGCGATGGTGTGACTATACCACCATGACCTCCCAACAATCCCAAGGGGACGGCTGGCTCCAGGCCATCCACCCCGACGATTATCAGCACACTCTGACGGTCTGGCATCATGCGTGTGCCTCGGGTGAACCCTTTGAGATCGAATATCGTTTCAAGGACGGCAAAACAGGGGACTATCGCTGGTTCTTAGGCCGCGCCATGCCGGTGCGCGATGAAACCGGTCAGATTATCAAGTGGTTTGGCACCTGCACCGATATTGAGGAGCAGAAACGGACTGAGCAGCGGCTCAAAACCAGCGAGGAGAACTGGCGCGTGCTGGCCGAAACGGTGCCGCAGCTCGTATGGACAACGCGCCCCGATGGCCTGGTTGAGTACTGGAATCAACGTTGGTATGACTATAGTGGTTCCTCCCCCGAACAAGCATTGGGCCATGGATGGAGCCAGTTTTTGCACCCTGACGATTATCAGCACACCATGACGGTCTGGCATCATGCGCTCGCAACGGGTGAACCCTATGAGATCGAATATCGTCTCAAGGATGGCCAAACGGGAGAGTATCGCTGGTTCTTAACTCGCGGGGTGCCGGTACGTGATGAAACAGGTCAGATCGTCAGGTGGTTTGGTACCGGCACCGACATCGAGGAGCAGAAACGAGTCGAGGAAGCCTTGCGCCAGAGTCAGGCACGCATCAACTTGCTCATGAACTCCAGCATTATCGGGATCTTTGTCTCCGAAGAAGACCAGATCGTCGAGGCGAACGAGACCTATCTGCGCATGACCGGCTATACACGGGAAGATCTGCGTGCTGGAAGCATCAGCTGGTTACGCATGACGGCTCC
>Ga0209648_10004316_pt1 | contig 12067 bp, 11 predicted proteins | sample GraSoi2013_115cm_FD_185830 | JGI IMG/M metagenome (GOLD analysis project Ga0209648, IMG submission 185830) | Grasslands soil microbial communities from the Angelo Coastal Reserve, California, USA - Sample 9_17_2013_115cm (SPAdes) (version 2) | ecosystem: Environmental > Terrestrial > Soil >...
CGGCCACCGCCATTTCCGCGCCCAATGACGAGTAACGGTTCATGTGGTCGATGTAGTCGGAAAGCGTTGGGTAGGAGTGATGGATGAGCGCGCCGCGATCGATGGCGACAACTCTGCCCCTTACCTGAATTGTTTCGTGCACCGATCTAGCTTCACAGCGTCCGTGACCACGACGGAACAGCCTCAACTTGGGGTCAGGCCAGAATCCTCCGTGTTTGATCCAGCGGCCAAGAAAAAAATTCTTACGACGGACTGAGAATCCGACGGGTCTCCTCTTAAGCATATCCAGGTTGGCGGGTCCTGCACTTGCGTGCTCCATCGTGAGGCACCATTCGCGGGAACTCCTCCCCAGCAGGGGTTTGTCAGTCGGATGACCAGTAAGCTCTTCGATCAACGTCGATTCAACTTCCTCATCCGCATCCAAGCTTAGAATCCAATCTCCAGTCGCTTTGTCGATGGCCGAGTTTTTCTGGGCGGCATAGCCTTTCCATTCTTCCACGAACACTTTCGCGCCGTACGACTTGGCGATCTCCACCGTGCGGTCCGTCGAACCGGAGTCAACGACGATGACTTCTCCTTTGCCGTCGGAAACCAGGGGCTTCACGCTTTCGAGCGGGCGCGCGATGTTGGCTTCCTCGTTGTGGGTGATTATGACGACCGACAAGATCACGGGAGGAAGGATACACGGAACCTGCTCCAGCCTAAAATTCCCCTTGCCCTGACGCTTACATCAGGCGATCCAAGGTTCATCTCGCTAGGCGCCGGGCTCCGCCACGGCTGGACAGCCGAGGCGGCTGTCCCTACACGAGCAATGCATTCTCAGATCTTGGCGCGCGGATTTGAAGAATCCCTTCATACGGAAACGGCCGCGGTGGGCAACTGCTGCGCTTCATTGCGCAGCGCTTCGAAAAGTATAGTGCTCAGGTAGCGCTCCCCGAAATCGGGCAGCACGACGACGATCAGCTTGCCGGCATTTTCGGGCCGTTTGGCAACTTCGATGGCGGCCCAGGCGGCCGCGCCGCAGGAGATGCCCACCAACAATCCCTCTTCTTTGGCCAGGCGGCGGGCCATCGCCACGGAATCGTCGGTAGAAGCCTGAATGACTTCGTCGATGAGGTCGGTGCGCAGAATCCGCGGCACGAAGCCTGCTCCGATGCCCTGAATTTTGTGCGGACTGGGTGCGCCGCCGGAAAGTACGGGACTGTCTTTTGGTTCGACCGCGACAATCTTGAAGCTTGGTTTCCTGGGACGAATATATTCGCCGACGCCGGTCAACGTGCCGCCGGTTCCCACGCCTGAAATGAGAATGTCGATGTTGCCGTCGGTGTCGTCCCAAATTTCCGGTCCCGTGGTCTCGCGATGTATCTTGGGATTGGCCGGATTGGCGAACTGCTGCAGGATCACACTGCCGGGGATCCCGGCCTGAATCTCTTCAGCTTTGGCGATCGCGCCCTTCATTCCCTTGGGCCCGGGCGTGAGCACGATCTCCGACCCGAGCGCCATCAGCAGGACGCGACGCTCCATGCTCATGCTGTCAGGCATGGTGAGAATCAGGCGGTACCCTTTCACCGCCGCCGTGAAAGCCAAGCCAATGCCGGTGTTGCCGCTGGTCGGCTCGATGAGCACGTTCTTGCCGGGATGGATCTTTCCCGCCTTCTCGGCTTCCACGATCATGCTGACGCCTATGCGGTCCTTCACGCTGCTGCACGGATTGAATCCCTCCAGCTTAGCGGCAACCTTGGCGTGGCAGCCGGCGGTGACTTTGTTGAGATAGACCAGCGGAGTGCGACCGATGAGTTCGGTGATATCCTGCGCGATTTTCATATGAATTGTTCTCTTTCGCTGTCAAGGCCGAGGTTAGTAAGGCCACTAACCTACTAAAACTGGTCTCACAAATATTCCTGGAGGGAAAGTAAAACTCCCTCGGGGGCTAAAGCCCGCATTTTTTGCTCATAGCGGCACGGCTCGAAGCCGTGCCCTTTCAAAACCGTTCCTCCAAGAACCGCTTATGAGACCAGTTCTAGAGTAGCAGCGGTGAGAACAAATCACAGTCGATCGTGATTGCGCATACTTCAGCAATCTCCAGGGTCACTGCTCGCGGCGGAGGCGAAAAAGACAAGGGCCTGCAGTTAACGTAGCGCCGGCAAAATTCCGGCGTTACGAGTCTCCAGTTTACTGCGGCGGGGCAGTTGGCGCTGGCGAAGCGGGGGGCAGATCTTTGCGCGGCGCAATGTAAGGGACATTAGGCATGCGCGTGACTTGTCCACGGGCGGCGTCGTCGATGCTTACGCCATAATGATCGAGCAGTTCGCCGGTGGCGCGGTCGAGTTCAACTCTCGACTTTTCGTAGGCCACCATGGCGTTCACCAGAGTTGACTCGGCAGTGGCTAAGGCGCTCTGATTCTGCAGCACGAGCGTGGTCGTCGAGGTGCCGAACTGATATTTCTTCTGCTCTGCGTCAAGCGACTGGCGCGCGTACTCGGTGGCGGCCCTCGCTGAATCTACGCTGGCGCGATTCCCTTGCACCGCGTACTGGGCGTTGCGGACCTCGACCGCTACCTGGTTCTCGATTTGCTGCAGGCGCATTTCTGCCTGGCGGAACTCCAATTCAGATCGGATCTGGACGGCCTGCGCCGCACGATTGCGCAGCGGAATGTTCAACGTTACCCCGACTCCTTTGTCAGGCCCGGTCGAGTTGAAGAGCTGGTGCAGTGTGCCGCCATAGCTCACTGGCGGAACTCCGCCGGGTTGGACGCAAAACTGGGTATTAGGCGGGACGCAGATTGGAACGGAACGACTCAAGTCGCCACCGACACCCGAACCGCCATAGTAAGCAAATAAGTCCAGCGTGGGCAGCAGCGAGCTGCGCACGGCCTTGTTACTGAGTTCCCGACTATTCAGGTCAATGCGAGATTCGACCAGTTCCGGCCGACGGCGAATCGACTCGTTGATCAGATCCTCGGTTGGCACCGCCGGCTCCTGTGCGGGTACGTCCATGGTCGAGGTCGGAATCACTTCTGCGGTCGCCAGTGTGGGATCCTTTAACGAGCGGCTTATCGCGTTTTTCATGAGCAACTGCTGCAACTGAAGATTGGTTTGGGCTGTGGTTACCAGTTGCTGATCTTGCGCTACCGTGCTCTGTGCGCGGACCACTTCGATTGGGGCCAGACTACCGATCTCCACCTGCTTCTTGGTGTCAGAGAGCGTCTTTTGCGCGAAGGTGAGAGACTCGTTCTGTACGCGTACGTTCTCGTAGGCGAACACCAAATCCCAGTAGATGTTCTCGATTTGATCGACAGAATCGGTCACCTGTAAGCGAAAGGCTACATCGGACAGTTCGCGGTTATTCTTCGCGATGCGGATGAATCGCGTGTTCGGCGCAAGACCGAAGCCCTGCAAGAGGTGCTGCGTCAACCGGAATTGAAAATTGGAGTTGACTACGGGGCTGAAGGTGGTGAACGGACTGTTGGTCGTGACATGGGTATTGTTAAAACCCACCGACATGTTGGTTCCCCACTGGAAGCCTTGCTGGTAAGCAAAATCAGCGGTGTAGGTATTTTGATCGATGAACGGGACGCCGGAGAACAAACTGCTGGATTTCGTCGTGCTCTTATCCAATTGCAGCGCGCTACTCAGCACCGGATCGAAGCTGGTGACGAACGGTCCGAAGCCCAAGGTCGAACTCACCAGTCCGTTGGTGCCCGCGCCGAGGCCGCCCGCACCGAGACTGGTGCCGCCGGTAGCCGCGCCGGACTGCGCTCCAATGCCGCCCACGCCGCCTCCGGGAGTGTTCAACACCAAACCGACGGGGGTGCCAAGGATGGTGGCTCCGGCCCTGGCGCGCAGAATATCCGTGTCGGCGATATTCAACGTGTAGCGCGCGATCGCGATGTCGAGATTGTTCTCCAGACCGAGAGCGATCGCGTCGTTCAACGAGAGGTATAACTTCCCGTCGCGCAGAAGCGAGTCAATGCGCGCCGTGTTCGCCAGATTAGGAGGAGCAAGATGCCGAGGCATGTACGGGGCGATGGGATTGGGAAAGTGTGACGCCGGCTTGGAGTAATTCAACTCAGGCACAGGCTGCGTGATTGGCGTGTTTTGCGGCACGGGGCCTGCTGGAGGCTCCTGGCCCCAGGACGCAACGGTCAGGGTCCCGAACAAAAACGTTCCGAATAAAACTGCGGCGGCAGTGTGCCGGACGGTCGAGGCTAAGCGTGCGAATTGCATCTACTCATCTCCGTTCGTGAAGCAATTTCAGTTACTACCTTGTGGCAAAAAGACTTGGCTATAAACTGGGACAGCTTGACTCACCTGATTCACTTACCTGGAATGAACGCCTCACTGAGGCATGTTCAGGCATTGATACGCAACCAGCGGAACGAAGGTTCCGGAAAAACATTGCAGGAAACCATTTTGCGACTCAGACGGCCTTCGCTGTTTCATCAGCCGTTCTATCGCGCGTTCCATCACGCTGGGACGTTGTGGAGCAAGAACTTCATCATCTGATGCAGAATTTTGTGAAGCAAACCAGTATATCTGACCGAACGTCAGCCGCTTTTATCTGCCCGGCGGTCTGTTTGAGCCCGCCGCGGGTCATGTTTTCTATTGATCGATGACCGACACATGCTGGCGACAGACCTATGCGACGGACCTCTATGTGACAGATCTGGCACTATGAAATGACTTGGATGAGACGACAAGGTCGCGGGACTCGAAAGATCGCATGCGTAACGTCAAATTAATTCTCTCCTATGACGGGTCGGACTTCTCCGGCTGGCAGGTGCAGCCCGATGCAGTCACGGTGCAGGGCACACTTGCCTCTGCCATTGGACGAATTACCGGAGAAAAGGTATTGCCGCAGGGTTCAGGACGGACCGACGCGGGGGTGCATGCGCTGGCACAGGTGGTGACATTTGTCACGGAGTCTTCCGTCCCCACCGCCAATTTTGTCAAGGCGCTGAACGACATTTTACCGGGATCGGTACGGGTGCTCGAGGTCACGGAAATGCCGCCGGAGTTCCATGCACGGCACTCTTCGCGTGCGAAGACCTATCGCTATCGAATCTGCCGCGGAGCAATTTGTCCTCCCTTTCTGGCGCGCTATGTGTGGCATTTTCCGTTTCCATTGGATGAGCAGGAGATGGTGCGAGCGGCGGCGCTGGTGGAAGGCGAACACGATTTTACGTCGTTTGCGGCAGTGGATCCGGAACGGGGCATGGGAAAATCCGTCAATCACGAAGAACACCCTTCGGCTTCGCTCACGGCAAGCTCCGTATCGCGAAGGAACCCTGAAGTCTCGGCTGAAGTGTCGCCGGAAGTATCACCAGTATCGAATGTGCGGCGAATTTTTTCTTCCGGCTGGGAGCGGCAAGGAGACGAGTTCGTGTACACAGTGAGAGGATCGGGGTTTCTGCACCACATGGTCAGAAATCTGGTAGGGACGTTCATTCTCGTCGGCAAGAGATCGTTGCAGGCCGAGGACCTGACGCGGATTCTCGAGGCGCATAATCGGTCGGCTGCGGGAGCTACAGCCCCGGCCAGCGGGTTGTATCTGGTCAGTGTGGAGTATTGAAATAGCGGTGCGAGTTCTTGGCAGCGAGTGTGGGCGAGAATAACAAGCAACGTCTCTAAGGTTCGGCTATGGCTACTGATCTACAGATGGCGGTTCGCAAATTGGCGTCGGTGAATCCGGCCACGGGCGAGATTTTGCGCGAGTTCGATGGCGCAAGCGAGGACGAAGTTCGCGCGGCGGTCGGACGAGCGCGTGCGGCGCAGGCCGCGTGGAATGGGCTGGGTGTGCGAAGGCGGACAGCCTTGCTACGCAAGTTTCAGCGTAGGCTGCATGAAAAAAAATCAGACATCGCTGCCGCCATCACTCGCGAAGCAGGGAAGCCCTATGCCGAGGCATTGGTCACGGAAGTGTTGGTCGTGCTGGATGCGTTGCGGTTTCTCATCGACAACGCATATCGCTTGCTGTGTGATGAGCCGGTGCCGCACGGGAACCTCGCTACCAAGCTCAAGCGCGGACAACTTGTGCGAGAACCCTATGGCGTGATCGGGATTATTTCGCCATGGAATTATCCGTTTTCGATTCCTGCGACCGAAACGCTAGCGGCGCTGGTAGCTGGGAATACGGTGGTGCTCAAACCGTCGGAGTTGACGCCGCTCGTGGCGCTGGAACTGCAAGCGCTGCTGCACGCGGCGGGTGTTCCCGAAGATGTGTTTCAGGTCGTAGTGGGAAACGGTGCGACGGGTTCGGCGCTGGTTCACGCTCCCATTGACAAGCTGGTTTTTACCGGGAGCGTGGCGACAGGGAAGCGCATCGCGATGGCTGCTGCGGAGCGGTTGCTGCCGGTGGTGCTTGAGTTAGGTGGGAAAGATCCCATGCTCGTACTCGACGATGCCGACGTGGACGTGGCTTCGAGTGCAGCGGTGTGGGGCGCATTCGTCAACGCCGGGCAGGCTTGCCTGTCGGTCGAGCGCTGCTATGTGCATCGCAGCTTGTACGAATCATTCCTGCAGGCGTGCGTCCAAAAGACGAAGGAGCTGCGCGTGGGCAATGGCATAGATCCGCAGGTGGATGTAGGGCCGATGATTCACGAACGGCAGTTGCGCATTGTGGAATCGCACTTGGAGGACGCGAAGGCTCGCGGGGCGGGGGTTCTGGTGGGGGGAGCGCGGCTGAAGGAAGTGGGAGCGAACTTTTACGCTCCTACCGTGCTGGCTGATGTGACGCACGAAATGCGCGTCATGCGCGAGGAGACTTTCGGTCCGGTACTGCCGGTGATGGCTTTCGACGAGGACGACGAGGCTGTGCATCTGGCCAACGATTCAGAATATGGTTTGGCAGCGAGCGTGTGGACGCGCGACCGGGTGCGCGGCGAACGCTTGGCGCGGCGCATTCAGGCGGGCACGGTCATGGTGAACGATGTGATCTCCTGTTTCGGCATCAGCGAGGCTCCGCACGGCGGGGTAAAGGCGAGCGGTGTGGGCCGAACGCATGGGCGCTTTGGGCTGGAAGAAATGGTACGGCTGAAATATGTGGACTCGGACCGTGTCCCGGGGATGAAGAAAGTCTGGTGGTATGGCTATGGCGAAAGTTTCCGCCGGCAGATGAGTGGCTTTCTGGACATGCAGTTCGCGCGCAGTCTCGGTCAGAGGTTTCGCGGAGCGCTCCGCGCATCAGCAGTTCTGAAAAGCAAGAAGTTGTAGCGCAGCATCGGTGCCGACTACTCAGTACCGAGCGACCCAAAAAATTGTCACTTTTATTTCCGAGAAGGGAACAGTTTCCGATGACTGCTTCTTTTAGTTCCGATACCAAACGAGAACTACTCCGCCACACCGTTGCAACCCTGGCGTATCGCGGCGGGAAGGCAGTCAGCAATGCACCCACAAGCCTTGCCGACTTCCGCTCAGCCGATGCACGCACACCGGTAGAGATTCTGGCGCACATCGGTGATCTGCTAGATTGGGGCCTGTCGATCGCGAGCGGCAGGCGGACATGGAACGATTCAAAACCGCTTCCGTGGGACGGAGAAGTGGAACGCTTCTTTGCTGCGTTAAAGCGGTTCGACGATTATCTGGCCTCTTCCGAGCCCCTGCAGGCTCCGGTGGAAAAACTCGTCCAAGGTCCGATCGCCGACGCCTTGACACATGTCGGTCAGATCGCGATTCTCCGACGGATAGCCGGGGCTCCGATTCGGGGGGAAAGTTATTTTGATGCCGAGATTGTCGCGGGTCGCGTGGGTCCGCGCCAGACGCCGCCCAAGCGGGAGTTTTGAGGGTGGCCGAGATGTCACCGGCAACCTATTCCGTGCCAAATTTTTCGGATACAATGGCGCTCGTAAGGCCAAATCCGGCGGCGCGGGCGCCGCGCGAATGAGGGTAAGTCCATTGGCGACGGGCGAAGTCACTACTGTGGGAATACCAACTCCTCCGCAGCTTCCTCATCATAAAGTCAAGATCAAGAAGGCGGGACAGCGTGCCTGCAACGAGAAAAATGAGAAGGGAAAATTCTGCGGCGGGCACCTGAAGCGGTGGTTCTATACCACTGACGTGCTCGAACAGTTGTGGGGACGCGGAGAAGGCCTGGGGTCCTGACGCCGAGGTCTACCGTTGCGAGCATTGCAAGACTTTGTACTTGCCGAATCCCGAGGAAGCCAAAGTCAACGTGGCCGGTCAGGGGATGATTTCGGTGTTTGGGTTGACCTTGCCGCCGAAAGCGAAGTAGCGCACAAAAGGCTTGAACCACCAAGGACACGAAGTGCACGAAGGAATTCCTTTGTGATACTTAGCGTCCTTTATGCTTGATGATTAATCTCATTTTCTATGAACACTTCCGAACTCATCTACGACTGGAACAAAAAACATCCCGAAAATCTGACGGGCCCGGCGGAACTCAACGACGAGAGCCTGCGCGACGGCCTGCAGTCGCCCTCGGTGCGCGATCCATCGATTCCCGAGAAGATTGAAATTCTTCACTTGATGGAGGCGCTGGGTATCAACTCGCTCGACCTTGGGTTGCCGGGAGCGGGACCGCGCGCGGTCGAAGCCGTCACCGCACTGGCACGTGAGATCGTCACCAACAAAATGAAGATTCGCGCGAACTGCGCAGCGCGCACACACGAGAATGACATCCGTCCGATTGCCGAAATCGTGCAGAAAACAGGCCTGCCTATCGAGGCGGCAACATTTATTGGGTCGAGCCCCATCCGGCGCTTCACCGAAGGCTGGACTGACGATTTTCTTCTGCAGACTACCGAGAAGGCTGTGAAATATGCGGTTTCACTGGGCCTCGATTCGATGTACGTCACCGAGGACACGACGCGCTGCGATCCTGAAACGGTGAAGCGATTGTATTCGACGGCCATCAATTGCGGAGCGCGGGCCGTGGTGATCTGCGATACCGCCGGCCACGCCACACCGATGGGAGCGTTTGCGCTGGTGAAGTTCGTGATCGACGAAGTGGTGAAGCCTTCGGGCGAAACGCTTCGTGTGGACTGGCACGGGCACAACGATCGGGGACTGGCCATCGCCAACTCTCTGGCGGCGCTGATGGCCGGGGCGCACTGCGTGCATGGGTGCGCCATCGGCATTGGCGAGCGTGTGGGCAACACGCAGATGGACCAGATGCTGGTTAATCTGAAGCTGATGGGCATTGCGCCCTGGGATCAGCAGGACCTCACCCGGCTGAAGCACTATTGTCAGGCAGTGTCTCGATCCACGGGCGTGCCGATTCCGGCGAACTATCCGGTGGTGGGGGAAGATGCATTCCGCACGGCGACCGGGGTACACGCCGCGGCTGTCATTAAGGCGTTCAAGAAGAACGATGTCGAACTGGCTAACACAGTGTATTCGGGCGTCCCCTCGCACGTGTTCGGCCTCGAACAGATCATCGATGTTGGCCCGATGAGCGGAAAGTCGAATGTGCTGTTCTGGCTGGAGCGGCGCGGCATTCCGGCGACGGACGATGTGGTGGAGCGCATCTATTCTCGCGCCAAATCGAGCGACCACACGCTGAGTGAGGCGGAGATTGTCGAGTGTCTGCAAGCAACTGTGAAACCGAGTTAGGTCTTGACACATCTGTTCCTATGCGGGGTCATCCTGAGCGGAGCCGTCTTTCAGGCGGAGCGAAGAGCCTGCCCTGAGATGAGGTCGAAGGGATCTTGCGTGGACTGACAACGCGTCGGGAACTCGCGCGAGATCCCCTTCGGCTTTCGCTCAGGGCAGGCACTCGCCCCGCTGGTGAAAACGCGGAGCTTCGGGATGACGGCATCGGGGAAAGCGGACGCGGACTAGGAGACCCGGATGTCCAAAGGAATGCGACATGCGATTCTCGGAGCGGGCGGCGTTGGAGGCCTGATCGGCGCATGTTTGGCGCGCGGTGGAACTTCCGTTACGCTGGTTGTCCGACGCGAAGCGCTTGCACGGTATCCTAAACAACTTCGTCTGGAGAGTGCATTCGGCAATTTCACGGTTGATGTCGCCGTCGCTGCGGAAGTGCCCGCCGTTGACGTGCTTTGGATTACGGTGAAGGCTACGCAGTTGGAGCCCGCGCTGACCGCTCTCAGAAATCCTGATGCGGTGCGCGCGATTGTTCCCCTGCTCAACGGCATTGACCATGTGGCTATGCTTCGTGCCAAGTACGGATCAGAGCGCGTGATCCCGGCGACAATCGCGGTTGAAACCGAGCGCGTCAGCCCTGGGCATATCGTCCATCGCTCGCCGTTTGCGCGCCTGAATGTGTTGTCCATCGGGCGGGATCTGCTGGGGAGCACCGTCGATCAGTTTCAGAAAATGGGTTTCGCGTGCCGCTTCATCGACGATGAGCCAACCCTGATGTGGGGCAAGCTGGTTTTTCTGGCGCCATTTGCGCTGGCCACAACCGCTGCGAATATGACTGTCGGCGAGATTCTTTCCGATCCGCAATGGCGGAGTTTGGGAGAAGCTTGTGTTCGAGAAGCGTGCGCGGTTGCTGTGGCCGAGTCGGCCAAAGTTAATCCGGAGACGGTGCTCGCCGGGGTTAAGGCGATGCCCGCAAACATGCGCAGCTCCATGCAAAAGGACGTCGAGCAGCACAAGACCCCGGAGTTGGACGCGATCGCTGGCCCAATCCTCCGCGGGGCGCGTCGCCACGGGATCGAGGTTCCTGCGACGAAGAAGCTGGTGGCGGGAGTGGAAGGGAGAATAGGATACACGGGGAGTCGGCTATAATTTCTTCTGAGAAGGCAGGTGATCTACATGACTACTCCCGATACATCCATTTTCGATATCGAAAGAAGCGTTGATGCCGCTGGAAGTTGGTTCCTTACTACCCCCAAGGGTTCGAGGTACCTGGGTTTCAAGACTGCCGAGCAAGCGGCGGGGCTGGTCCTTCTCAGCTTAGGGGCAAGGCCCTCAAGGATCGTCGATCAACGCCGCCTTGGACGGGACAGGGTGCTCATCCACATCGACGGCGAGTGGAGTGAATGATCCAGACAGGTGGGCAGCTCCCACCGTCGCTGGCGCGCGCGCGTGACCTTCGATCACAGGACTATGCGCAAGTTCACCTACCGCCCTGAGATTCGCTGAACCAGTTTTTTGGGGCTAGATCTATCTCAGCAGCGATTTCTTCGAGATCCCTCCAGGCCTTGGTTCTTGGATGTTCCTTGCGGTTTTTCGCGACGATATGGAATGGATCCCTGACCGCTTGGTAGAGCGCGCTGTGGTTGTACTTCCCTTCGGCCTTAGCAAATTCTCGATATTTCTTCCGGTAGTGGGTAGTCATTCGATGCCCCCAGCTTGGATAGCCCCAGCCAGCTAGTCGTGCTTTTCTTTTTTTCGCGCCTCCCGTGCTGCCTGCCGTGCTTTTGTTTTTTGGTGTGTTTCCCAATGTCCTATTGGGTCTTCTAGCGCCCATTTGTAATCCTGTTCCCTTTCACCGGGAAACATCTCCTTCAAGCGGCTGCTAATCCTGCTGAGTTGCCAAAGCACCATAAAGAGCAGGACGGCAATTATTATCAGCAGCGTTTCGACATTCATTCGGAAAATCTCAACGGACCGTCTTTTTGTGACCTCGAAAACGGCACCATCTTACTCCCATCTCGCCGGAGCCTAGCCAGAACTCACGGAGGGTTTAGTCGTTACGAGCCGAGTCACTTCCCAATGACCTCAAAGTCGCTGCCGGAAGCCCATCCGATTTGCCCGTCCGCAGTTTTGATTTTTACCTGCAGACCGTCGTCAATCAGGAGTACCGCTGCTTCTCCGCTTCGGATACGCCCGCATGTGAGCGTTCCCCACTCTGTGGTAGTCAACTCGGTGTCGCGTAAGGTCTTGACATGGTGAGACGGCGAATGAGACGAGGAAGGAGCGTTCTGTGGCAGATGCAGAAGTTTACCCCCGTCATGCATGGCATCTGAAACCTTGGCCTTTGGAACCCATGCTCTGGAACCGTCGGGAAACGACATGGGAACCGAACCGTCGCCATGCTGACCTAGCAACTGAAGCGTGACACTCGGGTCCTTTTCGCATTCGGTATCTGCGTTAGAAAATTGGGAATTTCGACTCTCACAGTCCCAAAATGGTTTCA
>Ga0209648_10004318_pt1 | contig 12065 bp, 11 predicted proteins | sample GraSoi2013_115cm_FD_185830 | JGI IMG/M metagenome (GOLD analysis project Ga0209648, IMG submission 185830) | Grasslands soil microbial communities from the Angelo Coastal Reserve, California, USA - Sample 9_17_2013_115cm (SPAdes) (version 2) | ecosystem: Environmental > Terrestrial > Soil >...
TTTTGAATCGGGATACCTGGAGGTCTTCCAGGAAGTCACCATCAACGGGGAACACGTGGGAACCCTGTTCTTACAGTCCGATATGCGCCAATGGAGTCTGCGCGCAAAACGGTATGCAAATATTCTCATCATATTTGTGCTGGTCTCTGGTCTGTTCGCACTTTTTGTCTCTTCGAAGCTGCAAGGTTTGATTTCAAAGCCCATTCTGCACTTGGAAGACACGATGCGAATGGTTTCCTCAAACAAGAATTACGCTGTCCGGGCCGTCAAAACGTATAGCGACGAGATTGGCAGATTGATCGATGGATTTAACACCATGCTGTCCGAAATCCAGCAGCGGGATACCGCCCTGCGGAGCACGAATGGTGAGTTGAAGACTAGAACGCACGAACTAGAAGACGAAGTCTTTCAACGTAAACAGGCACAGGAAGAACTTCTCAATGCAAAACACGCGGCCGAGGAAGCCAATCGCGCTAAGAGCACATTTCTCGCGAATATGAGCCACGAGTTGCGCACGCCGCTCAACGCCATCATCGGGTATAGCGAAATGCTGGAGGAAGAAACCCGAGACACGGGGAAGGTTGAGAATGTTCAGGACCTCAAAAAAATTCAAACGGCTGGCAAACACTTATTAGCGCTGATCAATGACGTGCTTGACCTTTCGAAGATCGAAGCCGGGAAAATGGGGCTCCACTTAGAGACCTTCGACGTGCCACAAGTGATCGAGGAGATGGTCACAACTCTCCAGCCAGCGGCAGCAAAGAACGCCAATTCAATTCACGTCCATCTGGCGGAGAACGTGAGCGTGATGCGCGCGGATATTACAAAAGTCCGGCAGATCTTATTCAACCTCCTCAGTAACGCCTGCAAATTTACGGATCAAGGCTCCATCTCCGTGGACGTGGATCAAATCAAGGTAGAGGAGAGAGCGTGGATTCAATTCCGGGTCAGCGACACGGGGATTGGAATCTCCGCCAAGCAAAAGCAGAACCTTTTTCACGAGTTTGCCCAGGCGGATGCCTCGATTGCCCGCAAGTATGGTGGGACCGGCCTGGGACTCGCCATTACTCACCGGTTCGTTCAGTTGATGAAAGGGCAGATCAGCGTCGAGAGCGAGCCTGGGCAGGGTGCCATCTTTACGGTGCAATTGCCCGCTCAAGTCGTTGTTGAGACCAATGAATCGGCACCGTCAGAGGGAACGGGCGATGCTTCGGCGACAATCTTAGCGACCAAAACGAACCTAGATACGATTCTGGTGATAGACGACGACCCATCAGTTCGCGACCTGATGTCGCGCTTTCTAACGAAACTGGATTTCCATGTGGTTGCCGCCGCGAATGGAGAAGAAGGCTTCCGCCTTGCCAAGCAAATTCGCCCGCTACTTATTACGCTCGACGTAATCATGCCTGAATGCGATGGATGGACCGTTCTGAATAGGCTCAAGAGTGATTCTGAATTGGCGGAAATTCCGGTGATTATGGTTACCGTCGTGGACAACGAGGCCAGGGGCTTGGACTTGGGCGCCTCCAATTATCTCATCAAGCCGGTCGAGCGGGACCGCCTTGCAGTTCTTGTAGAAAAGCACCGAGTCGCTCGTTCTTCCATTATCACGGACGCCAATGCCGTCCCCTTTTCTTATGTAGCAGAGGGTCAGGCAGGCCGTAAGACAGCCGGAACCAGAGTTTCCAGGACTAGGAGAAACTAGAATGCCGAAAATCTTGCTAGTCGAAGACAACGAAATGAATAGGGACATGCTGTCCAGACGGCTTCAGCGCAAGGGTTATAGTGTCGTCACCGCGGAAGATGGCGAGAAGGGTCTCTTGCTGGCGCGTTCGGAAGCACCTGACCTCATTCTCATGGACATAAGTCTTCCAGTCATGGGCGGTTGGGAAGTAACTCGTCTCCTCAAGGCTAACGAGTCCACTCGGCATATCCCTATCATCGCGCTGACCGCACACGCTTGGGTAACGGATCGCGAAAAGGCGATTGAGGCAGGCTGCGATGACTACGACACCAAACCAGTTGAATTTGGGCGTCTCAGTGAAAAAATCGAAAGCTTGCTTACGGTGAAGAAATGATGATGAATGCGCGGCCTCGCCGGTTGCTCATCGTAGACGACAATGAAATGAACCGGGACATGCTCGCCCGTCGGCTGACGCGCAAAGGCTATGTCATCGGACTGGCGGGGAACGCCAAAGAATTGCTGGAACGTGTCAAACAAGACGCCGTGGATCTGGTGTTGTTGGACATTGAGATGCCGGAGATCAGCGGCCTTGACGCCTTGAAAACTCTGCGCGAGCACTATTCTCCGGCCGAACTGCCGATCATCATGGTCACGGCAAAAACACAGAGCGACGACATTGTTGCGGCGCTGGATTTAGGGGCCAACGATTACTTGACGAAGCCGATCGATTTTCCTGTCGCGGTGGCTCGGATAGGTACTCAGCTCTCACACAAACAAGCGCAGGAAGCATTGAAGGAAAGCGAAGAGCGATATGCCCTGGCGGCTCGTGGCTCCAACGATGGCCTGTGGGACTGGAGCCTTTCGGCCAACGTTGTGCATTTCTCCCCTCGTTGGAAGGCCATGTTGGGCTATGAAGAAGGAGAAATCGGGGACAGACCTGGAGAATGGTTTGACCGGATCCATGACGCGGACCGAGAACGAGTCAAAGAGGAGATTGCCGCCCATCAAAAGGGATTGACTCCTCATTTCGAGAGCGAGCACCGCGTGCTGCATAAAGAAGGCAGCTTTCGTTGGATGCTGAGCCGCGGGGTCGCCGTCCATGACGCTTCCGGAAAAGTGTTGCGCATGGCCGGATCACAGACCGACATCACCGAAGGAAAAGTCTCCGACCCACTGACGGGCTTACCCAATCGGCTGCTGTTCATTGACCGGGTAGGTCGGCTAGTCAAGCATACGAAGCGCCACAAAGACCATTTGTTTGCGGTTCTCTTTATGGATCTTGATGGGTTCAAGATGATCAACGATAGCATGGGCCACCTGATTGGGGATCAGCTCCTGCTTGGAGTAGCCAACCGTTTGGAGAAGTGTTTGCGGTCATCGGATACCGTCGCGCGGCTAGGGGAAACCTTCACCGTCGCGCGGCTAGGGGGAGACGAATTTACCGTCTTGCTCGACCATATTAAAGATCCGAGCGATGCCAAGCGCGCCGCGGACCGCATGATGAAGGCTCTGGCGCCGCCCTTCATTTTGGGTGGTAAAGAGGTGTTCACCTCCGTGAGCATCGGAATTGCCTTGAGCACCTCCGCCTACGAGAGTCCTGAGGACATCTTGCGGGATGCCGACACCGCAATGTATCGGGCCAAGTCTCTGGGCAAGGCCCGTTATGAGGTGTTCGACGCGGATATGCGAGCCAGTGTGATGGCTCGATTGCAGCTGGAGACTGATCTGCGGCACGCCCTCGAACGGGGAGAATTTCGCAATTTCTATCAACCGATTGTTGCTCTTGCTTCAGGAGAAATTGCCGGCTTCGAGGCTTTGTTGCGATGGCAGCATCCGACTCGCGGCCTGCTCGGGCCAATCGAATTTATCCCAGTTGCTGAAGAAACCGGCCTTATACGCGAGCTGGGCTGGTGGAATTTGCGGGAGGCCTGCCGACAAATCAGTGTATGGAGAGCAAGTTTAATTGCCCATCCTTATCTAACAATCAGCGTCAACTTGTCCGCCAAGCAGTTTCTACAACCGAACCTGGTCGAAGACATTCGAAAGTTGCTCGGTGAACTCGCCCTTCCTCCGGAAGCTTTGAGGCTGGAGATCACGGAAAGCACGGTGATGGCAGACCCTTCGACAGCCGTGGAGATGTTGCAGCAAATTAAATCCTTGGGCATCCACCTGGCTATCGATGATTTCGGTACGGGCTATTCCTCATTGAGCTACCTGCACCGTTTTCCTCTCGACACACTGAAGATTGATCGCTCCTTCATCAGCAGCATGGGGGACGATGGAGAAGGTATGGAGATTGCACGGACCATTTTGCCCATGGCCAATAATCTCCGGTTGGATGTAGTTGCCGAGGGGGTAGAGACAGTTCAACAGGTTGCCTTGCTGAAAAAACTGCAATGCAAATATGGCCAGGGATATTACTTTTCCAGACCGCTGTCCGGCGAGGGGACCGCGGCATTATTGGCAGGAGACCTGAAGTGGCAAGCGTGCGAGCAAACCAAGTAGCTCAACCGATGTCAGTTCAGGGAGAACATGAACGGAGAGCGCCGCTCGGATGCGCGGCGAGAGCCCTGACTGCTGAATTAGACAACGTATTCTCCGTTCTCCGAGTTGATTGATAACTTAGCCTTATGAAACTTGCCTGGCAAAATATCGTTCACGACCGGTCTCGCTTCTCGGTGACCGTGCTGGGCGTATCTTTTGCGGTATTTCTAATGGTGTTTCAGGGGAGTCTCTTGGTTGGCTTTCTGCGGGCAGCGTCCAGGCTTATCGATGCTAGCGACTCCGATATCTGGATTACAGCGAGAGGAGTGCAGGCTTTCGAGTTTGGAACGACTTTGGAAAGCCGGGTGAGGGAGATGGCGGCTGGTGTTCCAGGAGTAATGGAAACTGACCGTGTATGCATGGCGTTTGCGGTCTATCGTACCCCGAATGGAAAGCAACAGGTCGTTGCCCTGGTCGGAGCGGACCCTAATGTAGGGAAGCGCTTCCCAGTTCCCGATGTCCCTGAACTGGCCGGAGAGATATCTCCTGACGCGGTTTTCTACGACGTGAGCGACCGGGACCTGATTGCGGTACGGACATTGCCGACTGAAGTTGAAATCAATCGTCACCGCGCCAGTATCGAGCGCCAGATCGAGGGTTATGGAGCATTCCTCGGAGTCCCTTTTTTGTTTACTTCGTATCGAAACGCGATCCGGTACCTGGGTTTCGGACCTGACGATGCCATGTACATCGTCTTGCGAGTCAGCAAAGGCTCCTCCGTTTCGGATGTTAAACAAAGCCTACAGGGACGGCTCCCGGAGGTCGACGTACTCACTCGGGACGAATTTGCTCACAAGTCTCGAATGTATTGGACGATAAAAACGGGGGCTGGCGGCGCGATTCTGACCGCCGCGGTTTTGGGTTTTTTGATCGGGCTGGTTGTTGTTTCTCAAACCATCTACGCGAACACGATGGAGAACATCGAGGAATACGCGACATTGAAAGCCTTAGGAGCGCCCAAGTCGCTCGTGGCGCGCATCGTCCTCACCCAGGCCTTGCTCTGTGGTGCAGTCGGCAGCGTTCTGGGGCTCTTCACGGTGATTCCGGTTATCAATCACGCGAAGTCGCTGATTCCTTGGATCTACATGCCCTGGTGGTTGCCGGCCGTCATGGTCCTGCCAAGCATGACCATGTGTTCATTGGCATCCATTGCTTCGGTTCGGAACGCTCTTACCGTAGAGCCTGGGAGGGTATTCCGTGCCTAAAAGTCGCCTCATGAATACCGTCTGGGAGGACTCAGCGGAACTTGCTTCGAATGCAGTCGAGGTGGATCTGCTGAGAAGCCCGGCCAATTCTACGGCTTTAGCCGCTGAGGATCACTTAGAACCTAGTCTCACCGTCCCTGAGGTGGGTTCTAGTCATTTTCTAGGAGTCGAGGGTGCGAGTGTCTCGTTCGGCAAAGGGAGCGCGCGCGTTTTTGCAGTGCGCCACGTTTCACTCATGTTCGAGCGCGGAACTCTTTCCTTAGTCATGGGTCCTTCGGGGAGCGGGAAGACGACGTTGCTGTCCATGCTTGGCTGCTTGTTGTCGCCCGACGAAGGATCGGTGTTCGTGGACGATGTCGCGGTGAACCAGCTACCCGAAACAGAAAAGACCGCCGTTCGCCAAAAGAAAATTGGCTTTGTGTTCCAGGCATTTCGACTTTTCCACTCACTCTCGGCGATCGACAATGTTGCCCTTGGTTTCGAACTTCGTGACGCGAAACAGTCTCAGCGATTGGAAATGGCGCGACACCTGCTGAATCAATTTGGTCTCGGTGATAAATGCAACCAAGAGCCCAACGAACTCAGTCCGGGAGAAAGGCAGCGGGTCGCCGTTGCAAGAGCGCTTGCGGGTAATCCTCCGATTCTTCTCGCGGATGAGCCGACCGCATCTCTGGATGCTCAAGCCGGAAGGAATATCTGTCAAATTCTTCGGAATCAAGTTGACGAACATGGAAAAACTATTGTGGTCGTGAGCCACGATCCACGCTGGCGCGAATTCGCCGATCGCACAATCACTCTATGCGATGGCCAAGTAGAACATCAGGAGAAGAATCTATGAACGCCCGCAGCAGATGGGGCATTGGCGGCTCCGCAATTTTCTTGGTCATTGTAGCTGTCGCGTTCCTGGGGAGTACACGGAGCAGGAATTCGGTGCAAGCTCGTGGGATACCTTCAGATAGTGCTACCGCGACTGTTGCATTTGCCTCCCCTGGAAGGGTCGAGGGAGCTTCGGAAACGACACAGGTAGGGGCTGCTGCGGATGGCATCCTGAAGGCCGTCTACGTGAAAGAAGGTCAGTTCGTAAAAAGAGGGGCCTTACTTGGCGAGATCGCCTGTGATGAATTGCAAGCGAGTTTGCAAACTGCGATGGCCGAAGCCGATAGCGCACGCCAGACAAGAACCCGGATTCTGCGGGGCGCACGTGACGAGGAGAAGAAAATAGCGAGTGAAAAGACAGCAGCCGCCCGCGCGACATTTGAAGAGGCCAAGTCTCGATCGGACATGCAGCGCGCTCTTTATCAAAGGGAGCAGGTCTCCCGGGCCTCTTATGACCAAGCTGTCCGTGATCTCGGGGTCGCAGATGCTAACCTCCGAGCCGCTGTTCGAACCGAGGAGTTGCTTGCCGCGCCTCCATTGCAGGAAGAAAAGGCGCGAGCTGATGCAGAGGTGCTCGCGGCGGAGGGTCGCGTTCGAACGGTCCAGGAACGTATCGGGAAGTGCACAATCCTTGCTCCGATCGACGGAACCGTTTTGAGGGTCTATGCCAGACGCGGCGAGTCCTTTAGCACAGTCACCCCCCGCCCATTGTTCAGTCTCGCGGATACTTCCTCTCGGCACATTAAGGCGGAGATAGACGAAAGAGATGTCGATAAAGTGTCGATCGGACAGAAGGTGGTTATCCAGGCAGACGCTCTTGACGGAAAGAGGCTCAATGGGTTGGTCGTGAGAATATCTGCAATGATGGGTAGGAAGAGCATCTCCACGGGCGATCCATCTGACAAGAGCGACCGCGATATCCTGGAGGCCGTAATCGGCTTAGAGGACAACAATCGATCATTGCCAATAGGTCTTAGAGTTACAGTTCAGTTTTTGACGACCAGCTCGTTGAAAAAATAAGAAGAACTGTGGCGAATGACCTAGTAGTGCTGCTGGAGAAAAAACGGGTGTTGTGGGGGCGCAAACGGAGTAAGCTCACTTTGTCCCCACTGGGCCCAATAGTGGCTAACATTTTGCATGTCGCGTACTATCGAGGCCCGCTCGTAACCCGCGCGCGAATGCTTGAATCGCGCGGTCACCACGTCACATCCGTGTTGGGCAACGATTAGGCCTTTGGATTGGATGCTGCGCTGATTGCAGCTGCTGCATGTTCGACGATCGTGGGCTGCCTGGGGTGGTCAAAGAACAGCTCGCCATCGTGGTGAGCGGACTGAATGTCTCCAGCTACTGTTTGCCGGCCCACTTGGAAATCCTCGGCAGACTGGGCATAGACAAAGCCATCGGTCGCAAGCTGGCCGTGAACTATCCCAGCGCGCCTGTTGAGCCCAAAATTATGGAGCTGTTCCGCTTTGCCGACAAGCTGAACCGCAGTCCAGGGGAGATGGAAAAGGTCGATGTGGACCGCTTGCGGGAGGCCGGTTGGAGTGAACTAGCCATTTTCGACGCAGTTCTCGTCACGTCGCTGTACGCGTGCGCCAACCGCTTCTCCGCAGGCCTCGGGCTCATCGCAGACTTCTAAGTGTCTGTTTCGAAGCAGCACTACTCTCGGTATCTGGAGTCACAGCGGCCCAACAAACTCAGAATTGGCGGCCGCGACGGCACACGAACCTGCAACCTCATTGAGCTCCTCTCCTTGTCTTCACCCCTGTGGTCTCGCTCTTTATGGCGACTTCCAGAAAAACGTACTGGTACCAAGATTTTTTCTCCTTTTTTGCCTTCTCGACGTTCCTTATATAAATAGGGAGATCGCGGCCGAAATACCTACCCGGCTCGGTTCGCTCAAGAAAGTTCAAAATTCTTTCTTACTTTTTCCCGTTTCGATGTTCCTTAGATAAGTAGGAGACTGTAGGCGGGAGTTCTCTGCGAGCCTGGAACCGTCGAATGGATTAAGGTTTTTTCTCACTTTTCCCTGAATGGATGTTCCCTAGTAAGTAGAAGGCCCCAGTGAACTTTTTACGATGAAGCGGCCCGGCTACGGTTTCTTGTAGGTTAGGCGGCTAACATTGTTATTGAGCTTTTTCATTTTCGAGGCCTCTTAATGTTGTGGGACGTGACTATTTCAAAGAGCCTCGATCGCTATTCGCAACGCCGGAGGGTGACGGGTGCACGAGAGACACAGATCACCATATCCGTCACCCTCGCGGTCACCTTGGCGATCGAGCAAGTGCCCAACGGACAAGAGGTTGCGCATGGCGCGACGATCAATTTGGACGCGGCCATAACACCGAGTTGGGCTGGAGCGACCCCACTTTTGAGCACGGTTCCGTGCACAAAGTGAGTCGTGGGTCGCTCCAGCCCAACAAGAAACTTCTTTCGGTACGCGCGGCGAGAATTTGGGCGAAGCAGGTGAAGAAGGTAGGAATTACCTACTTCAGCTTCGTCTTCTCCATCTTCTTCAGGCTAGGATGCGCATAAGTGTCGGCAAAGCGGGGAAATAAACGACACGAGAATGGCAAAAGTGACACAGAAAAAAACACCAGATTGGGCGGGAGCGACCCCACTTTTTCGGCTTTCAGCCGCCCAAAAAGTTCGTGGGGTCGCTCCCGCCCATCACGCAGGAAGCGTGACCGTGTTTTGTCCGCGTGCACAGCGGGAGCTGCCACGCAAGACAAGCGAAACTATTTTTCCGATGGCGACCTATTGATTTCGCATCGAGCTGAATAGGCGAGTAGAGGGCGAACGTCTCTTTTCTCAGAGGCAGAAATGGCTGATCACGCGGATCACAAACTAACCCGACACACACTCCACCGGACTCAGCTGGGCACGGTCGATGCAGACTTTCTGCAGCGCGCTAGCGGAGCATCCTCATTCCTGCGTGACTTGCCGAACAGTCGAGGTGAAGAGCGCTTCACCCCAGTACTTCACGGGGCACTTCATCGCTCACTTCACCCGAGCGCGGCGGGCAAAGCTAGACAAGTTAATCCGATAGACGTTCCAAAGACGGTCGGACTGCGCGAGGGCTGGAACGATGTGATGGCGGGAGCAACCCCACCCTTTGACGCACGGTGCGTCACGGTTGCAGTGTGGTCGCTCCCGCCCTCACAGGCACTTCGGAGCCGCGTTTTGCGCGCTTGCATAGAACAGACCTGAGAATTTGTCAGACAAGACGTCTCACACTTTGTATGAAAACGAAAGGAGAAGCCCGTTGTCTATATTGAAGTCACCGCCAAAACAGCCCAAAGCAGTCATCATCCAGGCGCGTGTCGAAGAATCCGTAAGGACTCAGCTTGAGCTCTATGCTGAGTTTATCGACGCTTCACCGTCTTACGTGATCACAGAAGCTCTGAACCTGCTCTTCCGCAAGGACGACGACTTCAGACGCTGGGCAGACCAACACACAAACAACCACAACAACGAAAAGGCTAAAGGAGACGTACTGGCAAAGGCCATCTAGCAAACATGAAACTCCGTCCAACCCAATTCGGTGTGCGCGTGAATACAGCGTCCCCAAGACAGCATGCCCCGCGCCTTGTAATGAATGCTTCGGTTCTACATTCCGATCCGTCGTCTTCAACTGAGCGGCCCGGCGCAATCGCGCCTGAATCGGTACCGCCGATCAAAAATACATTCGAGTTGTCGCTAACGGGACCGGAGCCAGGCAAAGGGGCCACAGGTGGACAAGAAAACGGAACTATATCATCAGCGCGGTTTGGAAATGGCCAGCGACCAAGTGTTGAGCGCCCTTTGACGTGCGAGGAGGCAGCGGCCTTTGTGAGGGTTCATCCAAAGACCGTCAAGCGCATGGCACGACGCGGCGATCTTCCAGGTTATTTTCGCTTCGGTCGTTGGTTTTTCTACGCATCTGAGCTGGACCGCTGGATGGGTGGAGAGCTACACTCAAGCCACCGTCCGTGCCGCTAAAACATACGAAGGAGCAAAACCAATGTTTCAGCGGACACGGTATCAGTTTGGATGGTTGCGTAGAAAGCCCCGGCGGCGAGGACCTGACGTGTGGGTATGGGTTCATCGATCGAAGGGGTTAACCGGGAAGTCGAAGGAAAATGCTGTGATCGTCGGCAATGTGGTTGAGTATCCGACAGAAGCAGAAGCGTGGCGAGCTACCGAAGGTCTCCGATTAGCGATCAATACTCCACACCGCACTGAGGGTGTTACTTTCAATGCGGTCATTGATCGCTACCTGCGAGAAAAGCTGCCTAAGCGGCATTCTTCGGCAAGCAAGTACCGCTCCTGGCTAACACACCATGTCCAGCCAAAGTGGGGAAGCGTTCTGATTCGGAATGTGAAGCCCCTGCTGGTGGAGGAATGGCTCTCGGGGCTCGATCTCGCACCCAAGAGCAAGGGACACATCCGCAGCATCATGCACATCTTGTTCAATTGGGCGATGAAGTGGGAATTGATCGATTTGGACAAGATGAACCCAATGAACCTAGTCCGTGTGGAAGGTTCGTCCAAGCGTTTGCGGCAGCCGAGGACTTTGACTGTAAAGGAGTTTCGATTGCTGCTAGAGCAGTTGGAAGAACCAATTCGCACAATGTGCGTTGTTGCGGCGTGTCTCGGACTCCGGGCGAGCGAACTCGCTGGTTTGCAGTGGGGCGATTTTGATTGGGGGAGTCGTCAGGTCCACATTCAGAGGGGATTTGTAGTTGGCTACGTGGATGACGTCAAGACGACCAACTCAAACAGGAGTTTGCCGGTGCATAGCTCGCTGGCAACTCTCCTTCTTGAATATAAGAAGAAAACCGCGCCAAGTGCAAAGGAAACCGATTGGCTATTCCCGAGTCCCTACGGGACTGGAAGGCCACGATGGCCGTGGACGATTCAAAGCAAGATCCTGCTACCGGCCGGAATTCGTGTCGGACTCGGCAGGATCGGCTGGCACACGTTCCGGCATTCGTACTCGACCTTGCTGCGGAGCCTAGAGGTTGATGTGAAAGTTCAGCAGGAACTACTGCGTCATGCGGACATCCGCACCACAATGAACATCTATACGCAAGCGGTGCCGGATGCTTTGCGGGACGCGAACAGCAAAGTCGTCGAGATGGTGCTGCCGAAGAGAAAAGTGGGTTGAGAAAACGGGGCAGCAAAAGGGCAGCAATAAGAGTTCCGAAGGGCGCTAAGTCCTTCCAACTCAGTCCACGCGCTTCCTCGTAAGTACTTGAAGCATCAGCGAAAATTAAATTCGACTCCCACACGCTTCCGCCATGCCACGGCTCATAAGTAGGTTCCGTTCCACGGGCTAGCGACGGTCGTTTCTGTGCGGAAAAAGCCTGCCGTTGAAACGATATTCACCTCTGAGTACGTCTAATGGCTGACCTGAATCCTTAATTTGGTTGGCTTGGGAAATGACCCATGCAATTGTCATTAGGATTCGACAGGCCAAGTAAGGGTGTGAGGTATCGAAATGGTGTTCTGTAACAGGCTTGTGCGTAAGCAAGCTGTCTTGATTACGACGATTTGCCTGAGTTTCAGCGTGAGAGGTGCCGCATTCTCTCAAGCGGCGCAAGCACAGGCTGGGCAACTGCCGTCCACGCAAAATCTTCCGGCAACGCGGCTTGTGGGAACGATTAAGTCGATTTCCGGGAATACCATAATTATGACCACGGATGCAGGAGCCGACGCGACTGCTCAAGTCCAGGACGCCACGAAGTTCGTTCGAATTGCGCCCGGGCAAAAGG
>Ga0209648_10004319_pt1 | contig 12062 bp, 6 predicted proteins | sample GraSoi2013_115cm_FD_185830 | JGI IMG/M metagenome (GOLD analysis project Ga0209648, IMG submission 185830) | Grasslands soil microbial communities from the Angelo Coastal Reserve, California, USA - Sample 9_17_2013_115cm (SPAdes) (version 2) | ecosystem: Environmental > Terrestrial > Soil >...
CCCGTGCTGCTTCGCAATGTGAACCACGATCATCATCACTGGGTCGAGGTTCAACTCGTCGGAGGACCCAAAAGCCCGCGCGACGCGACGTGCGCAACCGCGTTTTTGACTGCCAACGGCGTGCGCCAACGTCAGGACGTGCTTGCGAGTGGAAGTTATATATCTTCGAACGACCGTCGTTTGCATTTCGGCCTGGGGGATGCGACGGATGCAGGAAGCCTGGAGATCCACTGGCCATCGGGCAAAAGGGAAACAATCAAGCTACCTGACGTAGATCGCATCTATACCGTCACTGAAGGTAATGGCATCACTGGCCCCCTGTGCGAAGCGAGGGAGTGTGAGAAAAACGTGCGAAAGGCCAAAGCTCATCGGTAGAGCTCAGACGCCGAAACGCATTCTTCCGACTCGTTGGCTAATGAGCCGAACGAACTTTAGCACTGCCTTCCCGGAGAGAGTATTGCGCAATGGTTGCAGTGCAGGTCGGCTGACTTGAGAGACCTTTGCTGCTGATTAGTTGGGTTCGTCATACACGCCGATCTCGGCAATGTGAGGCATCTGGTTGCTGCTTTCCAACAGCAACCGTACCCTCTGCGATGATACGCGAGGAATGCGATGAATTGTCGTAGGTGTCGGCTTTTCGCCGTATGCCAGCGTAGTCCAGTTCCCTCCCTTCCAGCACTCGAAACGATAGCTCCGAATGCGGCTTTCCGAATAGTCATCTCCTTTGCCAACAGGCTCCACAAGCGACACAACATTGAAGCTCTCCTGCTTTTGCAGATCCACCTCTAACCAACCTGAGATTTGCCCCTCCTCCAAGTGCCAGCTCGAATGAAAGTCACCATCGTTCGCCTCATCCGGACCCACAGTATCAGGGTAAGAACTGGCATGAATGGGCTTACCAGTCGCTAGATTGCGCGTCGTGATCACGACATGCTTGCTAAGTTTTGCCATCGGTCCAGTATGCGTCCATGCCCTCCCAATTTCCTCCAAGCGGCTCACAAGATTTGACGCGAGCCGTCCTTCGCGATTCGGTGGAGCATTCAGAATCAGGTTGCAGTGTTGGAGATTCAGTGGCCGAAGCCACTCATCGACGACCGTCTTCACAGGCTTGAGAGGTGCATTCGCGTCTCGTTGCTTCCAGAACCATCCTTCGGTAAGGGTCGCACAGGAGAGGGCTGGCACGTCGCTACCTTCGGGGACCTTCTGCCCGGCATTCTGCTCAAAAGCCTTCACATCGGAATAGTAGAGTCCGCTCGGAGGATATTGACTGGCATTGAGATCGCAGATCAGGCAGTCGGCCTGGAGATTCTTAATGTGCTCATAGATCTCGTGGAACGGCACCTCTTCATACGTGATGCGACTCCACGGCGCGTTCCAGCCATCGGTGATGAGGATGTCGACTTCGCCATAGCCGGTGAACAACTCCGTCAATTGATCTTTGATGAGCTGGACCTTGGACGGTGTGACGTTGAAATGACGGATGTCATCGCGCAGCGACAAGATCGAATAATAAAGCCCCACCCGGAGGCCAGCCTTGCGGAAGGAATTGACATAGGCGCGCACGACGTCGGTCGAATACAGCGTCTGACCCACGCTTGCCGCCGCCGTCTTGGTCGGCCACAGGCAAAACCCATCGTGATGTCGGGTCGTCAGGCAGCCCCATGTCATGTTCGCCGACTGCGCCGCCCCGGCCCATTGATCCGTGTCGAGAGCGGTGGGACGAAAGAGATCAGCGGGCGATGTAGGATCGCCCCATTCGCGGTCCTGAAAAGTGGCCATATTGAAATGCACGAACATGCCGAATCGCAGATCCACAAACCGCTGTTGCAGATCCAGGAGCGGCAGTCCGCGACGCGGAGTTGCCCGCTGCATACCCTTCTGCTCCGTTGCGGCGTCGTGAGTAGAGGCCAGCATCGCTGCTGCCGCTGTTCGAGTGGCCAGTTGGACGAACTCTCTCCTTGAGATCATTTTTCGATGCGCGTACCTCCAGCAATCTGCGAGCTTCCGGTGCGTCTGCTTCTGCCACCTCAAAACTCGGTACTGGCAGCCTGAAGTTGCTTGCAAGCGGGCCCATCTGTCCGGGACCTCAATGCGCAGGGTTACCAATTCCCGAGCAGGCACGCGATTGCTCTCCGAGAGGGCCTGCACGTCGAGATGTCAACGCACTAAGTCTCGATTTGCAGCCCAAGTCCAGCATCTCCGGAGTAGATGGTGTACGTCTTCGTCCCATGGCGCAAATGCCGCAGTTCACCGTTGAAGCTTCTTGGCGTGTCAGCATTCAGCAGCTCAGGTGCGCCGCTGAGTTTCGGCAGATAGCCGAAAAGCGTGCAAAGGACGGTCTCGGCAAAGGCTCCGCCGCCCGTACACTCGCGCATGCAGCCCTGACGCTGAGCAATGCGGACCGGTGCGTCGCGTTCTCGCCTCTTTACTCCGTAGAACTCGCGCGCCTGCGCGTACACGCCTTCGTAGACTGCGGCCTGGGTCCGCCGCAGAAAGGGAACTGCGATGTTCCAGTAGCCCAGGCGGCACAAAGCGTCAACCGTCACGGCAGGCCATGCGTCGTAAGCGCCCATCGGCCCGTGGTCGGGGCGGTCAGAGTTCGTCGCTGCCACGTCGAGTTGAGATTGCGCGCGCATCCACTTTTCCATCAGCAGTTCGCGTTGAACAAAGTCAACCATTTCGCGGCGAACGTTGAGCGGCAGGTCTGCAGCCAGGAAACGACCGACAGTGGCGAAGTCGTAGCAGTGGCGCATCTCCACCCGTGTTCCATCACGGTGCAGGCTTGCCCACACGCCCTTTCCCGGTTCGTAAAGGGTCATCACCGCCCTGAACATCGCGTCCGCCTCGAGACGCAATTGGCGGGCTTCGTCGCGGTCGCCGTTCTCCTCGAGAATTTCGGCAAACTCCCGCATCATCCACACATTGGCGGAGTTGAACGAAGGAACTTTGTTGATGTAGGTAGGCACACATTCCAGCAGATTGAGAGCGCCACCGTAATCAGCAAGCTGGTCTGTAGGATTCAACCGCAGTTTCTTCCAGTTTGTCGCTAGAACGTGCATGCGTTGCAGCACTGTCCGGTCGGCGATCTTCTCCCGGAGGAACTCCTTGTCCTGCGTGACAACGAGATACGACCAGGCCAGCCGGAAGATGGAGAGATCGTTTGCCGCATATCCGCGCAGATCCCATCCGGCGGGAACCTCCAGATGCTTGGGCGAAGGAGGTCGTTCAGCTTTGAAAACGATAACCGCGCTGTCGTGCGGGTCCTGCTCAAGGAACAACTTGATTTGCTCCTTCATCTGCTTGGGTTCGAGCAAGGCGAAAAGTGTAGAGAACAGCGAGGTGTCCCAGTAGAAGACCACTCCTTTGGGGCGTTCACCGCTGGTGATAAAGGTCCTGTTGCTCCACAGATTGGTTCGCAACAGCACAAGTAACGTAAGCACACTACGGTAGTAGATCTCCCGGATCGCCGCATCGTTTGTAACCAGCAACGGAGCATTGCCTGAGAAGAAGTCGTTGTTCGGCGTGAAGGCGCTCTTCCACCTGTTCTCCCATTCGGCTTTGGTGCGGTCCCATTGTGTTTCGAACCACTCGCTTGTAAGGCCAGGGCGTCCGGGCTTGCCTGGTTCCACCACGTGCATCAGGAAACGAATTTCGCGGCTTTCACGCGGGGCGACGCTCATCTGCCACTCGGCAAACTGGCCGTCTGTTTTGTTTTGCGGAAGATCGAAGAAACGATAAACATAGTCCATCTTCCATTTGTCCGACGTGGCCCGGATCTCTCCAGGGCCAATAAACTCCCGGTCCACCGGCTTCCAGCCCGGATCCACAGTCAGCGCTACGTGAAAAGATTTGGCGGTCACGCCATTATTAGTGAACTTCACTCGCCACATGACCACCGTGTCTTCTATAACCAGCCTGTTCGTGGTGAGCACCTCGAGATCGCCTACTTGTGCGCGGCGTACCGCCTGGAAGGCAAACCACCTGCAGTTCGTACTCTCGTAGGACCGGTCATCAATTGTCATGCCACAAAGCGGTAGGGAATAATAGATGGGCCAGCGCGGTCCGGATTCGTCGCCATAGAGTTGACCGCCAGGCAGGAAGTTCACCCCAACAAGATCTGGCGCGCAGGCGGCCATCTCGTGGAAGTTATGCAGCGAAGGCATCTGCGCAAGCAGGCCGCAATCCAGCCAGCCGGTTCCTAATTCGTCTAGCGTCGGTGGCCCTGAAGCACCCGACGACGTTGCTGCGCTATCCGCAGCAAATCCAAAGGCCATGCCGGGAAGTAGTTGCGCTGAGAGCGCTGCCATACCGGTTTCGCAGAACATCCGCCGGCTTATGGTGTTATGCACTACCGAAAGGGTTTCGCTCCTGGCTTTACGCATCGTTTCACATAGCTCCATTCGTCCGTATCTTCCGAAGTACCGCTGTAGCACGGGGCACCATTCGAGAAACCCGCGGTCAGTGCCAACTGGACCCGAACTCGATTGCAGCCAACCTACGTGTTCAGGGTTTCAATGCGCAGCGTGATCAAATCCCAGCCAGGTACGTCCACTTGTGTATCGATTCTTTCAAGCGGTAGCTCGCTGAGGTTGCTGCGCCAAACCTTAATCGGTCTCCCATCCGCCCAGGTCAAGCCGGCCTTACGGTCTTGTCCCGACGCGCCGAAAAGCTGGACAATCCACGCGCTGCCGTCTGCGCTTCGCTTGCACTCCTGCACAAGCACATCTTCCTGATCTATCCGGAGCTTCAGTTCCATTCGGGGTCGTTGCCCGTGAGCTGAAGCAACAAGGGGCTGTGACATCGCAGTTGCAAAACGGCTTGCCGCCGCAGGGTCGTAACCGCGGTGCGGACGAAGCCCATACCGAAACTCGACGGGGCCATCCTGGTAGGCGCGGTAATTCGTTGACCAATGATTGTTCATGATCCAGGAATAGAACTTCTGTGTGGGCTCAATATGCTTTCGCCAGATCTCAGGATGGGTTTGCGAGCCTAGCATGGTGGCCGAAAGAGAGCCGATTTCGACCAGCGGCGCATCAAGTGTCGCCCAGGTGACACCGTACTCTGCATTTGCAACATCGATCCACCGGGCCACGGGCAAACAGTTCTTGCAAGAACCCGGCAATTGATCAATTTCGGGACGCATTACCGCAAGAGGAACGTCGATGTGAATCTGACCGTTCTCAATGGCAAACGGAAACGCGAATTGCAGGCTTTCCTTAGATTCATGCTGAGCAAAATCTCCGCCAGGCCCGCCTTGGCCTGGGCGTGGATTCAGGGGCGCACGTTTCTTATTTACCATATTGGATAGTTCAATCCAATCTGCAGAGGCCTTCAATCGCACGCGGCGAACAAGGTCCACACACCCCGGTGCGGAAGACTCGATGCGAATTGCGGCAACGAGGGGGCCGGCGTCCTCGATAGCGATGCGTACAGGGCCACTCGTACTCACCTTCGATGTGTCTTTGCCTTCAAGGAATAGGTATTGATTTATTGCCTCGTCCCGGCTGGTGTCCACAAGGTTGCGCGCACTCTCGTTGGACGTCAGCTCGACGATGTTGCCGCTTTTGCTATCGACTTTCGCACGTACGATGCCGTTATCCAGGACTCCGTCCAGCACCGTCACCCGCTTTGCCGGAACATGCGGGGCCGCTGCTGAAAGATGAAAGCTGGCGCTTCCCAGCGGAGGAACATTCTCTGCGAGAAAAGCCAATTCTCCTGTCGAAAGACGCTGTGATGGAACAGAAGCGCCGTGTTCATTCTTAACGTGGTCCTTGCCCAGTGACCTCTCGTTCGAGATCACAATCACTTCCGTCCTCGGCCAAGAACAGGTGTTATGCACATCTAAGTTCGAGCTATTCTTCTCGCTTGCATAGGCGTCGAGCACCTTCTCAAAAAGCTTCTTCGATTCGTTCTCGGCGTCAACAGCGAATTGATGTTTCACCTGCCATTGTTGCGTGACAAAAGGGTTCTCAGAATCTGAGACACTATTCCACGCTCCCCATGTGTGTTCCGAATACAACAAGACATTTCTCCAGGCGACGTTGAAATCGGCGCTGTTGTATGACTGCGGTGCGAGCATCGCAGAGAGTGTTGCCGCCTGGGCCAACCGCTCTGCTGCTCCGCGGTTCATTCGTGTCTCCAAGGCCGATGACCCGGCTCCATCCTCCCAGTAAGGAGTCAAATCGCCCTTGAACTGGGGTAGCTGGTGGCCATGCTGTTTCTCGAAAGCCGCAAACGCATCGCTGGTTGTGGAAATGGAGAAGCGCGGCCATTCGTATTCTTGATTCCACTTTTTCACGAACTCGCAAATTTCCGGATCAGGTTCCGCATTGTCCCCATGGCCGGACCATCGGATATAAGAAATCTGATAAGGGAAACCGATCTCATCCAGTCTGGCTTGGTATTCGTTGACCAACCGTGTGTCCAGCTTCATGACGTGCGACATTGCATAGCCAGTCCACGGAATCCAGACAAGCACTCTTTCGTTGCCTGAGGGAGAGATCCACCAGAATGGCTTATCTTGCCACTCAACCATAAAGTTTCCAATGCGGTCGAAGAAATTGGGGGCAGCCGAGAAGTAGCGGATGCCTGCCTGGGCCATCGCGGAGACCGTTCCCCAGGTATAGCCAGGAACATCGCTGATCATGGCAGAGTCAACGGGGATCCCACACTGACTGCCTAATTCGGTCGAGTAGCGAAATAATTGGAGAAGTTCTTCAGGGCGGCAAAGGCCAGTTAGTTCGTTCGAATACATGCCGTTTAGCCCGATCCAGCCCTTCTTCACAGCGCTGATCAGTTCTTGGCGCTCTGGCTCGGTCTTGGTCCGCATGAACTGATCTGCTCCCCAGAGAACCTCAAGGTTCCAAACGAATCGCGCACCGGGCGGGTAGTTGGCCGTGTTTCGCGCCAGTTCGATTCCCCTGGAGATATTTGCCATTTGTTTTTCTTCAACATTGCTCTGGAGATCCGTATATCCAAGGTCATGGTGGGAATGAGGCAGGATGAAGATCAGCACGTTGCGGACAGGCTCTACGCGAACTTCGGCTGACTCCGACTTGCCGGCGATTTCATACTCGACAAGCATATGCTGAGCTGTTTCAACCGGGTCGACATAGATGTTAAATGTATGCGTGCCCGGAGACAGAACTCGGCTCTCGCCTTCCTGGCGATTGACGCTAACGACCAAAGTTGCATCCGTTCCGGCATGCTCTATCGTCAATTGGATCGGTTGGACAAGCTTCCCACCTTTATTGGCCAACGCGCGAATTGGAATGGCAAAACTCGACTTCTCCGTCAAGGTTTGATCTAGGCCTAGAGCTGACATCCGAGGATTCACCCAAGCAATACCGACTGCAGCGGCAATTCCCTTTATGACTTTGCGTCTTTCCATACTCGGCAACAAATTTCCTTTCTAACCGGTGCGAACAAACCCGAACGAGCGTCACGCAGGTCTACTGATACTCCCCCGCGAAATCTCCTTCATTCGGTTCGGCTGAAGGGCGTGTCGGGTGAGAATCCTACGGGGATAATGCTCGAATGTCAACATAACACTCGTATATAACGACCAGAAGTGATATTTTCGCGCACTGATCGCGTTCAGATCGAGCAGGTTTACGTGCTCTTCTATACCGGCAATAGAATGCAGGCAGATTGGGTGAGGACATGGCTGGTATCTTCGCGCTTTTGAATCTGGCAATCATCTCAGGCACAACCCTAACAGCGCAGCAATCTTCTTCTGTGCCAAATTGCGCGGTCGGCAACGCGCCCGGCCAAGCCTATGTGGATGAGACGCTTGACCAGTTGAAAAAGAATGTGCCGTCGTTGCGCGGAATCAGCCCTGAAGCAACCCAGAGTAAGAATGCCACGGCCAGTGCCGCACCGGCACAGGATCAGGCCGACTCGATTCTTGGCCAGGCCAGTACGACGCTCGCCGAGCTGCGGCACAGAATTCCCAACCTGACTGCTAAGGAGGAAGTTATAGAGGAAATCCAGAGCGTGGATAACGTGGATAAACGGGGTCCTACAGTGCTTTTTCGTCGTTGATGGCACCTCCGTCTATGGGGCCATCGATGGGACTTGAGGGTTCGGCTAGTGCGTCCGATCGGACCCGCGTCTACGGTTACCGGATCGCACCGAGAGCGGATTCCACTTTCGGCGACGCGTTCGACGAGTTCAGGACCGATTCACATAACCATCGGATTGCCGACGCTACAGACGATCCACACAACCCGCACACCATGGGCTTCGCATCGTCATGGCTCATCTTTCTCCCTAAAAATCAGAAGGAATCCCGCTTTCGCTATCTTGGTCAACAGAAGATCGGCAGCCATCAAACCTATGTGCTGGCCTTCGCACAGATTCCAGGAGTGACACACCTTGACACTGTGGTTGGTCCTGCGAACGGCCGCTGTGCGACCCACGTGCAGGGCGTGGTCTGGATCGACCAATCGACCTATCGCATTGTTCGCATTCAGATTGACCTGCTGTCTCCAGCACCCGGCATCCAATTGAACAAGCTGCGTTCGATACTTAACTACGGCGAGGTGAAGATACGCCAGCACAATCTGCCGCTCTGGCTGCCCACTCATGCTGAGACCTCGTGGCAAATCGGAGACGCGACCGGCAACGAGACTCACAGATATTCAAACTACAGTCTCTTCGAAGCAACCACGACCATCCTCCCCGCGAGCGCGAACCCCACGCCCTGACTGGCTTGACTCCTCCGCCTGACTCTACTTACTACTAGTGACTAATTAGTCGAGCGAACACGACGGGAATGTATGCGATCGATGCAATCAACAATCGTCTTGCGTGTTAATTCGATTCTTGCAGCACGAAGACAGACCCATGATAGAGATGACCTGCGAGGACTAATCTCTCTGGATTTACTGCGGTGGCGTCAACTCAGATCCCTTGCGCATTGGGGGCGGCGTTTGCCGGGTCAGATTCGCGTACTTATCTGCCAACTCCTTTTCACCCAGCCGCCGATAGATCTGTTCTAGAAGAGTGTAGACCTGGAGATCAAGAATGCCACCGGTCTGTTCGATGAGGCTGGCAGCGCGCTCCGCATCCGACCGTGCCTGTGCATAGTTGCCCATGCGTAAGTTTAGTTTGGCTCTGTCGTACCAAGTATCTCGATAATCAGGCACCAGTTCCACGGCTCGGTCTAGATGCAGCTTACTCTCCGCAAGATGATTTCGCTTAGCAAGAAATCGACCGTAGTTGTAATCGAGAAAGGCGTCGAATTGTTGCCCTTCATGATTCACCTCGAGACCGCGCCTGTATGCTGCGTCGGCGCGATCGACTTCCCCAAGCGGTTCCAAGTTGAGCGCCAAATAATCCCATGCAGAGGCGTAGCCGGGATCGAGGGCAACTACCTTTTGGAAATGCTTTACCGCTTCGCCGGGACGCTTCGTGCGATCGTAAAGTGCTCCAAGTTGAAACTGCGATTCAGCGTTCTCGGGATCGAGTTCGCAGGACTTGATCAGCAGCTCCTCACCTTGTTCGGGTTGACGTTTCATTATCAGGATCTGTCCTCGCACGGCAAGCGCCGCTGGATTATTCACGTCTTGCGAAACTGCCGCATCGGAGAGTTCGTCGGCTCGTTGATATTGACCCTGATCGATGAGAAAGCGTGCAAAGTAAGCCAAGCCTGTAGGATCGTTAGGTACCTTCTCAAGATATCGCGAGAACAAGTCACTCGCCTCCCCGGCGCCCTGCGAAGCTTTGATTCTTGCCTCGGCAAGCAGGATTGAAGAGCAGTCGGGATGCTCCGCCTTGAGCCGCGTTAGCCGGTCCTCTGCTGCCGAGAATTCGTTTCGATTAAGGTTTGTCGAGAGAGACTTAAGTTGAATCTCTGTTCCGCCACAAGCGTCGGCATTCGAGTCGGTCGCGACCTCATTCGTGGCCGCTATGCATCGGACCGCCATTCCCAAGCAAAGAACGGACCAATATAGAGCCTTCACAATGTACCCTCCGTCACCCTGAGAATCTGGTCCGCTTTCACACTGTGCAGAGTCTGAACTGTTCCGCTCGGCCAGCGAAGTGTGATTTCCTTTACCAATCGATCGCGGCCGAGCCCAAAATGAACGCGCTTGTCCGAAGAGCTCGCATAGCTTCCAGCGGTCGTCACCTGGTTGAATTGCACTGAGCCGGACTGAGAGGTGAGCTTGATCTGTGTTCCGATGCCGTCACGGTTGCTCTTTGTACCGATAGTCTGAATCAGGAGCCAATGGTTGCCGTTTGCCGTCGTGTTATAGAGCAACTCCGCGTGCCCTGCAATCACGGAGACAACGATGTCGATCTTGCCGTCGTTATTCAAGTCCCCAAACGCTGCTCCACGATGTGCTGCGCGCAGACTGAGGCCAGGGCCTGCGTGTGCACTTACGTCTTGGAAGGTGTTGTCTTTCATGTTCTCGAAGATGGCGTTGGTCTGGAGATAATGCTGCTGAGGATCAATATCGGCATTTTCACTTACATGAGAGTTGGCGCTGAAGAGGTCTTTGTAGCCGTCATTGCTAAAGTCTACGACTCCAGCTCCCCAGCCGCTCATCTTGTATGTCGGGAAACCAATATTGGCGGGATAAGTATCCATGTTGAAGAGACCATTTCCCTCATTTCGATACAAAGGGAAGGTTTCGCCTCCCAACGCTGTAATAAATATTCCGGGCCTTCCATCGTTTCGATAGTCTCGAAAATCAACACCCATGCTTGAAACAGGAATACCATCGTCCGTATATGCCACGCCGGCTTCTACACCGACCTCATCGAACCCTTTGCCCCGGCGATTCTTGAACAGAAAGTTCCTTTGGTTGTCGTTGGCTACGAAAATGTCCATCCATCCGTCTCCATCGTAGTCAGCCACGGCGACGCCCATTCCCTTCCCAATTTGATCGGCGATGCCAGTAGACTCGGAAACATCGGTGAATGTTCCGTCGCCGTTGTTGTGATAGAGAATGCTCGGCTCACCGGGGTAGAGAGATGGAGGGCATGATAGGCGTTTCCCCGGCAAACCACAGACCTTTGACGTCTCAGGTGACCAGTCAAGATAGTTCGTCACGAATAGATCGAGACGACCATCATTGTCGTAATCAATCCACGCTGCCGAGACAGAGAGTAGTTTCTTGCCGGCGGAGTTAACACCGGATACGCCGGCCTTTTCGGTGACATCCGTAAATGTTCCGTCGTGATTGTTGCGGTACAAAATATTATGATTGATTCCAGTAACGTAAAGATCTGTCCAACCATCATTGTCAAAATCCGCTGCAGCAACACCGATTGCGTAGCCTGTCCCGCTCAAGCCCGCTTTCTCGGTAACATCGGTAAATGTTCCGTCATGATTGTTGTGATACAAGCGGTTGTAAAAGCCAGGACCTTCTTTCGACAGAGAAGGTATCCGCGCGCCATTTGTGAAGAAAATGTCGAGAAAGCCGTCGTTGTCGTAATCCAGCAATGCCACTCCGCCAGGAATGCTGTCGATGATCGGCTTGTCAACGGTGGTTCCGTTGTTCAAAACAAAATCTACACCGGATTGCGGCTGGCGATTTTCGAAGCTGATTCCAGCCGCGTTCTGGATCGGATGTTGCGGGCGCATCTCCCGCGCTACTAATAAGACGATAAGCAATCCTGCAGTTAAGGACACTAGGCGGTGATGCGAGGTGGGGTTGCTCATTCTGACGCGATGTTGGTTCAAGTCGATGTCATCTTTAACACACGCGTTGAACCTTCAATCTACGAGCGCCTAAACATGAAGATCTCTTGATCAAACAGGGTGCATGCCCATTCAAGGGTCATGCTCATTCGCGCGTAATCGTAGTCGCGCATCATGCGATTTGTCAATCATCTATAGTGACTACATATCGACGGTAACGATCACGTATTATGATATTGTCAGTTCCCGGCCCAGCGATCAAAGCCGCAATCATCGGAAAACGAATTTCGGGGAGATGAGTTCGATGAGGTGTTTCGATCATACGTCAAGATCGTACGATCACACTGAGATATAGTAAACGGAGAGGGCCGAAGAATCGGCTGTTGCGCTCAACTATATGGCTCCCAAGACC
>Ga0209648_10004321_pt1 | contig 12061 bp, 13 predicted proteins | sample GraSoi2013_115cm_FD_185830 | JGI IMG/M metagenome (GOLD analysis project Ga0209648, IMG submission 185830) | Grasslands soil microbial communities from the Angelo Coastal Reserve, California, USA - Sample 9_17_2013_115cm (SPAdes) (version 2) | ecosystem: Environmental > Terrestrial > Soil >...
ACTTTTCTCTCGCAAGTATCTCGTCCCCATATTTCTTGCCGTCACAATCGGCATGTTCAACCAGCTCGCGGGCATCAACGCGATTCTCTATTATCTCAACGACATTTTTGCCGCGGCGGGATTCAACAAGATCTCCAGCGATCTGCAGGCGGTGGCCATAGGCGCGATGAACCTCTGCGCCACTCTGCTCGCCATGACTTTGATCGACAAGCTCGGACGCAAGACCTTGCTGCTTATCGGATCGGTCGGCATGATCTTTTGTCTTTCTGGCCTGGCCCGGATCTTTTTCACGCAACGCCACCAGAGCCGCCTGGTCTGGCTCCTAGTAGGCTACATCGGCTTTTTCGCCATTTCGCAGGGCGCGGTCATCTGGGTTTATATCAGCGAAGTCTTTCCTACTAGCGTGCGCTCCAAAGGCCAGAGCCTGGGAAGCTCTTCGCACTGGATCATGAACGCTTTGATTTCCGGCATCTTTCCGCTGTTGGCGAAGTCTTCCGGCGCTTACCCCTTCGTATTTTTTGCCGCCATGATGGCCCTGCAATTTTTTGTCGTCCTCTTCTTCTACCCGGAGAGCAAAGGCTTTACCCTCGAGGAAATGCAGCGTCGTCTCGGCGTTGATTAGCAACCGAGGCCGCGGCCCTCGCAGTCGCGGATTGCTGGGCGATTGAGAGGAGCTATCTTGAAGCCACCTACTAGATGTCTTCGAGGGAAAATCCGCCCAGTCTCCAATCCGAGTGCCTACGTGTGCTGAGGCGACGGAACGGTGGTTCGTGGAAATTCGCCCTGGTTGGCCTGAAACAACTGAAGGGAGAGCGGCGAGCAGGGATCGAATCTGCGCGCGGCAATGTCGAGCGTAGCAAGACTCTTCCCGAGTCCAGGATCACCAGCAAACAGCGTAAGTTTGCCGAGAGGGATGCGTCCCGGCCAAAGCCACTGCAACTCTTGTCTTTCAATTTCGCTCATGCGACGAAGTACAGCGGCAGGCGAGGCGGTCCCCTTTACCTCGCACAACTCCCGTGCATTGCCATTCGGTGAGATTTCCTCGATCCGAGCGATCCTCATCGCCGGGTCTCTTTCAGCGCGACTTGCGCAAGCTCCCCCTCGACAGCTAAGGCCAGGGCCCGCGCGATTGCTGCGTCGAGATTTGCTTCGTGTACAAGAACGACTGTCACCTCACGCTCGCGGTCGCGCGGCGTCAAACGGCTGCGCAGCCCGCGCAGTTGCTGTTGCGCGTCGCGCACAATTCGCGGCTCCGCTTTGTGTCTTTCACTTCTCTTGTTGAAAAGCTGACTGACTTTGATTTTCAGCGCGTCGCAGATGGCTTCCACGGTGCATCCTGCGAAGCAGTGAAGCAGAACCCTCCCGTTCCCCTCGCGGATCGAAAGTGACGGGCTGCGGTCCTCATGGGCTGGACATCGCGCCTGCCAGCCGCTCCCATTGCGCCGCGCGCCTTGTAGTCGCGCGAGAACCGCTTGCATATTCATCGTCCCTCCTCACCCGCGGGGGCCGTGCCCTTCTGGATGAACTGCGCAATTGCGTCAGCGGGGATGCGCACGGCCCCGCCACAGTTCACGCGGGGAAGCTTTCGTTTGGCGAGCCAGGCCCGGACAGTAGAAATTTTAAGGTCTAATTTGACTCTCACCGCGGCTGGGCCAATTCCTGCGACCGGAGGTTTTGTTGACTCTACTTTGTTCGGCTCCGCCCAGATCACGTCCTTCTCACGAAAGAGTACCCCCTACTTCGGGAGCCCACACTGTTGAGTGCTCCCAGCATCGATAAAGGAACCAAAGAACAAGTCCGGATTCTACGCTAGACATGCATGGTGCTTCTTCACCAACACAAGTGCCTAAACCGATTGTCGTATCGAGGTTCAAAGATGACTGACTCAAGGCCCTGACTGTCTAAATTAGAGGGGAGCACTACGCAAGGAGGGCTGAATAAAAACTGCAAGTGAGCCCAAAGAATTTGTCTCACAATAGGGGATCACCCCAGTGGACGCGGCACAAATCAGGCACGAAAATTATTGAGGGGAATTGCGCCGACGCGAGGCCGATTCGAATACGCGGAAATGAAATTGGAGAAGAGCGGGCAGATGTTCTGCTACGTAGACCCAGTTGTGACCGCCGGAGTAGAGGTGGAACTCGTGGGGAATGTGGCGCGAGCCAAGCATTTTGTCCAGAGCTACGGCACCGGCGTCGAAACCAAAATCGTCTTCGGAGCCGCAATCAAAGTAGATCTGCAATCCAGCGAGACTCGCGGTGCGCGCGATGGTCAGCGGGTCGTTCTGTTTCCAGAAGACGGGGTCGAGCGGTGAGCCGAAGACGTCACCGAGAATCCGCGACCTGGCAAGCTGGCGTGAATCGCTGACTGTGACTGTGGGAAGTTTCTCAAGCAGGGCCGCACTGTGGGCGCCAAGGGAGCCGAAGAGTTCCGGATGGCGGAAGGCGAGATGCAGCGCGCCGTATCCGCCCATAGAAATTCCGGCGACGCCGCGAGAGGCGCGCCCGGCCTGGGTGCGATAGCGTTTTTCGATCTGCGGCAAAAATTCGTGGAGAAAGAAATCCTCATAACGACGGTGGCCGTCGCGGGAATTTATGTAGAAGCTGGAACCCCCATCCGGTGTGACGATCAGCAAATCACCGAGCTGATGGCGCTCCCAAAGGTCCTCGACGAGATTGAAACCGCCGGAATGGATAAGCATTTGCTCGTTGTCACCGAGGCCGTGAAGAAGATAGAGGATGGGATAGCGGCGCGTCTTTTCCGCGTCGTAGCTGGGTGGCAGGAGTACGCAGTAAGCGACGGTATGACCCAGGATCTTGCTAGGTGCGGAAAGACATTCGGCACGGCCGGTAGCGAAAACGGGGCGATGCAAGGCGAGGCAACCCAAGAACAGCGCAGCCCCAGCAAGGAGCCGGGATTTATTCATACCACAAGGCCTCGACGGGGTTGAGACGCGCGGCGCGCGTTGCGGGATAAAGCCCGGCGGCGAGGCTCACGACGATGGCGAAGGCAATCGCACTCAAGACCAGCCACCACGGCACGGAGAACACATGGGCCGGGGGCAAATTCTGGCGCTGTAGATAGACATTCGTACCCCAGGTCACGGCTTTGCCGATGAGCCATCCGATACCCACGCCGAAGACCCCGCCCAGCAGACCCATGAATCCGGCTTCGACGAAGAAGAGCTGTTTCACATCCCGGTCGGCGGCGCCGAGTGCCTTGAGGATTCCGATTTCGCGGCGGCGCTCAAGAATGGCCATCACTAGAGTGTTGATAATACCGATGGTGGCGACGGTGAGCGCCAAGCTGCCGAAGATGGCGAGGAGAAGATCGAAGATGGTGAAAAAGAGGCGCAAATTGCGGGTGGCGTCGAGCAAGGAAAAGGTGGAGAAGCCCATGTTTTTGATGGAGGTTTCGATCGCTTCCACCTGGGAGGGGCTCTTGGCGCGAACGGTTAGGTTCGCATAGCTGGGTTTGCCGTTCGATGTGCGCACGGCATCCCGCAAATCATTCACCTGTGCCGCCCGCAACGCGGACGCAACCTCAAGCGGGATGAACAGACGGCCGTTACCATAACCGGCAAACCCGGCGGCCGGTTCGGTCTCGACAATGCCAACAATGCGGAGTTTCTTCTCTCGAGGCACAATGGAAAAACCTTCGCTCACACGGTCATTGGGAGATGTAACCGCGGAGCGGCCGACATTCCCGGCGCTTGGCGGATCCGCCGTTGCACGCAGGGGCGCGAGCGGCTGACGCTCGACGTAGCGCACCACGAGCTCCTTGCCGATCAATGTGGAAGGCTGATCGGATAAATCCTTGGCAAATTCGATCTGCAGGATGGCTTCCTCGGCACTGAGGCTCGAGAAAAAGCTGCCCTGCATGCCATCGTAGGCGCCGTTCCTAAGGGCTGAAGCAGGCACGCCCGCCACGACCGTGGAATGGGGATTGCCCGCGTAACGCACTTCCGTGGGGAAGCGAATCTGCGGATAGACTTCGATGACATTCGGCAAGTGTTCCATTTCCTTGCGGGCGTCTTCGTCGAGAAACCGCAGTTCTTGCGGGGACGCAGATTTTTCCGCCGAGGGGCGGTTGAAATCACGCAGGTTGCGACGCGAGGTAACGAGCACGGTATCAAACAAACCGGAATTCGCCAGGCGCTTCGAGGCCAGCTCTTGCAGGCCGACGCCAAGCGAAAGCATGGCGACCAGAGAGGCCACGCCGACGGCGACTCCCAGCGTGGTCAGCGAGTTGCGCAAGATGGCCTCGCGCAGATTGCGGAGAGCGAGTTCGCCGAGGTCGCCGGCTTTCACGATTTCACCCCGTCGCTAACCAACTTGCCGTCGGCAACAGAGGCGATGCGATCGGCAAATCTCTCGGCGAGACGATGTTCGTGCGTGACCAGCACGATGGTCATTCCGAGCGATTGCTGGATTTTGCGCAATAAGCCCAGGATGGATTCACCGGTGGCACTATCGAGATTGCCGGTTGGCTCGTCGGCCAGCAGCAGGGTAGGGCGATTCACCAGCGCCCGCGCCAGCGCGGCCCGTTGCTGTTCCCCTCCGGAAAGTTCACTGGGGCGATGTGTCAAACGCTTTTCGAGACGCACGCGCTCCAGAGCTTCCCGCACGCGCCCCGCGCGCTCATCGCGATCCACTTCGGCGAGACGCAAGGGCAGCTCGACGTTCTCCTCGAGGGTCATGCGCGGAAGGAGGTTGAAAGACTGAAAAACCATGCCGACGGTGCGGCTGCGATAGCGCGCCAGCTCGAGCTGGCTCATTTCGGAAAGATTACGGCCCTGCGCGAAGATGGCGCCGGAGGTGGGGCGATCCAGACCCGCCATGAGATTTAAGAGCGTGGACTTCCCCGACCCGGAACTTCCGAGCAGCGCCAGGAATTCCCCGGCGCGGACCTCGAGCGTGACGTCATCCACCGCTCGAATCAGCGCGGAACCCATCTGATAGTGGCGCGAAACGCTCTCGGCGCGCACGGCGGAACCGTTGCCTCTTGGCATCATAAGCTCTCGATGTTACTACGCATGGCGTAGGTATTCGGTTACGGCAGGCAGATTGGGCCAAAACCTCCGGCAAATCTTACCTTCACCTGCGGTGCATTCGCGGGATCTGCATGGCCGTTCTCCTCCACTGATCTTCAGAACACGCGCCAACTTTTCACAAGTTCATTCAAATCTTGACCGCCGGGAGTACACAATGACCATCTACAAGCAACCTGGCTCTCCGTATTACTACTACGACTTCTATTTCGAAAAGCGGCGCTATCAGGCCTCAACGCATCTCAGAAGCAAAGCGATTGCGCGCCGCGTTGAATGCATCAAGAAGGCAGAACTGGCCCAAAGACGCGCAGGAATCCTTCCCAAGAAGCAGATCCCTATGTTCCGAGATTTTGCAGAGCATTTTCTTCACACCGTCAAGGTAGAACGTCGTGCCAACACCCATCGCGCGTATTTGAGTTGCGTCCGTAACTTGGAACCTGTCCTTGGCAGGAAATATCTGGATGAGATCACGCCTGAGATGATCCGGGCCTTCAAAGAGGCGCGGCTCGAGCAGCAGCGGAGTCCCGCGACGATCAACCGCGATCTCTCCTGTTTGCGGCAAGTCCTTGGAATTGCCGTGAAGGAGGACCTGATCCAGAAGAGTCCTTTCTTCGGCGGGCGGGTGGAGTTCTTGCATGAAAAGGGAAGGGAACGAACACTTTCCTTTGATGAGGAACGAAAGTATTTGAGGGTCGCGGTGCCCGTGCTCAGGGACGTCGGTATCATCATGGTCGAGATGGGACTGCGGCCGGGCGAGATCTTTCAACTCCGACGCGAGGATGTGCGCATCGAGCCGCCCGCACCTTATGTGCATGTCAGGGAAGGGAAGTCGGACCGAGCCGTGCGGGATGTTCCGATTACGAGGCGCGCACTTCCTGTTCTCCATAGGCGAGTTTCGACGGCGAAAGGTGAGTATCTGTTTCCGCGTAGGGTTGGAAACGGGTACGACTGGACGAGACCGATGACGGAGCTCGAACCAGCGCATCAGAGAGCGTTGCGGAAAAGTGGAATCGAGCCGCCATTCCGGCTCTACGATCTTCGGCATACGTATGGAACGCGGGCCATCGAAGCCGGCATCGATGTATTCAGCGTGGCCAAACTGATGGGGCACGCAGACTTGGACACAACGCAGCGGTATGTCCACTTGTCCAAAGGGCATCTGGAGGACGCGCAGAAGAAAATCGAGCGCTTCCGGGCGCGAACTATCCAGCGCATCCGAAGGCGATTCGGAGAACCGGTAATTGTGTCGCGTGGACCAACATTTCAGCCTACCTAGTCGGCTGTTTTCGTGAGCAATGTTCGCTTGCCCTCAGTTGACGCGTTGCGTCGGGTGCAATTCCAAGGATCGTCGTCAGAGGCGAATTCAAGTTGCTGCACGGGCATGGTTCGTGGTAGGATATTCCTACCAGGAGCGATGCATGGGGAGCCGACAGAGAACTCTTGAATATCTAACAACCACGAAGATCGGTGAGAAGGGGCAACTCACCGTCCCGAAACAGTTCCGCAAGGACCTTGGTTTGGGTACAGGTGCACCCTTCGCCGTGCTACGCTTGGGGGACGGCCTCGTTCTGTTGCCAGAGCAGCAACGTTTTGAACATCTCTGCGCACAAGTGGCCTCGGCTCTCACGGGCGCGGGCCTTACGCCACAAGCAATTCTGGCGACGCTGCCTGAAGCGCGAAAGCGCGTCTTTGCGCGTCACTACAAGAAGTCTAATTCCTCCAGAAACGTCTCACGTCGCCAATCTCGCGGCCAACACGAGAGGTGACGAGCCAACGGCGAATTCGACTGTTTCTCGATTCGAACGTCCTTACCGGGGGCATTGTTTCTCCGTGGGGCCTCGACAAGGCCGCCTTGTCTCTGTGCGCCGCTCGGCTCTGCAGACTGGTCCTCGCGGAGGTTGTTCGCGATGAGGTGGAAGAGAATCTATTGCTCCACGCGGAGCGCTTGCCATCTTTAGACGCCGATGAGCTCATGGAACACTATCGTCGACTCGTGGAACTAAGTAATCCTCAGATGGTGCCGTATCCCTCTGAATCACTTGTTATTTCGAGTCGTCAGCTGATCCGGCACGCGGCTGATGTCCCCGTGCTTCTTTCTGCGATGGCCAGCAAGCCCGACTGGCTGCTAACGCACAACACTAAGCATTTTACTCAGGTGGTCGCAAAACGAACTGGGCTGCGTATCGCTACGCCTGCCGCGTTCTTCCGGACGCTGTCCTCATTGCTCCGGTAAGGGAGAGAACCTCTTTCCATTCCGAGTCGGTTCCACTTTTGGCCGCTGCGGTTTCAAGACTCGAAGAGCCTAACAGTTGAGCAGGGAAATTGCAGCTTTTATCCAATCCGCAAGAATAGTCGCTCGGTCGGGCGGCATCTCTTCGAAACAGATACCCATGAATTGGTCTTTCAGGTTGTAAACTACAGCAGCGTTCGTTACTAAAGAAACGCCATTCTTCGTGATTTCCAGCAGAATCCGCGTACCTGGTGAGAAGGGTGCCCTCCGCGTCACAAAACAACACCCACCTTGACTCAAATTTGTCGTTAAGCCCTCAAGTTGCATTCCTGAGATCACGTCCGTCGCCTTGATTCTGGCCACGAAGGGATACCTCGCGGGCCTCTTCTTGGTGAAAGCTGGCTCAGCCATTTGTCCACGTCCCTCATCTACGCGCTTGACGGGCCATGTGCTTCAACTCTCTGGTTCATTTTCCGCACAAGAAGTGCTAATCGGATTAAAATAGTTGAATGCTGTTGTTGAACAAGATAATTTCGAAAGACCGTCTCCCGAAGCTGGTCGACTCGGGTAAACTGGCGGGATTGCTCGAACAATGACAGCGCATAGAAACTGCTGAAACTTAATCTTCGTTTCGAGAGTCCCACTCAAGGGAGCACTGCATCTCATCCGCTCCTTAAGGCTAATCGGGATGTGATGGGGAGGCGGGCAGGGCAGGCGGACAGACCTGAAACGCCTCCCTGTTTTTTCAGTCGCGGAAATTCCACTTCGTCAGTCTTGGGCTGGCGCCTCCTTCTCTTCGCATCTGGGGTTCTTCACAGATTATCCACAATGCGCGCCAAGCCGCCCCAAGGTTCATCGCCAATTTCGGCACCTGGAGGCCTTGTTTCTCCGAGGGGCCTGGACAAGGCCGCCGGCGGTTTTTATGAATCTCCTTACCGGCCCCCTGTACGCCTCTTGGTAGGGAGTGAGTCAAGCTGACCCTTCCGAATTTTGGTGAACTGGCGAATTTGCACTCTCCCGTTCGGCATGTTGGCGACAATCTGGAGTTCGCCGCCCATAGCCTCAATGATCTTGCTTAAGGTGCTGATATACATGTCCGATCGTCGCTCCATCTTCGAGATGGACGCTTGTTTGACGTGGAGAGTGTCTGCCAAGGATTCCTGGGTCAGGTCCATGGCCTCGCGTAGCTCGGCAAGGCCCATTCGAATCGCGAATGTAGAATATAGCCATGAACCTGAAACCCCAAGACGTCGTCGTGGCGCTGAAGCTCTGTGCCTATCCTGACGCTCGTCCAGCGATGTCAGTCATTGCGAATGATCTCAGCCTAAGTCCATCTGAGGTGCACGGAGCCATCGGACGACTCCGCGCATCGCGACTTTTGCATGGGCCAAACTTGAAAGACCGACCCAACATCTCTGCGCTTGAAGAATTCTTGATACACGGTCTGAAGTATGCCTTTCCGGCCCAACACGGCGAAGTGACCAGAGGTATTCCGACTTCATACGCAGCTGAACCTCTTAAGAGCGAGGTCTTGATGTCGAACGAGCTTCCCCCAGTGTGGCCCTGGCCTGACGGAAATACACGGGGTATCGGGTTTGAACCGCTCTATAAGAGTGTTCCGCAAGCGGCGTTGCGCGATCCTAACCTATATCAGTTTTTGGCCTTGATAGACGCTATTCGAGATGGACGCGCGCGCGAGCGAAAGATTGCTGAGCGCGACTTGGTGCATCGGCTACGGGCGACTCATGGCCAACCCTAATTTCCAGCGCCTCGTAGATGCCGCCAAACTGCTGAAGCCGATTCTCGGAGAGTTGGTTTTTGTCGGAGGGTGCACAACCGCTTTGCTAATCACGGACAAAGCGGCTGCTGACGTGCGCCCGACCGGCCAAGGCCGATGCGTTTGAGACCGGCGACCCTTTGGAAGACGCGCAGAAGAAAATCGAGCGCTTCCGGGCGCGTTAGAGGTCCCTATGAATTTCCCTAGTGTCGAAGCTTGCTTGGGAAGGGAACTGCTCGAATTGATTGAAAGAAGCGGCCCGCTGCGGTGTCGCGATGCTGGGACCCGCTGAGGGGGGGAGACTTGTTTCCGAACTGCTCGCGACATATTGACTCTCCTCATGTCTGGGCATAGCATCCTGCCAGAGTGTTGAAGGGTATTGGAGCGTAACCGCCCGATGCCGGTTGCTTCGCCTAGGGACCGCCGGGCCCTTGGTCCAAAGTCCCCAAGACAGCGGCGCCATGCAAAGGTCTCGCACATTCTTCTCAAACAGCAAGCCGCAGCGATGGATGCGCGCCGGTTCAATTCTTATCTCATTGGCTGCGCTCACCCTACTCGCGACTGCGTTCGGAGCGCGTCTCTATAGTGGGTCTTTGTCTTCCGTTTTGCTCACGCTTGTCCTCATCGCTCTTTGTGTAGCTATTGCTTTGCATGTTCGATTTCTGCTTCTGGCACGTCGAGAACACAACGAGACTGCAAGCGCGCTTGATGCCACTGAGCGCGAATACAAATCCGTTTTTGATAGCACACTGGATGGCATTTTGATCTTCGATGACCAGGGAGTGTGTCTCGAAGCGAATCCAGCGGCACTTACGCTATTCGGAGCTGATCACAACGAACTCGTGGCTAAGTCATTTGGGAAGTTCTTCGCAGATTCTGGAGCATTCGAGCGCGCCTGGGGTCGCTTCCTCGACCGCAAGCACGAACACAGCGAGACGCGGATTTTGCGAGGCGATGGCGAGACGATTTTTGTTGAATACACAGCGAAGGCGCACTACCTTCCAGGCCGGCATGTGGCCGTGCTCCGTAACATCACCCGGAGGAAGCAGGCAGAAGCGGCCTTGCGTGAAAGTGAAGAACGGTTTCAGGAAATGGCCAGGAATATCGAAGAGATTTTCTGGACGCTGGACGCTGAGAATATGAAGGTTCTCTATGTCAACCCGGCATATGAAACGATCACCGGCCGATCCTGCGAGTCACTCCGGGAAGATCCCAAATCCTACGAAGAGGCCATACATCCGGAGGACCGCGTCCGCGTTCTCTCTCGGTTGGGGGAATCGGTTCAAATCGGCCAGCTCGACGAGGAGTTCCGCATTACTAAACCGGACGGTGCAACTCGGTGGGTGTGGGTCCGCGGATTCCCCGTCCGGGATTCAACCGGAATTGTGCTGCGGCTCGTAGGAACTGCCCAGGATATTTCAGCGCGAAAATCCGCCGAAGAGGAGATAGCTCGGAACCTCGACAGGGCTGAGTCTGCCGGGGCGGAAGCCGACGCGTTTCGCAAGACAACCCTTGCGCTTACGCAGAACCTCAGCATGGACTACGTTCTGGACACGTTGCTGCAGTCCCTTCTTAAACTGATTCCTTGTGAATCGGCCCGCATCCTATTGGTTGAAGCGAGCACACGTCTCTTCCTCGCACGCGAGGTGCAGGGTGGCGAAACGAATCGTCGCATCCCGAAATCCCCGGCTACTTTTGACGCAAAGGACAGCGAGTTTCTGATGCACGTTCTCGCCGGCAGGAGCAGTCTGCTCATCCCCAACACAACTGAGGAGACGGGCTGGGCCGCATTCAAGGGTTTTTCCCATCTACGCTCGTGGTTGTGTGTGCCGCTCGTTGCATCGCAACAGGTGCTCGGACTTCTGTCACTCGGAGATACTCGCGCACAGGCGTTCACCCAGGAACACTTGCGCCTTGCCAAGTCACTCGCAATCCCTGCGACAATTGCCATTCAGAATGCCCGGCTTTATGAGCAAGCGAAGATCTTTCGTGCCGAACTCGAACAGCGCCTCGCCGATTTGGAGCAGGCACAGAAAGAGCTTCGAGAAGTACAGCAGGGCAGGGAACTGTCCTAACTCTCGTCGAGTTGGAGTGAGACACAAGAACCATTCGGCGCTCGACCAGCTCGGTGGTCCGGGGCTGGCGATGGTCGCCTATTCGCGTCAGGACCGCGCTACGGCAAGGGATGGTAGCGCACCTGCCTTGTGAGCAGGAGTGCTAAGTTTGGGAGGTTGCGGTTGGGGGCCACGCTTTCATTGTTTATGGGCAATCGAAGGGCGTGAGCTGCTTGCGGCGAGGGAGGGGGCGTGGTGTCTGGTTTGGTGTCTCAGAAAAGACGGTTTGCAGGTAAATCCTGTTTCAAACATTTGCGCTAATTGAAACTATTGAAGCGACCCCGGACGGGGGTTTGCCGGTAACGCGCTGAAAAGAATGCGGTAGGTCGGCGGAGCCTGGGGGAGAGCGCCAGCATTCGATATCAATCCGTGGACGCTGCGGAAAGTAGTTAGGACAACGTTTCGAGGAGCCTGGCCGGCTCGACCCGCAGCGCATGGGCCAGAGCAACGATGTTTATAATCGCAATGTTCCGCTCGCCCCGCTTTTTCCCGCCGCCTTTTGCCGAACTGGTCGAAATAAACAATCGACCAAACCCCCGAGCTTGGCGCCCTTTCGAAGATTCCCCGCCGTTTCACCGGTTCTCCTTCGTAGATTTCGGAGGACGTCCCGCTCCCGATTCCTTTGATCATTCTCTGACTCTCTCGGTATCGTGAGGTGTCCCACCAGTGGACTTCTCATGCCCAGTTTCAGGCCGGCGCCTGCGCGCTCTTGGCTTTGACGGCTTGTAGTGGGAAGAACTCGAAATAATCCTTCTCGTCAAACCAAGCGCACTTGAACACTTTCGCGGGAAGCCGCGCCCGCGAGGCGAAGGCCAAGGCATACACAACCAACTGGTTTACGGGGTCGATCTCGCAAGGCCTTCGGCTTGTAGTCGAGAAGATGAATAAAG
>Ga0209648_10004323_pt1 | contig 12059 bp, 8 predicted proteins | sample GraSoi2013_115cm_FD_185830 | JGI IMG/M metagenome (GOLD analysis project Ga0209648, IMG submission 185830) | Grasslands soil microbial communities from the Angelo Coastal Reserve, California, USA - Sample 9_17_2013_115cm (SPAdes) (version 2) | ecosystem: Environmental > Terrestrial > Soil >...
CTCGACCCTGGAATCCAGCGCTCGACGATCGTCGAGCGCTGGATTCCTAACTCGCTTCCACCCACAAAACTGTAAAGGATGTCTCGGGACAAAATGTAAACCATGTCTTGGGACTAGACAGAAACGCACGCGAAGGATGGGGCACCCACTGCGTGGTTGTGCCAGCGGAAGGCTGCGCCACCCGCCTGTTTTCCAGGCCCAAGAACGGCTAGGAATCCAGGCCCCGGAGGGGCGTCTGCCAATAGCCCAGCGCTGCAGTGTGTGCGTGAGAACTGGTTTTCGGAGAGTCTGGTGAAACCAAGCACAGGAGAATGCAGCCCCGGAGAGGCGACCTAGCTTAGCCCAGCGCCGGGGTCCCCAGCACGCCCGCTTTTGGCGTGATGGGGTGGAGGGCTTCAGCGCTTGGGAAAAGTGGAAGAAATGACTCAAGGCCCGGAGGGACGACCGAATTTCTGATGCACGAGCGGGCTGCCTGAGCGCACCGAGCCCGCTCGGTCGTTCGGAGAACGGCTAATCTAATCAGGCAAACGCCCGTGCCTCGCCACTCTCGTGTTTCCGGCGGCGCTCCACTAACTCACCCGTCTCCGCATCCAGCATCGCAATCAGCTGGTAGCGCGTATGCAAATCACACCCTACAATCTTCATGTGCTCGGCTCCTTTCCTCCGAGCCTTGGTTTCTTTGAGCGTGACCAAGTTTACTCGGTGGTTTTGGAGCCGACACCGTTATCTAATCAGCCCAATCAAGGGCAGAGTCGGCCAGCCCCCTGGACTTAACCTTCTTCTTGAGTCTCAGCTTCCGCAGAGACATTCTTGCCCTGAACTGCCTGAAATAGCTCTCGCGCTGCTTTCAGAAAAGAGTCGGCTTCTGAAAGTGAAGTCTTGGTCGACTTTATTTCGGGCGTCCCCAACAACGAGTCGAACAATTGGTCCGATTGCTTGGAGAACTCTGGGTAAACCCCAGATTGGATGGCAAGTGCTACAGCCAGATAGAGTTGCGCCTGGTTCCAGGATTTCCTGACAAAGAGAGCTTTGGAAAACCGATCTGCGGCTGCGTGCAGAAAATCAATCGGCGTATCCGTAAAATAGTCGTGTAGAGCTTGATCGTAAAGAACATACCCGCTCTTGACCAGATAGTCGGCCTGAAGATCAATCTTGTAAGCCGAAGACAGTCCGGATTCTTTCGAGATCGCAGACGGCATTCCCTCCAGGGCCTTCCAGGATCTATCGAACCTACTCTTTTCGCCTTTGGTGTCAATCTGGAAGCGCGCCTCAAGGTGGTAGCGGAGGATGTCGATCTGAAGCGACAGCGCTCTTTCGTCGATGGAGGGTTTGGTATTCAGCTTGATGTCGTCCAATACTTTCAGGCCGTGCTCCAGGGACTTCGCACTGCCGCGCCGACCGTCTACCTGAGCGAGATTATAGGCCGCGGTATTCTTGAGTTCGTCTGGTCCGTTCGATTGCACGTACTCGAACTCGTGGGCAGCTTCTTCGAGAAGCGGCCACTGCTCGTTAACCAGGTTCGAGAAAGGCTCGGAGGCGGTTTTCTGTTTTTTGTACTCTGAACGAAAGGATTCTCCGTTTTCATCAGGAACGGGTGGCCCTTTCTGGGCCGAGAGGTCGAGGGCGGCCTCATAAAGACGGAGCATCCCCAACACGTTCAAGAACCGACCTTCGGCAACCAGTGCCTCTTTAATGTCCCGCAGCAGCCCCGCGTAAATCTCCTGGTTTCTCAGGGTAAGCACAATCGCGTAGTAGAAATGCGCAACGCGGTCGTCGGGGTAAATTCGGACGCAGTCGCCAAGCTTGTCGAGAGCTTGATCGAGAGTGTGCTTTAGGGTATCCAGCGAGGGAGAATGTTTCCCCGTTTCTTCTTCGTAGAGATTCAGGGCGCGGACACCCTCGAGAAAAAGGGCGCAGCTTTCGACCGAGGTGAAATTAAATTTATCGCGAGTTGCCGGAGACAAAGTACCTCCCAAGGACGCGGGCCGCGACCGCAAAGGCCAAGTCGTCCACGTCTTGTGCGTCTTTTACGTTACAAACCACCCGAATGGGGGAATCCGCGAACCAAGCCCAGCGCAGCGTGGCCACAGCGAGCATGCGAGCAGACTGAGGTGCACCGCCCGCGGTTGACTTGGGGGCGGGGAAGAAGGCGAGGTGAGTTTCAACGCGCCATCCGAAATAGCGGCCCAGGTTGAGCAGGAACTGGACGATGCCGCCGAGATTCACCCCTCTGATCTCCGGAATATCTTTGAAGGTGCTGGCTGCCAGTCCGGAGGGGACGGAGAGCAGGGTGGTGGAGCGGACCTGCAAATGTTCGCGGTCTCCGCTGATGAGTTGGCGGGCCAGGCGCGCGTTGTATTGCAGGGCGGTGGCGAAGAGGGCAACTTGGGGCTCCTTGCCCAGATCATTGGGAGTGATGATGGTGGCCTGGCCGAGGAATTTAGGCATGAAAAGGGATTGCATGCCCCAGCGCAGCCAATACAGGAATCCGCCCCGGGGAAGAATACGTGGGGAAAGGATAATGATCAAAACAACTATTGCCGCAATGCACGCCCACGGATGGAGAAAGGGCCAAAGAAGTGGTGGAAAAGACTTGCCGACCGCGTACCACCAAGTGCCTTTCACGTGGGCAAGCTGGTTGTGTCTGTCAATGGCGTGCGTTTGGTCTGCGCCCTTGCAGAACTCAATGGCCTCGGCGTACTTGGCATAGGCGAAATCCAAGTCCCAAACCTTTTCCGCGTCTTCGGCCTCGGTGAGCGCAGCGGCGCATTTGCCGCTAGGTTCTTCATGCGTGTGACCGGACTTCTGCCCGTCCGGAGAAGCTGTTCCCAGTGCGACATTCACATTGATCTCCGTCGATGGGGTCCGAGCTGGAGGCCCTTTCCTGTCTGCGTGCGGGTTTTGCCCGGCACCAGATTGTGGGGGCGTGTCCGGCGGTTTTTGGTCCTTGGACGGGGGACTGGATCGATTTGGAGTCTGCGCTGGAGGCGGGTTCGGAGGATTCTTGGTCTGCGAGGCGTTTGGCTTTGAAGAACACGTACAAGCAGGAGCTTGGGCGAGAACCGGCACTGCGAACGAAAAACCAAGAAAAACCAGCAGCGCGAAACGGACTCTGGGGCTCACTGAAGACACTCCTACTCTTGGGCAGCCGGGTGCCCCACTCATTCGCGTTTTTTTGCGAATGAGTGGGTGTCGGCACACTCGGAATGTATCGAGATCACACTCAAACTCGATTCTGGTCGACACCCTGACCAGCTATCGAAATGGATAGTATCCCGCCCACGATTCATGACACGCAGTAAGCAGTCCGTAGTCTTCACGAAGCTCTCGCAAGACTTTGAGGCGGTTTTCTCTCGCTCTCGGCGAGAGCAACCTTGGGAGCGCAGTCCTTCCAGTTTTGGTCAAAGACGGAGCCGAAAGTATGAATCAAGTTACCGTCCCGGGTGCGGAATGAAATTGTCCGATTCTTGCCGTACATCTCGAACGCGAATACCGCTTCTTCTTCATCTTCCATCCAGAGAAACATTCGAAATGGGAAGGTTGCATATCTGATTTCAACCGCTTGGTATTGTTCCAGCCTGGAGCGGCATTCACGTTGCTTTTTCGCCATAAAGTCTACGAACTCGTCGTAGGTTTCTGGGGGATTTGCGCATTTGTAGAGCTCCCGGAAGTAACGCCGAAACCTCTCGGACTCCTTTTCTTTAGTAAACTCGTCCGAACCCCCAAACTGCCACTTGCGTCCGGCTTGCGCGGTTTCATCCGAATACACGAGCAACCGAATTATGGGATGCGGAGTTGTTTTTGCGATCGTTTCGATCCTCTCGATATATTTTTGAAATCCCTCCGGATTGGAGTAGTGGCCGTAGGCTACTAGATCAACCTGGATATCGAGAGTCCGATCTGTCTTCGACACTACCTCGCAGATATCGTCCATATTCTTTGGAAACACACCGAGATAGTGTGTCGACATCGAACTGGCAATACTTCGCATATCGCCGGTCAGACTTTCCATGGCCTTCCGCTGGACTGTCATCTCCTCGGTGTGACTCTTTGTATTCTTCTCCAGCTCGTCAGCTTCCTTTTTCAATTCGTTAGAAGAATGAAGCAATTGGCGTGACTCTCGTTTCTGAATTGCCGCGTAGACTATGGCAATAATCGCCAGAGTCACGGTTACCGGCTCACTTGCAACGTGGAGAGCATGCAGAAAATACTCAAACAAAGCAAAGACGTAGTCCATGGCCACAACTCCTGAGAGTGTATTCCGAATGGGCCTTTACTCGAGAAACCAAGAACAAATGGGGAACGGGGAAGGAATAAACCCTTACATCAGGCTGGACCGGATGTCAAGCAGATTCTGTCATTCTTGAAAGAAAGAAGCGAGACTGCGGGTGGGCTCCATTACCGTGGAAGTATAACGCGGTTTTGTTTTGAGGTATGTGCGAAACCATCCCGCTAACTCTATGATTTTAATAGAACGAGAAAATAGGGAGGTGGGGGTACCCTATAAAAAAGAAAAACCCCCTCCGAAAAGGGGGCGTTGGGACAAATCGACACAGACTCTAGCTGTCGCCGGCGACCGTCCGCACCTTCCCGGGCAGGAAATGATACGGCGGCCACGGACCGGTCACGACCATCTGGCAATTCTTGAGTTGCTTGGCGGCTGTGCTGTAACGGTTCTGATATTTTTCGATGGACTTGGTGTCGATGAGGTGAGCGATATCGAGCAACATTCCGTTGGCATCGACCTTCTTGCAGCTGACTTCTTCCTCAAGAGGGTTGAAGAGCTTGTGCACCTGGACGGAGAGGGCGCGGGCTTTGGTCTGGCGTTCGCGCTCCCGCGACGCCTTCTCGCGCAGCTTGAGGAGGTACTCGCGGCCAACCGTATCGGGCAGAATAATCTCTTCCATGGTGCCGCGAAGAGAACCGTCCCGGACCGTCAGCTTGATGCGCATTTCGGACTTGCCGCGAAGCCGCTCCACGCTCTCACAAAAAGTGCGGCGGTTGGCGCGAACGGCCTGGCGGATGGCATCTTCGGTGTCAAAAATCGTTCCGAAGCGGAAGGGTAGGACGGTGGCGGTTCGGAAGCTCCGGCTCACCACGCGGGCATGCTCAAGAACGGACTTTTCATCGAGTTTGGAGGTGGCGCGGTCGTATTCACTGACGATCACCGCGAATTCTCCGCTCGGGTAGCTCATGACGGGAGCGGAATTCACTCCCTGAATTCCATCTAGAACGTAGGGACGACGAGCGCGAACACCATTGGCAAGGGTCGGGTGTTCCGTGAGGCAGTACGCGTACCACGACATGCATTCTCTCCGAATGTCACCGGGGCGTTGGGCACCCCTTTAGATTTTCTAGTCAAGCTAGGGCTGCGTTTCTACCTGGAAGATTTGGTTTTTTGGGACGAGATGAACGCGAAATACCACGTCCAAAAGCCATACTACTGCGGGCTCGGGTTATTTGCAACCTTTCTTGTAATCTCTGCATCACCGATTCGTCTCAATTTGCTACAAACACGATTTTGGCGCGTGAGGACCGCACGCTTGCAACGATCCCCTGAATGTGCCGACGGCCATAGTTTCCTCGTCCGAACTGCTCGCCTCACCGCCACGAAGGACCGTCCCAGTCTTAAGCTTCGCGTACTCGGTTTTAGTTTCTACTAAGGTAAAGGATGTCGGGGTCGGCGTCGGCGTCTTTCAGTGCACAGTCTGGTCTCGCTGCGCCAAAAACCTCTTCTGGCACTCTTTCGCAGCCGATAGCAATCCGCCGAACTCAGGAGTTCCTCGGAACTTCACAAGTAATGGGTCGGATTGCAAAGCGCTGTAGGCGCAATAGTTGTGTTCCATAGCGTTTCTCAGCATGCGAACGGCAGCATCCTTTTGACCGCAATATGACAGCAGAGCACCCGCTAAATACCGGGGCTCTCCGTCATAATGAACAAGTGCAGCGTCTTCAATCCTTCGAGCGGCTCGGTCCAACTGTGATGTCTGCTGCGGGTCAAGACAGGCCAGAAGCAGATCGCGACCCATCAAAGGGTCGTCCGACGTTCTTTGGATCGTTTGTCGTGCCTCGGCCAGTTTACCTTGGCCCATGAGAATGAACGCTGTTTGCCTTGCTGCCCATTCTGAGCCTGCGTCGAGGCGGACGAACTCCATTGCCCTCTGTGCCTCACCTCGTTGCATAAAGACCCAAGAGCACGAACGGAATTGATAATTTCCTCGATCCAGCTTCAAGACAGAGTCGCACTCTCGCGCCGCGTCATCCAGCAAGCCGGCATAGCGCAGCACGTAGCTTAGAACGAAGTGGGTTGAGGCACTCTCGGGGCGTTGCTTAACCAGGGCTGAGGCTTCTGCGTAAGCGCTTCCCAGTTCGCCGCGATCTGCCCGGTTAGTGATCAATTGCCCGGCCGCAAGAATCAAGTTTGGATCAAGCGCGACCGCGCGTTCAAAGGCGGAGTCCGAACGCTTTAACATTTGTTCTCCGCCACCTCCATAGGAAGAGTCGTAGTAATAGCGCAAACCCAGAGCATCCCAGGCAGGCGCGTAGCTGGGGTCAATGCCCACAGCACGCTCCAGCATTGCGATCGCATCCTTGTTGGGAGCAACATCATGGGGAACCGCGATGCTGCGCAAATACAAGTCGTAGGCCTCCTCGCTCTTGGGTCGAGTCCCCGCCTCCCCAAAAGCCGACGATCCTCCAAGCACCGGAACCAGGCCTTGTCGAACTCTCGACGTAATTTGTTCCCGCATCACAATCCTGTCCGACGCTGCAACACTGATGGTGTCTCGCCAAACACTGCGGTTATTTGCAACATCCACCGCTTCCAGGGTGACCTCCAACTGGTTACCCTCTGCGAGGTAGTGTCCTGCCACAATCGTGGTCACCCCCATCTCGCGACCAGCCTGTTGCAAGTCCAAGTTTGGCCCGTTGTACTTGCTCGTTGTGGCAAATGGACGGATCGACAGCGACGGCGCATAGCTCAGCGTATTCGCTATTTCATCGGGCAAGGCGAGACGCAGAAAATCAGTGGCTTTGTCGGAGCCCGCATTCTGGAACGGCAGCACCGCGATCGCCCTCGGGCTTGCGGAATCAACGCGCGAGGCCTGGGGATGCCGAGACTGCCAGAGGAAGAGGGCGACTACGAGTGCAGCGATAACGCAAACAGCGCTCGCCGTGACCCATTGGAGCCGGCTCTTGCGAGAAATGGGTGCCGACTCAATCACAGCCGCCGACTTGCGGGATTCCGTGTCGCGCTTCAGCCGTTGTAGGTCCGCTCGCATCTCCGCCGCGCTCTGATAGCGCAGATTGCGGTCCTTCTCCAAACACTTGTTGATGACCCTTTCCAGATCGCCTGGCACGTCGGGATTCAGCCGCACCGGGGCCACCGGAGCGCGGTTCAGGATCGCATCGAAGATCGTTGCAGTACTGTCGCCGCGGAAGGGTAACTGTCCAGTGGCCATTTCATAGAGGACAGCTCCACACGAGAAAAGATCCGTGCGGGCATCCAATTCCTTCGCGCGCGCCTGCTCCGGGGACATATAAGCTACGGTGCCCAGCGTAGAACCGGGGCTAGTCAAATGCTGTTCGTCGATTGTCGCGGTCGCGGTGTTCGCCGATGCGATTCGGATTGGGGAACTGGCTGCGGGCGCGACCTTCGCCAGCCCGAAATCCAGAATCTTGGCGTGGCCGCGCTTGGTGACGAAGATGTTCGCGGGCTTGATGTCGCGGTGGACGATGCCTTCGGAATGCGCGGCGTCGAGTGCATCGGCAATCTCAATCGCCAAACCGAGCAAAACATCGTTCTCGAAAGGTTTTCCGGCGACGCGATGCTTCAGCGTCATGCCGTCCAGAAACTCCATGGCGATGAATGCCTGCCCGTCCTGTTCCCCAATGTCATAAATCGTGCAGATATTGGGGTGATTCAGCGCAGATGCGGCTTGCGCTTCGCGTTGAAAGCGCGCTAATGCCTGCGGGTCGCGGGCAACCTCATCCGGCAAGAACTTAAGGGCGACAAAACGGTGAAGCCGGGTGTCTTCCGCCTTGTAGACCACGCCCATGCCGCCGCCGCCCAACTTCTCGACGATGCGGTAGTGCGAGATGTTTTGGCCGATCAATGTAATGGCCGATCACGGTTTGGCGATCAATGCGAAGGACTCGTTCCGTGAGCGACCATATTAGGTGCCGGGCTGCGGTGCGTCAATCCGCCGGATCGTGAAAGGCCTTCAGGATTTCTGCTGCTTTTCGGCAACGGCGCGGTCTTGCAGAGCAATCGTAACCGCGCGCAGCATATCGCCGGCGGGCGCGGGTTTGCCCGTCCAGATTTCAAACTGCCGGGCGGCCTGTTGCACAAACATTTCGACTCCGGGGATGACCGCGATTCCCCTGGCGCGCGCCACCTGCAGCAAATGCGTCTCGACCGGGTCGTACACCATGTCGAAGACGACGCGGGCCTGAATCTCCTCGTCTTTGAGCGGGCAGTCGCGCGTGTTCCTCATTCCGAGTGGAGTGGCGTTAATAATCACATCGAAGGCGATCTTGCGGAGGTCGGCACGTTTGATGGTGCGCGCTTTGGCCTGGCGCGCGAGCTTCTGCGCTTTGAGGGAAGTGCGATTCAGTATCCAGATTTCAGCGCCGCGCTCTTTGAGACCGAAGACTGCGGCACGGGCCGCGCCCCCGGCGCCGAGCACGAGAACTTTTGCGCTCTCGATGGAGAGGCGCTGCTCCAGGGGACGAACCACGCCCGCAGCATCGGTATTGAAACCGTAAAGCTTGCCATCCTGTCCGCGGACGACGGTATTGCAAGCCCCGATCTTAGTGGTGTGCGCATCGGTGTTATCGAGATACGGAAGGATGGCCTGCTTGTAGGGCATGGTAATGCTGAGGCCGTGGAGGGGAATCTCGCGCACGCAGCGGATCAAATCCTTGAGTGTCTTGGCGTGGAGAGGAAGATAAACGCCGTTCACGTTCTCGCGGCGCATCGCCGTGTTCATGATGACGGGCGAGAGCGAATGCTCAATGGGATCGCCGGCGACTCCATAGACGCGAGTGGCGGCGTCGACTTGCTCGATGCGGTAAATACTATGCAGATCCCCTGCACTGACCTGACCGGGTGCGGTTTTGAGATCGGCGCTGACTGCGCCAAAAGTGAAAACGCTGCCGGCGCGCACGCTGAGCACCCGGCTGATGATGCCTTGCTCTCCCATGCACAACCCGACGAGAGCATGCTTGTCGCTCTGCGTCTGCAGAAATTTCATCATGGCCACGTTATCGGAGAGCGTGGTGGCGGTGGTGACGACCTTGTAGAAGTCAGCCGGGACCTTCAGCATTTTCTCCAGCGTCTCATCGAGGTTGCGGGTGGCGCGGAAATCATGGAACGACAGGATGAGTCCGGCGCGGCCGCGCAGGCGGGCAATCGCTTCGGGTTTCGATTTCAGTGCGCTCTGCAGTTCCAGATCGACAATGTGACAGCCCGCGGCGCGGGCCTTGGTGAGCACATCCAATTCCGAAGCAAGCGATCCCTTGAACTTGCCGCCATTGTCGGCACGGCGGCAGGTACCGATCGCGGTGACGTACTGGTGGGTTTCAAGAAAGCGGTGGATTTTGGGAAGCGCGGCCAGGGGCTGCTTCAGGTAATCCAAACGGAACTCGATGAAGGGGTTATCCCGGGCCATGGACTCGGCGGTATCGAGCATGGTCTCGACGGTGTCGCTGCTCAGCGCCAGGCAGACCTTAGGCAGGCGCAACGGCAAGAAACGGGGCGCGACAGTAGAAGACATAGCCAAGGTCATTTGTTTTCAACGACGGCGCGATATTACAGGGGCGTAGGCGCAGATGCAACATAAGCTTGCCGAACCGCTCCAGAAACGCTTTGGGAGCAGGGGGTCAAACACCCTCGTAACCTTGACCCATCTTCAAGCGCTTGTTACTTTTCGGCTGTAACCCTTGTCTTACGAGAGAGATAGCCGGGGCAGATCCGGAGCGGTTGGGAGTCGGAGGTAACATGAAGAAAACAGGACTGTTATTGCTACTGATGGTGACGGCGACCGTCGCTGTGGCCCAGCAGTCGACGACGGCGGTTACGCCAGATGCGTCCGGTGTCGTCAACACCTCGGTCAACGTGCCATTTGTGCGTTTCCAAACGCCCACCGCGGCAGACATTTACTGCGCCGGATTTATTACCAAGGACCGGGTTCCCGACGCGAACTACGTGAACGGTGGCCTGCAGACACCATCCTCGACCAAGTTCGAGATTGGGGAATTGGTTTACCTGGCGGGAAGCGGCTACCAGGCGGGACAACTGTATTCGATCGTCCGGGAACTGCGCGACGTCAACGAGTATGAAATCTATCCGGGGCAGAAAAAAGTACTGGCTGCCGTGGGACGCCCTTACGGGGAAATTGGGCGGGTGCGAGTAATCGATACGCGTAGTCACAGCGCCATCGCCCAGGTGGAATTCAGTTGTGATCCCATCAACCCGGGAGATGTCGCTGTACCTTTCGTGGAAAGACCGCCGGTTGCGTTCCACGTGCCGGGACATTTCGACCGGTTCGCGCCCGCGAACGGCAAGCTGAGCGGACGGATCGTGCTCGGTAAAGATTTCGACGGCGTGCTCGGCACCGGCATGAAACTCTTTATGAACATGGGTTCGAACCAGGGCGTAAAAGTGGGGGACTATTTCCGCGTAGTACGTTCCTACTCAGCCACCTTGCACGATCCGGTGGACTCGCTCTCCTTCAGAGCTCGGACTTCAGAAGACACGCAGATGCGTCCACCGACGTTTGAGGCCAAGGGCTTCACCAGAACCAAAGGGCCGAACATTCATGTGGGCGATCTGCCGCGGCGCGCCGTCGGCGAAGTGGTGGTTCTGAACGTAACCCCGACCGCATCCTCCGCCATGGTCGTCTTCGCGCTGGAAGATGTGCACGCCGGCGACACGGTGGAACTGGACGCGCAGGAGTAAGAGCACGAAACAATTTGGTTGAAACCAGGGGGGAGAGTGAATCTCCCCTTTTTCTTTTGACAGAAGCGAATGCATAGGGACGGTCGCCCCCAGCCGTCCAGGGGAGCGCGGCTTCCCGAGAAGCCGCTCGCTGGGGCAAACAGCGCACGCTGCCCTTTAACCGGCTGTCCTGCGCCCGGCCCGCAAGAAATGGACTCTTTGCGGCGGCACGAATAGACTTTACTTTCTCGAAAAGGCGGCCTTGTAGGATGCACAATCTCAGAAAGTTGCTGTCCTGGAATTTCGTTTTTTTATCCCTGATGTGCCTATGGATAGCTCTTTCGTACATTTTCCAGATAATTCACCGACATATCAATCCTCTACATCTGCGCAGTTTGCTTGTCCCCACCGTGTTGACAGTTCTAACCGCCGTTTATGGGGCGGCTTGGTGGACAGTCTGGCGGGGAAAGCCGTCGGGAAGGGGTTGGGCAATTGCCGCGAGCCTGACAAATATTCTGTTTCCCCTCTCAATCATGGTTTTGACGCGATACGTCCGAGGTCACTTCCGAGGTCACTTCGTGCTGTTATCTGTCGGAGTTGCCGGACTGATTGCCTTTTCGCGCCGATATGAGCAACCCAGTTCCACAGCAAGAGCCCAAGAGAACCTGCGGATTCCAGGCGATGGGACCATCGATCTCGTCAACAAGATGGCCGGGGTCCTGATCGTCGTCGCGGGTTTTGCCGCTTATCACTGGTGGCTGGGATGGATTCGAGCCAAAGGTTTTCCTGTCAGTCATAGTTTCTGGGACCGAAGTTTGATGTTCGTGCTTATCGTGTTCATCATCGTGACTCTGCATGAACTTGGTCATACGGCGACGGGACTCGCACTCGGCATGAAACTGCGCGCCTTCTTCGTTGGGCCGTTTCAATGGCGCATTCGCGATGGCAAATGGAGCTTTCAGTTCAACCCCGCTGCGATTCTGTCCGGAGGGGGAGCAACGGGTGTCGTCCCGGCTACCGCCTACTTTCCTCGGTGGCGTACCTTATGCGTGGTGGCGGCCGGCCCTCTGGTCACGTTGCTTACCGGCACCTTCGCGCTGTGGGTCGCGTTCTCGGCGAA
>Ga0209648_10004327_pt1 | contig 12055 bp, 13 predicted proteins | sample GraSoi2013_115cm_FD_185830 | JGI IMG/M metagenome (GOLD analysis project Ga0209648, IMG submission 185830) | Grasslands soil microbial communities from the Angelo Coastal Reserve, California, USA - Sample 9_17_2013_115cm (SPAdes) (version 2) | ecosystem: Environmental > Terrestrial > Soil >...
GCGGCGCCGGCTTCGCGGAGGCCGACTTCCTCCAAACCCAGGCGCTTCGCCGCGCCATGCACGCCCGCGAGGGCGGCCGCTGCTTCTATTGTCTCCGCCGGCTCGTCCCCCATCGACGGTGCCTCGACCACGTCGTCCCGCAGGCAGACCTCGGCAGCAATTCCTACCGCAACCTCGTCTCTTGCTGTCTGGACTGTAACTCCAATAAGGCAGAGCGCCACGCCGTCGAGTTTCTACGCTCCCTCTACCGCGACCGCCGCTTGAGCGACGCCGAACTTAGCGGCCGCCTCCGCGCCCTCGATGACCTCGCCGCCGGCAAGCTCATCCCGCCACTTCCCGTCCAGAGAAAGAACGGAAATGGAAGTAAGGAAGGATCCTAGCGGTCCCCAGGTAAAAACCGGTCCGCTAGCTGGCCGCTTGCTCCGCGTTCTGTCCCCTTGGTTCCGTAAGGCATGATATCCTTACTGTAAAGGAGGTAGGTAAAGATGGCGCCTTCCAGCACAATCAGCAGCAAGGGGCAAATCACCGTCCCTCTCGAGATTCGCAATCGGCTTGGACTGAAGAAGGGAGACCGTGTGGAATTTGTGGTCGACAAGGATCGAACCACCATCCGTCCCGCACGCGCGCCGGAAAATCCCTTCGAGAAGTATGTCGGGGCGCTTCCTGCTTTCTCCAGCATCCATGAGGCAAATGCGTGGGTGCGCACGTTGCGTGACGAAGAAGGTTGAGCAACGGTGAGAACGGCAATCGATACGAACGTCCTCTCCGCCCTCTGGTCCAAGGAACCCTCAGCTTCTGACATCGCAAAAATTCTTGGCGCTGCAAAGGCGGAAGGAGGTCTGGTCGTCTGCGGTCCGGTGTATGCGGAATTGCTGGCCTATCCGAAGGCCTCAGAATCCTTCGTGAATGATTTTCTTGCAGACACGGGCATCACTGTGGACTTTGCGTTTGAACGGCCCGTGTGGGTTGAGGCCGGCCGTCGTTTTGCGCGTTATGCGAAACGGCGTCGCAGGTCTGCGGGTCAGGGAGCGAAGCGTTTGCTGGCTGATTTCATCATTGGATCACATGCCATGGTGCACGCGGATCGTTTTATGACGCTCGATCCAAAGCGCTATGCGCGGGATTTTCCGGAACTGAAACTCACCTAGTCTATCTTGGTCACTTCACAAAACCCACGCCCTGAGGAAAGTTCAAAATCCCCACACGCCTGCCTGCCCAGGAAGGCAAGTGGCGGCGTGCGGGCCACACGTAAATTTCATTTGCCTTTTATTCACTATGCGAGATTTCTACCCCGCCTCATCGACTTGCTTTTACCAGTTTCTCGTTCACGAGCACTGACGTTTCCCTGCACTGGTTGCACATATGGAAAGCATACTGCTCATCCGAATGGTAGCCCTCATACCCCTGCAAAATGACTTCGCGGCTCTTACAGTATGGACACCGGAAGATCCACCAGTGGTAAAGACTTCCGAGAAGACGCTTCACTTCGAGCATGCACGGCTTCAGAAAGAAATACAACAGATAGTACCCAACACCACCACTCCACAGCCAAGCTTTGTTCAACGGCGTGAACGCTAGGCCCAATAACAGCAATACTAACGGAACAACGATTTCGGCGTCGCCCTTGTCGAAGTCATACTCCCACTGCCACAGTTTGATCTTCATAATTTCACCGTGGGGATAAGTGTACCTTGCAAGTTTCTGAGCCCTTATGCTCCGTGTTAGTATATTCCTTCGCCTTAACCGGCGAGCGATCTAGTGCACGGGGGTCGTGAGCACTCGCGCCAACACCGCGCGCTCACTTTGTTGGCATCGCCAGCAAGAATCGTGGTTCGAACCTACTGAGTTGCCGGTTCCTGCTGGCTAGTAGGTACAAAGCCGGGACTCGGCCCCCCAAGTCACCCTTAGAACTGACCGTTCCCCTTTAGAAATGGTCTACCGATTAAGCAGCCGCTCGAATGTCGCGGGCGGTTTTTTTTGCTCTTGGTTTGCTTGTTTGTGCAGGACGGCGACGAGGCCGGTGAGCGCGCCGATGATGCCCACAAGTGCAGCGATGATGGGCAAGATGATCCTCGTTATCCATCGCGTCTTCACATCAAAGCGTCTGGCTTTTTCCTCGTCGATGAGGCGGCGCAACTGCGCGCGCGTCGCCATTGCGAGATACTTCCGGTCGTGGTAGAAACTATCTTCCCAAACGCCTTCTCCCTTCGGAATCTCGATGTCGTGTTCGCGGGCTTCATGCCACAGTTGGTCGGAAAGGAATGCATTGATTGCATCGTCCTCCGCCTGCAATGCTTGCCATTCGGCGTGTTCGAGTTCCTCGAATTCGTCGGGGCCCCTGTCCTTTTTCTTTTTGAGTTTCTGCCGATCGCGTTCGTATGCACGAACGACCTTCCGCCGGCTCCGCTTTAACCTCCACAGGTCAAACATGATGGCCGCGATACTATCCCACGAAGGGGAAAGAAAAAAGCCCCGGAACTCGGGGGAACTCGGGGGGAACTCGGGGAACTCGGGGAACTCGGGGAACTCGGGGAACTCGGGGACGGGAACTCGGGGACAGACGGAACGTTTTCCGATATTTGTTTGACAAGACTCGTTTGGCTCATAATGATTGGAGATTTTCAGAGAAGGGAAACTTCCCGCCTGTCCCCATCTCCCCTCACTTCATCCATCAACCGTGGCCTTTTCGGGGAGCACTTCTGGAGCGGCTTCTGGCCACCACTGCTCGACGTTTGCGAATCGAGCGAGGACTTTACCCGTTTCATCCAACACGAAAAGGCGACCTGCCCCGTCGTCCACTGCATTGACTCCTTCAGTTCTCTTGAGTTGAGCGTCGTCGTGGTGCTTTATGAGAAACGTTCGCCGAATAGGCGGTCCGGGAAGAAGGTTGGGAGGATAGTTTGCTGAGGGTCCTGCAGGCTTCTGCCCTGCTTTGACAGCTTCGGCGAGCAGTGGCATGAACTGGAAGAATACAGGCATGAACTCTGCGAAAGCCGGAAGGTACGGGTCGAGGACTTCAACTGATTTGCGGCTCTGTGCGGCTGCGCGAGAGAGTTCAAGGATTTCGGCAAGCATTTCTTCGGTGGGCCGATTTGGGAGAACGGCACCCGATGGTACCGGGATAGCAGCCAACTCTTCTTCCAGGTCCGGCCACAGTTTGTCGAACAAGTGATTCACCGTGCTCTCAGGCACAGTTACGTCGAGGGTCTTGTTGACGGAGTGAATCAGTTTTCGCGTATCTTCTTTTTCCGCCACTGTCGCCTGGAACATTGCCAGCGGCTCCTTGATGTGTTGAGTTTTCAAGTCGGCCAATAGATAAGTCCATACACGGGTTTTCGGGTCGCGGATCTTGGACAGCGCGCCGGCCTCGAAGAGAAGCCACTCCGCGGAAAGGTTTTCGGGCGTGAGGCAGATGATTCCGGCTTTCATTGTGTCCAGAGCCGCCGAGATTTCTTCACGCCATCGGGTTCCCTTCTCGATGTCGGTCGCTGACATCCAAGGTCGAGCGGTCTGAAGTATCGTTGGCAGCCAATCTTTGAGGGCTTCCGCCGCGCTCTTACTGCGTGGCCCGGACCAACTGATGAAAACGTTGTTTGCTTCTGTCATTTGCGAAACTTGCACCAACCTTGCACCGCTTTTTAGGGAAACGGGGGGTTACAGCCCAAAACTGCGCTGATTCTAAATAAGATAATTGGAGCCGAGGGCGGGACTTGAACCCGCGACCTGCCAATTACAAATTACCTCTGCATCACCGTCTAAGAGTATACCAACATTATAAGGCCGACAAAGAAATCCAGGCGATTCTCCGTCACAGGCGGGTGGGGCACAGATCGACCCGCGAGACGATTCTCGGGTGCCCCTTTCGTCTTTGGTTTTTGAAAGGGTGGGTCATTCTGCGCTTCGGCCTTCGGTACCTGACCTCAGGAATGCGCTCTTGGTATAGAATAATCGGAAGGAGAATCGCTCCATGGCAGCGCTGGATTGGTCACAATGCCCTGCGGTGGAAAGCATCCCGGGAAAGGTAAGCGGCGCCCGGGTGCTTAAGGGCACGCGCATGCCCGTCTCCGTCATCTTTGAAAATCTGAAAGCCGGCGCCAACATTGTCGAGATTATGGAATGGTTCGACGGTCTGGACCGCGAACAAGTCGAAGCCGTCATCGAATTTGCCGCCCGCAGCCTTGACGTGACTCCTTTCTCTACTGTCATCCGCTAATGCTCGCCCAGGCTCCTCCGGTTCGGCGGAGTGGGGAATAGGCGTATAATGCAGGCATGGAAATCACCGTCAAGCTGCCGGACGACCTCGCTGAGCACAGCAACCCGGGCCGCGAGGCTCTGGAAGCTTTGGTCGTGGAAGGGTACCGGTCCGGAGTATTCTCCCATTATCAGGCGAGCCAACTCCTAGGAGTCTCTCGTCTGGCTTTCGAAGGTTTTTTGAAGGAACGGAATATCTACGAACACACCTACAGCGAAGAAGATCTGAAGCAGGACGAGGAAACGTGGCGTAAGCTTGAAGGTAAGGGCTCCTCGCCAAGTACGGCGGACGGCGGCTCCGCCGGATGCTGCGCTTGCCGATCTTGACCCTGGGGAACGTGATGCGATTCAACTTGCGCAAGAGCAGCGAGCGGATTTGCTTTTGATTGACGAGCGACTCGGACGTTTGGTGGCAAAACGTCGCGGCTTGGCTACCACCGGAACTCTCGGCGTCCTCCTTGCTGCCGCCCAGAAGAGTTTGCTCGACGCTGCGGCTACCTACCAGCAACTCGCGACGAAAACGAATTTCCGCTGCAGCCCGGAACTGCAAAACACTTTCCTGCAACGGGTCCGCGCCCTAGACAAAAATCGCAGATAGCCACGCGTCCTATGCCGATTCTGCCGTTTCTTGGCTAGCGGGGTTGAGTTTTCGTTTTATCTGCGACCACTGCGCCAGCTTTCATTACCCATTTCACGTTGTTCAAAATCACGTTAATATCCGCCAACGGGTCGCCTTCGACGGCGATGAGGTCCGCAAAATAGCCGGGAGCGACGGCGCCAAGTTCTTTTTCTTTTCCAAGTAACTCAGCTGCATTCGTCGTTGCCGTTCGAAGCGCCTGCTCCGGCGTCATTCCCGCTTTCACAAACCAGCCCAGCTCGCGCGTGTTTTGCCCATACATCGTGTAAATCGCGTCCGAACCCATCGCAAACTTCACGCCAGCCTTGTGCGCCTTGCGCGCCGTCTCCAGGTTGCGCTCAATGAACGCCTTGCTCTTCTCCTGAAAACCGTTGGCATAGCCAATCTTCTGCCAGTTGTCGAGGTAGTAGCGATTATGGTCGATCGTCGGCACATAAAATGTCCCACGCTTCGCCATCTCCTGAATCGTGCCGTCGTCCATGTCCGTGGCATGTTCCAGCGAATCCGTCCCTGCTCGCACCGCATCCCTCGCCCCATCCGGGCCATAGGAATGGATCGCGATTTTCTTCCCGAACTGGTGCGCGGCATCCACCGCCGCCTTGATCTCTTCGTAGTTGTACGTCTGAAAGCCCGTGACGTCATCATCTGTTCCGGTCGAGGCATACATCTTGATTACATCCGCGCCCGCCGCGATCTGCTGCCGCACCGCGCGCAAAACTTCCGGCACGCCATCGGCGATCCCGCCCGCCGGCGGATTGATTCCGGGCTTATACGGCGTGCCGGTGACGTTCAGCCCATACCCGCACACAAACATGCGCGGACCAATCATTTCTCCGCGGCTGATCAAGTCGCGCATGGCGATATCCATATACTGGTCGGCGCCGAGATCGCGCACCGTCGTCACGCCTGCCTCGAGCGTCCGCAACGCGCCCTTGCGAGCCAGGAATATTTCTACCGCCGGCGGATTGCTGGTCAGTTGCTTCAGCATCGGCTCGCCCGGAGTCTCGTCCGTGTACATCGTCATGTGCGTGTGCACATCAATCAGCCCGGGCAATCCCATGTATTTCGAAAGATCGATCGTTTCCGCGCCCGCTGGAATTGCCGACGCATCGGTCGTCACATTTCGAATGCGGTCACCTTCCACGATCACAATGGCATTCGTCCAGAGCTTTCCCTTGCCATCCCAGAGCTTGCCGAAACGCACGGCCTTGATTGGTCTGGCGCTCGGTTTCTCCTGCGCGCGAATTCCACCCACACACACCAAGGCGAGAACACTCGCCAATAAAATCCTCATCCGTTTCATCGCACCTTTACCCCTTCGTCTGCGCACCCGCATGCTGTGCGACGTCTGTTTTTTATAATTCAGTTGCCGATGGAATTCAATCGAGAAGAACTGCGGGTTACTACTGGCGGGCTGCCCGAGAGGATGGTGTTTTCTGCAAAGAAGAAGAGCTTATCGGAGGCATCGGCGGGGCAACACCCGCGGTTTGGGAGCCAAGACCCAATTGCTGAAGGGTTTTGGCATCAAGCTTCCCCGTCGGATTCAGCCCATGCGCTTCCTGAAATTTCCTCGTCGCTTCAATGGATGGAGCGTCCCACTTGCCGTTCGGTGTTCCTGTGAACGAACCGTCTTTCGCGAGCGCCTGCTGGATCTCGGAAATGCGGTCGGGAGTAGGGGCTTTCTGCCCCCGCTCCCGGCGCTGCGATTTTTTCGAGGACTTCGCCCGATGCGAAGAGCTGCGAGACTTGGAAGAGGCGGATTTTTTCTGTGTCGTGCCCTGCGCTTTCGCCGAACCTGCACACACACCCAGCCCCGCTGCTACGAGCAGCGTCAAGGCCAGATGGTTAGTTTTTCGCGCTCGCATAGGCGTGGCTATTGGCTGTCGCTTCGTCACTATTGCTGGCTGTCGGCCGGCACTTTGCCCGACAAATAAAGTGTCAGGATCTGGTCGCTGTCCTGCCGGCGAAGAATCTTGAATACGACATCCTCGCCATGCTTCAGTTTTGAAACCGATTTACGGTAATCGGAAACGGAACTCACCGCTTCACCGTTGATCATCGAAATCACGTCTCCCCGCGCGAATCCCAAATCATCGGCGAACGAGGCCGGCTCGATTTCGGTAGCGAGCACGCCCTTTTGCCCTTCCACGCCCACGCGATGCCCGCGGTCCGGCGTCAACTCTTCCACGTGCAGCCCGAACTCCGTCGGTGCTGTTTCGCCGGGCTGATCGCCCAGGCGCCCCGCCGAATTCGGGAACACCCTCGTGCGGTCATCGACCGTCGCCATCGTTTCCTTCTGCGCGCGGTCGCGAAAATAAGTCAGCTTCACCTTGCTGCCGATGGGCGCTTGCGCAATCGGGTTCACCAGATCATTCCCGGTCTTCACGGCCTGTCCGTTCACGCTGGTGATCACGTCCCCGCCCTTCAATCCGGCCTTTTCCGCCGGGCTTCCCGGCGCGACCCCTTCAATCACTACGCCGTAAGGAGCCCCCAGCGATTTCAGCGTGATCGCGTTCGTACTCAACTCTTCCTGGAAGCTGACGCCGATGGACCCGCGCGTGACGCGGCCCTGCTTGATGATCTGGTCGTAAACGTTGATCGCCGTGGTTGAGGGCAGGGCAAAACCGACGCCCTCATAGCCGCGTCCACCCGTAATGATCGCCGTGTTGATCCCGATCACTTGGCCGGCTAGATCCACCAGCGGCCCACCCGAATTCCCCGGGTTAATCGCCGCATCCGTTTGTACGAACTTCTGGAATTGGTGATTGCTGATCCCGCCGCGATCCTTCGCACTTATGATTCCCGCGGTCACGGTGGCCTGCAACCCGAACGGGCTGCCGATCGCGAGCACCCAGTCACCGACCTGCACACCATCCGAATTCCCAAGCTTCGCTGTCGGCAATTCCTTGTTGGCCTCGATCTTGATCACCGCCAGGTCAGTCTCTTCATCCACGCCGATGACCTTGGCCGTGTACCTGGTCGTATCTCCGTTCAATTGGACTTGGATTTTCGTCGCCTGTTCGACCACGTGATTATTCGTCAAGATATACCCGCGCTTGTCGACGATGACGCCCGAACCCAGGCTGCGCTCGGCCTGCGGCGGCCCGTCCTGCCGTCCGTCAAAGAAGCGATCGAAGAAATCCTGCATCGGGTCTTCCTGATCGTAGGGCTTTGAGCGGCGCTTCTTCGTCTGCTTGCGCTCCAGCACTTGAGTTGTCGCGATGTTCACCACCGCGGGTTCCACGCGATTAACAATTGACGCAAACGAACTGGACGAGGGCACCGGGTCCGGTACCGTCAGTGCCGTCGCCGTTGTGCCAGTAAATCCCAGACTCTTCGTCGCCGCGACGCGGCCGGAAACGACCGACCCGATCAGGATCCCGACTGCCAGTGTGAACGCGACAAATACAGCCGCGAGTATCTTTCGGCGCCGCGCCCAATTAAAAAGCTCTCTTACCTGTTCTCCCATGTCGCTTACTCCTCTAGTACAGGCCCCCACGGCCCTCTTGGTCTACGTTGAACGCCATCCGGCCTGCCCCGATCCGGTCGGGGCCCAACCTTTAAAGTATAACACTGCTACTCCGGCGGCGTTGCTGGCTGTGAACGGTTCAGCGAAGCTATAACTGTCCCAATGGCCGGGGGTCCTTCCGATTTTGTTCCCCACGCTATTGGACGCATGAAACGCTAAATTTGTTGTTACCGCAGCCAAAAACTTCTCTGAGCGTTGCAGTAACCGCTGGCGATTCAATAAGTAAGCTTCGAAAAGGAAATAGGAAGTAAGAGGTCCCTGTTAACACTTCCCTCCTGCCTCGCGTCTTACTTCGGTAACGGACATTGGCTCTCGATGGCTTAAACGTGGGATACAGCATTGACTTTCGGACCTCCAGCATGGAACGTCAAGCTGTGACTGTCTGGCCTGTCGCCAAACCGCACGACGAGGTTTCGCTCGTCAGCGCTGCTCGCGACGGCGATCGCGCCGCTTTCGGGCGCCTCTACGACCGCTACGCGCGCATGGTCCACGGCATTCTTCTCGCGCGAGTCCCCCCGCGTGAAGTGGATGACCTCGTCCAGGAAGTTTTCCTCTTGGCGCTACGACAGCTCCATGCGCTGCGCGATGTTTCTCGCTTCGGACCGTGGCTGGGCACCATCACGCGGAACCGAGCGAATGACTACTTCCGCAAGTCGATTCCTGTCGAGAAAGTCACCGAACCGGTGTCGGAAAACCAAGTCGAGAGCCGGACAACCAACCACGCCACCGAGCGGGAGGCCGCGATGATTTTGTCGGTTGTCCGTGCCCTTCCAGAGCCTTATCGCGAACCGCTCATCCTTCGGCTGGTCGAGGGGATGACGGGGCCGGAAATTGCGGCGCGCACGGGGCTGACCCATGGTTCGGTTCGCGTCAATCTTTGCCGGGGCATGCAGCTCTTGCGCGAAAGACTGGACAAGGCGGCGGGTAACCAAGGATCAAGCGCAACATGAGTGAGAAGAGAAAAATTATGAAGGACGATTATTTGTGGGACGGCTCCGGCGAGCCGAACCCGGAAATTCAAAAACTGGAAACCGTGCTCGGCCGCTACCGGCATAATCAACTGGCGCCCTCGTTCGAGAAGGTTGCGGACATCCGCCCGGTGAAACAGCGCTGGACTTTTTTCGGCCTGCGGTGGTCGTATCAACTCGGCGCTGTCGCGGCGATCGTTCTGCTTGCGGCCGCGACGTTTCTCATTCTGCGCCCAAGGCCCACGGAAAATGTCGGGCCATCGTGGGCCGTTGCTCGTCTGGAAGGCGCACCGCGGGTTGGGTGGCGTTCCATCGGTGAGAAGTCGGGTCCGGTAAACCTGCGAATTGGCCAAACTCTGGTGACCGATAGCACCTCGCGGGCAAGCATTACGCTGGATGAAACCGGTCGCGTCGAAGTCGATGGGGGATCGCGTCTTCGCCTCGTCACCAACGGCCCCGGCCACAAGCGCCTTTCCCTCGAGCGCGGCACGATTCACGCCACCATCTGGGCTCCGCCGGGTGAATTTGTCGTGGATACGCCCTCCGCCGTCGCCGTCGATCTCGGCTGTGTGTACACCCTGCACGTGGACGATTCCGGCGCCGGCCTTCTGCGCACCACCATGGGCTGGGTCGGCTTCAAGCTGAACGGCCACGAATCCTTTATCCCCGCAGGAGCCGTCTGCAAAACGCGCCCCAAGATCGGCCCGGGCACGCCGTACTTTGAAGACGCTTCCACCTCGTTTCGCGACGCTTTGTCTCGATTCGACTTTGAACCCACCACGCCGGCAGAACGCAAGAATCTGCTTAACATCGTTCTCGTCGACGCACGCAAGAATGACGCGCTAACCCTTTGGCATTTGCTCTCTCGGGTCAGTGATGATGATCGCCCCGGCGTCTACGAGCGCCTCGCCGCGCTCGCTCCTCCACCCGCATCCGTAACCCGCGACGGCATCCTCCGCCTCGATCAGCCAATGTTGGACGTCTGGTGGAACTCCCTCGGCTTCGGCGACATCTACTTGTGGCGCACCTACGAACGCGCCTGGTCCCAGCGCCCGCCAACCGCCAAGTGAGTTGTTAACAGCTGTCTCCATATTGCCGTCTTGTCTCCTGTAGGTTGAAACAATTTCGAAGGAGACTAGAAAATCCATGACACTCCAACAGGTTCGTTCCCCGCGGTTCGCCATCGTTCTGGTGGCGGCTGTATTGTGTTTCGCAAGCGTCGCCCAGGCAGGTCCACCTTTGATTTGCCACACCATTGAAATCGGAAAGGCAAAATCTTTGCCTTGGATCAGCCACAACTGGAACCTCAGTGGCGGCGAAAATTTCGACACGAAGAACCTCGTCCGGGACACGCTCGAAATTCTTAGCCCAAACACGCCCGTTCTCGTTCGAATGGAGACGCTTCGCCGCGCCACCCTCTACGCGCGCAAAGACCCGCTCGCCGCGAAAGAACTCCTCGCGCGGCTCTATGCTCGCGCGACGTCCGCGGAATCTTCCGGCCACGCCGACGCCCTGGCCTGGTTCGATGCCGGCTACCTCGCGGAAACCTACAAACAATGGATCGGCCAAAGCTGGATGCGCGTTTCGAAAGACGAGCAGAATCCCGCCGCCGGCGTCGACGGCTACGCTCTGGTAAAAAAGGCGCTTGGCCTGCGTGGCTCGGACCCGCAGATGGAATTTGCTGCGGCCTTGATCACGCTGTCCGGTCCACAAGACCAACACCGCCAGCATGCCCTGAAGGCCATCGCGGGCGCGAAGGGCGACCCCCTGCTAGCCCAGAATCTTGCAACCCATTTCACCGGGCCGCAGACGGAGACCATGTCCGAGTTGCTCGCCAAAAACTCAGCGCCAAATTGAAGGGTATCCAAGAAAACACAACTGGCCCACTGTAGGGGCGCAACATGCTGCGCCCCTCCGAGTAAGGATTACTCCGGAAGCTGGTGATGGACAGCGAATCAAAATGTCCGGTCAGCGGGAAACGGAAGTACGCAAGCGAAGGCGAAGCGTTGGCGACAGCCGCACACCAGATCGCAACCGCCAATGCGCCAAAGGAACTTCGCGCCTATCTATGCTCCTGGTGCGGCGCTTGGCATATAACGAAAAATCCAGGAAAAGGCGGGAAGGATCGTAGATAACCGGCTAAATCGTCCCGGGAAGTGCGCGCGAAGTCGCAAGAACGGACACCTGCCGAACCAGAACTTCAGATGTCCAGTTGGGCCCGCAGCGTTAATCGGGAGTTGGGGATCACGGGACAAATGTTGAACGGCTCCCGATGTACCGTCAAGAGGAAAGCAAGAGGGTCGAGGTGATAAAAGCATTGAGAAAAGCTCTTGCGCTTTCTGAAGCCGAAAAATTGTGAAGCGAGTAACGCGCCGTAGGTTGGATGCCTGGTAAGTCGCATCATCGCAAACTGATGACCCACTACCGTCGGGATGGCGCCCACCACCCAATTCCCCCGCCAATTGATATAATGCTTCTCAGCGCCCGTAGCTCAGCTGGATAGAGCATCTGGCTTCGAACCAGAGGGTCGGGAGTTCGAGTCTCTCCGGGCGCGCCACTTTTTTGAGCTGTTTGTTTTCAACGACTTCCCTCGAGACCCTTTAGTTCGTTTCGAACTCAATCTCCACCCTCTGCCCAAATGAAAATAGTCCAGTTAATGCAAATCGGAAA
>Ga0209648_10004328_pt1 | contig 12053 bp, 12 predicted proteins | sample GraSoi2013_115cm_FD_185830 | JGI IMG/M metagenome (GOLD analysis project Ga0209648, IMG submission 185830) | Grasslands soil microbial communities from the Angelo Coastal Reserve, California, USA - Sample 9_17_2013_115cm (SPAdes) (version 2) | ecosystem: Environmental > Terrestrial > Soil >...
CGAAATTGCGCTCGGACAATTACGACTTGCGCGCTTCGGGCAGGGGCGTTTTCAGCGAGTGGGAGAAGAATGTGACAGTGCGGTCGGGGCAGACGAAGTCGGTGACGCTGCGGCTGATTTACGCGAAGGAGATTCCGAAGGCGTATACGAAAAGCAAGGCAAAGGAGTAGCAGCAAAAGCTGAACGTTATTGCCGATCCATCCATCGACGCTTGGGACCTATGCAACCCTCTAGTTCCCTTCCACGCTTGTTAATAACAATAGTCCTCGCCGCCGTGTTTGCCTTTCGCGTGCCTGTCTTCGTCGACCGTCGAGAGTACTCCAGTGCAGTCTACAACTGGGTCAAGAATCCCACGCTTGAAAACGGAGCAGCTGTCGCAAGGGAAAGCGTTAAGAACCGACGCATCGCGCTTATATCGCATTTGGCGGCCGGAGGTATCTTGTTCGTGCTCATAAGTGTGGGTTGGTCCTTATTCGCGCGACGATCGGCGAAACCAGGTAAGTCGTCGACAGATCTTCCCGACCAATAATCCAGAAAGCATCAGGTAAACAAGATCGCCGCACTCCAAACTATTGCATTAAGAGGTGCTGGAGTTCGGCGAGGTCGTCGGGGGCGACGTCGGAGACCGCGCACATCTCCATGCCGGCTTTGCGAAAATCGATCCAGTGATAGCCGAGCTGGGAGCCGGAGAGCGGCTCGGAGTCAGGCTCCGTGGTGGGCCAGACGAAGACGTTGATTAGATGCTTGCGGCGCGCGTAGACGAGCACGGCCACGGTGCGGCCGTGAACGACGTCGAGGCGGCCGCCCTGCAGCGGAAATCCTTCGTTTACAAAATCGTGGACGGGCGGAGCGAAGTCCAGCTTGCCGTCAAACCACGGCTTTACGGTGTGCTGGTCGGTCGACTGCACGTCTTCGAGATGGCCGGGCTGAAGGGAACGCAGATGCGCATCGACGATGGCGGAGGCCAGCGCGGTTTGCCCGCTGCTGCCGCGCAGGACCGGAAGCAGGCGCCAACCGAGGAAGACGGCGAGGAGAAATGTGGCAGCTATGGCCAGCCAGCGCCAGGGCGCAGGATTTCTCATTGGAATGAAGGACGGGCGAGTGGACGCTCCGAGCTGCGCTTGCACCTTTTGGCGCAGCGCTTGAGGCGCGCGCTCGTATAGGCCAGCGCGCTGGAGCGAAGAGCGCAGATTTTCGTTGGCCTCCAAAGCGGCGACACAGTCGGGGCAGGAAATCAGGTGGCGCTCGAAATCGGCGGCGCGCGCGGCGTCCAGTTCGCCGTCGAGATAACCATGGAGAACGGTTTGGGTGAGCTCACAATTCACGGCCGGCCTCCTGTTTGTGCTGCGCAGCGGACTGGGTAAGAACGCGCTGCAGGCGCTGGCGTGCGCGGGCGAGCGAGGACATCACGGTGCCAATGGGAGCGGAAGTGACGGCAGCGATTTCCTTATAGGAGCAGCCTTCGAGTTCGCGAAGGATCAGCACTTCGCGAAAACGTACGGGTAGCTCTTCGAGCGCGCGGGTGAGGCGCTCGCGATTGTCGCCGGCAATGGCGAGCGCTTCGGGCGTCACGCTCGGCTGCGGGTGCAGCTCTTCATCGAATTCGGTCGTCAAGTCCACGGAACGATTTTTCTCCAGCCAGGTATAGCAGGTGTTGCGCACGATCTGCAAAAGCCAGGCGCGGGCGTCGCCACCATGAAAGCCGCGGAAGAAGCTCGTGTTGCCTCCTGCGCAACGTCCTCCGCGTCGGCGCGCCCACGCAACAGCCAACGCGAGAGGTTAAAGGCGGCGTCGAGGTGCGGCAACACGAGCTGCTCGAAACGCGCCCGGTCCTGCGGATCCAACACGTCCAAACTTTCCCCTTCAATACCTGCACTCATAAAGGGAACCGCCCAGGCATCGATTTTATTCCCGGTTTGTGTGAATCACCCAGCGAATTAAAAAATTCGGCGATTTGGAATAAGCGCGCAGCGGGGGTGGTCTGCACAAACGGAACACGTCCCAGAGCGGCGCGGGCACCCCTGCAAATACAACTCGGCTCGCGCCGCACTGTAAATGCAAAAGGACGCGTTTCAAACACGCGGAAGTGTTTTGGGAGAAACAAAATGACGAAGAAAGTGAAAGACCAGATCTTGCATGATCACAACCAGGACGGAATCGATCGCCGCGGATTTCTGAAGTGCATGGCGTGGGCAGGAACGGGCGCGCTGTGCGTGATGCAAGGCGGCGTACTGAAGTCGTACAGCTTGAGCAGGCTTTCCGATTTGGGAGCGAATGCCGCGGCAGCGGGCGAGCTGAGCTTCGTGCAGATCAGCGACAGCCACATGGGATTCAACAAACCGGCGAATCCGGACGTAGCGGGGACGCTGAAGGCCGCGGTGGACAAGATCAACGGGCTGTCGAATGCGCCGGAGTTCTTGCTGCATACCGGAGATATCAGCCACTTGTCGAAGCCGGAAGAGTTCGACACCGTGGACCAGATTTTGAAGGCGACGGGCAAGGACGTTTTCTTTGTGCCGGGCGAACACGACGTGTTGAACGATGACGGCGTGCAATTTCGCGAGCGCTACGGAAAAGGCGCGAAGGGCGCTGGCTGGTATAGCTTCGAGAAAAAAGGCGTGCACTTCATCGGGCTGGTGAACGTGATGAACCTGAAGGCCGGCGGACTGGGGACGCTCGGCCACGAGCAGCTCGAGTGGCTGGAAGACGACGTGAAACGTTTGAAACATAGCACGCCGATTGTGGGGTTCGCGCACATTCCGCTATGGACCGTGTATCCGGAGTGGGGCTGGGGCACGGACGATAGCGCGCAGGCGCTGGCATATCTGAAGAAATTCGGTTCGGTGACGGTGCTGAACGGGCACATTCACCAGACGATGCAGAAGGTGGAAGGCAATGTGACATTTCACACCGCGGCATCGACGGCATTTCCGCAGCCGCAGCCGGGGAAGGCCGATTCGCCGGGGCCGATGAAGGTGCCGGCGGAGCAGTTGCGCAGCGTCTTGGGAATTACCGATGTGAATTATGTTCGCGGGCAGCAGGCCCTCGCAGTGGTGGACTCTTCGCTGGCTTAAGAGCCGGAAGAGCATCGCGCGACGAATTCAACTGAAAAACAGAGAAAGGGAGAAAAGTCATGAGGAGACGTGTGTGGATTCTAGTTTTGGCGGCGCCGGTGGTTGCGGCCGCCGTGTTGCTGATCAGCAGTGCAAGAGGTTTGACGGCCAGTGCGGAGCAAGCACAGGCGTCGAACGTGGAAGTGAAGATCGACAACTTCAGCTTTGGCCCGGCGACACTGACGGTGGCGGCGGGAACTACGGTGACGTGGACGAACCGCGACGACATTCCGCATACCGTGGTCAGCGACGATAAGGTGTTCAAGTCGAAGGTGCTGGATACAGACGAGAAGTTTTCGTTCACGTTTACGAAGCCTGGAACGTACGGCTATTTCTGCTCGATACACCCGAAAATGACCGGCAAAGTGGTAGTACAGTGACAAGCATCGGGAAGGCGTTCGACCCCGCCACGGTGCTGCTGGCCAAGCACGCGCAACATGTCGTGCTGGTGCATTTCCCGATCGCGCTTTTCATCACCGGAGTGGCGTTTGACTGGGCCAGCCAGTGGACGAGACGCAAGGCATTGGCGGAGGCGGCTTACTACAATCTGCTGATTGCGGCGGCTTCGACACTGCCGGTTGTTGTCACTGGCGTACTTGCTTGGCAACTCCAGTTGGAAGGGCAGAGGCTGAAGGGAATCTTGCTGCTACACCTGGTGATGGGGTGGACCTCTACGGTGTTGATCTGCGCTGTGTGGTGGACGCATTTCCGGGCGCGGCGACGAGGGCTGGCGCTTCCGGGATATCTGCGAATAATCGAATGCATGGCGGTGGTGGCGGTCGGGCTGACGGGGCATTTAGGCGGGTTCTTGAGCGGGGTCAGCGGTGGCTGACGACGTGTGTAACGTGTTTGTGTTCAGTCACATAGAAGGGTTCTGGCAACTGGGACGCGTAGAGCACTAGTACCACGACCCGGGTACCCTGTTTGGTGGCTCGGGTGGCCCATTGAGGTGCGCAGATGCGACCCGTAGTGTGCTAAGAACGGGTTGGGGGCCGCGCGGGGACAGCGGCCTCGAAAGGGGTCGTGTGCGAGCTACCCAACCCGCCAAGTTCTTCCCTCCCAAACGCCCACGCCAGCCATGAGGTTGGCGTGAGGCCAGCAAAGACGACGCATCCGTGAAAAGATAGGAACGAGACATGCCGTTGCCATGAACGGAGGCTCGCGTGGGTGAAGGTTGAGACCCGCCTTTTCCGCGACTTGCGAGACGAGATGCTTCGGTTAACTGAGCGATTTGCGGGACACCTGACGGGTGTGGCCGACATTGGCCGGGCATCGGTGTTTCTGTTCGGTGCCCTGTTATTTGCGCCGGGGCTGCTGGCATCGGAGGCGGCTGATCCGGCCGCGGCGAATTTGAAGCCGAACACAGTCACGGCGTTCAACGAATATGTGCAGTTGACCGACGCGCGTAACAACGCTGAGCTGCAACGCGGGACGAATCTGCTGTGGATCGATGGCTTGCCGGAGGGGGAGCGCGCGCAGGCGTACGAGGCGCTGAAGCGCGGCGAAGTCAAAATGCAGAAGCTGGAGACGCTCGAGAACGGACAGAAGATCCGGTGTCCTGGCGGGATGATCCATCACTGGGTGGGCGTCGTTTTTGTTCCTGGAGCGAAGCTACAGGACGTGTTGGGAGTGCTGCAGGATTACGACCATCACGCGCAGTATTACGCGCCAGACGTGGAGCGGTCGAAAATCGAATCGCACGACGGCGACGATTTTGTGGTGTTCCTCCGCTTCCGGCGGCACAAGATAATTACGGTGGTGCTGAACACGCAGCACGATGTCCGCTATTTTCGCGATTCGGAAACGCGGGAGCACAGCCGCAGCTTTGCGGTGCGCATCGCGGAAGTGGAAAACACCGGCAAGAGCGACGAGCGCGAGAAACCGCCGGGCGAGGACGGCGGATTTCTGTGGCGCATGGAGACGTGGTGGCGGATGGAAGAGCGGGACGGCGGAGTCTACGTGCAGAGCGAAGTGGCTTCGCTGACGCGAGATATTCCCACTGGCCTGGGATGGCTGATCGGACCGTTCGTGACCAGCATACCGAAGGAGACGCTGACGTTTACGCTGGAGGCGACGCGCAGGGCGGTCGAACAAAGAACGAAAAAATAGAATGTATGACTTGCGTTCGATTTATGAATGTTCTTTTAGGGCGAAAACCAGCACGCCGCTGCTGTTGAGGAGCGGATGAAACCAGCTGGAGTTCTCTCCGGGAGTGCTGGGAATGAGGATTACGCGGTCGGCCCAACGGGAAACCAGGTCATACGAGTCGTAGATGCTATAGGAATACGCCAGGCCGTCGCCTTCAGTAATCGTATAACCCTTCCCGCGGGTACGAAGGAACGTATACACGCCCCAAAGCTTGCTTTTGCTAAGGAAGAGCTTAAGCAGACGCGCGGCCCGTGAACCCTGTCCGAAGCGATTGCTATCACAAATGATGACGGCTTTTCTGGCGACGCGGAGCATTTCTTTGACGACGGCGTTCGGGTTCACAGCGTGGTGCAAGGTGGCGAACTCGCAGACGACGTCGAAGCTGGCGTCGGCAAATGGGAGGGCCTCTCCCGTTGCACAGATCATTGAAACATACGATGTGTTGCCATCCTTGACGGCTTGTTCGACAAGAGCGGCCACGGGTTCGACGCCGCATAGAAACAGATCAGGCAACGCGCGTTTCAAGTCGCACATGCCGCGACCGGTGGCGGTGCCAACGTCGAGAACAGAGCGGGCCTCCAGCATACGCAAGAATGCGTGCACGAACTTGGTTATGGAGGTGTCCGTGGCGCCTTCGTGTGCATGCATGGAATCATAGCGAGCGGCAGTATCCGTGTAATATTTCCGCTGAGTCTCTACAGCGCGACTCGGTTTGACGACCATGCGACCTCTTTGCCAGCCAGGGTTCGGAAAGTAAAAAGCAAAGCCTATCGGACGGAGTTGGTTGCGGCCATCTTTTTCTCAGCAGCGCATTCTAAGAGCTCCCACAATTCGGCGCCGTTGCGGTCCCACGTCCACTGCTTGGCCGTGAGAACGGCAGCTTCCGCAATGCGCTTCCGCAATGATTCGTCGAGGTAAAGCCGCTCCAGCAATTGCGCAAGCGCCTGCGAGTCATTCGGATCGTGAAGAACGAAGCCATCGACTGTATCGGTTATGAGTTCCGCGACTCCGGCAAATATCGACGTAATGACCGGGAGGCCGCAAGCCATCGCTTCCAGAACTGGCAAGCCGAATGAATCCTCACGGCTTGGACTCACATAAAGGTCAGCAGCCGCATAGAAGTCCATCGCGTCATGCTGCGGCGGTTCCCAACGGAATCGCGTGGAAATGTTCAGGCGGCCGGCCATTTCTCGGAACGGCTCGACGACATCGGTGCCTGCGACGAGAAGATGCAGCGTGAGATTAGGAACAGCGGCCATGGCAGCCAGAATTGTTGGAACACCTTTCACGTCCCAGTCGTTTCCAAGTAACAGCAAGACGAAGTCAGTGCTCTGAAAATTTCGACTAAGGCGGGCCTGAGTGCGGCGCGCGAGACGTAGCGACGGAGAAAACTGGGCCGCATCGATGCCGTTCGGAATAACGCGAACATCGTACCGCTGGAAATAGTGAGCCAGAAGGTCAGCCGTGCGCTGAGAAACGCAAGCTACCAGAACGTTAAAATCACCGTAGATTCGACGCTCAAGGGTAGCAAGGAGCGCGTAGTAGGCTCGCCGATGCATGCGGTGAAAGAATCCCGCCCGCATGCCTGTATCCGCATTTTTGTCTTGCGAGATCTCCCGAAGGCGGTGGAACAGCGCGTGCACAATGACGACATCAGCGCTTAGACTGTTAATGCCTGGGGACAGGACAAGATCGAATGGCGCCCGGTGCAGGAGGCGGTGGCACCAACGCAGAAGGCTGTTTGCCGCGAGCCAGCCAACGAATGCAAGAAGATGTGGCCCCGGCAAACGGGGGACTCTATGCCAGAAGATTCGCCCCGCTTTTTCGGTGCGCTCAGCATCGGGAGCGCAGACGGCGATGTCCTCGACGCGTTGAGAGTAGAGATGAATCTCGCAATGGTGGCGCTGCGCCAATCGCTCGAGCAGCTCGGCCAGGGCACGTTCGGTGCCGTGGCTGCGATCCACGAAAGGAGAAATTACGGCCAGGCGCAAATCAGCGAATCCAACGGCGGCTGGGCTGCAAGGCAGCAGAGGCGCCAAATTGAGCGTCAAGCGCAAGCTTGGGCAACCGGAATAGCACTCCTAGGAGAAGCCACAAATAGGCGTTGAGAATAAAGTCTTGGTATGCCTGCATGCCCTCGTAAGTCAGAGGAAGCAGCAAAAGGAACGCGTACCAGAAAATCATGAACGCCACTGGGAACCAGGGAGATCCTTTCAGCTTTCTGACGACTTTCCATGCCGCCACTACGATGGCTATGGCCATGCTGATCCAAAGAAAAAATCCTACGATTCCCATTTCAATTATGATCGATCCGAAGCCGCTTTCAACACTCCCCACAGGAGGACTCTTATGGAAGAACTTTGTGACGTACTGCCCGCCAAGCGACAGAGTGCCGATGCCGTAACCGTACGGCCAACGATCATAGTCAAAGGCTGCCAAGAAGTTAAGCAACGGGTAATCGCGCGTGCGATGAACTAGCTCATTAGCTGGGCTTCTGGGGTCGAGCGTCTCCGAAAAAAGAGCGAGTCGGTTAAGAAACGCATCTGGATACGTGAACAACAACACTACAGCGGCAAGAGCTATACCAAGAACCGCGCGCTGGAGCATCCGAAAAATTCTCAGGGCCTCGCCCTGACGCCAGGGTGCGCCCCAAATAAAGGCCGCGCCACCAACCAAGGCGCTTCCCAATGTCCACATGAAGACTCCGCGTGAAGCCCCCATGACGCAAGCCGCAGCGGTTACTCCCAGCGCAAGAAACACAAATGTCCTGCCCCGCCGATGGCGCAGCAAAAGATATCCGCTGAATCCAAAAACTAGTAGCCAAGCGACGATGACCAGGTCTTGGAACCGTCCGGCGCTAACAAAAACTGATGTGGGCCTGTACACCATCACGCCTGATATTGGAGCTTCCCGATAACTGTGGCTCAAAAGGCGAATATCTTCAGCCATAACTTCGGGATTCAGAAACTTAGGTCCGATGATTGACTGTATGATTCCTAGCGTGACTATGACTGACATAAGGCCCAGATTGATTGTGAAAAATTTGCGCAGTTCGCTTTCCGATGTAATCAAGGCGTAACCGACGAACATCAACGGCACATAATAGAAATACAGCTTCATGCCCAAGAGGCCATAAAAAATGTGCGTGGAAGCGGGGTTGAAAACCTGCATCGCGCCGAACCAGACAAACGCCAGCAAAATCCCTAGGAAGGGCGGACGAAAGGTTTGGAGACGGGGGTCTTTGCGGCGATAGGCGATGAAAAATGCTAAATACACGACGAGAAGAAGAACGTCTTTAGCGAAATAGATGGCCATATTGTTGCCGAGAAATTTACGGCCGAGGTCCTCGAATAACAGCCAAGCCAAAAAAAGATAAAGACCATTGCGCCAGTCACGAAGAATCGTTACTACGACGGCGCCAATGCCATACGCGATTCCCACGTAAGCCAGTCCTACGAGGTCGCCATTCACAAGGTACATACTCGTCTTATATGCGCTGACCCCCGCCAGCAGAAGAAAAGCGGACGCAGCAATGGGACTGCGGCGGAGCTGACCTGGAAATGATTGGACCAGGGATCTCATCCGACGGCCTCGAGGACAAGGACGTGATGATCACCGCTGATCTCTTTTCCCCGAAATACCTTCGACGCAAGCCGAAGGGTCCAAGCGATGGGTTTTCGGGTTAGCTGATGTCCATTGGGTGGAAACAGGAAGTGTTCCTTAATCCTCAAACCCGCACGGGGTAAGAATTGTCGGAGCAAGAGATCGGCGAAAATGGGAGAAATATGGGTAGGATCGCTACGTTCGTCCATCATGCGGAGTCTGCCCGCAAGCAAGAATTTGAGCCGAGCCGCCAGGGAATCGACATTCGGTGTTGTAATGACGGCAACACCGTTTTTTGCAAGAAGGCGGGCTACGTTTCGTAGAAATCCGATAGGACTTTCGACGTGTTCGATCACTTCCACGGCGACTACTAAATCAAAGGCTCCGATGCCCAAAGCGTCGGCAAATGAAAGCCTATCGAAATCCAATGCGACAAATGGATGTTTACCCTGGTATACGGCTGAGTTTCTGTCTACGGCAACGATATCAATGCGCAAAGGTTCCGCGCGCTCGCCCATTGCGCCCGGACCGCAGCCCAGATCCACCATGCGAGCGCCCGGGCAGGCATAACGGGCGATGATGCCCGCTGTGAATTCGTGCAAACCTGCTGGAGTCGCGGTTGGTAGCATGGAGCTCAAGGCACCAAAGCATTGCATCGTCCGGAGTCACCAACCGGACGTCTAGCATGATATACGCCTAGTAGACGCTTAGTGAATTCCACTTTGCGGCAAATTTTGCTCGGCCCACGTTGTTGCACTGTCCGTAACCTCTCGATACACGCGCCGGTGCTCGTCAATCATCCACCGGCGAGCGAATAAACTGAGTGCGCGCAATCGAGCCTCGCGACCCATTGCATCAATCAGCGTTGGCTGATGTAAAACCCGGCGCATGCACTCCGCCAAAGCAATCGCATTTCCGGGGGCAAAGCACAAACCTGTGCCGCCAACCACTTCGCTGAGCCCACCTATATCGGAAGCGATCACTAGTCTGCCGCGCATCATTTGCTCAATGGCTGCTAACCCGGCAGTCTCCTCCCACACCGAAGGCATAACGACGACCCGCACGTCGCGGAGTGATTCAGCCAACGCCGCCCCGGCGAGGTAGCCAGTGATGCGAATGTGATTTTCGAGCTTCTCGCGCCGAATCATGGTATCCAGCGCATCTCGCTCTGGCCCGTCGCCTATGAGGCGAACGTCAAAAGTTTCGCCCTCAGAAATTAGTTGACGCACCGCCTCGAGGAGTATGGGAATGCCCTTCTCCGGCACAAAGCGGCCCACAAAACCGAACAAAATTCTGTCTCGCGGATCGGCCGGGGGCAAGCTCGCATTGCCCTTCGCAAGCGGATCCTCGATACCGTAATACACCACTTCCGCGCGGGGAAGCTTATGGCGATCGCGCACGTGCCGCGTAATCGCGAGATTCCGCGCCGCCCTGCGAACAAGCCAGGATCGCGGGAACATCCGGAGCAAACTCAGCAAGCTCCGTTGGGGCGATAATTCGTAATTCTGGCATCGCCAGCATTTCCAATAGCGCCGCTCTTGAAAGTGTCCGGGACATATCGTGCGGCTGGGCTGATAACTCAACAATCCGTTTGGGCAAATGGCTTGATAGCCGTGGTGCTCCACAACAACGGGCTTGCATGCCAGAAAAGCAAGAAGAAGCGGCACCAGAGAAGGCCCAGCGATGTGCACGATATCGCTCTCGCGAACCAATCTCCAGAGTTTAGTGAGCGTTGGGCGCCGAACGACCGCGAAGGAGAATGCGCTATTGTCAAAAGCGCCCGCGGCGGTCTGCGTTACAAGGGTAACCTTAAATCCTCCATTGATCTCGGGACCGCGCACCTCATCTAGTCCCTCGGCGAGAGATTGCACGCTCTTCTCCACACCCCCGATGCTCGGCGAAAAAACATGCGAATAGATCAAAATTTTCATTCGGAAATCTTGCGCGCGGAGGGGTTGCTGGCATTCGCGGCCACTAGTGGAGGAGGCGCGCTCCTGCCAATTCGGGATACCGCTTTGGTGATTGCGTTCACTGTTGCCTGGATGTTTTCCCGCGGTGACCATGACTGCATTCGGGAGCGCGCCGCGCGGCCCAGCTCAGAAAGTGGAGGATCGTGAGTGGACAGCCGACGTAACAGGCTCGCCAATTCGCTCACATCGCCGCAGCGATAGACGAAGCCGGTTTGCCCACTCGCGATTAAATCGCGTACGGCACCAACCCGGTCACTCGCGACGACGGGGCAGCCACACAGCATGGCTTCGTTAATCACCAGGCCAAACGCATCGTACTCAGAGGGAAGTACCAGCAAGTCCGCGGCGCGGTAGATGGCTGGAAGTTGCCTCTGGTTGACGAAGCCAAGGAAACGTACACGATCAGCGATGCCAAGCGATGCGGCCGCCGACTCAAGTTCAGGGCGTAGCGGACCCTCGCCGGCAACCACCAGAAATGCGCGCGGAAGGTCTGCCGCGGCAAAGGCTCTCAGCAGATCCAGCGGACGTTTCCAGGCCTGGAGCTTCGCGCAGAAGAGCACGATCATGTCGTCTGCGGATGCTCCCCATGATTGGCGAACGGCAGCACGGTCGACGCTGGCAGATTGCGCAATCCACCAGTCATTTTCGACGATGTTCGGGGTCAAGGTAACTCGTTCTTCAGGAATACCGAGAGAGAGCATCAATTCACGTGTACCAGAGGAAGGCACGATCACTTGGTCGGCCAGCCGAAAGAGTAGTGGCCAGGTGAACCGCTTAATTGGACGCTTCCACATGCGACCGTCCAGAGGGGCGAGAGTAATCGTATCCGTGCCGAACAGAAACGCCGCGCGTGTCGCTTTAGCTGCCAAAAAAGAGATCCAAAACGTAGCGCGACGATAGCTGACATAACACAATACGGCGTCGAAACGGCCGTTACGAATTAGCTTCCACAGACCGGGATTGCGCAGACCAAAGAAGGACTCTGTACCGGAACCATGGTTCGGCACATGGGTCCAGGCATAGCCGTCCAGGAGCGGAACGTCCCACTTCACGCTATGCCCAAATTCCGGGTCGTGACCCGCTTCGGCTCCGCGCATGCCGCAATAGGCCACGTGGAAATCAAGCTGCGCGTGCTGGGCCATCAATCGGAAAATCGGAGCGGCGTATTGCACTGGATGCGAAGCGATAGCCAGGACGCGGAAGCGGCGCTCAGACATGG
>Ga0209648_10004329_pt1 | contig 12052 bp, 10 predicted proteins | sample GraSoi2013_115cm_FD_185830 | JGI IMG/M metagenome (GOLD analysis project Ga0209648, IMG submission 185830) | Grasslands soil microbial communities from the Angelo Coastal Reserve, California, USA - Sample 9_17_2013_115cm (SPAdes) (version 2) | ecosystem: Environmental > Terrestrial > Soil >...
ACGGTGACGTGACGAAGGGCGAGGAGAGGGGGCTGGCCGGGACGTTGTGCCATCAGGGTCTTGGATACCTTCTTAGGAGTTTAGTGCGTAAAGGAAGGAAACAAAAAGGAGGTGAAAACCAGTGGTTCTCACCTCCCGGGGTGGTGGGGTGTTGCAACATTCCCTCGACGGCGAAACAGGCCTGCCCTGCCAGGCAGGTCTGCTATGTCACTCGCGTGATATTGCCGCAATGGTAAGAGACTTACCACCAGAGGGCATGTCTTGGGCGTTTTTGTAGCACCGCGAACCGTGCGTGTCAACGTCAAAAATTGTAGCCAATGACACTATCCTGAGGCTTGGAACGTGCCCGTTACTTAGTCTCCGGCGGCGTATTCAGCAGCAGCCAGGGATGCGAAGCGCCTCGTGGATCGGCGCTCGCATTCCGCATGCATGGGAACCGTCACTCCCTCGCGGTGACCGAGTGTCGGCCGCATTGAGTTCTGAAGTTTTTCTCGCAACCGACGGTGCGCGCGGAACAGCCTCAGCCGGACAGCGACAACCGATATTCCCAGGCGGCTGGCGACCTCCTGCGTCGAATAGTGCAGCACATCGCGAAGCAGGCATGCCTGCCGCAGATCGGGGGGAAGTTGTACGATCGCTTTCGCAAGCATCCGGCCCATCTCGCGGCGCGCGCAGCGTTCTTCGGGATCCTGCTGTTCTGAGGCGATGCCGCAGCCCAGCGTTTCTTCGCCTTGCCCCTTGGGCTCTTCCAGAGAAGCGATTCTTCCCTCGCGGCGCTGCCGCAGCACGTCGATGGAAGCGTTAGTCGCAATGCGCGAGATCCAGGCGCGAAATTCGTCGGTCGACTCCTCGTGCTTTCCTGCGAACTGCTCTAGGCGCGACCAGGCTTTCAAGACCGCTTCTTGGCTGACGTCTTGCGCGTCCGCGGTGTTACCGGTAAGTCCTCGTGCGCGGCGGTACAGCGCCGGCATGTAAGGTGAGACCATCGCGGCGAACGCCTCGGCGTTTCCGCTGCGGGCCTCGGCTAGCAAGCTGCTGGGACACCCCGCCGACCGGCTGCCAAGGGTGAAGGTGATGAGGGCTGTGCTCATGTTGGCAGTTCAGGTGGCAGTCCGAGCACCACCGCCGGTCTATTGGCTATCTAGCTGAAAACAAGCGGAATACTTGCGTCCGACACAACGGAAAAATACCGCAATACCGACCGGTTTTGGGACGGCCTGTTGCAAAAGCGGTCACAGTCCTCGTTCGCTTGCGAATACGACATCAGCTTGTGCTGTTCGCTTTTGGTTCCGCAGCGTGGCTTCCGGAGAGGTGCTGATCCAGAGTCTCACGCACCAGCCGTCCCAATGTCGTTGGGCTGTAGGGCTTTTGCAGGTAGCGTGTTCTTCGCCCCTCAGTTGGAACATCGGTGGCATCCGGAGAATAGCCACTGGTGAACACGATGGGTAGGTCCGGAAGGGTCTGCAACAGCCTCGCCGCTGCTGCTGCCCCCCCCAGCTTGGGCATTATGACATCCAGGACGGCCAGCGCGGGCGTTTCGTGCGAGCAAAGTTCCAGCGCCTCCTGGCCGTCGGCGGCGGAAAGTACCCGATAGCCCAGGCTCAAGAGTCCCTGCCGCGCCATCTCTCGAACGGATTCATGGTCTTCGGCAAGAAGGATTGTTTCCGTGCCGCGTATTTGCGCTAACGAAGGAGGCGGCACCTTTTTACCTCCGCCCTCCAACGGCTTGCCCTGCAGCACAGGCAGGTAAACACGAAAAAGACTGCCGTGCCCGGGTTCGCTGTACACATGGATGAAGCCGCCGTGTTGCTTCACGATGCCATATGCCGTGGCCAAGCCCATCCCCGTGCCTTTGCCGCGCTCTTTGGTGGTAAAAAACGGCTCAAAGATGCGGTCGCGGGTCTCTGCATCCATGCCAATGCCCGTATCCGAAACGGAAATCACCGCGTATCGGCCGGTCTGGACATAAGGATAAAAATGGCAGTAGGCGTCGTCCAGCTCCACCATCTCCGTCTCGATCACTAGCCTGCCGCCCTGCGGCATAGCGTCCCGGGCGTTGAGACAGATATTCATCAGGACTTGCTCGATCTGTGTGGGGTCCGCCTTTACCGAGTCGAGCGGAGCGTTCAGGAACTTGAACTCGATGTCCTTACCGATAACCTTGTCCAGAAAACTGACCAGCCCGCCCGCGACGTCATTAAGGTCCACCGCGCGTGGCTGCAGCACCTGGCGGCGCGCGAAGGCCAGCAGCTCGCGCGTCAACGCCGCGGCGCGCTCGGCCTGTTCGCGAATGCGTGTGAAGCGCTCCGCCGCCTGCGGATTCTCGCGGTTCTGCTCAAATCCCAATTCAGCCCACCCCAAAATAGCGCCCACCACGTTGTTGAAGTCATGCGCGATCCCCCCAGCCAACTGGCCGACGGCCTCAAACTTTTGCGCTTGGCGCAACTGGCGCTCCATCGCACGGAGCTCGGTGACGTCTTCCGCAATCACTTCCAGCCCGCCTGCGTGACCGGGCATGGAAAGCTGCCGCACATTCATCCGCACGGTCAGCAAGCCGCCGTCGCGGCGCCGCCATTCGGCCTCGGTCCCGTGAACTTGGCCGTTTTGCCGGCAAGCCCTGGTCAGCTGCGCGTATTGCTCTGGAAATCGGAAAATATCTCGCGCCAAGTTGAGGGCCAGCAGATCCGTGTTCGAGGCGCAGCCCGTAATGCGCAGCAGCGTGGGATTGGCGTCCAGGAATGAACCATCAGCGGCAACCCGAAAAATACCGTAGGCTGAGTTTTCCACCAGATCGCGATTGCGCGCTTCCGAGATCCGCAATGCCTCTTGCGCGCGCGCATTTTCGTCCTGCAGGGCCTTTTCCGCCAGCGCACGCGTCAGCGCGTTCGGCAATCTGGAGAGATTGTCCTTAAGGATGTAATCGGTTGCTCCTCGCTTGATGCACTCGACGGCGGCTTCTTCCCCAAGCGCCTCGGTAACCAAAAGAAAGGGGATGTCCTTACCCATTTTTCGCAGCTCGAGAACGGCTTGCAGCCCGGTCCACGTCGCAACGCGGTATTCCGAGAGCACCACATCAAAATCTCCTGCCTGCAGCGCCGCGCAAAACTCCTTTTCGTTTTCCGCACGTGTATGCTCCACCCGAAACCCGGAGCTTCGCAGTTGCTGCAATGTCAGCTCGAAATCAGCGTCCGAATCCTCCAGGATTAGCGCCCTGAGCAACTTCGTGCTCGCCTGGCGCTGCGCTTCCTCGAGTATTTCCGATTTCACGCCTTCGCTCCCGGTATTTCCGCCTCGGATACCCGCAAACGTGACTCGATCCCGTCCAGGACTTCCGCGAACGCGCGCTGGTCCTGCGGCGTCCACGAACCGATGCTGGTCCGCAGATCGATAGGTCCCCACGGCGAGCGCGTCTGATTGTGCACGGCAAGGTGCTGCTCGAGCCGGTTACGCATCACCGGGGCGCTGGGCGCCACGGCATCTACCCCGAGGATCGCGAACTGCGCCTCGCCAAGCCGTCCCACCACATCGCTTCGCCGGCAACATCCCTTTAGCAGAGCAGCGACATCACACAGCGCGCGGTCCGCTGTTCCAGGCCCAAACGCATCCCGCAGCGCCTGCAAGTTCTCAAACAGCACGCAGATCAGCACCAGCGAACTGCCGGCGCGTATCGCCTCTTCCTGCCGCCGGCTCCCTACCGTCAGGAAGCCATCCCGGGTGTATAGTCCAGTTACTCGGTCGCGCAGCAGATCGGTCAGACCCGCCAGCGTGTTGCGCTCCAGCGCCGTTCGCAGCACTCGTTCCAGCGTGTGCGCGTCGATATGCCCTTTCAAAACGTAATCCGTCGCCCCCTCCGCCAGGCTGCGGATGGCCTGCTCCTTTTGGGAGGGGTCGGCGACAACGATCAACGGCACGCCCGGTGCGGTCCGGTGCACCAGGTGTACGGCGTCCATCGGCTCGCGCAACCCCAGCGCCAGGTCCAGGAGAATCACTTCCGGGTCAACCACCTTGATGGTGGGCAGCAGTGTGGCGATTGTTGACACCACGGTCAAATCCAAGCCCGGATCACTCCCCGTGAAGAGCGCATGCAGCGCTGCGGCAACCTCGCCGGCGCTTTCTTCCGCCAATAACAGTCGCAATCGCCTATGTGTCATAAGCTAAGCCTGGTGTTTACGCGCGCCGTGGCCCGCCCGTGAGCCTCCCCACACGCGTTGCGCCTGAAGCGCGGACTCGCACGCTCGCGCATCCGGCGACGCAGCCATGTTTCGCTGCATTCGTACACTGACCGAGATTACGAGACTGGAGAGGACAGTCCTCTAAACAATGGACTTATAGGAAGGGATTTTCATCTTGAACGCTGCAAACGCCGCCGTCAATAGTCCTGCGTACGCAAGACGCGTATATGCTACGCCATGGCCACTCTGCCCCCTCGGCTGCGGAGCGCCCCCGCCATCGCCCCCGCAATTACCCCACCGGGGATCGCTACCACTCATCTCTCCGCTTGAGCCAGCGCGGGCGACAGCAAGCTAAACATGTAGTGATACGCATCGCTATCCGCCACGACTAACCAGCGCCCATCGACGGAGCGCATCAGGTCCAAGTAGCGTACGCGCCGGCCGTCCGGCGGCGGGCCTTCGTTGACCGTCACTTCGACTTTCGCAACCATCACATCTTTCGATCCGTGCGCGCTCACCGATACCAACTCCACCATTGGTATGGGTACTGCGGACGGGGACGGCTCTTCCGCTGCGCCGCTGCCTGCTCTCTGTTTCACATACTCCTGCACCTGTTCTTTCAAGCCCCGGCCCTGGTACTCGCGCGTCAGCGAAACGCCGATCGCGAAGCGTGCCGAGTTGTCCACGGTTTGGATTCGCCGCGCGCATTGATAGGCAACGATTCCAAGAATCGCCACCGCCGCAACAGCGGCTTTCCAGCCTTTTAATTGTTGCCGGTATTCCATCGCGCCTCCGCCGTTCTCATCGCCCAGGACCTGTACGCGGTCCTTCCGGCGTCATTTACATATTGACGGCCAGCGGCTTCGCTCGAAATCAAAGAAAACGCTTGTGCGCTGAAGATGTAACTCGGTGAACTTCAATTACAGCTGCTTGGCAGGCATCTGCGCTACGTGCCAAAAATTTCGTCGATCTTTTCCGCCAGCGTAAAATCGTAATCGCTGATGCCCTTCACGCTGTGCGTGTTCAAATCGATCACCACTTTGTTCCAGACATTGAACCATTCCGGATGATGGTTCATCGATTCCGCGACCAGCGCCACGCGCGTCATGTTCCCAAACGCCGCCACAAAATCCTTGCATTGAAACTCGCGATGCAGCTTGCCATTAGCCAGGCTCCATCCCTTCGCTTTCTTCAGCCGCTCCTGCACTTCCTCATCGCTCAATTTCTTCGCCGGCATAAACGCCTCCAAGCTCCGCTTTCATCGCGGCAACCATTATGCGACCCCGGACAAATCACCAGCAAGAATAGGGTTGGTGAAAGATAGCAAGTCGCTTCGTCGTCCTCGTCTATTTCATCGCTCAGGCCTTGCATCCCGGCGCGCTTTCATCGCATCCTTATAGGCATACATACAACCCTCGGTCGGGTGGGTACAAGCCTGCCATGGGCCGCCAGCCCCAAAATCACAAAGGAGGAACACCGTGACTCGTTCCATTCTGACTCTGTTCGTAACTCTGGCGCTCGCCTCTGCGGCGCCGACCTTCGCTCAACGCTCCCATCCGGGCGGCGGTCCTCCCGCGGGACACGGGCCTGGAAGTAACCCCAGCATGACCAACTCGCATGATGCCGGCTCTACGGGGCACTCGAACATGTCGCACGGCACGCCGAGCGACGTACTGAGTCACAACACCGCAATCGCCGGAAAGATCAAAACGCTGACCGGCCAGGATGCGCAGACCGCCTGCAGCGGCTTCAAAAATATGGGGCAATGCGTCGCCGCCGCGCACGTCGCCAAGAACCTGGATATTCCCGGCGGTTTCGACGCCCTCAAGGCGAAAGTAACCGGCAGCGGCTCCGTAAGTCTTGGCAAGGCGATTCAAGCGCTCACCCCGAACGCTGACGCCAAAGCGGAGGCTAAAAAAGCTAAGAAGCAAGCCGACGACGATTTGAACGAAACCACTTCCTAACCTCGCAAGATAGGCGGGACGTTCTCAACGGGGAGCCTGAACTCAGGCTCCCTTTTTTTTTGCCCCTCGCGACCAACTGGCAGAGCAACGCTCAAGGTGTTGAACTATACTAGGCGGCGCTCAGGAATGCTTCTAACGCACAGGGGCAAACATGGCAATCGAACGGCGTGAATTTCTTAAGACCACGGGAAAAGCAGTCACTGCGGGCGCAGCTGCCCTCGCGCTGGGTGGCAAGATTCTTGGGGCAAACGATCGTGTCCGCGTCGCAGTTTGCGGAGTGCGCGGTCGCGGCAACGATCACCTCCACGGTTTTGCCCGCGTCCCAGGAACGGAGATCGTTACCCTATGCGATGTGGATGAAAACGTATCGAACCAGCGCCTCGGCGACATGGAAAAGCTGGGTTTGCCCAAGGCAAAATCCTGCGTCGATATTCGCAAGCTGCTCGAGGACAAAGATATTGACGCCATCTCCATCGCCACGCCCAATCACTGGCACTCGCTCATGGCCATCTGGGCCTGCCAGGCTGGTAAAGACGTGTACGTTGAAAAGCCGTGCTCGCACAATACGTTTGAAGGGCGGCAACTAGTCCGTGCGGTAAAAAAGTACAACCGAATTTGTCAGCATGGCAGCCAGTCGCGATCGAACCCCGGCATGCTGGAAGCCATTCGGCATGTGAGCGACGGCACGATCGGCGATGTCTACATGGCCCGCGCGATTTGCTACAAGTGGCGCCCTTCGATCGGCCGCGCCACTGAAGAGCCTGTCCCCGCCGGCGTGAACTACGATCTGTGGACCGGCCCCGCGCCGCTGAAACCGTTCACCCGCAATCGCTTTCACTACAACTGGCACTGGATCTGGGACACAGGGAACGGTGAAGTCGGCAACCAGGCCATCCACGAAATCGATATTGCGCGGTGGGGCCTGGGTGTTGGCTTCCCGGTGTCCGTCTCCGCCATGGGTGGACACTTCATGTTCGACGACGACCAGGAGACGCCCAATACTTTGAATGCCAATTTCGTTTTCGATGGTCCGGATGGCAAGCGCAAGATGATCGAGCTCGAAGTCCGCCACTGGATCACCAATCACGAGGCGGAGATCGGCGCCGGCGCTTACGGCGCCAGCGGTGTACCCCCAGCGGGACTCACCGCCAACGCAAACAAAAAGCCCGCCGACAAGCAACCGTCCCTGGGGCCGAAGGATGCCAAGACCAACACCGTCGGCAACATTTTCTACGGATCAAACGGCTATCTCGCCATCGACGGATACGACGCCTACAAGACGTGGATAACGGATCAAGTCGAACCCGGGCCGTCCGGTAAAGGTTCTGCGGACCACTACGCGAACTTCATCGATTGCGTGCGCAGCCGTCGCGCCCAGGACATTCATTCGCCGATCGAGGAAGCCCACATCTCGACGACGCTCGTGCACCTCGCCAACGCCTCATACCGTCTCGGTCGTACGCTGCGATTCGACCCATCGCAGGAGCAAGTCATTGGCGATGAGGAAGCCAATCGCTTCCTCCGTGGCGCGTATCGCGCGCCTTACATCGTGCCGGAACAGGTTTGAGCTGTTTTCTCCGACATTTAATCACGACCAAAGACGAGCGACTGCGAAAAGCGCTGACGATGTCCGTGGAGAAGAATGTTCGATGGAGCAGTTTTTAAGAGCCACCGACGTTATCGACTGGACCCATCCCGCGGTATCGTCCAAAGCCAAGGAACTCGCAGAAGGCGCGGCCGATATTCACGAAATTGTCAGGCGCTGTTTTGAATGGGTCCGCGATTCGATCCAACACAGCGCCGACTTTCAGCGCAATCCTGTAACCTGTTCTGCATCTGAAGTTCTCGCGTCCGGCACGGGCTATTGCTACGCGAAGAGTCACCTCCTGGCCGCACTTCTCAGGGCCAATCGGATTCCCGCAGGGTTTTGTTATCAACGGCTCAGCATGGATGACGCCGGCGCATCCTATTGTTTGCACGGTCTCAACGCTGTTCACCTGCCGGAATTTGGCTGGTATCGAGCAGATCCCAGGGGAAACAAGCCCGGAATCAGCGCACAGTTTTCCCCGCCCGCCGAACAGTTAGCATTTCGGCTGAGCTTTTCGGCGGAAAGGGACTTTCCGGAAATATTGCCCGATCCGTTGCCGGTTGTGGTGATCGCACTGCGGAAATATTCCACCTGGGACGCCCTCTACAAAAACTTGCCCGACTGGGATTTTCCATCACTACCAGGTTCAGCAGCCAGTTGGCGTGTTACTCAGGCGATGAGCTCTTAATAACGCCGACCGGCGGTCCTCGCGGTCAACAGCAAGCGCAACTTCCCCGAACCGGACTTCTGGCCCGGTTTGCCGGTGATCCAACCACAATCCACTAGAGTGCCTGGTCTTCGAATCACGCGGGGCGCGTCATGGTTCCCTTCCGAGTCAGGCAGTCCTTCCAGGATCAACCGGGTACCGCTTCTCGGCAACAATCCTATTGAATTGCTGTACCAAAGCGCCGAAAGAGTCCGCCTCGTTCCGCCAGAGTGGGGATTGCTCGACCTTAGAAATTGAATCCGCGCTCTCCGCTATGTAATTCGCTCGTTGCCAAATCTTGTGCCAAAGTTCTCCGCTGGCACTATCCCGTAATTGAGCGGTCTTGCCTGAAGCTGCGGTCATCTCTGAGTCTACCTTGGTTTTGTCAGTCTTCTTCCAATTGGAACTCTCGAGTTTAGCAAGAGTGTAGTACGCGGTAGTGGCCGCCGCTAGCAACTCCCCGTAGGCCTCATTTTCCTCGGTGAGATTTGATTTCCAGCGCTCGAGTTTCTTAGCGGCTTCGAGCTTTTCGCCGATCAACTCTTTTGAAAGCTTTGCACTTCGGTCGAAATTGATAATCCCAACTAGTGCCGTCATGAACGCGCTGACAACGGTGACGGCAATCGTCAGGATTTTGACAAAACCATCGAAGCCCGTATGCCAGTCTGGGGGCGACATCTCGTAGGCGGCCATTAAGGCGAAGACTAAGAGTGCGAAGTAGAGCAGGATAAGGATTGCCGTTGTCATAAGCTCGCTCTTCATCCGGCGACAGCCAACGGATTCGTCCCTTCCAAGGTTCGTTCGCCCTTTGTTAAATCCTTCAACTTCCCCCCGTCGCCGCCTACGATCTTGCTCACACAAACTCGGGTTGTTGGATCACATATGCAGCACAAGCCTTTGCAGGTTTTTCTACAAGGTTGTCCTTCGATTGCGCATCTCGAATCTTCAACTGTTGCTGCCGTCGCGATGCTACGCGGCACCCATTTGAACGCGCTGAACCCTTCGGTTTCGGCAATCCGGAGGCAACGTAGGTACCTCACATCTCGTGCAAATCTTATTGACGGTGCACCCGAGGCGTCGTGCGTTAGGAAGACGCCCGTTCCTTCGTCCTGCCTACTGTATTTTTCTATCCATTGAGGGAGCGTTTGGTTTTCTGGTGTCATAGTTTAACCAGGTGTAATGTATCTCTTGGTATGCTAAGAGGAAAAGAACTGTAGCACGGCCAAACGCTGAGCACTATCCCTATGATGGGAACTGACCCAATGCGTTGTCAGCCTCTATCTTCTGAGTAGTCCCGAATTCAATCTACGCAACGTCGCGTCTTGTCTCCATGCTCAGTGGATTTCACTTGTTCGGTAAGTACCCGCATAGCGGGATAAATGCTCTCGTTGGCCATGAACCGGGTTCTGAGAAAGCTCGAACGGCAACGGCCAACTTCACTCGGACGCGGGGCTCAGCAAAATCTAATGCTGGCTGCGCATCGAATTGTCACCATCTTGACACCAGCCCGCGTCCGTTGTTAACTCCCCGCCTGTGAGGAGGTCTCGTCCCATGAAATTGCTTTTGCGCGCTGCTCTCGGTGTGGCCGCCGTATCATTTCTTGCGTTTCCCGCTTTGCTCCGCGCGCAGGATTCTTCCCACAACCTCACGGCCATGGACGAGTTTCAGCTTCAGCTCGCCACCGATCCGCAAATCTCTCCAGACGGCAAGAAAATTGTCTACGTTCGCCGCTTCGCCGATCCCATGACCGATAAGCGCTACTCCAATCTGTGGATTATCAACGCGGACGGCACCGACCATCGGCCACTTTCCAGTGGCAACCATTCCTACACCTCGCCACGCTGGTCGCCCGACGGAACGCGTATCGCATTCCTCTCGGACGTAGACGGCAAGCAGCAAATCTACGTTCGCTGGATGGACACCGGCCAAACCGCGCGTATCACCAACCTGGAGCAATCGCCGGACGCCATCGCCTGGTCGCCCGACGGCCGGATGATCTCCTTTTCTTCCCTGGTCGTCGGGAAAGGTCCGCACCTTGCCGATTTGCCCGCGCCGCCCTCCGGCGCGAAATGGGCTGACCCGCCAACCGCGTATGATCGCCTGGTTTATCGCTTTAACGGCTCCGGCTACCTCAAGCCTGGCTACATGCAAGTGTTCGTCGTCTCCGCGGAAGGCAGCGCTCCCCGCCAGGTGACCAACGGCAATTTCCCCAATGGCGGCAACGAATTTGGGCCCACGCGCGCCGCATGGTGCACGGACGGGAAATTTCTCCTGGTCGCGGCGAATCGCCACCCGGAATCCGACCACGAATATTTCGACACGGAAGTCTACGAATTCGGTGTCGCCGACGGCGCTTTGCGCGCCCTGACCAACCGCAAAGGTCCGGACGGCGCTCCCAACGTTTCTCCCAACGGCAAATTTATTGCCTATACCGGCTTCGACGACCGCTACCAGGGCCACCAAACCACCAAGCTCTATGTGATGAACCGCGATGGCAGCGGTTCGCGCTCCGTCACCGACAAGCTCGACCGCGACATTCAATCTCCGCAGTGGGCGCCCGATAACACCGGGATCTATTTTCTCTATAACGACCAGGGCGACACGAAAATCGGCTTCTCCACGCCCGATGGCAACTTCAAGAAAGTGGCCGATCACGTTGTTTCCGGCACCAGCGCCTCCGGTGGCGGCTCCTTCTCCGTTTCCCGCACCGGCGCGATAGCCTTCACTTATGGACGCCCCGACAATCCCGGCGACATCGCCGTCTACGCTAACGGCGCGGTGCGCGTTCTCACTGCGGTCAACCAGGAGTTGCTACAGCAAAAGGCTCCTGGCCGCGTCGAGGAAATTTGGTACGAATCCTCAAAGGACAAGCGCAAAATTCAAGGCTGGATTGTTCAGCCGCCCGGTTTCGATCCCTCCAGGAAATATCCGCTCATTCTCGAAATTCATGGCGGACCTTTCGGCGATTACGGCGACCGCTTCGATTTCGAAAAGCAAGTGTGGGCCTCCATGGGCTACGTCGTCCTTTACACCAACCCGCGTGGCAGCACCAGCTACGGCGAGGAATTTGCCAACCTGATCCATCACGCGTACCCCGGCGACGATTTCGACGACCTCAATAGCGGCGTCGACGCCGTCGTGGCCAAGGGCTACATCGACACCAACAATCTCTTCGTCACCGGAGGCAGCGGCGGCGGTGTCCTCACTGCCTGGACCATCGAGCACACCGCCCGTTTCCGCGCAGCCGCCGCGCTCTATCCCGTCATCAATTGGTACAGCTTCGTCCTTACCAGCGATATTCCTTTCACCGCTAAATATTGGTTTCCCGGCAATCCCTGGGACAACACCGAGCAATACATGAAGCGCTCGCTGACCGATCAAGTCGGCAAGATCAAAACTCCAACCTTGGTCATGACCGGCGAGGAAGACTACCGGACGCCAATCTCCGAGGCAGAGCAGTTTTACTCCGCACTAAAACTTCTCAACCTCGACACGGTCCTGGTGCGCGTTCCGGAAGAACCGCACGGCCTCAACCGCCGCCCCAGCCACCACATCGCCAAAATGTTGTACGTAGCCGGCTGGTTCGACCAGCACAAATCCAAGCCGTAAGCGCGCTGTCGAA
>Ga0209648_10004331_pt1 | contig 12050 bp, 11 predicted proteins | sample GraSoi2013_115cm_FD_185830 | JGI IMG/M metagenome (GOLD analysis project Ga0209648, IMG submission 185830) | Grasslands soil microbial communities from the Angelo Coastal Reserve, California, USA - Sample 9_17_2013_115cm (SPAdes) (version 2) | ecosystem: Environmental > Terrestrial > Soil >...
ACTTGCCACTGCCGGTTGGCCGGACGGCCAGCACGTCCTTGCCAGCAAGGATCGCCAGGATGATCGGCAGCTGACCGTCCCTGAGCTTCTGCTTGCCGAGAACCTGGAGCACCGGACCGAAGTCGACATCAGACGTGGGGAGTTCGTGGTAGAAGTCCAGCACCCGTGCCAGGCGCACGGCCCATCGCTGGATCACCCCTCGCGCGAGGCCGACCTGCAGGTTCAGGTGCAATGCCGCATGACAGCCGTCGCACAGCGTGATCAGATTCGCCGCACTGTGATCGACCAGGATCGATCGGGGCATCCGATGATGAACGTCCAGTTCAGAACGATTGGCCGCCTCGCACTTCGCACAGCGATGTCCGTCGCGTACCAGGGCGGTCTGCCGCACGGCAGGCCAGGGGTCGTCCGAACTGTTCTTGATCCTGAGGTCCGTTATGCGTGGTAATTGTTCCCGTGTCTCTGCGGAAGAATGAAGACTGCGATGCATAGCCGATCCTTTCCGACAGCCAACGGCTCCAATTGACCCCCCGCGCGTCGGCTGTTCACACCACGTAATAGCTGCTCTTTCGCCATTATCGATGTCAGGTAAGTGGACTTGGTGATAAGCGAGTTGAGAGGGCATGGAGAAATCGATCTATTGGTAGAGATTTCTCCTAGCGGCACTTCCCGAAGGTGTTCCCAGTGGAAGGTAGTCGGGCGCTCCTCCATATCCGACTGGGACTCCTCGGGATCGAAGCCTAGGGCGCGGAGCTCGGCGTCGGTGATGTCACGGGGTGTGGGAGTGCGGAAGCCATCGCTCCCATGATTGGGCGTGCGACGCTGTGACGACCCCCCTGCAATCAAGGCCTCTCCTCCCCGATGGAGCGGGCTCTGATAGGGGAGGTGGAGCAGCGAGGCGGCTTGCGCTTGGCCTCCTCTCCGCGGCGGTCATAGCCGACGAGGCTGGTTTCGCCGACGTCGACTATCAGGCGACCCGCTGGCCAGACCCGGGCGGGAGGTCCGGTCCGAGGCGGAGCTCCTGGTCAGGAAAGACGGCAACGAGCTCGAGCTCGCGGCGTACCGCGCCCGACACAGCTGGCAACCAAGCTCGGCATGAAGCAGGCGGCCATAGCCCGCTGAAGGCGGCTAGTTCGGCGTCAGGCGATACGGCCAGTCATCGCCAAATGCCGCGATGACCCGCTGAGTGTCCGCAGACAACGGCGAAGCAGCTCGGGGGTTGACGATCAATTCCTTGCTTAGTTCCACCCCAGTGGCAGTGTAGCCCGCCTTCCATACGAAGACCGCGCTCACGCGTGTGTGTGCCGTCGTACCCGCCAGATAGGCTCGTACGGCATCTGCCCAGAACTCAAGCCTGCCCACAGGGCGACTCACGTCGAGGATGATGATGCCGGGTCCACCCTTGGGCAGCTGCTGGGCTTCGTCCTTGATGAAATCCCGGGCGCGTGTGTCGCTGAAAGGCAGCTTCACGGTGGTTCGCCTTGCGAGAACGCCTTCCGACAGTCGAAATGACATTGCAGCCAACAGTGGACCAGGCTCGTTCACGGCTGGTGGGAAGGTGCTGATGCTTTCGTGTGCTGGCTGGTCGAGAAATATCTCCGCGACTCCATCGACGTGACGCCGGAACGGTGGTTCGTCTTCAGCATGAAGGGACTGACGGACTGTTTCTCCCTCTGCGGGAGTGGGCTCTTTGTAGAAGTAGACCTGAGCGTGCCGATTGTCGATGGTGATCGAGTCGACGGTGGAGCGAACCAGCTCCATCAATCGCAGGTACTCTCGGCCTCTCTCAGGGCATGTGACCTCGACATGAAAGCTACCCACGGGGAGTTGGATATGCATGTCGGGCTTGCGACGGCTTCCCTCAAGGCGGATCTCTTGCTCGAAGACAACCCTTCCCCCCTGGGAGGCGAAGTGCACCGCCGCGCACAGTTCGGCCAGTGTGGGCCAGTCAACGTCGGAGATGCGCCTCCCAAGCTTTCGAATGAGCGTGTCGGCGCCACGGAGAGACTCGGCGCGACTTCCCGCGTCCCATACGGCCGCGACCACGTACGCGTCGGTCACGAACCTTCCAGGATGAGTGAGTTGGAGCCACTCTCTGCCGAACTTCTCTGCGCACCAGCGGAAGGCCGTCTCCCATTGCTGCGCAGACATTGGCGTAACGTTGCCGAGGAGCCACTGCTCCTCGATCTCAGGGTAACCAATCATTTCTGCTCCTCTCGCTTTGTCAACGTCTCTCCCGTCTGAAACGAACGACGACGAGCGACAGGAGCAGAGGTAACGCACAAGTCCTATCGGGTTGCGCGACTGCGCAACCCCTGGAAAACACCACAGATCTGGTGATATCCTGGGGTCTGATAAGTGAAAGTTATCAGACCCCAGGAGGGACCATGAACCGACCTTCAATGGCGCTGGCCCGCCTGCCGGAGACGCCGGCGCTGCCGTCCACCCGGGTCAGCCGCTACGCCCAGAGCGCCAAGGCGGAGAACACCAGGAAGGCCTACCGCGTGGACTGGGACGACTTCGTGCTCTGGTGCGACATCCACGGCCGCCAGCCGATGCCGGCAGCGCCGGAGACCGTCGTCGAGTACCTCGAGGGCCTCGCCGACGCCGGCGCCAAGGTCGCCACCATCAAGCGCCGGCTCTCCTCGATCTCCATGGCCCACCAGATGCGGGGCCACGAGCACGCCAACCCTGCCCGGTCGGGCCTGGTGACCACCTCCATGCAGGGCATCTGCCGCATCCTGGGGACGGCGCAGACCCAGAAGGCCCCGCTGGTCACCGCCGAGCTGGCCCGCCTGGTCGCCGCCTGCGAGCAGCAGGCGCCATTGATGGCGGCGCGGAACCGGGCCCTGCTCCTCATCGGTTGCTCTGGCGGCTTCCGCCGCTCCGAGCTCCTCGCCCTCGACGTCGCCGACATCGCCGAGACCAAGGACGGCCTCGAGCTCACCCTGCGCCGGAGCAAGACCGACCAAGAGGGCGCCGGCGCTGTCGTCGCCGTCCCCTATGGCTCCCACCCCCACACCTGTCCAGTGCGCTCGCTCCGCGCCTGGCTGGCCCTGTCAGGGATCTCCGAGGGCCCGCTCTGGCGCGAGGTCGACCGCCACGGCAACCTGGGAGGTCCGCCGGCTCCACGCCGACTCGGTCGCCCGCATCGTCAAGCGCACCTGCGCGCTCGCCGGGCTGGAACCCGCCCGCTACTCCGGCCACTCCCTGCGCTCCGGGATGGCGACCTCAGCCGCAACCGGCGGTGCGCCAGAGCGAGCGATCATGCGCCAGGGTCGCTGGACTAGCCGGGCGATGGTCGATCGCTACGTCCGCCACGGGACGATCTGGCAGGAGTGCGCCGCCGCCTACATGGGGCTCTGACGGATCAGCTACCTTACGCTTGGTCGCACGTGCGGGAGTCCCAGGCCTAGGTAAGAACGGAGAGGGGAAGGTGGCCTATGCGAACCGATCAACCTTTCGTGGACCGGCGCGATGCGTTGGCCCTCTTTGATGAGCCGCGCAGCCGTGCTCTTGACAAGCCCTGGCCGTTGCTGCCCATCCTGGCCTTCATTGCTCCAGGAGGCAGCGGCAAGAGCACACTCTTCAACTATTTGCGTGCCACGAAGTGCAGCTTGCCGGATGGGCGTGCGGCGCTCCCCCACGCTCACATCGATTTCACGGTCCCTGGAGCACCCACCGACCTGCTCGCGATCCTGGTCAGGATTCGTGACGAGCTGCAGGGGCAGACAGACCGCCAGGGCAAGTACCTGCGCTTTCCCCGCTTCGACCTGGGCGCCCTTGTTGCCCAGGTCTCTCCCACAGCGGATCCCGGTGCCCTGGAACCGCACACGATCCAACAGAAACTCGCCACCGGCACGCAGCTCATTACGTCCCTCAGTGCCCTGCTCAGCTCCCTGGGCCATGCGCTGCCGGTCATCGGGCCGCTCCTAGCGGTGGCCCTGCAACTCCCGGCGGCCAGCGACTTCTTGGCTTCCCTGGAAGCGCACCCGGGCTGGACGTGGTATAGCCAGCGGGGCACGGAGATGGGGCTAGTGGCCGGGGCGAAGATGAAGGACGTCCTGCTCCGCTTGCAGATGTTGAGGCTTGCCGGCACGCAGGAACGTGACGACCTGATGAGGAAACTGCTGCCGGCTGCCTTTATGGCCGATCTCTCCGCAGCGCTGGTCGAGGCACGCCCCCCACAGGCCTGGGCGCCTGGCTCCAATGTGGTCATCTTCCTGGATGGCTTCGAGGACTTGCAGCGCGCCGACAGCACGACCGCTACGCGGCTCTTGCAAGTGTTAACCACCGAACCGCGCAAGGAGGGCCACACGGATCCCCTCTTGCTCGTAATCGGTAGTCGCGACCCACTCACGGGCATGACCACGGACGAACAGCCCGTCGCGTTTGCACGGACGGTGGCGGACGAGACGACAGCGAAGCGACGGATGCATGACCTCTACACCAAGTGGCAGCAACGCCTGCCCAGTACACCCAGGGCACTACGCCGTCTCGAGCTGAAGAGCCTCGTGCTGCCACTCTGGCTACAGGACTTCGGACCCGAACATACCCGCAGCTACTTGATCGAGGTCGGCAAGCGAGAGCAGACGTCGGTCTTTGTGGCAGACGACCTGGTGCAGGCCATTGACCAGGCCACGCATGGGCACCCGCTCTTCCTGGCCCTGGCGGCCGAGACCGTGCTCGTAGCCGAGGTACAAGGCAACACCCTTCTGCCGGCCGAGTTTCTGCAGGCCACGGTCCCACGTGAGATCGCACCTGAACACGAAGGGGAAGAGATCGGCAAATACCTCCTCGATCTGTTCTTACGGCAATTGCCGGACGCCGAAAGCAAAGACCTCGTTTTCTGTGCAGTCCCGCGCGTGCTCGACGAGGCCGTCTTCCGCGTGGTCCTGCCCTCTCTCGATGACATCGATGCCCCCGACCGCTGGAAGAAACTGCGGCAGCGCTCGTTCTTGAGTGCTGTGAGTAAGCAGAGAAGCATGGTGCATCCCGTGGTGCGCGAATTGCTCCTGCGCCGGCTGACAGTCAGCGTGGCCCCGAAAAGTACCTTCGTGGAGATCCATACGCGGTTGAAGAACTACTTCACCCAGCACGCCACGAGCGGCGGGTATGGGCCGTATGGGGCGGAGATCGAGGCCGCCTATCATGCGTTAGCCCTGGGAGATGCGGACCCGGCGATCCGTCTGGGCATCCTGGCACAAACAGGAATCCGGGTGCCCCTGTGGGAACCCCCGTGGGAACCACTGATGGAGGCGGTGCGGCAAGCTCCCACCGACCTGCTGCCCAAGGACACCGAAGCGCGCTCCTGGAACGCCCTGGTACAAGCAAGCGAAGCGTCCGCCTCGGACAACCCGACACGCTTATCCATCGTGATCCTGGCACGCGTTAGGCATGAGGCACAGGCCGCAGCCACTGCAGTTGTTCTCTACACCTGGCTGCTGAGCGCCGCACACGACAATCCCGAGGAGAGCGCTCGGCTCCAGCCCAACCTGGAGCTGGCCTACAGCCTCTTACCTCCTGAACTCGACGTCTTCCCCGTCGATTGGGCCAGGGCGCAGAGCCTCCTGGGGAAAGCCTTTACCGAGTTACCCGGCGGTCACCGCGAGGCCCACCTGCGGCTAGCCATCGGCCACTACGAGGCCGCCTTGCAGGTCTACTCCTCGATGCACATGGATGACGATGCTCAAGCGGTGACCCGCAACCTTAAGGTGGCCAAGGGTGAATTGCAGTGGTTGACCAAACCTCAGCAGCCCACTCCGCCGCAACAGCCACAGCAGCCCGGACAAGAAATCTCATAGTCTGCGGACCGCCCTCACGACGCATAATGCGCCAGCTGATACCCCGTAATGCCCCTTATGGGGTATCTGGGGAGGGCCCAGACCAGCACCTCCTGAATCCCCCGACCCTCGGCACGCCTGACATGCATCGTGCAAGGGGGGAGGATGGTGAACGAAGCTCGATTGAGCAGGCGGCATGGAGTTGCCACTCTGGCATTGCCGGCTGTAGACGAGTATATCTCCGCGGTGTAAGGAGCGTTGGGCCACCGTTGAAGTGCTGTTGCATGCGGTGACGGTGAGAAGCAGTACGGCAAGTGTGCCAGAGCTCCACGCAAACCAATGCGGTTGCGCAGGATGCGACTGTTCAAATTGTCAAGCCTGTGCTGCACAACCTGCCTGCCAGGTACAGGCACTCTCCCTGCCAGAGTCACTGGCCTCACGGAATGAGCGCAAACTCCATCTGCGCTATTTGCGTAACCGCCTTCGATGCCACCTTCATCGGTGTGGAAGTACTTGGTTTGCCGCTTTTCTGCAGATTCACAAGTGTCCCCGGTTATATAGAGCTATCTTGCCCTTCATGGCATCGACGTATGTTTTAGGCCTACTACGGGGGAAGGAGATCACCAACGAGGGCATCCGCCTGAAGCGATAAGCGGTGTCGGTTGAAGCAGCTCGGTGGTGATGATAGCCGCCAGCTCACTGAGAGAAACAGGAGGCCCATCCGTCATATGAGGACCTCCCCTCTGCTCATCTACCAGGCGCAGCGCAACGCATCTTGTGTCTGCAAGACCTTACGCGCCCTTGCCGTTTTCCCAAGCCAGACTGAGAATAGCCCCCAGAGGAAGCTATGATGGATCGTCCTGTATGCGCAGGTGGGGAGAGCAGGAACTGCTCGCGGTGATGGTTGTTCTCGCTGCGAGTTCCTCTTCCCGCCTTCCAAAGAGGGCCTGGAGCATGCCGGTGATCTGTTGAAGGGCTCTGATACAGCCAGGAGCGAGCGAGCAGGAGGCGCGTGCTGGACGCTCTTCCCATCCTCAAGAAGGAGTGCATCATCGACACAGCCAGCCCCATCGCTGCCATAAACCCGTCGCAGACCGACGTCGGAGTCCTGAGTGACAACGAGCTGCTCCTGGTGAACACCATCCAGGGCAAGCGCGTGCTGCACTCCGTCCTCCTTCCCCCTGGCATCAGTGAGCCCAGAAGCCTCCTCGAGTACCTCTGGCAAGCCGAGTTGACCGAGGTCTGGGTCATGCCGGGTACCACCCTGTCACGGACCGCCACGGGTGCCTGGTTTGAGCAGGCTGCCTGCTCCTGGGTCGTGCTTGCCCATCCCAGCTTGCGCGAGCCGACCCGGCCTGTCTGCGTGCTGCTCTGGCCCAAGGAGAGCCGCGCCGTGCGCCGGGTGGCGCTGGTCTTCCCGGAGCACGCCGGGTGGCGCTGGGTGCTGGCGGACGCGCGCAGCCTGCTCGCGACCGTGACCTATCTGGATCAGGTGCTGGCGAGGCCCGTGATCGACCCGCCCGAACTCGTCGCCCACCAGCTGCTCACCAGCCTCACCCTCGACCACCCCATCCCGTCACTGCGTTCCTCGTCGGTGGAACTGCGCGCCTTGCGTGCTGGAGATGGTGCCACGGTCCCCCTCATGGTGGCGGGCGGCCGAGCGCTTGCACACTCACCCGCAGAGCTACCGGCATGAGCAGGGGAAAGCCAACGCTGCTCAGGCCATCAGGCTGCTCGCTCAGCTGGGGGTGGCCATCCTGGCGAGAGAGGAGGCCGAGGGGGGATGGGCCAGGCCCGACTGGTTGGCACAAGTTGTCGGGCACAGCAGGGCCATGCTCTTCGCGCACCTGGCCGGCCTCGCGAGGAAAGGCGTGATGCCGGTGCTGGTGAGCGAGGATGCACTCTGGGTGGTGTCCGATGAGCCCAACCCGCTCACGGCGGTCACCGGCCTTGTGGCCGCTCCTCACAGGTGGCGGGGCTACACGAGTGGCTATGAGGTCTCGCTTCCCCTCTCCAGTGACGTCAAAGCGGTCTTCAGGTCCGCCACATCGCCTGACCAGGTCATGAGGATCCTCGACGGCCTGGTAGGTGGCGGGGAAACATGAGCGAGTGTGCTCCCAATTGCAAGGGAGTGAGATGATCACTCGGACGACGCGGCTCAAACAGTCGCTTGGGCTGCCTCTGAATCGCAGAGTGGGGAAGGCAAGAGCAGCTAATGCAAGCACTTGGTCACTCACTGAACCCATGTGCAGTTGGCCTACGTGTAAATCATAAGATTCCGCTCATGGAATCTTATGATTTACATGTACGCGCTTCGACGCCGCTGGATTGCATTGGATTCGGTTAGGACTGTAATTTGAGGTAATGAGTCAGGGTTTCAGGCCACCCGCTCGTTCTGCTCATCAAGAAGAGGACGGCCTCCGCCATTGACGCCCTCGAGAAGGTGGGGAGTACGCTTCTTGATGGCCAGCGTCTGCTTTGGCCAAAGGCCCTCTGCATGTTCTGCATTACGCAGGGTGTGCTGTGACAGCATTTTTGTGCTTCCCTTCTCCCTTCTTCGCAAGCCTGCCACATGCTGCCAAACGCTCATCGGACTGACCACTACTCTTTCAAAGTCACACACGGGTGTACTGTCCACATTACCGGCGGCGGCTACTCTTGTCGCGATTAAGCGCATCGTCGAGCGTCTCATGCAAATACTCGAAGTCCTCCACATCCAGTTGCAGTTCAACAGCGGCCAGATCGTCGGTCCGAGCACGGCCCTCCTCGAAGAGCTGCAGAACGAGGGCCAGCTCGATCTCCAGGTCGCTTTCCTCCCCTTCAACCTCTTCCTCCTCAACTGGCCCCGTCTGAGTAAAACCCATAGTTATGCGCGCGCAACGGAAGCGACTGGTGAGCTTTAACGCATCGGTGGAAAGCTCCTGAGCCAGTTCACGCACGACCTCCATCATCTGGACGAAAGCGTCCTGCAATTGTTCCAGGGCATCTTCTTCCTCTGGGGGCGAGAGCTCTTTTTCACCCAACGCTTCGCTACTTGTTGGACTAGCGCTGGCCGCATCTTCTGGCAGGTGCTGGCGCGCCAACTCATTCAGCTTGTCGAGAGCCTGAGCGAGGGAGGGGGAAAAAGCACTGCTCCCTCCTCGTTCTGTCGACTTCGCGCTCCCCTGCTCACTCGCCTCGTCCAGAGTGTTTTCTTCCTCCTCGTCCTCTTCTCTATCCAGTCCTGCCGCCTCCTCTATCACCACTATCTGCTGGTGCAGTTGTTCAGCCACGTCACGGCTCATGTAGGCAAAGATCCGCGTCTGCCCTGATGCCGCGAGCAACACAAACGGTGGCCAGTCACGGTATCGTTCTCGACTGTGCAGGTAATGCACCTCCGCCAGGCCCAAGGTGTCCAACCGCAACGAAAGTTCCATCAGTCTCTCCTCCTGAGCAGGCCATGCAGTCCAGACAGACCGCTCTAGGAGATGGTCTGCTCCGGGTTCTCCTCTCTTCTGTGTAGTCGTCACCATCATACCACAAGCGGTCTCTCCTGGCACAACTTTCTCTCGCTTGCAACTAGGAGGCACCATATTTTTTCCGTCTAAATTTACAGGCTGGACATGCAGAAAGCGATTTCATATGACAAGGGTTGCATTGAATCTTGACGAGTGATAGGGTAGGAGAGGCATTTCACGTCTGTTTTGTAGCCAGGGAGCAGCAAGTATGAGCTCGCCGTGCCTGAAAACTCTCACCCAGTTCTCTGTTGCCTCCTACTTTGCGCTTCGTAGCAGCTTACGTGACACCGGGCCAAGTAGAGTTGGAACCACCTGGAACTGGCGAGGCGCTGGCAACCACACACCTCGCACATGATCTGTCGGGCCTGCTATGCTCGCGGGCTCACGAGCCCTCTCCCTTAAGAGGCGTCACCTGCTCTGCCAACCTCAATTTCTGCTTACGTGGCAGGCGCTTGAGCTCACGTTCTGCTCGCAATGCCTCTCCTTTGCTGTTGAACGTCCAGGTAGCAACGAGAGAGACAGGTCGATGGGATCGGGTGTAGCGTCCTCCCTTTCCAGCATTGTGCAGAGCAATGCGTCGCTCGACATTGGTGGTATACCCAGTGTAGAGCGTCCCATTAACGCAGCAGACCATGTAGACGTAGTGTGCTTGCGGATGATCCATACTCCCCTCCTAGCTCTTTTGCCCTGTGCCCTTGCCCACCGACCTTTCTTGGTCTCCCTGTACTGGTGAGGGGGAATCAGCCCCGTAGGCAAAGTCGAAGCGATCACGCTCCATGAAGTAGCCAGAGACTGCCGATACCTCACGTTCGCCCGCGAGTCAACGTCATCTCTCGCCTCAGCGTCATCGAGCAGGGCATTGACCACGAATGCCCGGTCGGGGTGCACACCAGCGTTTTCCGTTATCCCCTCGAGGGGATCGACCACGACGATGTCTGTCACCTCGCCGTGGTCCCCACAGGTTCCTCACCTAACGCCCAGTCCATGGCCAGTCGAGCAAGCTCCTCCATGAGTTCTTCCTCTGTCATAACCCACCCTTTCCGCTCGCCAGTATCATGCTCTATGCGTTCAAAACGATGGCTGCAAAAACAAGGAAAAAGGGAGTTTGAGCTGTCTCCACAAGCTCACCGCTTTTCTTATCGCATGTGCGGAACCGCAGACCTGGGCATGTTGCCACCACGAGGAGGTGAACGTCCTGGCAGACCCCTGTCACTGCCGTGAAAAGGTCCGCAAGGCCAAGGTGATCTGCTGCTCCAAAGTCATGGCCTCATCAGGTGGTATCTTTGCCAGTGCTGCCTGCGCCTCCGCAGAGGAATAGCCCAGTCCGATCAAGGCCTCCAGAGCCTCAGCGCGTGTTGTGCCAGATGCGCCCGCTGCACTGCCAAGTGCTCCGCCTAAGGTCGCCAGAGAAGGAAGTTTCCCCTTCAACTCCAGAATCAACCGTGCGGCGAGACGCTTGCCAATGCCAGGAGCCAGTCCCAGTCGGTGTTGATCTTCGTCGGCAATCGCCTTATAGAGGGTCGGTGCATCCATCGCAGAAAGGAGGGCAAGCGCCACCTTCGGTCCAACGCCACTGACGGCAAGCAGCCGCTCGAACGCATTGCGATCTTCTTCATTGAGAAAGCCATAGAGGGCCATGCCATCCTCGCGCACAAGAAAGTGTGTGTAGAGGGAGACCTGCATGCCTGGTTCGTTGAGCTGATTGAGCGTGGAGGACGGGGCAAAGACGCGCAGACTGAAGCCGCCAACCCGGAGAACCACCTGATCGGCTCGACATGCTTCCAGGATGCCATGAATGCTCGTAATCATCGCCTCTCACCTCGCTTCTTCTGGAATTGCCTCACTCGTGCGTTTGTGCTTGTCGTTGAGCCATCTGGAGCTTCTTCGTCGTAGCGTTTGTGACGAAGACGGTGATGCTGTCGGTCTTGGCATCGAGCTGGGGGAAGCCCTCCACGATCAACGTATCCTCCGGGTCCTTGATCGCCTCCGCGACGCGCCTCCACTGCTTGCTGGCGATGTAGAGTGTGTAGGTTGTGGCAGCGTTTGCGGGCGTGGGTAGGCCCTTGGGAAGTGATGGAACGTTGCTGGATTGCAGGCTGGTCACAACGCAGGTTTCCCGGTCGATGACCTTGCCGGGACGGCCAATCACGGTGATTTTCACGGTACTCACTGTTCCTTTCTCCGCGCCAATCTCATCGAGGGCAGTGATCCGATCTGCCCACATGAACGCTGGTGATGGTGGTGATGGTGGCGTTGTTGTGGCTTGCTTTTGTCTCTGCTGCCAGAAGAGGACGCGCACTGGCTTGGGCGCCTTGGTGCGAACCAGATAAAAAAAGACGCCGCCTAGCGTACGACGGCGGGAGCCATCGGGCAGCAGCAAACCGCCCTGTGTCTCGATCTCCTGCGTTTCCTTGAGAAAGGCCAAGGCCTGCTCTGGTCCCAGTTTCTTGACCCCTTTGTGCAGCAGTTGAAGGGGCTCCGGCTCGGTTTCACCCAACTGTTCGGCGATGGTCTGCTCCACTTCGTTGGCGGTCATGGTTGGTAATGTGGATTGTTCGTCACTCATGCGCGTATTCTAGGGCCTGCTTTGGATGCTGTCAATGGGAGAACATCCTGGGGATTACCCACAACTGGCCCGGTGTCGTAGGGTAGACGGCTGGCGAGGTATCCTTGCGGACCCTGTTCCATCCGTCCCCCTCCGAACCGTGCGTAATAGTTTCCCATTACACGGCTCTCCGGTCATTGCTGTCCAGGTGGTTTGCGAGTGGGT
>Ga0209648_10004332_pt1 | contig 12050 bp, 15 predicted proteins | sample GraSoi2013_115cm_FD_185830 | JGI IMG/M metagenome (GOLD analysis project Ga0209648, IMG submission 185830) | Grasslands soil microbial communities from the Angelo Coastal Reserve, California, USA - Sample 9_17_2013_115cm (SPAdes) (version 2) | ecosystem: Environmental > Terrestrial > Soil >...
GGATAGGGGTCGAGGTGGAGATAATTCTCCATCAGGGGTCCGCAGACGGCGTCGTTCGGCTCGACCCCGGCCGCCCGCAGGGCAAAGTCGAGCGAGGCGCGCGTCACCTCCCAGAAATCCTCGTATTGCTGCAGCAGGCTGCGCAGCCATGTGTATTCCAGTTGCTTCAGAGCCACACCTGGGTGATCACCTCGCCTCTGCCTGGACACAACTGCTCGGCCTTCGCCCGGACTGATCGGACGTCGTAGAGCGTGCCATAGGCGTCAAAAACCAGCGCTCGAATGGTCATCGCGGAAGCTCTTTCCCGTACTGCTATAATTCACGACCGAACACCCGTATGAACGCGGTACATCACCTCGTCGAAACGGCGCTCATGCGCATCGTTGCGGCCGACGATGAGCGTCCCGAGCACGGCGCCCAACACTCCGAGCGGCAGAGCGACCACGGTCGGATTGACCAGCGGCCACAGCGCGTCCTTGCCGAGATAGGCCGGGCCGATCAGTGCGAGCCCGACGGACGAGATCAGCCCCAATCCCATCCCGCCGATCACGCCACCCGTATTGAAACGGCGCCAGAACAACGAGAGCGCCAGTACCGGAAAGTTCGCGCTCGCAGCGATGCAGATCGCCAGGATCACCAATACCGCGACGTTGACACCTTCTGCGAGAATGCCCAGAAGGGTTGCCACGATCCCAACAACGATTGCGGTGACCCGCGCAGCCAGCACCTGGTCACGCTCGCGGACGTTTCCCTTCTTTATCAGATTGACATAGAGGTCGTGCGCGATGGCGCCCGAGGTCGCAAGCGTCAGACCGGCGACAACAGCGATGATCGTCGCCACTGCAACGGCTGCAATAAAGCCCAGCATGATCTCGCCCCCCGCGGAGCCTTTCCCGCCGCCGAGATATTGAGCCAGCAGCGGCAATGTCAGATTGCCCCCTCGATCCGCCGCACGAATTGCGTCCTGGCCGACGAAGTGCGCTGCTGCGAGCCCGAATATCGTCGTGCAGGCGAAGAATGCGCCGGCAAGGAACATGACCCAGACGACCGACCGCCGCGCTGTCTTGGCGTCAGGCACCGTATAGAATCGCGTCATCACGTGCGGCAGCCCCGCCAAGCCCAGCACATAGCCGAGCCCGAGCGACACCTCGTCCCAAGGGTTCTTCAGGAAATTGCCGGGAAGCAGAAAACTCGGCCCGTACCGCGCCTCGTCGGCGCTGAAGAAGACGAGCGGATCGAAGCCGACCTGCCACAGCGCCATCAATAGGAGGACTGTGCCAGCCGACAGCATCAGCACGGCTTTGACGATCTGCACCCAGCTCGTCGCGAGCATGCCCCCGGCGGCGACGTAGACGATCATGCCCAGCCCCACGAGCACGACCGAAACGTCGTAGCGCAACCCAAGCAATAGCTTGAGCAGCGCACCGCCACCTGCCATCTGCGGGATCATGTAGGCGAGATTGATGACGATGGTCCCCAACACCGCTGCGGCCAATGCCGGCGGACGTTTCATGCGGTAGAGGATCACATCGCCGATCGTGTAGGTCCCGGTGTTGCGCAGTGGCTCGGCGATGATGAAGAGCACGGTGCAGAACGCGACCAGCGGTCCAATGGCGTAGAGCGCACCGTCCATGCCGTAGAGCGCCGTCAGCCCGGTGAAGCCGAGGAACGCGGCGGCACTGCACCAGTCACCCGCCAGGGCGAAGCCGTTTTGTGCTGCCGTGAGACCCTTGCCGGCCGCGTAGAAATCGGTCGCCGTGCGGGTGCGCCGCGCTGCCCACGCCGTGATCGCGAGGGTGAGGGCGATGATCGCCGCGAAGATGCCGATCGTGATGCCGTTCACGACTGCCCCCCTTCGTGCTCGGCCTTCGCAATGATTGTCTGGACGAGGGGGTCATGGACCCGGTTAGCGACCCGCGCGTAGATCACCGCCAAGACCCAGGCAACGAGGTAGTTGAGCGCGATCAGCGCAAAACCAAGATTGACGGGGCCCAGCACTTTCGTGCCGAGCACCGGTTTGGCGAAACCGCACAGGATCGAGAGCCCGAGATAAGCGGTCAGATAAACCGCGATCATCGGTGCAATACAGCGCAGTTTTGTCGCGACGAGTGCCGCGACATCCGTCGAACCCAGCGCGCTGGCGGTCCAGTCGATTTCCGTCTTGAGATTTGCGACCGTCATAGGTTCCCTCGGCGTCGTGACATTCATTCGGCGAAGCCGCTCAGCCCGACTTGATTTGAGGCTGCCGCGTCATTCAGGCGCCAGTCGTAGCGGTCTGCGTCGATCCGGGTGATCAGGGAAAGCCCGCGGGCCAGCGCCGGCTCGGCATAGTGCTTGAGGTGCTGGATCACGCCGGCGTCGTCGCCGCCGAAATCGTCCTTGAACCAGACGTAGATCGACGAGACGACGAGCTTACCATCCACGACACTGCTGCCGCGCGGGTGGTTCACATAGGCGCGTGCAGCGACTTCGAGCATGGTTTCGAGCCCTTGAGCGTCGTAGGCGCGGCGCGCCAGGTTCGGGCAGCCGAGCGCGGCGCAGTTCACGGCATAGTGGACGCGCGGGTCGCGCCAGATAGGCCGGAGGATGCGGTGCTCGATGTCATCGAGGCTGACCTCCTGGCCTTCGATCGTGATCAGCTTGCGGCCCCACGGGCCGGTAGCGAACAGGCCGGGCGAGATCGCGATGTCGCGGATGCTCTTCACCGGGTAGTGGTCGAGCACGATTTTGACCGTCAGTTCGTTGTAGAGGTTGATCCAGTAGGCCATCTGCTCCGCCCGGTTCAGTGCGCGCACGGGCACACCGGCCAGCCGGTCGAGATCCGCGGCTAATGCCTGGCGGTCCTCCCGTGTCACGGCCGCGTAGCGGACCCGGTTGATGCCGTCGCTGCCTGGCACCACGTAGCGCGCGAGCAGCCCGTCCCAGAGCGTGTGTTCGATCCGCGCGGTCGATGCTGGGTTCGCCTGGTCCCAGAACGCCCATTCCGAGGCTGGGGGTGCTGCCGCTGCCGGCATCCCGAGGATCAGCGGCAGCACAAACGCGAGGTACAGCAGTCGGGGCATGGCTCTAAATTTAACCACTCCTGAGACGCCTCGGGCGATCAGCGCGGCGCGGCCTAGAGGCCGGTCCAGAACGTCCTGCTCGACAGCAATGGTCCAATAACGGTCGTGAGCATCGTCTGGGCGAGCCGCACGAGCTTGCCGTTGCGGATCTCGTCGATCGAGCCGCCAGCGAAAGGGGAACGCCATGAGACGATGGCGAGCTTCATGATGATGCTCTCCTCAGCTGGTTGATTGTCCAGTCATACGGATAAAACGTGACCGCAAAGTCTTCGGGCACCTTGTCAGCGCGCCAGCGGTTGACATAGGCGGGCAGCGACGGCGCCTTCGCCAGGAAGTCCTCGGTGTAGAAGCTTAGGATCTCGGACAGGTGAATCTCGGGCTTGGTCGGATCGACGGCGCAATTGCGCGGGTCGGCAAAGAAGAGGTGCGCCGCCGCGTCGAGCTCCCGGTCGAGCCCGTCGGCGGTGAACGGATGCTGCGGCAGGCGAGGGCACGACGCCACCATACAGTTGAGCGCGAAATGCACCCGCTCATCACCGAGTGGCCGGATCACCTCGTTCTCGTACGCCCGCAGCGAGATCGGCTGGCCACCGACCACCGCTCGGCGCAATACGAAGAACTGGATGCGGCCCAGGCGATCGAGGCGCTCGGGGATGCCGAGGTCGAGCACGCTCGCCATCGATAGCGCGTTGTAGGAGTTGATGAGGTAGGCGAGCTTCGCCTGGCGCTCAGCAAACGCATCGGGTGGGGTGTGCGCGATGTAGGCGATGAAGCTCCCGAGATCGCTCCGGTCGGCGGCTAGGCCCGTGAAGTCGATCCGGCCTTCGGGGTCGATGTGGCGGGCGAGCACGCGCGCCCAGGCGGCCTGCGGATCGTCCGCATCAGGCTGCAGGACCGAAACGCCGATTGTCGTGCAGGCGGTGGGCACAGTGAATACAACGGCTGCGAGGCAGCTCCGCAGACGGGCCACCCAGGTCACCGGGCGGGACTCCGCGGTGGCGGCCGACGTGCTGCTGCGCGGCCCTTGGCCTGTACCTTTCGAATTCCGGGGGGCGCGCCTTCGGGCCCGCGCAGCGGGTGCCACAGCGTCTCGCCGGTTGCAGTCTCGAGCTTGACCGGCTCAAGAATGAAGCTGTCGCGCTTCGCATTGTGCAGACACATCGAGATCGGGCCGTCGGCCGTGACCGCCATGAACACGCAGGCCTCGATCCGCTCGCGGTCGAGCTGGCAGGCGTGCATGAAGTTGTGGATGAAGAACGATAGCTTGTGGACGCGGCCACGGCCGGCGATCAGGTCGCGTTTCATCGCCCACAGCTTACCTGCCCCCCACGAGGCGCCGCGCCACAAGATCCTCGGGTTCGCGACGAGCCAGCGCACGAGCGTCCAGACCGCCCGCCCTGGACGCGTGCGGTCGTAGTCCAGCTGTGCCGATGCGTCGAGAAACTCGTTGATCAGGTCGGGGTTGTCGTAGACGTCGTGAACGCGGCCGTTCGCCACCAGTGTCATGGCGTAGCGGTTGCAGTCTCGATGGCCCACGCCGGGTGTGTCGAAACGGATCGGCGTGCCCGCGCCCGCTGCGATATGCTGGCCGACGGCGTCCGGGGTGATCAGCGCGGGCCGGCCGCGGAGCAGGCCGCGCCCAGTATCGGCTTGGAGCTGGAACGAGGCGAGTCGGACGACGTCGGCATGAGCCACGAAAAAACGGACTACCTCCGGGATCTCGTCGAAATTCCCCTGATGCACCGTGGTGTTGAACAGTACCGACAGCCTGAGACCTCGAGCGCGCTCGATGTACTCCCGGCGGATTTGGTTGAGATCGCTCTCCGAATCGTAGCCCTTGCGTTGCTGGGTCGTGTCGACGTGGAAAGCCACGTCGACCAGACCGGCGGCGCCCAGCTCGGTCAACAGATCACGCGTCGCGCGGATGCCGTTGGTAAACAGCGAGGGCCGCATGCCCCTTGCGCGGATCCGCCGGACGATCTCGACAAGCTCCGCCCGCTTGCGCAGCGTGGGGTCGCCGCCGGTCACCTGCACCTCCGTAAGCGGACCGTAGAGCGCGTGGATCATGTCGATGCGCCGATAGACCTCCTCGAGCGGCAGGTCTAGTACGGCCTCCGAGGTTTCCGACAGGTAGCAGAGCGTGCAGTCAAGGTTGCATCGCTGGGTGATCTCGAGCGCCACGCAGCCGACTGGGAAGCGACGGCCCATCGCCTGCCCCGGACGCCATTGCCCAGTGGCGATCATGCGCTCACGGGCGATGTCGAGCATCGAGCGTCCCGGTGGCGGCGGGGGCAACGGGCAGGCAGCCGCGAGCTCCTTTGGCGATAGGAAGCTCATCGTCACCCCCCACATACGTAGTAAAGGATCATAACGCCGCTCTTGGCAGCGGACGCGGTGACGGCGCGCTCTATCGCCCGCTTATCGCCAAAGCCGATGCCCCTTACCATCGGGTGACCAGCTCTACTGGCTGCCCTCTCGCGGCACGAGACGGCCATTCTTGAATGTCCGATTTCATTGAGCGTCCCTAAGGGAGGAAGAGCGAGGGAGGGATCTTCGCTCGAGCCAATTCGTTCAGCAGCGGCTCGGCCCTACGCGGATCAGAGGACCAGGACCCTTCGCCACCCCGCCAGCCCGGAGCTCCTCTGCGAACGTGAATCGCACCTTCGAGTAGATCCGGCTGGCCCGGTGGACCCCAGTGCCCATTCATATCGAAGATGTCGCCGAGGGTGTGCTGATCAGTTTGCGTATGACCTGCAGCGTCGTCTTGGCTGCGCCGCCGGGCCACTGCGCGATCACCGCCTGGTCGATATCGGATCGGCAATCGACAGTAGGGGTTTTCTTTAGATGCACTGTCGCTGCCGCCGCGGGTCGCACGGGCCTCGACGCGCAAGGATGCTGCGGAGTGGCAACGTCCATGAGCTTCCGTAAGGCCGTACGGCCGCGCGAAAGCCGAGACCGGATCGTGCCGACCGGCACACCGCAAGCCGACGCGATTTCGCGGTAATTTGCCGGCGTCAACCCGAGGAACAGGACAGCCGTCCGTTGCTCTTCCGACAGCGATATGATCGCTCGTTCGAGGTCGCGCAATTCCAGCCGTTCAATCTGCTGGGGCGCACAGGTCAAAGCCGGCGCACAGTCGGCCCATTCGACCATTATGCCCTCACGGGTGGCTCGGCGGACCTGGCTGATGTATTGGTTGTGGAGGATCACGACCAACCACGCTCTCAGATCCGTGCCCGCTCGACAGAGATGAACCTTCGCGAGGGCCCGAGCGATGCACTCCTGGACGAGATCATCGGCAGCGACCGCATCGCGTGTCAGACTTCGCGCGTACCGCCGAAGGTTAGGTAGGTAGGCTTCGATGTCCGGGTGCAGAACCACCTTCGCGGCTCCGGGATCTTCATCGAAAGTGGCGTTGTCACTGGGGACCGATGCCACCGTCGTCTCCCGGCCCGACATTTCTGCATTACTCCTCATTGCGCGCCCTAAAAAGGATCTAGCCTGATCCGAGAAGTGCGGCGGCGCCGAGCATTCGTCCATCAGGCGCCTGGACCAATACGGCGACGCCCTCGCCGTCAGCGGGCGGCTCGATGGCGAAGCTGAGCGCCGAACCGTTCCAGCCGCCGAGCGAAGCCAGCATCTCCACCCCGTTGGCGTCCTCCAAGGTGCGGCGGGCGTTCTCGCCGCCGGCCACCCTTGTCGTGCGTTTCTGCGCGAACCGCAGCAAAAGCACATTGCCCCGCCCGTCGCCGGCTCCAATGGCGACAGAGCGACGATCGGCAGTGAATGTCACCGGCGCAATTGTCTCGGGCCGCGCGTCGCGCACGACGGCGAGCACTTCCTTGCGGTCCACCCGACCATCTCGCGCGTGCCATCGACGACTATTTGCGGCGTATACACCTGATTAAGATTGAATAGCCGAGCGTAGGCTCGCTGCCGGTCGGTGGAGCTCTGGTTCGAGAACGGATCCTTCCAGCCGGGCCCGTCCCAGTAGCTGACGTGGAATCCAAGGGCGACCACATCGTTGCGTCGTGCCAGTTCGCCGAGGAGGGCATCGGCGGGCGGACAGGAGGAGCAGCTTTGCGAGGTGAAGAGCTCGACCACGACGGGCCGCGGGTCGGCATTCGCCGGTGATGGCATAAGCACCAGGCCGCCAAGCAGCGCGCATATGACGGCGACGTAGTGAAATCTTGTCATGAAATCCTCCCAAAACCTTCCGATCAATCAGTCGAGACGGCGACGATAAGCGGCGAGCGCGAGTGCGGCGGCGGCAAGTGCAAAGAGCGCCACCGGCCACATTTCGTATCCGATGAACGCGCCACCTTCGCCCTTCAGGAGCACGCCGCGGGTCGCGCGCACGAAATGCGTCAGCGGCAGCACCTCGCCGATCGACCGCGCCCAACCTGGCATTCCCTCGAACGGGAACATAAAGCCCGACAACAGCATTGAGGGGAGATAGAAGAATACGGCTCCCTGCATCGCCTGCATTTGGCTTTCCGCCAAGGCAGAGAAGGCGAAGCCCAGGAGCAAGTTGGCGGCCGCGTACACCGGGGTGGCACCGAGCAATGCCCAGATGCCGCCGCTCACTGGCAAGCCAAAGAGCACTTGGGCGAGCCCGACGACCATCGCCCCTTGTGCCGCCCCGATGACCACATAGGGCGACAGCTTGCCGATCAACGCATCCAATGCGTCTACCGGTGTCGCCAGAAGCGATTCCCAGCTGCCACGCTCGCGCTCGCGGACGAGCGTCAGCGCCCCCAGCATCAACATGCTGATCATGACGATGACGCCGACCAGCCCTGGGACGATCGTCCAGGCGGTGCGTCTCTCCGGATTGTAAAGCCAGTCGACGTCGATGGAGGCGCCGTCATCCAGGGAAAACGTCGTCGCCCGCTTTCGCCAATACGCCGTCTCCAGCGCGGCCAGCGCCGGGCGCACAGCGGAGGGATCGGTCGCATCGACGACGACCTTCGCGCGATTTGGTGCGTCGCCAGGTTCCTCTTCGTCTGGAGACGGCGGCAGCTCGATCCCGACCAGTGCCTGACCGGCGACGACCATCCGCTCGGCCGCGCCCGGTGGCAGCGCCTTGCCCACTATCCTGAAATATCCGGTCTCGCCGACAATGCGAGCGGCGCGCTCGACAAAGGAACCGTCGCTTCCGGAAATGGCGATCGGGACATTCTTCGGATCGAGATTGACAGCGTAGCCGAAGAGCACGATCTGGACCGCCGGCACCAGAGCAATCAAGGAAATAGCCACGCGGTCTCGCACCAGCCGCAGTGTTTCAATTCGGGCGACGGCCATTATGCGTCTGAGGCGCCGTTCCGCCGCCCACCGCGGGATGCGGAGCTTCATGTCTGAGGCCAGCCCATCGGGAGGGACCATGCGAGGATAGCATCCTCGAGTCGTGCCCCCGCTCGGGCGAGGCTCGCGGCATGCATCGCCGCGAAGCGGCGCAGGTCGAGCTCCGCAAGCGGATCGGCGACGACGCGCAGGCTCTCACCCTGCGGATAACTAGCGACGACGCCGGCAACGGTGGTGACGTCGCTGGCGAGTAGCCGCACATCAGTGCCCGAAAATTCGAATACAGCGGCGCGCGAGGCGGCCGCAATCTCCACAGGGGCGCCCGTCGCCACGACCCGCCCATCCGCAAAAAAGGCGGCTTTCGAGCACCGCTCGGCCTCGACGAGGTCATGGGTGCACACGATCACGCCCGCGCCGGTTGCCGCCAGTGCCTCCACGCGCCGCCATACCTCCTGGCGCGCCGCCGCATCGAGACCTGCTGTGGGTTCATCGAGGAGCACGAGACGCGGCGAATGCAGCAGCGAGGCAGCGAGCTGAAGCCGGCGTGCCCAGCCCCCGGAAAGCAACCCGGCCGGGCTGTGGGCCCAAGGCACGAGACCGAACTCGCGAATGGCGGCCTCAACCTCCGCGCGCGGATTCTTCAGCCCGTAGACCTCAGCACGGAAACGGAGGTTCTCGAACACTGAGAGCTCGGCATAGAGCGACAACCGCTGTGACATGTAGCCGACCCGCTCGCGGATCCTTGCAGCATCGCGCCGAACGTCGAACCCGAGTACATGCCCACCCCCGCCGTCAGGCTTCAGGATCCCCGCAAGCATGCGAAGGGTGGTGGTTTTGCCGGCGCCATTGGCGCCGACGAAACCGCAGATCTCGCCCGACCACAGGGTCAGCGTGCCGCTCGCGACTGCAGTGGTGCGGCCAAAGCATTTCGAAATGTTATAGACAGCCACCAGCAGCTCTCGGCCGATGGGCGGGGCGGCCACTGCCGAGCACCTGCGGGTATGATCAGGCATGGTGATACCGAAACCCGCCGAACATGAAGTCGGTGGCCTCGGCACCGAGTGCGAGCAGGGTCTCGCCGGGTTTGAGGGTCGGTCTCAATTGCGCCAGAGCAAGCCATATTGCAGCCGATCCCGTATTTCCCAGCCGATCGGCTGTGACGACAATTCGCTCCGACGCGACGCCAAGCGGCCCGGCCAGTATCGCGTCCATGCGGCCATTGGCCTGGTGGGGCAAGATATAGTCGGCTGGCCCGCAGCCTGTGCGCTCCGCCGCCGCCGCGCAGTGCAAAAGCAGTTCAAGGCCCGAGCGGTGGATCGCAGGGAAATCGTGTCGGAACTCGGGAAATCCGACACTGCACCTCGGAGTGTCCGATCCGCCGTCAGCGACTGTGAGGCCCGGCGCGCGCCCGCGACCCATTTGGCCGTAATAGACATGCGAAAGGCGCGGCCCTGCGCAGTCGTCATCGCGAGCGAGGATTATCGCGGCCGCGCCGTCGCCCATCTGCACCAGATTGACCAGCTGGCCCGCATCCTCGGCTGCTCGATGCGGGTCGAAGAAGACGGAGCCTGTCTCCGACCCGACGATCGCGATCGGCCCCGCACCTGCACGCAGCAAGCCTTGAGCAAACACCAAGGCGTTAGCAAAGCCAGTGCAGGCTTGGCGAAACTCGACAAAGGGGCCGCCAAAGTCGAGCAGCTCTGCGACCTGGCCGATGTTTGGCGGCATCAAGCGGGCCGGCGTCGCGGTGTGGCCGATCAGGTACGAGAGATCGTGCGCCGTGAGGCCGGCTTCGCCGAGCGCGCGCTGCAAGGCGATGGCGGCGAGTTCGGGATTGCGTTGCCCTTTGCGGGGGGCCTCCAATCGGGTTGTCATGTTGCGGCATAGGTGGCGGGTGCGGACCCCAAGCTTGTGAGCGATGGCCATACCGCGGCGGTACAGCGACAGGCCGAAGCGCCCGTCCACTGCCGTCAATAATTCCTCGGACGAGATCGGCTCGCCCGGAAGTGCCGCACCGGTGCCGAGCACCAGGATTGGAGCAGGGTCGGACCAGAATGGTGGCGAGAAAGTAGCGGTCATTGGAAAAGCCCGTTCGGCACGCGGCTGATACGCACGAACAGCCGCTCGGGATCTGTGCCCAAGCGGTCGAAGGCAGCGCCACGCCGAGCGAGGATGCCGACAAGGCCTAGGCGGGCATTCTCGGCGACGGCGCCAATCACATCCCCTTGAACGAGCTCGGCGGCGATGCGGCGCGACAGCCGAACGTGCCCGGCCTCGTCCCTGTGGATGCGACGGAAGATCGCGCTGGCGGCCGGCTCTTGCGCGAGGACACGATCGGGCTCGAGCAGCGCAGCGAGGATCAGGCAAACAGCGGAATCGAGGGCCGCGATCGAGGCAAGGTGCAGCCCGATATCGGCTTGCGCGACGCCGTGGTAGAAGCGGAGCAGGGTACGGCGCAGCTCCTTGTCCGGCATGGGTGCGGGCAATGCGCCGCGGAGTCCCCGCAACAGTCCTTCATGAATGAGCTCCTCTTCTGCGACGCGCGCAAGTGCACGGCAAGCGGCTTCCTCGAGGGGCGAATCTCCGAGATGTGCGAAGGCGAGCGACGCTGATTCCTCGCCGCAGGCGAAAACCTGCAGCAGCTCGGACAGCGCCTCGGCCTGCGCATCCCCGAGCCGGAGCGGTCCGGAGAGTGACGCCGCGGGAACCGCGTCGGCGAGCCGAAAGCAGATCTGCTGGTCGACCGATTGGGCCATGGCGGCCTCACTTGCTGACGTGACGGCTGCAGTTAGTGTCAGCTCATCGGTTCCCCGAGCTTGGGGACCAACGGCCAATTCCGGTCGCCTTTCACGATGTTGCCGGACTTGTCGAAAGACCACAGGGTTTGCGAAAGGAAGTTGTTGTTGAGATAGAGCTTGTTGTTGACGATTGCCCATTCGTCGGGGTCGATGTCCGCGATCCTATTCAATGAGATCGCGTAGGCGCAGTAGCCGCCGTACTGGGGCACAAATTTCTCCGGTGCGGCGATGAACCGGTTACGGTCCTCGGCCGATACGAACCGATAGGTTGCCCCCTTGTAGGTCGTCGAAAACTGCGCCAGACCGAGGGTCGGCTTGCCGGTGGTGAAGTAAGAGACTGGATCGTAACCTTTTATGGCCAGACCGTGTTCGGTGTTCACCGCGGCGATCGGCGTGTCGGCCATTGCGATGCCGGTGACGAACAGCGAGAGCAGGCAGATGGCGAAGATCTGACGGAAGAAACCAATCATGACAGCACCTTTGGCAGCAAGCCAAACACGAACGAGTCCTGGTTCGCCGCAACGATCTCACATCGCCCAAGACGAGAAGGCGGCGATCGAAAGCATCCAGATCAGCCCGACGGCCGGCGCAATGGCCGGCATCGCAGCTTCTAAGAAGCAACCGACTTTCGAGCAGTTTTCGCTTGCAAACATCTTCATTCTCCATTGGCAGAAAGATCTGGCTGGATTATCAACGTTTACCCAACGAGCCTAGCTGGCGACGGTCGGCAGTGGCGACGCGTATTGAATCCCTCAGATCAGCCATCTGTTACATGACGAGGATCCATTGCCCTTCCCAATGGGCATGGCGAGCCGCGTAGTGGTACTGCCATTCGTAATGCGGTACTATCGCGGCGGTACTCGGGTCGGCAGGCAGGTCGAGGATA